>ENA-OURQ01000011-OURQ01000011.1-human-gut-metagenome-genome-assembly--contig:-NODE-11-length-184534-cov-30.189821_pt1 | contig 184534 bp, 208 predicted proteins | sample MGYA00242105_ERZ508999 | MGnify/ENA primary metagenome ERZ508999 (study PRJEB26280, sample SAMEA2338771) | human gut metagenome | biome: human gut; feature: human-associated habitat; material...
TTATTGAAACCAAGGATGGAATGTTTATGGTTCCAGAATTGTCTAGAACAGAGACTACATACGAAGGTAAAGAAGGAGTAATTAATCAATTAGTGTACCGTGAGTAATGGAAAAACGAAAATTAATACTTTGTAGAGGTATTCAAGCCTCTGGTAAATCAACCTGGGCAAAGGCATGGGCTAAAGAAGACCCAGAACATAGAGTCCGTTTCAATAATGACGATATTCGTAACATGCTTGGAGAATATTGGGTTCCGAACAGAGAAGGGCTAGTAACTGAACTTAAGCATTCTTTTGCTTGTGAAGCAACTAGAAAAGGATATAACATTGTTATAGACAACATGAATCTTAATCCCAAAGAGGTAAAGTGGTGGGAAGACATCATTAAAGTTGCTAATTCCATTACAGAATTTGAATATGAACTGGAATTTAAGGATTTCTTTGTTTCAGTTGATGAATGTATTCGTCGTGATGCAATGCGTGAGCAGCCAATGGGAGCTAAGGTAATTAAAGACACTTGGAGAAGATACCGTGATTTTATTATCCAAGAGGATATTAAAAATATGTTAAGTAAGAGTGCCGAGCATGTAGACGGAGGTCACCCTGTTATATTGGTGGATATGGATGCTACTTTATGTTTGAATACTACTGGTAGACCTTACTATGGCGATGGTGCGGCTGAAGGCATGTTGAATGATATTGCTATTGAAGGTACTTGTACACTTGTTAGACGTATGTATGAGAAGTGTAAAGTATTTATTGTCACTGGTAGAGAAGGCACTCCTGAAATCGTAGCAGCTACTAAAGAATGGTTGGCTAAGCATGATATTAAGGTTGATGAACTATTCTTCCGTCCAGTTAAGGATTACAGTCCCGGAGCTGAATGTAAGAAGAAAATCTACGAGGACAATATTAAGGGAAAATATAATGTTCAATTCGTTCTTGAAGACAATTACAAATGTGTAGAGATGTGGAGAGAACAAGGTTTGACCTGTTTACAACCAAACGAGGGAAAGTTTTAGTATGATAGACAACTTGGGAGATAGAATGAAATCTTACTATGAGAATCGTTCTAAAACATTTTTGACTAGGCGTACTCCAGTTATTATAAGGCTGGATGGAAAAGCATTTCATACATTCACAAAGGGTTTTAATAAGCCCTTTGATGAAGTTATGTGTAGTGCTATGCAACAAACAATGAAATATTTATGTGAGAACATTCAGGGATGTGTTTTAGGATATACACAATCTGATGAAATAACTTTAGTACTTATTGACTATCAGAAACTTACTACTGATGCTTGGTTCGATTATAACGTCCAGAAAGTATGTAGTGTAGCTGCATCTATGGCAACTCTTGCTTTCAATAGACAATTCCAGAGACAAATTGTAGAGCTTTCCTATAATGGGAAATTAGATAATGACGAACTAACTAATTCGTACAAGCGTTCTGCTAAAGCTGGAGCAGTGTTTGATGCCAGATGCTTTAACATTCCAAAGGAGGAAGTAACTAATTGTATCTTATGGCGGCAACAAGACGCTATTAGGAATAGTATTTCCTCTGTAGGACAGGCTAATTTCTCCCATAAAAGATTAGAAGGTTTGGATTCTAAACAAATCCAAGAGCTATTATTTCAAGAAAAAGGAATTAATTGGAACAATTATCCTACCAAATTTAAAAGAGGGAGTTGCTGCATAAAGAAATGTTACCAAGCCACGGGTTCAGTTTTGAGAAGTCACTGGTTTATTGATGATGAAATTCCAATCTTTACAGGAGAAGGAAGGGAATATATTGAAACACTATTATAATGGGAATACTAGTAGGACAATTAATTGAAATTCTCCAGAAATACGACCAAGATAGAGTAGTAATGATACATACTCTTAATGGAGAAAATGTCGAAGTTAATGGGTATTTCGTACAGAAAGACCTAAACGATGACGGATTTTATTTAACAAACTTAGATGTAATTCCAAATGACTGAAACATATATAAATCACGGAGAATTGTTAACTCAATCTCTTAGAGATGTTAAAGCTAATTTCCTAGCTATCATGGAAACATTACCGGAGTGTTTTGTTGGTAAGTGTCCTTTTGATATAGTTCTAGAGGTAATGGAACAGCTAGGATTCGAGGAGCTTGAACATGAAACAAACGGTTGGGATTTGGATTATTGGGCTACATTTACTAAAGGGAATTTAACTTATTCAGTAGATGGCAGCCATTATTATGGAAACTGCAAAGTTGAGAAAGTGTATGACAATTGATAATTTTGATTTAATAGAGGAAAACTTAAAGTTTGAATCTAATGATGATTTCTACTTTCTTCAAGTAATTCAACGAAAGAAGGATGGAAATGTAACTGGGAGAGGCAATAATGGGGCAAGACTCATTAAAGCCTATTATATACACAGTATTGATTATCTTGAGGAAAAGAAACAAAAGATAATTGAACTGTGCCAAAACAATAATGCTAGAGCATACATTCATCTTAATAAAAGAAGTTACTTCAAGACAGCATGTGGAGCTCAAGAGAAACTTGCAAGGATGCTTATGGAAGGAAATGCCTTCCAAGCTCCAAGGGTTTGGGACCATGTCTGTGGGGAACTTCCTGCACAAAGTGGGAGAAATCTATTAAGGTTAGTAGATGTTGATACTTATGATAAATGGAAATTAAATGCCATTATAAGAATTGTAAATTCATGTAGAGGTAACGAGGAAGATAAGATAAAACTTGTTGTTCCTACTCTACATGGTTACCACCTTATCACATCTAAATTCGATGTTGAACAATGTCAACAAGAATTAGCAATTAATGGAATTGATGCTCTAGACATTCATAGAGACAATCCTACATTATTATATTATCATGAACCAAGAATTATTGGTGACTAAGCTGAAAAGCGTAACCACCTTTTTACAAGCAGTTAGTCTTTGTACTAAATTTCTTCCAGCCAAACTACGTATCCAAATAGAGAAGATGTTACATTACACATTACAAGAGATGAAGGATATATGTACAATTCTAAAAGACGAACAGAATGTCAAACCTACCATTAGGAGCAGAGTTAGACGAAAGAGCTCCATTTAATGTTAATGAGAAAATATATAAGTTTTCTGTAGAGATTACAGGAGACTTCTATTATGAATATCAAGGAACTTTAGATACTGATGAACTTGAGATTGCAAGAATGTTAAAAGAACGGATTGCAGATTTTATGGTATCAAACGGAGATATAGATTTGGATGAAATTAGTGTGGGAGTTCATTAATGATTTATCTAGTTACTACGCAGCAAAGATTCTTTAAGTCCGACGCATATGAAATCATGTCTAAAGAGGATGCTTTAAAGCAAATCTTGAAACATAAATGGATTGAATATGATAGTGAAACTGAAGGATTGGACCCTTATACTAAAGCCTTATTGTGTATTCAATTTGGTTTAGGTGAGGACCAAATAGTAGTAGATACCACAACAATTGATGTTAATTATTTTAGACCAGTGTTTGAGAATCCTGATATTACATTACTAGGATGGAATCTTTCATTTGATTTGAAATTTTTATATCATCACAGAATAGTCCCTGTAAATGTATGGGATGGCATGATAGCTGAGAAGCTATTGTATTTGGGATATCCAGCCCAATTTCATAGTCTGTCTTTACAATCTGCAGCACATCATTATTTAGGTTTAGACTTGGATAAGAGTATTCGGGGTAAGATTGTTAATACTGGATTAACAGAAGATGTCATAGTTTATGCTGCACATGATGTTGTTTATCTTACTAAGATTAAAGAGAAGCAAACAGTTGAGTTGGTAAAGAAAGACCTTCTTAAAGCTGTTGACTTCGAGAATCATTTTGTTCCTGTTATTGCCTATATTGAATATTGTGGTGCTAAGATTGATGTAGAAAAATGGAGAGCTAAGATGAAAGACGATATTAGGCAGATGAAAGACGCAGAAGCAAGCATCAATAAATGGGTGGAAGATTTTTATGAAGAACATAAAATGATTCATCCAGACCCACAGCTTAAGAATCGCCCATTTGTAAAGACGAGTATTATGACTACACTTAGAAAGGAAATGAAAGACTTGATGAAGATTCCTCCTACTGCATTTGGAGTAAAGAGGAAAGTCGTTGATGAAGGAATAGAATATTCATTCGGAATACCTTTCGATTATGTGGAAATGAATCTACAAGGGGATTTGTTCTCTGGATTCGATAACGCATATAGGTGTAATATAAACTGGAATAGTAGTAAGCAAGTTGTTCCATTATTTGAATTGCTCGGAATAAATTGTACGACAGTAGACAAGAAAACTAAACAGAAAACTAAATCTGCTGGAATTGATATTATTGAACCACAGAAAGCTAAATGTTCTATCATTGAACCTTATATAGAGTTTAAAAAGACAGGGCAGTTAGTAAAGGCTTTTGGAGAAAAGTTTTTAAAGCTCATAAATCCAGTGAGTGGGCGTATTCATGCGGATTTTTATCAGCTTGGAACGGATACAGGACGATTAAGTTCAAGTAATCCGAATCTTCAGAATCTTCCACATACTGCAATCACTAGAGCTTGTTTCGTTTCAGAACCTGGAAATAAATGGATATCTGTGGATTATAGTGGCCAAGAATCCTTCTTAATGGCATCTGTTGCTAATGATAAAGCTATGCTTGATGAACTTATTAATGGTTCTAAAGACATGCATTCTCTGACAGCTAAGATGGTATTTAAGGACAAAATTCCTCAAGACATGCCTACTGAAAAAGTAAAGAAACAATTCCCAGAACTTAGACAAGAGGCAAAGGGATATGAGTTCTGCTTTAATTATGCAGGCAATGCTTCTACTTTAGTAAGAAACTATGGTATCCCGAAAAGGAGAGCTCAAGAAATTGAGGATAACTATATGAATGGTTTCGCGGGATTGAAGGCATATCAGGAACGTCAAAAGGAATTTGTTGTGAAACATGGATATATTTTGCTAAGTCCTGTGACAGGACATAAAGCATTTATTTATGATTGGGATAATCTGAATAGAATAAATGATGATTTAGGGACAGTAGATGGGCAGTATGCTATGCAAACTCGGGATGAGAGTAATCCATTGTTCCAAGAAGCTGACTTCTTAAGAAGAAGATTATCTGACTCTATGAAGCAGTCTGTAAATTATCCAATTCAAGGAGCAGGAGCATTGTGCTTTAAATTAGCTTCTATAAAGCTATTTAATTGGCTAAAGGAAAATAACTTGCTTTTTAAAGTTAAGTATTGTATTCCTGTCCACGATAAAGGTTTATCTTGTCGTGGTTAAACTACGTTAATTGCTGGAAACTCCTAAAGACAAAGAAACTACAAAAATAATGAAAATTATTTTGAAAGTTTGAAAATTCTTTGTATTTTTGTACATGAAAATTTATGAATAACTAAATATGAGTAAAAACATGGAAAGTACAAAAAATGGACAATCAGCAGCTTTGAATCTAAGTAATGAACAATTACAAGTAATTTTAACTGGAAAATTTGGAGATGGGTGTTTATCTACTCCAAAATCTTGTGTAGATAATTCTCTATATTCATCTTCCTGCATATATGAGGAATATGTAGACTATAAAATGAATTTACTAGGAGAACTATCAGGAACCAAGAGTTATACAGCTATAAACGGATATTCTAAAAAACCTATATGGCAATTTCATACACATGTTCATCCTAGCATTACTGCTATTAAGAATATGGACATAGAAAGTTCTCTCAATCTTATGGACGATTTGGGATTGGCCTTATGGTTTTATGATGATGGAAGTTTACATAAAACTAAGCTTTTCTATAATTTAAATACACAAGCATTTTCAGAAGAAATTAATAGAGATTTATTCGTTCCATTTTTATCAAAATTTAATATCAAGGCTAAGCCTACTATCGAAAGGAAAAAAGATGGTAAAGAATATTGGTATCTTCGTATAGGAAGATATGATGGGGCATATGAAGTATCAAAAATACTAAATAAATACCCAATTAATTGTTATAATTATAAGGTTTGGAGTTCAGAGACTATCCAAAATTGGAGTAAGCTGCAAGAGCAGTTGAAAAGCGTAGATAGTAAAGACTTTTCTACTAGGAAAATAGCAGCAATGCTTAAACGAATAGAAAATGAATCTTTATTATAAGATATAGTCCGACCTTACTAGAAATGGTAAGAGAATTTGTGGAATCGACAAATTCGTAACATATGGAGATAAATCTTGAAGCTCCGGAAGAGATAGCAGAAGAAGTAGCTAAGATATTAGTTCAATGTATGGAATCTGGAGGTAAGCCATTTTGTACAAGAGCACCATTAACAGCAGATATATCAATTGGAGACCATTGGATTCACTAAAAAAAATATGAAATTAATAAAACCGAGTTTTGAAATAATAGAACAAAAACCAAGAGATATAGTTATTCCAGCAGATATGGAAATTGGCCCTCGAATGTGGAAAGATGAGCTTATAAACTCTGTATATAGACAAATAGAGATAGCTGGAAGAACTTGTTACAAATCAGAGGATAAAATAACAGAAACTTCTGCGAAGGAGTTTGTGGATAGAATGGTTAAGTCAGGACACGGTGCTATGTTAGAGCATGGTACTGTGTATCTTAAAGTTCCTAATAGTGTAGTAGATGAGGGATTCCAGTTTGGAACTAACTGGAGTACTTTATGCCTTAATCCCTATACAAGATATATTAGTGATGGAGATTATTACTACTATACTACTAACTATAGGGTAATAATAGAGCATGACCTACAAGGAGTTCTTGAATATCTGTGTGAACCTACAGAATATCACGAGAAGAGAATCACTGTTAAGTTTGTATGCGATAGAGGCGTATCCCATGAATTTGTACGCCACCGTGTATTTAGCTTTGCCCAAGAAAGTACCAGATATTGTAACTACTCTAAGGATAAGTTCAATAACGAGGTTACTTTCATTTTACCATGTTGGGCGGACAGTTTAGCTCTTCAAGAAGTCAAAGGAACTGTTATTACTTCAGATGATTTTGGTAATCTTATTGGAGAGTACTATTATCATCTCAATGGTAAGGAGACCCCATACTTTAAGACTTGGGAAATAACTCCAGAGCGAAACTTTGTAGCATCTCTACAAGTAGCGGAGCAACTTTACTTAGAGCTATTAAATCAAGGTTGGAAACCTCAACAAGCAAGAGCAGTACTTCCTAATAGTTTGAAGACTGAGTTAATTATGACAGGCACTATTGAACAATGGGAAGGCTTTTTTAAGTTAAGAGATGCAGGTAGTGCACACCCACAGGCTTATGAGTTAGCGCATCCTTTACACGAAGAATTTATTAAAAGAGGATGGATAAAATAACATTTAAATGGAGTGAGAAAAGCATTAGTAGAACTATATGGATTACTAATGCTTTTAATAAGTGTTCCTTATTTGAAGATTATAATGTTGATTGAAATGAACAAAGTTGAAATATCAAAATTGATTTCGGAGTATCAAAGTATGATAGAGCAGTTGCAAGAGCGATTGATAAATCTAGAAAAAGAGTTTGATGCTTCGGAATATGTAGGCAAATACTTTATCCAAGACAGATATGAGTCAGGGGTAAGGTTTATGTACGTATTGGACGCCGAAGAAAGTACTGATGAAGATGAAATAGACTTCTATGGCTATGGGGCGGATTATGATGAACAGTTTAATACTTTAGAGTTTTTCGATGAGGGCAACCCAACATGGTTTGGCAATGTTAAGTATGGCACATTAGAAGAAGTTTCTAAAGAGGAATTTAACAAAAGAATAACTGAATTAGTTTTACTTAAAATATATAATTAAAAATGGAAGACTTAATAGTAACTCCGTATGACATCGACACAACTTTAGGTGTTGAAGAAGTAGATGAAAAGAAGGATAAAAAGGAAAACAACGGTGCAGAATTTATGCAAGAAATGTTTCAGAATGAAGAGTTCAGAAATATGTGGATAAAGATGCACACTCCCTGGAAAAGCAAAATTAGAACAGGAACTCATGGTCACAAGACCGGAAGAAATGAAATCTGTCCTTACTGTACGTCAGGAAAGAAATTTAAAAAGTGCGAATGTTATGAAAGGTACAAAGCCGACCCATTTATTGCGGACGGAAGTCAAGCAAATATTTGAGGTTTGGTTGACTAATGAACAAGCTGAAGAATTGATGGCTCCAGAAGGATATGTAAAAATATCCACGGAGTCTAAATTGTTTGAGAATCTGGTATCTATGGATATTCCTTCTGTAAAGTTGGATGGACAAGAACTGCCAGATTCTTGTTATTTAAAAATTGACAATAAGAAAATACATGGCAAATCTGACAAATAAATTTGACTGTAATAAGGTATTTTTCACTTCTGATTGTCACTTTGACCACGCAAATATAATTAAGTATTGTAATCGTCCATTTGAGTCTGCTGATGAAATGAATCGGCAACTCATATTAAATTGGAATAAAGTAGTCCAGTGGGACGATACGGTCTTCATATTGGGCGATTTCTGCTTTGGTCAAAAGACACGTTGGGAGAAAATTTTACCTCAACTAAACGGCTATAAATACCTTGTATTAGGTAATCACGACAAGTTGAAATACATCCCAGAAAATGGGTTCGAAGCTGTTGAAAGACAAATGATGATTACTATAACAGGTGATGAGGAATGTAATAACCAACAACTCTTTATGAGTCACTATCCTATGATTACATGGGACGGTTCTCATAGAGGAAGTTGGCAATTGTATGGACACATTCATACTGAAAAAGGAAAGAAAACTCCTTTTGAAGATAAATTAGTTCCAAATCAGTATGATGTTGGTGTAGATAATAACGATTACACACCAGTATCTTGGCAACAATTAAAGGAAATAATCACTAAAAGAAATTTAAGAGGTTAAAAATGGAATATAAGATTTTTGAATCTTCTGACACTAATGTCAAGAAGTTTGTATTTGAATGGGGAGCTAGTGCAGTAACGAAAAAAGGAATTGCAGAAGCAGTCCTTTATCGTTATGGAGAATACGCGAAGAGAACAGTAATTTGCTGTTCTGTACAGTCTGGATGTCCGGTTGGCTGTACGTTCTGTGGAACAGGAAAGTTCTTTGTAAGGAATCTTGATTGGCATGAGATAATAGAACAAGTAACTACAGTTCTAAGTACCATTGATTGTAATACTAAAGACATTGAGAAATTCCAAATTATGTTCATGAGTATGGGAGAGCCATTTCTGAATTATATCAATTTGGAGCGAGCTATCGAGTCTTTACATGACTTATATCCAAATGCTCAACTATTAGTGTCCACATCTGCTCCATCTACATTATATCATGCAATGTCAGAGTTTATTGAACTCTCCAAAAGAATACCTCAAGTCGGATTGCAGTTTTCAGTACATGAATCAACTGATGAAGCTAGAGCAAAATTAATTCCGACTAAGACTTGTACTCTCCGCCAGATTGCTGCTGCGGGAGAATTTTGGGCAGCGAACACAGGAAGAAAACCATTCTTCAATTACTGTGTACATGAAGGAAATGATACAGAAGAAGACGCAAGGAGACTGTACAAACTCTTTCGAACCGATGTTTGGGAAACTACTCTTTCTGTAATTTGTGAAAAGGATGAAACTGTAAAGAATTCTATTGATAGACAAATTCGTCTTATTAGAGACTTTAACAGGAGACTCTGTGAACTAGGTTTCTCCACTAGAGTATTTAATCCTGCTGGTCAGGACGATATTGGTGGAGGATGTGGACAATTGTGGTACTTCCAAGACTGGTTAAAACATGAAGGTATTAATAAGTCTTGAGGGAGCATCACCACAAACAGATATAGTACGTAATCTAACGCCATTAGAATTTAGAGATTTGCTTAGTAAACCTGCATGGGTTCCAGTAAATTATCTGGGTTGGCGTTGGGTAGGTAGTACCGTATATTACAAAATAATATCATATAATGATTAAACAATAAAATACTATGGCTTTAAAAAAGAAATATCAAACAATAGAGGAATTATTGGTTTATCCAAGTCTCGAACCAACCATTGAAGTAATTCCAGATGATGGTGCTCATCGTTACCGTGCCCAAATGTGTGCTGGCTTTGTTAATGGCAAAACCAAGTATGTGGATGCTACTGACACAATTCAGTTTGTTCACAAGCATGAAGACGGTACAGTAACTCCTGGTTGGCAATCAGAGCAACTTGCACTTATCTTACTTGATAGAGTGAAGAAGCTGAATGAGAAGTTCCCTTGTGAACAGAACGCTAAGCAAGTAGCAGCACTTGAAGCATACCTTGATGCTTGTAAAGAACGTGTTGAAGATAGAATTAACCGTAACGTAATGGGAGACTTGAAGGAATGAAAGTTTTTATAGATAAACCTGGCATTGATTCTATTCTTAAGCAGGGGAATATTATTGAGTTTGCGTTTGATGGTAAACCCAATAATATAGGCATCTATGTAGGGCGTGACCAAACAGGACACACTATAATTCTTTTAGAACATCCAGCTTTTGTACCAGGAACTTTAATGACGTATTCATATATGGATGACGTTAAGTTATTTAAAGGTACAGTGACTCTTAGTAATGATTAAAACTTATTACTACGCAATAGATAAAGATGGGAAGGGTTGGTATTATGACAATCCTCCCATTTGGGATGGAGAATCTTGGAATGTAAATCCTAAGTATGATGCTTGGGGTAAAGTCAACGACCTTCATCCCAAATCTTTGTTTAGCTTTCCTATACCAGAAGGAATGACTTATGAAAATGAACCTATAAAATTTGAAATTGAAATATGAGAAAGACATTTGCAATAACCGATGAAGACGGAAAGCGTTGGTTACTTGATACAAAAGGAACTCCTATCCGTGATACTGTGATAGGAGAGTGGGTTGATAGTAAAGCCATCTCTTTTGATTATCTTCCAGATTTGCCACCTATTTTTAGAGAAATGTTCTATTTCTATGCTGGAGAGCAAAGGTGGGAAGATGAACCAGTCGAAATCCCACCACTTGGGCAATTCATAAAAGATGTATATTCAAGAAAAGATGAGTACGGCAATAAATTCAAATATTTTGTATTCAAAATAGAGGATTTAGCTAATGCTCTTGGAGAATGTAGACTAAGAGAGTTCTTTGACATTACTGAAAGGTACAATGAATACAGAGCCAACCATAGAGGTAAGGCTCCAGGTAAGTATTGGGTAATTAACAGAGACGAGGTTCCAGAGATAAAATCATTTGAGGAATTTAAAAAGAAAGTAACAGAATGAGACTTTGGATAACAAAAGACGAAGAAGGATTGTGTTTGTGGAGAACAAAACCAGCCCTTAATGAAGATGGGGTTTGGTGGGAAGATGATGAAGACTATGAAGAAATTAATTCTTGCATCTATTACTCTATTACTGGCTATGCAGACCTCCCCAAAGAAGGAGAAATCATAGAAATAGATGTTACTCTTGTTTCTCCTTCCCAACAATTAGAGAGTAAGAAATACATAAAAACTAGGAAACATAAATGAAATTTGGCGCATTATCAGACTTACATGGGATTCTTCCAGAAATAAAAGAAGAGTGTGATATTTACTTAATCTGTGGGGATATTACCCCACTAAAGATGCAAAGAAATATCCCACAAAGTAAAAAGTGGCTTAGTCATGAATTTGCTCAATGGGTAAAAGATTTACCTTGTGAAAAAGTATTTATGGTAGGCGGAAATCATGACTTTGCATTAGCGTCTATATATCAGAATACTCTTTCCAAAAATTCCCTTCTTTATACTCCCACTGATGGGAAGTTAGTAATGCTCGATAATGAGTCATATACTTACATTGATTATAAAGATGGAACCGAATACACAATTTGGGGAACTCCATATTGCAAGATATTTGGAAATTGGGCATATATGTATGAGGAGAAAACTCTTATAGAAGCGTACTCCACAATGCCCGAACATTGTGATATAGTAATCTCACACGATGCTCCTAAGCTGTGTGGATTAGGTGTTATTCATCAGTCATGGACTAGAGAGGATGTAGGTAATCCTTGGTTGGCTGATGAAATTATGAGAAAACATCCAAAGTATGCTTTCTGTGGACACATTCATTCAGGAGAACACAGATTGATGACTTTAGATGATATGAAAATGGCAAATGTGTCTTTAGTAGACGAGAGATACATTCAATCATTTGAACCTTTAATAATTGAATTATGAGTAATAGTAACAGTAGTGGAGGAATTGGCATAGGTGGAGTTCTTCTTATAGTATTTATTGTTCTTAAGCTATGTGGTGTCATAGCTTGGTCTTGGTGGTGGGTCTTAAGCCCATTATGGATTCCGATAGCCTTATGGTTGGCTATTGTTGCAATTGCAGGAATATTTAGTAGCTGGAGTCGATGAGTAAAATACTTATAATAGTTGATATGCAGAATGATTTCTGCTTAGAGAGTGGCTCTTTATATGTAAAAGGGGCTACTCCCGCTCTATGGAATATAGAAGAATTAATGTATAAAGAGCATTTTGATAGAGTGTGGTTTACTGTGGACTGGCACGCTTTCTTTCATCCCTCTTTTAAAGAAAATGGAGGAGAGTGGCCAGTTCATTGTGTCCAATATTCCCAAGGTGCGGCAATTAATGATTTGCTTCTTACAGCTTGTAGAAATAATAATCTCCGATACGATGTAATTGAGAAAGGACTGTTTAAAGAGGAATATGGGGCTTTTCCAGACCTTAAACGTGACCCAAACAGGAAAAGCCATTATACTTATTCGCTTGATGATATTTACGATAGTAGAGCTGACATATACCTTTCGAATGAATCAGAAATTGTAATTTGTGGAGTTGCAGGAGATTATTGTGTACTTAACACAATTAAGAACTTGCAACCTATTTGGGATAGACTTTCAGTATATCTCCCAGGAATTGCATCTATTGATGGTGGAACAGCACTCCAAGAATTTATAAAAGAAAATAAGTTAAACATTTATCAACCAATAGAGAAATGATAATTAAATCAATTTTAGATACAGATTTATACAAGTTTACAACTTCTTATGCTTACATGAAGTTGTTTCCACAAGCGGTAGGAACTTTTGAGTTTAAAGACCGTGATAATACTGAATACACAGAAGAGTTTGTTGAGCAACTTCGTATTGAGTTATATAACCTTGCTCAAGTAAGACTTACAAGTGATGAATTTGAGTTTATGAACTCTATTCGATTCATCCCAAGACATTACTGGGAATGGTTGTCTCAATTCACATTTAACCCAAGTAAAGTACAAATCTTCTTGGATGAAGAAAAGCATCTTCACATTATAGCAAAGGATTATCTTTATAAAGTTTCTCTTTATGAAGTTCCTATTCTTGCAATGGTTTCAGAATTAAGAAATAGGATGTTAGGCTATAAGGTCAACATTCCTGTAATGCTTAATAAATTGGAAAGTAAAATCAAACGTTCCAATCAATCAGGAATTTATTTCTCCGAATTTGGAACTCGTAGAAGATTCTCTTACAATATACAAGAAGAAGTTATTAAGTATATTAAAGAGAAATCAATCTATTGTACCGGAACTTCCAACTGCTACTTTGCGATGAAGTATGACATGAAACCAATGGGAACACATCCACATGAATGGTTTATGTTTCATGGCGCTATGTACGGTTACAAACAAGCTAATTATATGGCTCTTGAGAATTGGGTAAATGTCTATGACGGAGACTTGGGAATAGCTCTTACCGATACTTACACATCGAATGTATTCATCAAGAACTTCTCACGTAAACAAGCTAAGTTGTTTGACGGAGTACGATGTGATTCTGGAGACGAGTATGAATTTGTAAATAAAATGATTGCTCGCTATAAAGAATTGGGCATAGACCCAACTACGAAAACCATTATCTTTAGTAATGCTTTGGATTTTGAAAAGGCTGAAGATATTGCTCTCTATTGTATGACTAGAATTAGAGCATCGTTCGGTATAGGTACAAACCTTACCAATGACACTGGATTTAAACCCTCTAACATTGTTATGAAACTTACATCTTGTCAGATGAACTCTAATCAGCCGGTATATGACTGTGTAAAGCTATCTGATGATGAAGGCAAACATACGGGACGTGCAATGGAAGTTAACTCTTGTTTAGCAGAACTTGGACTATGAAATTTGAATATTTAGAAAAAACAGACATTACCTGCGAAGAGCTTAATCGACTGGGCGATGACGGTTGGGAATTAGTCGCAACTATAATTAAGTTCTTATCAGGAGGCAGAGTTTCCAGTCGGGTAATAGTTTATTATCTTAAACGAGTAAAACAATGAAAGAATTAAATTATGAAAAGGTATTTAATACCTTAGTAGAAGAAACAGCAAATTATGTTACTTCTAATGGTTTGAAAGCAATGGTATTAGGCATCAGTGGAGGAATTGACTCCACTGTTGTCGCTGCTATTTGTCACGAGGTTAGTAAGAAAACTGGAATTCCTCTTATAGGAAGAAGTCTTCCTATTAAAAATAAGAGTGATGAGTTTGATGTGTCTAAGCTAGTAGGAGAAGCTTTCTGCGATAACTTCGATGTTATAAAGATTGATGAGTTATATAGAGTAACTATAGAGTTCATAGAAATAATGGAACAGCTCTCAATGAGTGAATATCCAATTGCTTCTGGTAATGTGCAGGCTAGAACTCGTATGTGGTATTTGTATAACCTTGCTTCAATTCACAAAGGATTGGTAATGAGTACAGATAATCAAACTGAATACCAGCTTGGTTTCTGGACTATACATGGTGATGTAGGTGACTTTGACCCAATTCAAGACTTATGGAAAACTGAAGTCTATGAATTAGCTGAATGGATTAATAGTCATACATTAGGGAGAATATATGACAGAAATGCCATAGACAGATTTAATGCCATGAGGAAATCTGTAGCCCTTACTCCTACAGATGGTCTTGGTATTAGTAATAGTGACTTAGACCAAATTGGAGCTAAGAGTTACGATGAGGTTGATGATATACTTCAAACTCTTATTCCTTTGGAGTACTGGTATAATCAACAATCGGACGTATTGATAGCTAAGGAGTTTAATAACGCTACTAATATTTTGGAATCCAAATATTCAAAAGATGTAGTTAATAAGGTTTGGAATCGTCATTTGGCTTCTGAATTTAAGCGTAAGAAAGCACCAATCTTTATACCAAGAAAAGAATATGAAAATGATTGACGAAATACACGAGCAGTTATTAGTTGCTCTGGAAGAAGCCAACTATCTTGTATCTGACCATGATTATACATGGGAAGATTCTTTCTATATGATAGTTGAGAAAATGGAGGATGACTCTCAATCGTTTCGATTGACCGTTAGACTTGAGGAAGAGGCAATCTATGCTACTCTTGATTTGGCGGAGGTATATGTTCAAGAAAGATACTTTAATGCTGAAAACGACTATCTTCCTGATGATTTCGAGGATGAAATGGAGTTCGAGGTAGATGACCCTGAACTTATCAAAAATCTTGTTGATTTCGTGGGAAATATAGGGTTCTGTGGTGTGTCTGATTTAGTTAATGATTTATTCAATGAAATAGAGGAATTAACTGAACGATACAGTGTAGAAGCTATTAATTTTTTATCAAGAGAATTGGATTATCGTGGGTATTTTGTTGACTAATTATATTATGCACTCTGGAGGAGCTGATGGCAGTGACACTATGTGGGATATTATAGGTAGAGTCTATGGTCTTGAAGTAGTTCGTCACTACTATTATATTAACAAAACTCCAAAAGGAAATTTCCCAATAAGCAATAGTGTATATGAAGAAGGTAAATGTGCTGTATATAGAGCTAACAATACTTTAAAAAGGCAAAACTTTGAAAAGTATATGTTTTTACTTTCCAGAAATTGGTGTCAAGTCAAAAATTCTGATGCAGTATATGCTATTGCGGAAGGCTTCAATGGGAACACTGTTAAGGGAGGAACAGGCTGGGCGGTACAAATGGCAATTGATTCTGATAAGGATGTGTTTGTATTTGACCAGTCAAGAAATTGTTGGTTTACTTATGATGTAGACCTTTTAGAATGGAAATGTAGTGAAACCCCAGTTTTACGATTAGACTTTGCTGGAATCGGAACCAGAGAAATAAAACCGAATGGATTAAAAGCAATTATAGATTGCTATGACATAACAACAAAAGAAATAACATTATTTTAAAAATGAAAGTAGGATTTTTATTAGGAACATTTGACCCAATCCACATGGGTCATTTGTACATGATTACATCAGCACTAAATGATAACTTGGTTGACGAAGTAGTAGTGGTTCCAACTGTGCAAAATGTATGGAAAGACCACAAAGCAACTGACTTTCAACACCGGTGTTTTATGGCACAATTAGCTATTGATGAAATCGACAATTGCACAACATCTAGTATTGATTATTACACTCCCGAACCTCACTATTCCTATCAGACCCTACAACTTCTAAAAGAAGAGTATCCTGATGAGGAACTGTATCTAATTGTTGGTGCTGACATTGTTGATGATATAGCAAACTGGAAAGAGGGAGAATGGATACTCAACAACTTTAAACTGATTGTAGTAAATAGAATAGGAAGCCAATTCAAGGCTAAAGTCGATGGTTATATTAGCTGTACCTTTGATGTAAGTTCTACTATGATTAGGTATTTGGTTAAAGACAAGAAACAAATTTACCCTCTTGTACCTAAAGCTATTAGCCAATATATTCACCGATTTAATCTTTATAAAGATGAATAAAGCATATGTATCATATAGTATGCAACATGCCAACTTAGTTCCAGAAGTAGAAATATTTCTGGACTCTCTTGGTTATGAGCCAGACCATTGGAAAATGGGAACCAAGTATGAAAGTTCTTTATTAACTGGTTCTGATATTGCAGTGTTTGTTATTAATGATTTCAATTGGGGAATCAAGGTTGAAGATATGACCAGAGGAACCAAAAAAGAACTTGAAACCTGTCATAAGAAAAACATTCCAATATATGTTGCATATAAAAGGAAAACTGATAAAGTATTATCTATCTATAAATCAGAGTATGATGGAAAGACTTTGGTAGGGATTGCAGGCACTTCATTAATGCCTTACAATGACCTAAAGTATAATCCATTGGAAGAACTCGAAGAAACATCTAAAACAAAAAGAAGACATAAATGAGAAATTGGAGTTATACAATTAAAGAAGGAGAACATGCTGGTAAGACCTTATGGTCTGGTCGATATTGTGCAGTTGCCGCATTCGCATTTTGTAAAATCAAGGGTGAATGGTGTGTCTTGGCTAACCAAAGAGGAGAAGGAACTCCCGATTTCCAAGGCTATTGGAATTGTCCATGTGGTTTCTTGGATATGGAGAAAGCAGAAGAAGCTTGTTCTCGTGAAGCATTTGAGGAAACTGGAGTCAAAATTGACCCATCTAAATGGACTTTATTTGGAGTTGAGACAGACCCAGAACACTGTAATAACGGCAATGTAACATTACGTTATATAACCATTCTTGAGTATGGAAAGGATAACGTATCTACTTCTATGGAAGCCGTATTGAATGGAGATGGAGAAAAGAATGAAGTGAAAACTATTCAATGGGTTCCTGTAAAGGATATTTCTAATTACAAGTGGGCATTTAACCATGAGAATAGAATACTTGAAGCAATTTCTTGGTATAATATCAACGTCTTTGAAAAAGACTTAGACGCACAAATAGTTCCATGATATATTTTATAAGCGGACATAGAGACATTACAGAAGAAGAATTTAAGAAGTACTACATTCCGGCTATTTACTCTGCCTACCACAATCAAGATTTTGAAGGATTTGTGGTAGGTGATTATGAAGGAGTAGATAAGATGGCTATGGACTTCATAACAGAAAACCTTCCATGTGGTTTAACAATATATCACATGTTTGAAAATCCCAGAAATACTCCCAAAGACGAATCAATGGTGAGTTATATGGGATATTATAAGACTGACGAAGATAGAGATGCAGCAATGACAAGAGTGTCAGATGTTGATATTGCTTATGTCAGAGAAGGTCGCTGGGATAGTGGTACTGCCCAAAATATCAAAAGAAGACATACTATAAAGAAAAATGGATAAAGAAGATTTACGAAAACAAATAGCATTATTTTTTGCACTCGGAGCCATTGGGATAGGAGGTATAACCCTAGTGGCATTATTTTTAGCATTTACATATTCACTTAATGTATGGCTTGGAGTATGTGTCTCTGCCGTACTGTTAATGGGTATAGGAGGTATAACTTTAAACATATTAGAAGAAAATGAGAGAGGATATTGATGAATTGATTAAAGAATCAATGAAGGCAAAGACAAGAACTCGTACTGAAGTTCTTAGGGCAATTAAAACTGCGTTTCTGGTTCATGAAACACAAAAGAATGCAAAACCTCTTGATAAGGCAACGGAGATTGCCATTATTAAGAAGTTGAGAGACCAACGCATTGATAATGCAGAACAGTATCGTATGGCAGGAAGACAAGACTTATATGATATAGAGATGCAAGAATCTCTTATCTTAAATGAATTCCTTCCCGAAATTCCTGGAGAAGAGCAGTTACGCGCAGGCCTATTTGACCTTGCTTCAATTTATAGAATGTCAGACAAAATTGACAGCCTTGCAATTCCAAAGAAGAATATGGGAACAATAATTAAAGGAATGAAAGATAAGTTCCCTGCTGCAGACGGTAAGCAAATTTCTGACTTAGTAAAATCGTATGTTGTATGATGAACAATCTTGAGACATCAGACCCGATACTCTTTGCAATTTCATGTGAAATTCATAGACTTATTCTTAAGTCTGACAGTGACGGTTTCTTAGGGTTTTCTGATGAGATAGCCGACAAAAAAGAACTTGTCGAGCAATATAACAAAATTAGGGAAAAGATGCCATATCTAGACCCTACTTTTGTTTTAAATGAATTAAGGAGCTATATGAAATGATAATCGGAATAACGGGAAAAGCCCAATCAGGGAAGGATACTGCATGTAGAATTGTTCAGTTAATAAATACTGTTGACTATGATTGTGCGTGCTCGGAAGGAGAAGGAGAAAAATATATTCTAGATAACGTAGATAACATACTACCTATGACTTGTATGTGGGAGAAACATGCCTTTGCAGACAAACTAAAGGAATGTGCTTCTATCATATTAGGAGTTCCAAGATTCATGTTTGAATCTGGAGAATTTAAAGAATCTTTTACTTCATTACCTCTGTCAAATAAAGAGGGAGAGCCAATGACTTATAGAGAGTTTCTACAATATTTTGGAACAGAAGTCGGAAGAAATATTGATAAGGACTTATGGGTAAAAGCGTTAATGTATAGCTACGGTCGGGATAAAGAGAATCACTGGATTATTCCAGATGTTAGGTTTCCAAATGAAGCGGATGCTATACGAAATGCTGGTGGAGTTTTATGGAAAATAGAACGAGACGGTAGTGGAGCAGGAAATCATATAAGTGAAAAACTTATTGACGATATAAATGTTGACTTAGTAATTGAGAACAACTTGGACATGAAATATTACATTAAAGCCATAATTATGGCTTATAATCATACTATGGAATTATTTAAACGATAAAATTTAAGGGCGTCAGTCAGGCATATACGAAAGTATATACTTGATTGGCGCCCTTATTTTTTTTCATTTACTCGTTAGCGTTAGGTGCTTTAAAGTTATCTATAACAGTTGGTTTAAGAGGTCTGAATGCTCCAGTATTATCAGTAAAGAATCTTAATACATGCATATCACCGGATGCTACTTTAACTCCATCTTCGAACAATCCACTATAGAATTGATACATAGGCATCTTAAAGTCTACAGCCCCATTAAAGATTGCAAACATATTAAATTCTCCGCCTACATTTCTTGCTATTCTTGCAATAGCCTGTTCAGTGTTTGACATAGCTTTTGCATCTTTATCTCCAAATAATAAAGCGAGCATTAGATAAATAATTCCTATAATAGCTCCATCTTCTAAAGCTAATAGAAGATTTCTTCTTTTTACAGGGTCTCTCCATGCATCCTTCATTCTCTCTGGTTTAGTAAAGTTAAATAAGTCTCTAAGTGACCATGCAATTCCCTCCATAATTTTACCTTGCCAATCTACAATCGGGTCTCCAGTATTTTCTGTAGTTTTAACTCTAATAGTGTTACCTTCATTATCTTGAACCGTATCCCAATAAAGTTTGTTTCCCGCATCATCAGTCACTTGAACCCAATGACCTTGGTCGTAAGTGCCTCTTTTTAAGAAATATTGGTTTTTCTTTGCTGACAAGAAAGTCTGAAATTGGTGAAGGAATATAAACATTCCTTTCTTTAGATATAAAGACTTAGTATCGTGGTCCATATATCCGAATATACCGTCAGATTCTTGTTTAATCATATTAGCTTCCAAAGTAGTATATGCTTGAGGAAGAGCTTCTTTGTACACTCCTTTTGAATCCTTTTCTCTTGATAAGAATCTTGAAGTTCCGTCAGCATTTGGAACTTTATAATTTTCCTCAAAGAAAGTTTCCATCATAGCGTTATATAAAGACCTTTGATATTGCCAGTCAGATGAATTAGTATCAGCATTTGGATTCGCAAGAAGACTGAATCTCTTATCTTTCTTCCAATTGTAAGTTACTTCTCCGTTCTTATATTCATGTGCATCATAACAACCATGTTTCTTCATATAACCAATAAGGATTGTCATTCTCGATAAGAAGTCGGGAGCTCTATTTGCCCAGAACATTCTATCATTAAATCTGAATCCATCAGTCTTTTCATAGTTCATTCTATCAACTAATGCATTCATATCCACGTTAGCCATTCTATATTGCCAATTTAAATGCTCTAGGATAGTAATCGTACTTATCTGTCTTACAGAGTCAACCCAAACAGTAGTATAGGCAGAAGTCATATCCTTTAATCCTATCTTATCTTTATCAAGTAAGCTATTAGCTACTGCTCTTTCATAAAGATTAAAGAATCCAGTAATAGTTTCTTTAGCTCCAGATAGGTAGTTAAAACCAAGAATGAATTTAGTAGATACTGATTTTAACATTCCCAAAGTTCTGAATGTTCCCCTACTTTCTTTATCAATTAAAGATTCATCAAACACAGCTGACTTAATATAATCATTCAAGAAGTCGATAGTTGCTTGGGCATCTTTATTAGAAAGTCTCTGTGTAAATTGAAGAGAAATAATTGCTGCATTAATAGCAGGAAGAACTGTATCCATTTCCTTCTTTCTAATATCGGAGAACACATACATATCCTTAATGTGTTCAAGGTTAGTTTCGTATGTTTGTTCAGGTTTACCATTAGTATCGGAAAGAAGTCTTTCTCTTCCTCCTACTGAATTAGAGATATCGAACACATTATACATTTCTACAAGATTCTTTAGAGCATCTGTAGATAAATATTCTTCTTGAGCTGTTGTAGTCATCCTTGGATTTACCATTTCTAAAGAACCATCTTCTTTGTAAGTAACTAAAGGATTCTTTCCATTACTTATTTTAGAGAATGAAGAACCTCTTAATAGTGGTATTTCAAAGTATCTTTCTCCAACCTCTGCTCTATCCTGTCCTGGATATCTTCTGTTATTTAAATCCTCTAGCCAATATTTCAGATAGCTTCTTTCTGCTGGATTTAAATCAGTAGACATATCATACGGATTCTTAACCATAAACTTTCTTTTTCCAGAATCAGATTGGTCAAGTAATCTTTTAAAACGAATTGTGGAATCATTGATAATGGTCTTTCCTACAAAACCTTGTCCGGATTCCTGATAGAACTTATTGGTTACAGCCCTATCCTTGTTCTTGTAATTACCATATAAGTTAGTAATATTTCTATTAGTTTCTGCCAATCTATGAGCAACTGATTTTACAATCGGAATTGTATCAATAGTATTTAAATAAGTACCATTAAATAATTCTCCTCTTTTCCATTGCTCAGCCAGATTACCAAAGTTCTTTGCCCAAAGTTCTTCATTGTAAATATCAATGGTAGTATTTCCATATTTAGCCAAAGCATTAGATACTTGTAAGAATAAATATGCAATAGGATTAGAGATATCAGCAGATGCATTGGTAGAGAAATATCTAGCTTGAAGTTCCTTGAACATTCTTGTAAGGATATCCATTTTTGCTTGTTTATCAAATGATGTAATATCTCCATCTATTGACAACGTTTTAGCAATTTTATCAAGCCTATCTCTATTTTCATAGGTTCCATAGTTCATAATATTATTAAAGGTTCTCCATGCTATATCAAACTCATCAGTAAACTTTAATGTGTTTCCTTTACTTTGTCCAGATAACTCGGACAGGGTATTAAAGGCATGATTTATCTTTTCTTGATTTAAATAAGAAGAAAGATATTCACTCTTGCCAATATTAACTACCTTCATTTCTCCGATAGTGTAAGAACCCAAATCGGTTTCTTGAAAAGCATTGGCAATAGAAAGCAGTTTCATAAGTTCCACATTGCCGACTGTGGCTTTAATTACTTGTTTGTCAAGTTCTACTTCTCTATCAGATTTAAATCTTCCAAAAATATTATTACCCTTACCTAGATTAATAGTACTATTAAGGTCATGAGAAGCAATAGAAATTAAATCCATTTCTTTTCTTGTCTCATTAATAAGAAGAATAACATTCATATTAGTAAGAGCATCATTACTAATTATATTCCATCCTGGCTCATTTTTATACTTAGATAAATTTGCTTCAAACAATCCAAGTTTAGGTTCGTATGTGTTAGCTGGAACAATTTGTAAACCTGTTCTTGTAGGATTGAAATTCTTTCCTCCAAAGCCGTTAACCTTATCAAGGTTGTATTTAAGGTTATTAGTAATAGCAAGAGTTACATCATTATCATGTTCTAGTTTTCTTACTAAATAATCTTCAAATGCAGCTTCTGCTTCTTCTTTAGTAGCTCTTCTTATTTCTCCTTTTTCATTAGTTGATTTAGTAACATCTCTAAACCAATACTCTCCTGTATTTTTATCAATATGTACTTGAGAAGCAAATAACATATCAAAGTCTACAATATCAGTAGGATTGATTTTACTCATTGGGAAGAACTTACTCATTCTTTCTGATACTGTATTTTCTAATGGGTTGGATAAATTCTCTGTACCAATAGGTATTTTAATTACTTCATCAATGTTAGCTTTTTGCCCAATATTAGGAAGATAAACTTCTGGTTCTCCAACTGATACCTTGTCAATCTTATGGAGTATTTTATCTCCCTCAATAAGAACTGGAATAATTTTAGTAGATATATTTCTTGCTGCAATTCCTTTAGCTTGTAACATTCTTTTGTAGAAGCCAAGCTGATATTGAATAGTATTTTTCTTATCAGCATCCCATCTATCTTGTGGTTTAGTAGCAAGTTTCAAGTCATATATTTCAACGCTTTGATTACCTTCATTATCCTCAAATACTGCAAGTAAGTCAATCTTACCTCTAAGCTTTGCATCGGGCCCACCATCGTGGTCTACTACATATTCTGTATAGAATTTTTTGAATTTCCTTCCTCTTCCACTATTAAGGATTATATTTTTCTTTAAAGCTGTAATTCCTTTAATGAAACTCATCAATGCCCCAGTAGACACTCCATTAAGCGTACTTAAATTCTTTCCTCCTAAGAAATCTCTTTCAAATTTCTTGCTGATTACAGAATCAGCCATGTCAGCAGAAATATCAAAGTTGGAATTTATAACCGTATCCATTACTAAGTGGAATCCACGACCTATTTCTTGCAAATAATCCCAATATTCAAAGTCTTGGTCTATTGAAGAATCGACCTGTTTTAGCCACTCCTCTGGAGAGACGTCTTCAGGCTTACCTTGTGACCTATCTATACGGGTGTTCCTCTTGTACCCTTCCCTACTGAAAGCGTTAATAAGGGGCGCAGAGGTGCCTCTCTGACGTGATAAAAACTTCAGAACTGATATAAATCCGTCAGAATATGTTTCTTCATTTTCAATGACATCAGTCATTTCACCTTGCCCTTTAACTACTATTGTATCATCGTTTTTAGCATTTCTTGCTTTAGCTTTTTCATAGGCAAGTTTCCTATCTTTATCTAGTTTATCTTGAGATTTTACCTGTTCTGTATCTAACATAGTTATGTAGTCTTTACTAAATCTAAAGGTATGGTCAACCATACCTTCAAATTCAGTGTAGTTAGATAGTAGATAGTTGTCAAGTTCTTTTTCAGAATTGAATGTTAGAACCTTTCCAGTACTATTTATTTTTAAAGTATATTTACACGCCATTTTATTCGCAAATTTCAATTAATCCATATCCATCAGTAGAGCTTAGGTTCTTCATAAGAGAAGATTTAATATTACTAAGTTTTACCATTTTTTGAGCATTAGACTTATTAAATAAAGTTTTCTGAATTGCATATCCACTATGTATTTCAGATAGAGTTTTCCTCATTAAAGTATATATATTATCGTCATAGAATTCACTCACATCAATGTTTAAAACATCACTAATGATTCCATCCCATTCTATTTCATCGAGTTTCAAATTACGTCCTCTGTAATCTTTTAACACTCTCGTAAAGTATTGAGAGAATTCATGAACTAAAGCTTCTTCAAGTTTATCGTTGTATGTAAGTTCATCGTATGCTTTACTGTTATTAATAGTATCATAAGCGTCAGAACCTTCCATTCCTCTTACTAAATCAACATACTTATCATAATTTCTGCTTTTTAAATCAGCTAAGAATAAGTGAGATAGTTCATGAAGTAAAGTATCATCTGTCATTAAATCAGAGTTAACTACTACTTCCCCATCATAAATAAATGCCTTAACATTATCAAGCGTTGGGAACTTTTCTTTCAATTCTTCTTTTCTATAAGAAGTAACCTGCACTCCACTTTTTGCTAAAGATGATACTAAATCCTCTACAAATTCAGGAGTGGATAAATTATCAGATAATGTTTCTACGTTAGGAGTAGAAGTGATTTCTTCAGTAGTTGGAGTAAGTTCCATAAACATTGCTACTTGAAATCTCTTTACAGTATTTAAGTAATTCCTCTTGATGAAGTCTTCCGTAAATCCAGTTGCTTCTGATATTTCAGTGATTTCATCAGCAAATATTTGATGTAATATTGGAAGGGATGCTTCATTATTTACCCATCTAAAGTCAACTGCACCGTCAGATGTCCTAAAGACTCCGACATTAGTATAGAAGGCTTTTACATCTGGGCTAATTTGTCTATTCTCTGCCGTATATTGAGTTCTAACTACGTTCTTTAAATCTTCATTAGTTAAAATTCCAGAGTGAACTTCATTAGCCGTAACCCAAGCACAGAATTTACCTTCTGGTCTATCTTCTAGGACAACTGCTTGATAAGTATCATTAGGATTTATTCTTATAACATCACCGACCATTAGTTCGCTTGGAGAGGAAATATTTCTGCCACCAAGTTTTCTATATGTAAGAGCTATTTTTCTCTGCAGTTCTACATTAATAAATTGGTCTTTATCCTTTTCATTTTTAAGTTTGAAGATGTCTCCTTCTTCTTTTCTTGTCAAAGCATAATTATATCCTTGTGGAAGAATAGGAATCATTGATATAACTCCCTCTTTCAACATATCAAACTGTGATAATGGCCCTCTCTCTTCTTCTATTTTAGTAAGCCTATCATTGAGATTCTCCCATAATTTTCCAGAGGAGTCTACTCTTTTAGAACTAAATGCTCTCTCTTTAAATGATTGAGAATCGTAGAATTTGAATAATGCACTATCAGTATATTCAGCAGAGTTCATTAATGAAGTAAATGTTCTAACCCATTCAGCTTTATCGGGAGATTTTACATTGCTGTATACCCACTTACTAAGTTCATCAAACACAACCGGAGTCACTCCTAATTGGTCAGCATTTACTACCATTGCTTGAGAAAATTGACCTATACCATCAGTATTTAAATAGTAAAAAGTTCTATTCGCATCGACTGCTTCTTGTAAGTATTTAAATACACTTCTAAATGAATTGATTGCTTTGTTTATGTTTGTACTTCCTTCTTCAATAGAGTAATCATAATCAGAATTATATTTAACTGATAATGCTCTTCTTTTTGAAGGACTATTGTTTATTTTAACTGCTGCTTCTTCCAATGCACTGATTTTATCTTGAAAATCTTCTGTAACTTCTAAGTTGAAGTCTGGATTAATTTCAATACGAGCATTAGACCCGCCCACTACATTTACATACTTAACTTTAGGATTGAATACTACCTTATATGCATTTTCAGAGAACTTAGATAATGATTGGGAATGGTTAAATCTAAGTAACCTATTAGGCTTAGATGTAAGAGATTCGTCCATATTCACCCTTGTATTGGGATAAAACATAGTATTAAATCCTTTTATGTCTTCTGCATTTTTAAAGTCAAGCTTATTGGTAGATGCTTCTTGAATAAGGTCAAGTACATAACCATTCACATCAAGTCTTCCCTTACCAAAGGAAGTGTAAACGTTCTGAAGTCTATTTTGAATAAGTTCTTCTCTTTCCTCTTGGGAAATAGAGGAGTCAACTTCTTGTTCAAATTTAGTTACATATTTAGAAACCTTATTGAAATTAGAAGTATCAAATACAAAAGCTGCAATTGGATTAGATAAGAGCATTAACCTCTGTTCTCTATTTGCAGGGAGCATATTAGCATCAAAAGCTCCGTTTGGATTTAACGTTGCAAGTCTTAATAATATGCTATCATCATCAATGTCAGGAGTATCATTCTTTGGATTTCTTTCTGCTTCTATATAGTCAAGTCTAAATTTATTTAGTTCTGATACAGAAACAGTATAATCTCCAAAGTTAATTGAATTTGGAAGCTCTTGATTTACAATTAGATTTTCTAAAGCCTTATATTGAACTGGATTTAACTTTAGATTGTTAAAGAACTCTTTGTCTTTATTTCTAAGAATGTTACGAGTAACCTCTGCAAATAAATGATTTCCTATTGTCATTTTTAAATTGGCAATATCATCATTTGTATCATACATATCAGATTGTGTATAATACAACAATCTTCTTAAAGCAGAATATTTGTCAGGAATATTAAGTAACTCTTCTCTTAGTCTGGTTGGAGATTCCAATATTTTAGTGTATGCATCTTCTACTATTCTATATATAGCTGATTGATTATCAAGTAACTGGGAATGAGAATAAACGTAACTTAATGCCCCAAGTAATTTAGGTTGATTATATAAATCATTCTTATTAATTACAACTAAATCTCTCGAATTACCAAGAAATGTTTGAGTTGGAGAATCAGTTACTAGAAAACTCAATCTATTACCTTTACCTCTATCCATTATATCTTTAAAGGCAGTAAAGAACTCCGAGTTAGGAACTCCCACCCTTTTATAGATTTGACTTAATGCATAATGATTAAGGTTTCCCATTAAGTTTTCAGCTATGTATGTATTTCTATCTGTTATATCATTTGGAATTTCTTTGGTTGAAGATATAGATTCTACCCCTCTATTATTTAAATCTATGTTTAAGTCTTCCAATTGACTAGCATAGTTAGGGTCTTCTGCAATTGCAGTGATAATATCGTCTAAGGTTGCAGACCTTTTCAGGTCTACATCCCTAAACTTATATATCTTATCTCCAATGGTAAATTGAATACAATTACTCATCGCAAGTTAATTTTATTTCAGCTTTATTGTTTGAAATTAGATTTACTAATTTAGATATTAAATCATTCTTAGTTTCTGTTGCAAGTCTTGTAAATCCTTTAGTTAAGAATGGAAGTAACATTGTATTGTTATCAGTAAACAAGTCTAACGTACTCTTTTCTCCATAATTACTTTCTTTAATTACAATCTTTCCAGCATCATTATCATATTCTTTTGTAAATCTAGTTCCATTTGGTTCGTTATATTTAATAAGTCTTACATACAAATCGTCAAGTTTATAATCTTCTCCTTCAACAAGACCATTAGTTCCTTCATTAAGATTAGGATTTTGCTTTGCTTCAAAGTCCATAAATTTAAGAAGTAAACTGTTTCTAACTTCAACTTCATCATTCTTTGTTTTCATACTTAAGGAGTTTTCAAATATCTTAGTAAGAGTATTGTCCCCAAAAGCATTTTTACTAACCAATAGGTTATACAGGAAGAATAAGTCTCCAGTAGTCATATTTACGTCTGGAAGAGGTCTTGTATACTTGATTTCATCAAATGCCTTTAAGTAATTAGAATATGCAATCTCATTTGATTCTTGCTCAAGGTTTCCTAAATCAATAGGAAGTTTATATAAGAAATTATAGTCTTGGAAGCTATTCTTAAAGTATGTACTTGTTAATGCTTGTATGAATTTATTCTTAGGGTTCATTGCCTTCATATTTGGAATAAATTCTTGTTCAAACCACATCTTAAATGTTGCTCTATCATACACATTAGCAAAGTCAATTATTTTACCAGAAGTGGCAACAGGAACAACTTTTCCTAAACTGTTATACATTTTACTTCCCGGAGATAATGAAATCTTATTAGCAAGTTCAGTCTTTAAGAACTTAACAATAGTAACATCACTTACAAACCTATTAATCTCTCCCATGTCTTTAGGAGTAAGCTGACCAATAGCTTTAGCATGTAATGCAGACATTGCTAGATTCTTAGTAAGAGTATATTTAGAAGCATAGAATCCTAAAAGTTTATCATCCACTGCCATAGCATTTAACATTTCGTTAAAGTGAGGAACAGATGTAATAATATCCAAAATATTGAAAGTATCTTTAGCTTGTTCGTAAGCATCAATCATTTCTTGCTTATACTCTGGATTCTGGATAAACTCAATTAGATTAAAGTTTGGAGTGATATAACCTTCATCATCTGGACTAAGTTCATTTTCTTTATTGAAGGAAGTGAATTTTCTATTAACAAAACTTTCTATTTGGTTAATATACTTAATTTTATCCATCAGTTTAGTCTTAATACCTTGATTTAAACTTCCCAATCTACCTAGTCTAGTAAGTTCATCTGACTTTTGTTTTAGCTCTAACAATACTTTCATATTGTGTAAGTCTCCGTCTGTCAATGTATTAAGCTCGGCCCTTCTTCTTTTCAACTCATTTACATATCTTGAGAATATATATCTAAGTTGTTCTGCCTTGTTTTCTCCAGTATTATATACTCTAAAGTCTTCTGAATCTTCAGATTGCATCCAATCTTCTTCAGCTTCTAAAGCTCCTTCCCACTCTAATTCAAGTTCAGCTCTACTCTTTTTCTTAGCTAGTTCTTTCTTATATATTTTAAGTGGACTATTGCTGTTATAAGCATAATCTAAGATTGCATCTAAAACCTTTTGATTGGTTATTTTGTTAAGGATATTATAGAACTTAGTTTCAGTTTTCATAATTTCCTTAAGTTCAGCTCCAATCTCTGGGTCATTAGACAATTTAGCTAATGTATCATTACCCCAATCTATAATTGATTGTTGATAAATTTGAGGTATGTAGCTATCAGGGTCAGCTAATTCAGTATAATATTTAACAGCTCTATCGAGATTGTTTCTCTTACCATCAATATACAGAATATTAGTCTTAGCTTTATTTTGAGCCATTGTTACAGCTCTTGTTGTCATAAAGTCAGAAGCTGTTTTAAAGTCTACTCCAGTCGCAAATAAATAAATGTAAACAGATGCAAGGTCTGGGCCAGCATTAATCTTTTCAAGAATAAGTTCTTTAGCATTATCGGTAGCAGCAGATAGAAGCACAGAGTCAGTTAAGAATACGTCTTCTTGGAACCCTCTCTTGATTATTGCTTCTGCAAGACTTAATAATGCAGGATTAGTTGTTGGGTCTACTTTAACATTAGGAAGTGTAGGGCTCTGTTGAATGATATGTTTATTACCTTCATTGTCATATACTTCTATTGTTCCCTTGTTTTCACTATTCTCATTATAAAAGGTATATCTATTTAGATTATCTTCTGTTGCTTTACTTAATTTTTCATTGTAATAGTTAAGTAAAATAGAGAATACTTTAATACCGGTAGCATATACACCAATACCATCTTTACCAATAGAGTTCTGATATTGTAGGATTACTCTAGCTCCAGGATTTTCATTAGATACTAACTTACTAAATTGTCCAGATGTCGAAGCAGCAGCAGCATCTTGTGCAGGGCCCATTGAGATAGGAGATGTTGCAGAAACTACGTTCTTAACATCAGCCCCAATTCTCCATAAAGCATTAAATACTTTATTCTTAATTGCTTCTTGATAATCAGCTTCTCCAAGTTCATACTCATTATGGATTCCTATTAGGTCAATTAATTCTTCATCAAGACCTGCAATTTTAACCATATTAGCATTTCCACTTGGTGGGAATTTACTTACTTCTCTCATTAGATTTACTAGGCTTCTGAATAATACAGGGTCATGTGTAATTTCATCGTAAGTCTTACCAAGTAAGTTTGAATAATCGCCTTCAAGAGGGAATCCCACTTCATTATCTAAGAAATACTTATACCCAGTAGGGAATGGTAAATCATGAGATATAGAAAGTAATTCTTGACTATTAAAGTTAAATAACGGACTCCAATTATAATAAATACCTTGATTAGAAATACTAGCTCCTAACATAAAGGCTTTATCAATATCGAAGTCAGAACCTTGATACCAGATTTGTTCTACTGGGACATAACAAATATTTGTTTCTGATTCAGTAAACATTGCTACCTTCATGTTCATAAATGACTGCATAGACTGTGAAGGAATACGAGCCACAATGAACTTCAAAGCTTCTTGCCAAGAAGTAAAGGTATCTTGTGCAGATTTTTTAATTCTTCTTTCAAGATTTAAAGCTGTTTGCTCATTCACTTCGTTTGCAATATCGTACTTATCCTGTTCAGTCTCTGCTTCCTTAAGAGCATCATACCATTCTTCTAGTATGGCTTTATCTTCTAAAGAAGTAAACATTGAATTTATTTGTAATGGGAATAAAGTTGCAATGTTTCCAGAGCTATACTTATATACAGCATTACTATATAATTTAGACTTATCAATTCCTCTTAAAGTGTCTACATCAGATGTGACTAAGACTTGTCTACTTTCTCCAGCAGATGTAATGTAATTATAGAACTTAGAATCATCATCAATTCTATAACCTATTTGCCCATCTACTATCACATAGTTTTTACCATTGACTGTTGTCTTTTCAACTCCTTTATCTTCAACCATAATTCCATCCTTTATTAAAGAATCAATTCTAGCTTTAGATGCAGGATTGTTACTTAACATAACATGTAGATGTTGTTTATTGTTCTTAACAAAATACATGTCGTAATTGTTACTACCTATATCAGTATTTAAGATTTCTCTTTGTCTTCTTTCAAAGAATAAAGGTCCAGTTGCTTCAATTTCACTTAAAGAGTCACCAATCTTTAATCCAAATTTGGAAGCAGTATTCTTACCAATAGCAAGTTCATTAGCATCAAATCTATCTTCTGCAACTTGTGCGAAGACATTTTCTCCACTTCTATAAGCTACTGGGATTCTGTATCTTCCTTGTGCTATTTCAGCTAAATCATCAGTGATTAAATCTCTTAAATATCCGTTGATTTCTCCTTTATCAGTATTGAAAGTAATAGTTCTTCCATATTTGTCATAAATTCTCTGAACTATTTCATTCCAAGCTTGTAACTGCATTGGATTGTTCTTTACATTATCTGCCCAGTTCTTTTCTTTTAAATCCCAAGAAAGTCTTGAGGTATCTAAGTCATAAGCATCAAATGTAGTGAATCCATTAGAAGAATTTCCATCAACTAATTTAATAACGTGGTTTGCAGAACGTAGGTTTCTACCTTTAGAGCCAAGACGTTTTACGGATAAAATTCCATTAAGTCTCATATCCTTTAGGTCTACAATACCTATTGTTCCTGGAGCTTTACTACGATAGTTAAGAACTTTAATAGGTTCTCCACCTTGTATTGAAATCCAGTCACCAGCTCTAATTTCTCCAATCTCTACTTCTGTATCCATTTTTCTGAAGATAGCGTCTCTTTCAGCAGGAGTATTAACTCTTCCAAGAATATCAGAATATTTAAGAACTCCACCATCTGGGCCGTCATATACTGTGACAACATCGTGAGAAGGGTTCAAAATGGCTTGAAGTCCAGCATATTTACGTTTAATAATGTCTCTATTGATTCCATTAGTAAATCCGTTGGTAAATACACCGAAGATGTTATTGTCATCAAATGGAATCTTGTATGCCATATCCTGTAAAGATTTATCACTAAGGATGTCTTTCTTTACTAATTCCATATAAGCTCCTGCAAGTCCTAGTCTGTCTTTATCTCCGGTTGAGAATGTTCTTAATAAGTCTCTACCTAAGATTTTATATACTCTAGTTTTATCCTCTTCACTATTTGCATCAAAGTTATATTCTTGCAGACCCCTTGCAATTACTCTACCAATATCCTCATACACTTGATTAGCCATTCCATGACTTGTACTCATTTGTTCAAGTGCAGAAATTACCTGTGTCATTTCAGATACTTCAGCTTCATCAACACTATGTTCAGCATTTAGCTGAATTCCAATAAAGTCTGGCTTGATATTTATGTATGTAAGTTGAGAACGTTGATGTTTCTTTTTAGTATTGTCTAGAACATCGAGTAGATGAGTTCTTCCAATATCAACAGTTCTATCAGAAAGTTTATTAAGGTAAAGGTCAATATTCTTTTTCCAATCTCTTGTATTAGTTTCATCAACTCCACCTCTCTCCTTATCACGCTGTATAAATTCATCAACTCCTAAAGATAGTGCTTTATCAATTTCCTCTAGCTTTCCTGCTTCATCTAGGGCTTTTAATAATACTTGGTCAGAGAAGAAAAATCTCTTTCCTTCCTCATTAGCTCTAGCTTTCGCTGTTTCATAAAGTCCAAGTAAGAATTGTTTATATTCTTCTGGAGCTTCCCTTTTATAGTCTTGACGAGTTTGGCCCTCTTTAAGTCTTTTATCAATAAAGTTTTTTATTGCATTACCATAATCATCATCAAATGATAGGAATGAATCATGTCTTGCTTTTGCGTATGTTTTACCAATAGCAGGATGTCCATAGATAATTCTATCAGAATCCTCAAGAGCCTGTATATTTGGATTGTATCCATTCTTAAATAATCTTCCAGGATTTACATTAGCCATACCATTTTTAACTGCACCAGCAGTAGCAAGATAAGCAATTCCAGAGAACTTCATTGGTTGATAGTATGTATTTTGAGATACATCTTCATCAAAACCAGTTGGATAAATATCTATTCTAGCTCCGTGACGTCTAGCTTCTTGAATAAGAGGAATATCGTCAATGTTGTTTCTGTTGAAAGCTACTTGGTTTCCTACTTCTGTCAGTTTATCTAATGAAGATTCACTTTCTTTTAAAGTCTTACCGTCTCTTGATACGGAGAACTCTCCACCTAGAGCCATCCATAAATCATAGTTAGTATCAATTCTAACCTTGATTTTTTCAGTAATGATAGAACCATCTCTTTTTAGAGCTTGTCCATTCTTATCAATTTGAGTTCTAGTGATTTCATACGTATTGTCGAGGTTGCCATTTTCATCGTAACCTATCTTATTGAGCTTTTCAATATTATTAATGCTCCAGTATTTAAGAGTATTAATATCTCTATACATTTGTCCATTGTAAGAGATTTTTCTTCCATTTCTATCAACTGTAATATCCAGATTTGGAATATCCCATTGAACATCAAGCATTTGCTTTAATAAGGAGTTACCTATAACATCACCAGTCTGTGCTGCTCTTAGATACTCATTAGTAACAGCGAAAGTAGCACATTTTAACAATCCAGAAGATAGGTAATTTGAAAGAGAGAAATATCCAAGCGGTTTTCTATGGATAGGACTCATTTCAATTTCTTCAAGAGAGTTTTGCTCATATCTTGCAATCATAGGATTTAGGAAGATACCGCCATCAAATTGTGTAGCCCCATCATCATCTCCTTGCACATTGAATACTGGAGTTTTTAAGTCTTCAATTACTGCGAGTTTGTAAGTATCCGGAATGCCAGTAATCTTACCTTTAATGAATGGATGAATTGTAGCTCCAACTACTACACCTCTCTTATACATAGCTGTTGTTCTTGCTGCTTCTTCATTGATTTTATCAATGAGCGGAGCATCATTTGCAACTGCTGCTTTCTTAGCTGGGTGTAAAAATGGAAGTCCAATAGTTGCTGCATTGTAGTTATCACTAACTAAATTATCTATAGATTTATAAAGGTCAAGGTCAGGGTTAAGTACTACTTCGTAGTCCGTATTTCCTGCAACCTTCATAAAGTCTATATCTTCAACTATATCATATTTACTTCCATTCTTTTTAAGAATATAGTAATTATTTAGTCTTTGTGTTCTATTGTCAATCCAAATATTTTCATAAGTTGCTTTTTCATCAGACTCTATATGTAATTTATTATATAGTTCCTGTTTAGCTTTAGGGGTAAGTCTATCAACAAAGTCTTTTTGAGAAGCTGTTCTGTCAATGTTTTCAGTAAGAGTAGTAATCTCTTTACCAAATTCATCATACAAGTCAAACTTCACATCACTCATTTTAAGAGTTAGGGCATATAATTTGTCCTCTTCTTTTTTCTTTGTCCAGTAACTATCACTAATATTATCCAGAGTAGATTGGTTATCCTTATTTTTTAAAGAATAATTTCTTATATTCTCAAGTAAGGTAGTATTAAATGCTAACCCCTTCTTTGTTTGAATATAATGTACTTCAGGAAGAACAGTAATATCTATTCCCTGAGACTGCAACATATAGATAGCATTATGGATTGTATCTGTATCAAGTTTAGATAATAATGGAATAAAATCCTCAACAGTTAGGTCTTCTCTAAAGTCATAATATTCATAACTTCCATCATCACCTATATATTGAGTTCTTTTCTCCATTAAAGCCCTAACTTCTGGACGTAACTGTTTATAATCAGTTTCATCGTATTCTCCAAGTTCATTTACAAATACTCCGTCGGATGCAGTAAATAACAACTTATAATCTTCAACAAGTTGGTTTGCGAGACCATGATACATTCCATGTAAAGTAGAGAATCTTAATTGATTTATTTCATTAACCGTTAGTTCAGATAAGGATTTACCTTCAAATAGATTGTTTCCATATATATCCTTGAAGGATAGAGTTTTATATAAATCGACTAGCTTTACCCATATATTTGATTTATCAGAATATGTAGTTGGCTGAATTGCGACAATTCCTGCAAGTTCATTTGATTGTCTATTTGCAGAGTTTTTGTCTCTAGTTTGTAAATAGTCAAACACAAATTGAGAGTATAGTAACTCATTTGCTTGCATTTTAAAAATATTCTTTGAAGTTCCTTCTGAATTAGTAAAGTCAGTCTTTAAGGCTGTTCCTGTTAATAGTCCATCAGTACTAATAAACAAATTACTATTCATTGGGTTCTTTGGGTTAAAATTGGCAATACTTCTTATATCATTTAATATATAAGCATCATCATTACCAGCACTAGTCAAACGATACTTTGGGAGATTATTCCCATCAGCATTTTTTACATAGCTTTTTGTAGTATCTCTATTATTTGCGGCAATAGTTCTACTCAACGCAATTAATCCTCTAAGTCCATCAAGTATACCACCAATTCTTAAAGAATCAAGTCTTCTATCATAATATGTTGTAGCTTTACTATCTTCTGGGATTATTCTTGAATACCTAGTAGAAACAACATCCTTTAAAGTTTCTCCTGCTTTAATTGCAGAATCCTTAGCATCAGCATTGATAACAGTAGCCATAGCTACATTTAAGAATCCTTTTAAGTCTTCTGAATCATTAACTTCTGTTGCTGTTTCAATAAATGTTGCATCAATAGGCTTTCTCATGACATCAGAGAAGAATTGCCCCCAACCACTTCTATTACTTAGTAATTCAGATAAATAATCCTGAACAACAGTTCCATTCTTAGTAAGAACTTTATTTGATAAGTTGTAATTGTAATGTGCTCCTCCAATATTAAAGGTAATATTACTTACAACTCCATCCGCATCTTCAACTGGATTAATTGAGTGTTTAGAAAAGATGTCAGAGAAATTATCATAAGTACTCTGAATCATTAAATGTTTTTCTAAGTCAGTTCTCTTTTGAGAGATTGACTCACTGTCCAAGTAACTTACTACATATTTACCTGTATCTGGATTGTATTTGTATTGTAGATAACTTACAGGAGATGTCTTATTAATATGATTTAATATCATTGAGAATAAGTTCATCTGGTCTGGACTAGTTATACTACTTTCTAAAGAAGCCAAGCTAGAAGGATTTGTTACATCAAATACTGCACGTCTTACACTTCTAAAGGTAGGATACAATGTTGCATCATTTCCTTTGAAGTATGTTTTACTATTGTTATATGCAATATTGATAATTTCTTTAATAGCTTCCCTTGGGTTATTTCTTATTTCTCTAGTAATACCTGGGTTATTTTCAGAGATATTTCTAAAGATTCTAGTAAGAGAGTTGAATGTCTTAAATTCAACATATTGTCCTGTAGGATTATTATGTTCATCCACCATAGGTATGGAATTAACAAACATTTGAACAGCTCCATTAACGTGCTCGTTAATATCTTGAAGTTCATTATTATAATCCTGTTTGATATGCTTTCCTAAGTTAAAGGTGTATTTATATCCAGCTTTAGGGTCTATATGTCCTCCCACGAATCCTCTTGCCACCTGAATGATATTCTTACTATAACGTAATAAGAATCCATCAAAGTTAGTAAGTATTACATATTTATTATATGCATTGATTCTATCTTGGTCAGTTGATACAAACACTCCGTCTTTCACATCTTCAAAGAAATATATTCTTGCGTCTCTAATAAGATTGTTATAGGCTTCTAATTGAAACTCTCTTCCTGCATACATTTGAGTAACAGGACTTCCTATTTCTTTTGCAAGTTCTTGGAAGATTTGATTCTTATACATTCTAATAGAATCATTTAAATCTCTATTAGTAGATATAAGTTTATTGAGATTATAATTTACGAAGGCAAATCTTGTTAATTCATTTTGGAAATGTCTAACAAATCTTGATTGGTCATTGATATTATCAAATATAGAATCCAATCCTTCACTAATAGAGGGTATAGGAGCTTGTGGGAAATCGTTAGCTTCTGGTGCTATATTCTTAGCATCTTCATCTATTGATACAATATCCCAGTTTTGTTCTATTAAGTCTCTAGTTTCCTTTTCATTTGTGGCAAAGCCGAATATACCTTCATAGCCATCTCTATCGTATCTAATCAATTCGTTTTGAATTAGACCTAGACTTTGTTGTGATGGGACTATCCCATTATCTTTTAAATAGTTTAAGGCAGAAGAGATTACCTCTCTCCTACCTTCAACTGAATCTGGTTCTAAATTGTCCGGAAAGTTTTCAATAGCCGCATCATAGGCAGCACCGATTTCCGTTATTTCTGGAACAACTCTACATTTAATCATTTTAACAATTTGGTTTTCCTTCGTTATTCTTTATAAGTGAATCTCTAACAGATTGTATTTTATTCCTTACTCCTTCTTTAGCAGAAGCATCACCATCTGCTGGAAGATACTTGTCAACCACCTCAAAAACAAAAGCATCAGGGTCAAATAATTCACTAGCTATCGCATTAATATCTAATGTAGATAATAATTCAGCCACTGCTTTTCCTTTGTTGTATTTCATTAGTTGTACTTTAGTCATTTTAGTGATATCCTCATTCTTACCTAAAGAAGATATTAATGATTGTACTCCCTTGTTAAATTCTTCTACAAACTTAATTTGAGGATTTTCGTCTTGAGGTAAAGGACGTATATCCTTTAAAATAGCTTCATTTTCCTCAAATCCAAATACATAATCATTTCCATTTACTCTTACAGTAAAGGTTTGTTCTTCTGCATTCAGTTTTATATCACTATCTTCAAGGGTTACAGTATTTATTTCTGTATTTTTCAGTAACTCGTTTTCATTTATATGTTCAGCAAACGAAACAATTGCATTAGGGTCTGGAATAATATTATTGTTTTTATCAATAAGATATTCAGGAGTTATTGTCGCAACATCGCTGCTGTTAGTATAAAGTCTCCTTGGCAGACTTGCTAATTTATCACGTACCTTACTTATATATTGGGCATTGAATGATTGGATTCTATCCTCAACAGTTTCACCATTTAAGTTGAACTTAGTAATGTCTATTGTCTCTAGCATCCTTTTAATTTCATCCTTTTGCAAAGTTACATTATTTTCCACAGAACTCAAAATATTTGCAATCAAATCTTGTTGTGCGTTAAGTAACTTCATTTTATCACTAATTTGTTCTACTACAGGAGCCTCTTCTACAACTGGAGGACCTTGTACCGGTACAACTTGAGTAGGTTGATTTACTTCAAATTCTTGGTCAGTTTCTACTGCATCATAATTAATGTAATAATCTGGAGTCTGAATAGGCCCATCGAAGTATACTTGTTGTTGACCTAAAGCAGATATATAGTATCCAAATTGCACATTGTCATTTCTTGCAGTATCTATACCATTAGTCCATACTCCGTATTTGTACAAGTTTCCATAGTCGATAGCTTGCTTAAATGTGGCAAAATCACCTGGGCCATACTCTGATATAGTATTGTAGAATAAGTGACGAATAACGTTAGTACTTGCTGTGAATCCAGCCATAACTCCTCTTTTAATTAATGGGAGCATCGCAGCTGTTGAGGGTGCTTCATATCCTTGTATAGATTGTTGAATCCTTAAAAAGGTTTGAATTGCACGGTTCTTTGATTCGGCATTTTTAGTTATTTGTGGGTCTATATCTGGAGAACTATAAATATCATCATCTGGATTTACTAATTTCTCCAATAAAGTTGTTAAGTTAGAATTAGTCTTAGATAAATTCTGTAAAGTCTTTACAATATAATTTGAAGGCCCACTTGGGTCATATTCTGGAAGAACTCCAAAATCTCTTAGCATTTCGAACTGTTCTGACGGAGAAATAGCCATACGCATATAGTAAGACGTATTCTTTACAGAATATTGGGTGTTACTGTCTTGAGCCTCAACTTGTCCAGCTGCTTTAGTAGTTTTAACTGGTTTAAGTCTACCCATTACCAAGCTAGGGAATGAATTTTTTAAATCATTCAGCATATTAGTAATTTTGGCCTTCACTTCATTAAGAGAAGATTCACTTACTCTAATTCCGTCACCAGTAGGGTCAACAGCAATCTTATCCTTTTTAAGGTCTTCTTCTGACGGAAGTAGATTACTATTAAATGTTTCGACTCCTTGATTGTAAAGCTCAATATCTTGAACTGTTGCTTCTTTAAGTCTTAACATACTGTATAAGAATCTTGCAGCTTCTACCGGTCTAGCTAACATGAAGAACTCCTTAGCACCGTAGATTTTTCCACCACCTTCTCCTTCAAGTCTTCCCCATTCTTTCATAAAGTCAATCAGAGAAAGTCCTCTAAGATTTAGATGTCCTTTTGTTACCTCAAAGAAAGGTGCAGTTTCATCAGTTCCTAAATATTGCATCTTTTGTAGATGTCTATCAAGTAGTTCTGAACTTGTAACTCCCCAAAGGTCATCACTCATAAAAACTGTAGGATAACCTTTAACAACTCTCTTAGCTTTTCCATCAAGTTCAACAGCTCCATCCATGTAAACATCACTGAACAATAATTCTGGATGCTCTCTCATAGTTTGGTCTAAGGTTCTACCCCTGTTGTACTTCTGTCTGACCATATCTAACTTGTTATAATTCTTATTCTTAAAGATTTTATTACCGAAAGAAACTCCTTTCTTTTTAGCTTTAAAATCAGTAAGTCTGAAATATACTTGTCCCTTTTGGTCTATTTTAGAGTTTAGAGTTGCTCTATCATTCAAGATATTTACAAATTCTGTATTACCAGAACTTTGTATGATTTTATCAATGGCGGTAGTACTTCCTAAAGTAATATCAAGATATCCGTCCTTAGTCTTTAACTGGAATACTATTCTTCCAAACAATTCATCTTGTTTAAGTTCTTTAAGATTTTCTACATTATAGGCCTTATCATATCCAGGTTTATACTTAGTTAATTTAACTAGCCAGTTACCTTTTGCAACAGCAGCCTTGAAGCTTCTGAATCTATCTTCCGATGTTTTACCATTAAAGTATAATTCAATGAATGGTCTAAGGGCCTTGTATTGTTCAGAACCAGCAGATGATAACTTAGTTCTTACTATGTCCTTTAATTCAGATGCAGACCTTTTAAATAAAGACCTCATATAAGCTAATGAAGAAAGTAAATCAATACCTTGCCCAGACTCTAAATTAATGTCTCTTATATCCTCAATAGTTTTTCCACTTATTAAGTTAGAGAATCCCGATAAGTCCTCATCAATTCCATTAGTAGATTTATAAGGTTGAATAATTCCATCCTCATTCATATTAAGGGCAAGATGATTATAATAACTTCCCATAGACATTGTTCTAGCTTTAATGTCAGCATTTGGGTCACCAGTAGCTTCCTCATCCATTTTTTGCTCTATTTCTTTCAATGCTTTAGGTAAATCATTTTCTTCAAAAACATTCCTTTTCATTACCTCTGCAGCAGCTTCTTCATCCTTAGAAGTGTCATAAAGACCTTTATTTTCATTGGATGTTTCTTCTCCAGTGTTGCCGTCAGTTGCAGGAACTTCTTCCGGAGTAGCTGGAATTGTTTCCCCTACTTCTTCTCCTTCTGTTATAGCTACTGGAACTTCTTCGGTGTCTGGCTTAACATCCTTTAAAACACTAAGAATCAATTTCTTATATCCGTCAATGTCATCAGCCTTAAGTTCGGAAGTGCTTGTTGTAGAAGCTCTATCTGATTTAGCAACCATATTATAGTTCTTTTTAACTATTAAGTTACCATCAGCCGAACGACTCATTAAAGTATAGAAGTATTTTAAGTCCTTAATGAATGTATTTTGGTTAGTTGTATCAGTCCAATTAACATCAACAATAGTATATTTAAATTCAGAACCTTGAACATCTCTCGAGTCCCTTACTACTACCTGTTCGGGATATTTTTCTTCAAACTGATGGAATACATCTTTTCTAAAGTCGGAGAGAACATTGTCAGTGATTAAGGCAATTCTTTCTCCTTCTTTTAGATTATTAATAAGTCCTTGTATATAATCAACATTTAGTTCATTTTCGTCTACTAACTTATCGCCATGGAGAATTATTTCTTTATCAGTTTTAAGTTCATAATACTTTAATAAAGACTTACTTCTAATGTCCCTCATTGTAGACTTGATGTTTAATTGAATTCCATTAAGTTGGCTGTCTTGTTCTTTATCAATAAGTTCAGATAATATCGAAGATACTTTATCTAGATTGTCTTTCTTATGGACATTGTTAGCTCTAATACTTGAAGTAAGTACAGGGGTTCCAAAATACATTCCAGTTAAATCAAGTTCTTCTCCATTTCTTGGGTTGATTACCCCTTCTTGCTTATTGTCTCCAAGGGCATAAATAACCATATCCTTATCAGTAAACTTGCTTAAGCTAGAAAGCATCTGCATTTCTATACCAGAGAAGTGAGTAAACTCATCAACAAATAACACATCAGGTAAAGCTGCAATATTTACATCTTCTTCTGTTAGGAAGTCTTGATTGTATATTTCAGGATTTCCGTCTACTAAATAAGGGGTTTCTCCCTTTTCTTCTGGCGGGTTTCTAAATTCGGAAATTGCTTTCTTTACCTTTTCCCAACCAGATTCAGTAAGCAGTGCTTGCCATAATTGAAGCCTGTCATAGCTCTTATCAATTCCTAATGTGGCAGCAAGTCTTTCTCCTACGTCAGCCTTAGGTCCAGACACCATTACAGTAGCATCAGGATTATCAATCTTTATCATGTTGTAAGCTACCTTGGCAACACCAGTTGATTTACCTGTTCCAGCTCCTCCTAATACAGTAATAATGTTCTTTGTAAAGGTATTCTTTGTATAGAACTCTTTATTTTGAATTGGCTTAAACTCATAAGTCTTCTGTAAGAATTTGTTAAATAGTACAGGATTCTTATATAAAGCAAACATTTCTTGGGCACTAAACATCTGATTATAGAACGGAGCATGAGAAGGATTGCTAATAATAGCTTTTCTTAGCACACTCTGCATTTCTTCTGGATTAACTGCCAAAGTACTTAGTAAGTAAGTAGCAAGGTCAATACCTTTAATATCTTGATATGTGCTATTTCTCTTGAATTTGGAAGCACCATAATCATTATAATCAATAATATCAGTTCCAGCTATTTTACCTATAATTTCTTCTTTTTGTTCAGATGTAAGTCCAGAGAATTTATCATATAAAGCCTTACTAACTCTTAATAATACTTCATTAGAGAACCTTAATGATTCTTCGTCATTCTTACCATTAGCAATGATTTCTTGTAGTTTAACAAGTTCATCACCGGTTAATAAGTCTTCTTCAATGAATGTTTGTTCATTTTCATCAGCATCAGTATAGCTCAGGTTCTTCAATCTTGATAGAGTAGAATCGGAAGTGTTTCCACTTAATATAAGTGCAAACATACTGTTTAGTCTTCCCATAGTTTTACTACTATCAACTGTCTTACTACCACTATTCATATCATTAACCGCAAGTAACCATGCAATCTTTTGTTGAATGTTCTGTAATTCAGTTTGAATAGTTTGAGCTTCTTCTTGAGTTAAAGGAACATCTTCTTGAGCTCCCATGTTTCTCTTATATTGATTGGCAATATCAATCATATTAAATACTCCTTCATTTCCAGTAAGATATGGAATGATAGAGTGACTTAATATTTGAGTTGCAGTATTTGCGGTTTCAAGTTGCTCCCTAGTAAGTTCATTACTGATTACGTAGTCATACAAAGAAGCTGTACTTTTGTAGTCTCCTTCTTCTGCCTTTAGTAATTTAAATACATCTTCACCAATAAGGTTAGTAGATAGTCTTCCCAACATATCCCATACAGGATTATCCTGTAGAGCAGCAGTAGATATTTTATCGATTTCACCTAATAAACCAATTCTGTCAGCGTCTAAATTTAGATATTCAAGTAATTGTTTATTAAATACAGAAAAGTCAGGATTCTTTTTAAATGAAGAATTTAAAGAGTTTTCATTTATATTTCCATCAGTTAGGATTCCGCCAAGCAATTCTTCTGAATTAGCTCCAGTAAATTCTGTAGTAAACATATCCATGAATACATTCTGCATTTCATTTTGAGTTAGGGCATAATATCCCTCTTCGTCCTCAAATACATATTCTCCCTTCGAATCTCCAAGTTCTTCAACAATGGATGGGTCTACTTCATCTATCTTACCTAAGTAAGTAGAGTTGCTAGTAAGAATATCGTTATAATAAGAGTCTTCAAAAGTAAATCCCTTAAATGGGTCCATGAATATTGTAAGTCTATTTACAAAGTTTTCAGGGCTAAATCTATTATAGCTCTGCTTAACTGTATCAATCATTTGTTTAGTCTCTGCATCAATAAAGCCAGTAGATTGAACTATGTTGTTTATTGATTCGAATAAGACTTGTAATTCTCCAGTTCTTCTCTGATTAAGAATTGGGTCAATACCTATACTCATATGTTGTTTCATATTCTCCAACATATTTTTTAGATTCTGAACGTATGCTTTACCAAAGGGTTTAGGACGTTTCTTATCACTTCCCGGGTCTGCATTCCAAATTTCTCTTTCAAGATAAGAATCAACTATTTTTGCTTTTTGTTGAGCACTATATACATTCTCTTCTGGATTAAGATTGGCATCAGCAATGATTTGGTCATCACTTCTTCCATTTCTTACCTCTTCTTTATATTCAGCAATTTCTGTATCACTAAGTTTAGAAATGTTTTGAGAATCATTAAGTTTAGATATTACATCATATAATTGAGACTTAAACTTATACATTTGAGAGTCTCTATATCTAAGAATAGGTTCGGCTGTTTCAGCTTTTAAGTTCTTAAATATTTCATAACCAAGATTTATTTTTTCTTTTTGGTCTGATTGAGTATATTTTTCGTAGTCAGCTTCTAGGTCTTTCTTTTGCTGTTCTGTTGCAGTAGCATAGTTAATACCTCTTACATATCTTGAATAAGCATAGATGTCAGGAGCTGCAAATGGAGACATTAAACCTCTATTTAATTTATATGCCATCATTTCAGCATATTCTCCAGCTCTCTTTCCAGATAAAGTGTCGTCCACTTTCTGTTTATATTCATCATATCTTTGCTTAATTTTACCAATTTCAGAGTCTTGAGGCTTACTCTTCATTTCTATTGCAGCAGTGATAAGACCCTGTAACTGTTGTTGGAAATCGTATAGAATTTCTTCTCCCACACCAGTATCAGCAAGTTGTTTTAATCTGAAATCTTTCATCAGAGAATTATTAACAACTTCATCATCCTTTAAGTTATATCCTTCATTATTGATTACTGAATCAACTGCATATAGATAATTGATAAGAATATTACCTAATATATTGTTTTGACTGTCTTCTCTCTTCTTAGCTGGCTCATAGTATACTTGCCCATCATCAGTTGTATTAGTAGATAAGTTCATAGAAAGAGTAGTAGAACCTACCTCTCCCTTATCAATACTCTTCTTTAATAAGTCTACTGATTTCTGAACTCCATTATTTCTAATCATAGTTGCAATATCTATGGCTAGATTTTCTGGAATATTCTTTTGAATATTGGGAATTCCGTCTTTGATATTTTCCATTTTAGTAATGGCAGGGAAGATAGCTCCACCTACAGCACCACCAAGAGCAGACATTAAGTATCTTTCTAAAGGATTACTTTGAGTAAATTCATAGTTACCCCTCTTTTGAGTCCATCCAAGTTTGTTAAATGTCCAGTCAATTACATTGCTACTTTCGAAGATTACATCCTGTAATGCTTCTTCTGATACTTCTTCAATGGCTTCTTTTACTGAATTAGCAACCCAACCCTCTGGGTCATTAATAAGATGTTTTTCGTAGAAACCTTTAAATTTCTCACCTAAGTTTTTAATCCATTTAACTTTTCCAGAGTTAGTAATGTTAGAGGAAGTTTTTTCAACTAAAGATAATTGAGGTTTCATTTCTTTAGTAAACTCTCTAATCAACCTTTTATTAGCTTGTTTTAAATCATCAAGACCTAAACCACTAAGAGCTACTTCTCCAAGAGAAGAATTAAATAGCTTACTGAATCCATATAGAGCAGCTCCCATACCAATGGCTGTAGTTGTATCACTAAATCCATTTTCTTTAAAAGTATCATACATGTCCTTAGATTGAGTCATAGCCATGTAGAATTGAGAACCATTTTTAGCAAAACTATTAATAGCTCCTTGTTTAGCCGTAATAGCATTTAATAGGTCATTTCCTACTAACTTAGTATAATCAGAAGCTACATCTCCGTCTTTAATAGCTTGACTTAAAGTCTTTCCATATTTCTTCAGATAGTCAGCATTGTGTGCTTCAACAAATGCTTTAGAGTTCTTTGCACTTCTTGCATCCCAACCAATCCATTGCGGAATCTTAGCGATACTTCTTTGTTGATAAAGCTGACCTACTACATCAGTTACTAGGTTTGCAAATTGTTCATAATTGAACATTCCCTGATTTCCTGCATCACTTACAGAAGAATCAAACTTTCTAACTGAAGAGTCAATTTTATTAAGGAATTGCCATAGACCTGGCTTTTTAGAAGCAGTATCATCTCCAATGGCATCAATTACAGTTTTACCAAATACTGCCAATGCTTGACCAAAATATGCAGATGCAGTAGCAATACCATAAGCCTGTCCTACGTAAGGAATAAATAATGGAGCAATAGTAGCAATCATTTTTGCAGTGGTTCCCGCTACACTCTTATCAATTCCGTCAGAAGCTAAGAAATTATATTTATCCCATTTAGAGCCAGTAGTAGTTAATGTATCAGTCCAGTGCAAAAAACTCTTATTGGCAGCATCTCTATCTCCTAGAGTTTCGTAATATGGCATACCATTTGCATTAAGTTTATAATCTCCTGCAAAGTGTTTGATGTCTCTTCCATATTCATCTTTGTGATACCCATCTTCTTCCCACTTAGCTTCTACTAATGGTTCTATAAACATGAAATCGAAGAATCCACTCTTATCATCATCGTCTGGAGTCCAGTCAAGCTCTTTTCCAGTTTTATAGTCTACAACTCTTTGAGTTTGAGCTGCTTCCCTGTAAGACCTAAGAGCTTTACCTTCTCCAAATAAGCTGTTAATACCTTGTGATTTAAGAGTAGGATTAGATACTTTTTGTACAATAAACAAAGGTTTTTGAGATGGAGTACTTCTGTCAGATAAAATATCTAACGGGCTTTTAACCATATTACGAAGGAATGTATCTTCAATGTTTCCTTGCACAAAAGTATTATATGTTCTTACAGCGCTATCATAGAACTGATTGTATAATTTTTCATCAAAATTACCTTCAGCATCCTTGAATTGGTCTTGCACTGCCTGTATATCTTTATATGATTCTCTATCTTTTAAACCTGTATTAGCTGCATCTAATCCAGCTTCTTTAAAGTTTTTAAAGTCTTTGTCTGGATTGTATAGTATCGTTGCAAACCAATCGTTTTGTTGTACATTTTCCATATTCTAATCAAAATTTGTTTTTACTAGAGGTCTTCTGTTATTAGCAATTTGACCTTCTCTAATTAGCCTGTTAGCATCAAATGTAGATTTAGGAAGATTAATATTACCAGTTTTAGCTGCTGAACTCACATAGTCACCAGACATTGGCATATAAATAGTTCCTCTATACATATCTGAAACATTTCCAAATATTTCCCATTCCCACCAAGAATCGAAGTCATAGTCTCCTTTCTTGTTACCATTTCTAGCAGGGTCATTTATAATTTTCATAGCAGCATCCTTCCAGTGTTTTCTTTCGTCTCTGCTAAGTTTATCAACACTCTCATTTTCGTTTACTATTCCACTCTGTTCATCATCAGAAGCAACTCCTGTCATTGCTATGAATGGTCTTAGTAATCCTCTTTCATAAGCAGACTGTGGATTTTGCATAGCATCCCAGAATGGGCCTATTCCTGCTGCTTCATAAGCTTGTCTTCTTTCTACATCAGACACATTACCTTTTCTTCTTAAATCATCCTCAACTTTTTCTATAATACTAACAATTCCAAGATTGGGAGCAATTCCGCCATTTGGTGTATTAGTATAAGGTAGCCATACTTGTGCAACTCCTTCTGATGGGTCATATACAAGTTTATTGAATTGAGTTGGGTCTACTTTATTGTCGCCAAAGTAAACAGAGTTCTGTAAAACTGCTGAACCATAACCTGCACTCTTCAATATTGTATCGAGAGTGTTCATTCCCAATCCTTCTCCCGTTTTAACATCTTGGGGTTCTGCCCACCAATTAGCTGATGTAGTATATTGATAGTTAGAATGAGGATTCAAAATATAGTCTCTCTGTACAGTAGATTGACCATTTACAATTGCATCAAGTTGTTTTAAATCATTTCTCGAACCACTTCCACCATCTCCAGTACCACTAATAGTTCCGGTAAGTTTTTCTTCATAGTTTTGAGTAGTTTCAATAGTAGTGTCTAATTGAGATGCTATTAGTTGGGTTATTAAGTCTAATGCTCCTTTCTTAGGATTCTCTGTATTTCCAGATTTAACTTCTAATAAAGTAATAGCATTAGGGTCTAATGTATCATAAATATATTGAACTGCCGCTTTTGCAGCCTGATATTGATTCTTATTTAATAGTCCAGTTTTATAAACCCCATCCAAGCCCATACCTGAAAGGTCAGCTCCCTCATTTACAATGTTGTTTATATATTCCATACCCTGTATAATGTTTCCCTCCTTTTTATAAGAGTAACCTTCTTTGGATATTGACATAGTCCCTAACTTGCCCATTGCTCCTTGAATTATCTTATTGATAGCTGATATACCGATACCATTTCTAACTGTATTAAATATATCATTCTTATTAGCCATTTCATCAGAGTGGGCCCTTATATAAAGTAAATCAGAGTTTTTAAGAGCAAAGTATTTATCTCTGTTATTTAAATACTCTTCAGTAGATATCTGTTTAATATCTCCCTCTGCATCTTGAACAACCACATTTCCAGTAGTTGTAATAGCAACCTCATTCAATCCTCCATTAGCTTTAACAGTATCTAATGCAGAATCATATTCTTTCTTATTAAAATTAGCATTTTTAATTTGCCTTAATGCCTGAAGGTATCTTGAAGATATTGAAGAGGAATTAATCTTCCCCTTACTAAATAGATTGTCTTGTTTATAAAGCCAACTTAAGTTTTTAATTATCTCATTAGTGTCACTTGGTAATCCATCAATATTATCTACCATTTTAAGTAAATCCTTATCAGTGATTCCCTCTTCTTTGGTACTTGGCTGTACAGCTTGAGGTTGTTCTGCCGCACCTGCGTTTGTAGTGTCTTGCATCCCAAGTGGTGTATAATAAGTGAATGGGGGCATACCACCCCCACTCTGCATCTTTACTATCGGTTCTACTTTCATGTCATTGACTTAATTATAAGTTGTTTAGATACTGATGATAGATTATTAATCATTTTTATATTCGTATCTATTGTTTTTTCTATATTCTTTTGAAAGAGTTTAGCATTTTCAGTCTTAGCTTTAGAGGTATCTTTTTGTGCTTGAAGTTTTGAACGCTCAGCATAAGTTAATTGTCCTCCTCTTTTTCTAATAACTGGTGACCAACGTCCTCTAGGCATTCTTAATCCATATACATCTGAATATAATTGATTTTGTGCCTGAACATTTTCACGTCCTAGACTCTCAATAAGGTCAGAGTATTGTTTGTATTGTGGAAGAGTACTAATGTCAACTCCCTTCAAACTTTGTTGTTCTAAGTAGTCTCTTAGTGGCTTCAATCTAGCTTCTGTTCCAGCTTGAATATCTCCCATTCCAACATTAAGATTAAATTGTCTTTGTCTGTCTCTATCCATTGCTGCTTTATACTCTCTTTCTTTCATAAAGTTCTCAACAGAAGTCCAATTAGCTGACATCTTAGCTGCATCAATATCCTTTTTAGCTTTATCAATTCCAAGCATAGAAGCTCTATTTCTATTGGCAACTTCACTTCTTCTTGCAACTGCTTCTGCATTATTTTGCCAAGCTGCTTCACCTGTTCTACGAATCATATCATTATCAGCTAAAGCTCCTTCAGTTCTTAATTGATTAGCTCTTGAATTAGCTTCTAACTCTCCTGCTAATTGTAAAGAAGCATCAGATGTTCTTGGTCTTGCAGCTAAACTTTCCAATTGAGCTGCTTGATTATTGTATGCTTGTCTAGTAGCTAAGTCTCCTACTATTTGTCTTGGAGTTTCATAAGTATCAAGAAGTAATGGTTTCAAACCTTCCTTAGTCTTAGCTGCAACTCTGTTATTATTCCAGATATTTCCCATCATTCTTCCAGCTTGGATAAATGCAGTAGGGTCTAAGTTACCTAAGATTTGTCTAATTCCACCCCCTGATGTAGTTCCTCTTGTTTCAGAAGGATTAGCTCTTGTGGGAGCAGCTCCCCCAATATTAGGGAGTCCACTTACTTTTCCAGTATTAGGATTTATAACGGCTTTGGTTGTATCAATAGTTTGGGTATTGAATTTAGGAGCAATTGGAGCCTGTAAAGCACTAGGTCTAAGCATAGCCATGCCAGTTGCATCATCAATGTAATATTCAAGACCTTTCTTATTTGCTAAAGCGTTTATAGCTTTAAGCTGTTCATCAGAGGTAACTCCTCTCATTCCACCATGTCTTAAATATTCTTGTCCTCCGAAGTAGCCATCAGTAAAATTACTTGTTGCATTGTCTCCTGATACTCCGGCTCTCGTAATCTTACCAGTTTTGGCGAGACTTTCAATAGCTGCATTAACTCCAGGAGCTACTTTATTAAAGGTAGTTTGTCTATCATAAACTCCTTGATTGTAGCTTACTGGAGAAGTTCCAGGTTTATAGCCAGTAGTCGAAAGATTTCCATAATAAGATTTCTGTAAGTTATTGAAGTCTTGATAGTTCTTAAGATTATAACTATTTAACCAGTTATTAAATCCTTCTGTTCCATAAATATCAGTTCCCCAATTGGCATTACTAACTACATTAGAGATTTTTCTTCCACCTTGAGCTTTAATGATTCCACCTTGTTTATATATTCCTCTTTTATTCAGTTCTTCATTTGTTAATCCTTTACTTTGAAGTCTTTGTCTTCTTTGACTTGGATTTAAAAGATTTCCTTTTATTTCGGCATCTGGATTGCCAGTTAGCATTTTAACTTCACCTTTTGGAGTAGTTCCTTCTAACCAACGAGTATCAGATAACCAACCAAGTCTTCCATTAGGATTAATACCTCTCATTCCCCAAAACTGTCCAAAGTTTTTAGGAGTTTCTGAAGATTGAGGAACTAAATGTCTCTGTGCCCAATTAGGTTTAGAATACTCAAATCCCGGCACTTTCTTTGTTGGAACTCTCTTCTTATTTAAAAGACTTCCTTTATACCATTTATCAGTACCTTTAGTTTCTACTGATAAAGCATCATCAGGAATATTCTTTTCTACTAAGCCTTCATTGGCCAGTATTTTCTTAGCTTTCTTTTTAGCTAAATCTTGTATATAATTTGCATCCTTTCCTTCAATGTCTGTATTATTTACTTGAACTTTAATAGGATTTTCTCTTCCCTTAACAACTACAGATATTTCTTGTTTAGTAGATGGGGCTCTCTTCGTTCCTCTAAGTCTTGACATTATTTTGCCGTCTTGAGATTTTAGGAAGTTTTTACCACCTAGTACAACTCTCGAAATGGTTGCCAGATTTTTAAAGTCGTCAGTACTTAAATCCTTTACATTACCACTAGTCACTTTTTTTAATGATGATGTAAGAGATTCTCTTTCTTGGTCATTAAATAATGTACTTGCTCCAATAGCTGTTGCTATAAGTGGAACAAACTTAGCTAATTTGCCCATAGCTTTAGCTGCTTTAATACTTTTCATTGCAGGAATTAATGACACTGCATCCATTCCTAAGTTAAGAGCTAAGGTTCCAACATCTCCCCATTCGAGTCCATCAGAAACATCAGCACCAAATTCGGCAAGTGAACTAGCGGCTCCAATACCTGCAGAAGCAATGTTAGCTCCCGGAACAAATCCAAGTCCAGCACTTAATAGGTCAGCCATAGCTGCTCCCATTTTTACTCTATCGGAAGTTTTGATAATACCACCTGCATCAGTCAAGTCTTTATTATCAAACTTTATTGATTGGGTTTTATCATAACTATCAGTAGCTTTCTTATTTAATTTTTTCTCTTCATCATTAAGTTCTGCTGCAGGTTTGCGTCTGTCTACTATGTAGTCAGTACTTACTCCCCATTGTGCTTTAATGATTCCTCCCTCTTTCCTTTTCAAAGGAGATGCATTATAGTCTGTTTTGATAGGTTTAAATCCTTTCCAACCTGTTCCACCTAATGGAGAACCCGAACTGTGAGGTCCATCTCCTGTGTCAAATGTAAGGTTAGTAACTCTACCCTGACTATCTCTAAGGATTCTTAATCCTCTCTTAGTCTCATTTGGAAGTAGTCTAAAGTCAATTCTTCCCTCTTTAATAAGGTCAGTTAGAGGTATTCCCTCTTCTGATTTCATTGAATCCAATAAACCGGGCAAGAAAAGTCCTTGAATAAAACTTCTATATCTTGCATCATTGGCAAGATTAGGATTATCTCCAAGTCTTCTTAATAAACCTAAGATATTGTCCTGTGTATAAGCATCCTTACCACTAAAGGTAAATTGTCTTACTTTATTAAATCCTACTTTTGCATCACTTCCAGAAATCGGTTGTGTTCCTGCTTCTCTTTGTTTTCCTAATCTAATAGTTGTGCCATTATCATTAGCAACCCATTCTCCCAAAATATCATTATAGGTAACATTTACTGGAGTAAACTTACCATTTTTATTAAGGAAGTATTGAGATTTAGAACCAGTAGGATTTTCGACAGTAGGTCTTGTATATGCTTTTACTAATTCTCCATTGAAATTATCGAAGAATAGAGAAGCATCTGCTACATGAGAATATCCGTATTTATCTTTAAGTTCTCCGTAAACAGGGTCATCATATATGTTTTTATCATCCTGTTGATTAAGGATAATATTATAAGCGTTCTTTACTTCTGGACTCCAATTAGCATATTCGCTTGGATTGTAAACATTCCCATTTACCCTAAACCATCCAGCTAAAGAATCAGTTTTAGGATTAAATGCTTCTCCAATAACTCCGTTTTGAAGTTCTGTACCATCTGGATTTAAATAGAATACATTTCCTTTATCATCAGTTCTTGCTAAATATCCTGCATCGGTAAGTTTAGTATTTACCTTTGATAAATCTTCCAATGGAGTTCCCTTGAAATTATCTTTTTTAACTTCCGGTTGAGCTCCTGCTTGCATATCAGTATCCCCGAACCAGTCTCTATATCCTTCAACATTTATTCCAAGTTCAGATAAAGCTCTCCAATCATCGTCTTCAAGTTTATCATTTGATAAGACTGCCTTTGCTTTCTCAATTCTATTTCTAAACTCATCCTTATTTTTAAATGCCGTATTGGATAAATCATATTTAGTATCGAACTCTGGGTCATTTAACAATGAATCAGCATAAGCACTAAATTGTCCAGAAAAATCTTTTAATCTATTAACTACACCTCTCTTTTTTGTAGCTTCATCTAAAGTGTCTCTACTATACCAAACAGATTGATTATATCTATTCCCTCCGAAGAATTTATCTAAAAGAGATTGATTTAATCCTGCACCAAAATTAAGAGATTTTTTAGTAGCTGTAGGTTGAACTTTCTCTTCTTTTACATAATCTGGAATAGCATCTGCTATTGAGTCTAAGTAATGTGCCACGGCTCCATTAGCATCAAACCCTTTTCCAGAAGTATTTGCTAATTGTCCAGTAGAGTCAATCCAATTTCTTCCTACATCTCTAGAGGAAATTGTTCCAGAGTTTATTCCTTGTAGGTATTTACTATAGGTTTCTCTGAATGCATTTTTCTTCTTTGAACTCCAGCCTGTACTTTCAAGGTATGATTCTACATTGGAGTCTGCATTTCTCAATAGAGAGTTTGCTTCAATTTCTCTCTCTCCAAGTCTGAATGTTCTTACTTGAGGAGTTTCTTCTTTTGGTTTCTGTTCAGTTTGTGAGACACTTCCACCGCCTTCTAATTTTTTAATCGCCTGTGACATGTGTTTTACATTTATAATAAAAAAGGAGCATACATAAACTTTGTACACTCCTTTCTAACTTCTACTTTTATACTCTTCTAACTAAGGTTCCACCTCTTCTGTAGACTGGTTCACCTTGAGGTGCTGCTTCTCCGCCTTGTCCTTGAGATGCTTGTTGGATAAGTCCCATGAATCCTTCACATACAGCTAGGGCTGTATTACAATCGCCACTTTGAAGTGCTTCTGCAGCCATTTGAGCTAGTTGCATTAATTGTTCATCTCCTCCACCACCTTGTTCTGGTGCTGCACCTTGTTCAGCTGGCATTGGTTCAGCAGCAGGTGCTGGAGCTGCTCCACCTTCCTGAAATTTCTTTACTTTAGGTTCTAATTTCATAATTCTTTAGTTTTAACGTTAAATACTTAAATACTTGACAAAATTAGCAATATTTATGGACATATCAAAATAATAATCCATTAATTTAGTATTTATACATTTAGTTCATTTAAAATAATTAATCTTCTTTACTCTTTGGAGTATCTACGTATTCTGGAGTATTTGTATCTTGTATATGTAAGTATTTAAAAACTTTCTTTCCTAAGGCTTTATAATCCTTATCTAATTCCGAAGAATATGCTCGTTTAGCCATTTTGATAAGTGTTTTAGTATTTTTTCTACTAAAAATTCTCTCTCCACCTTCAAGTTCCATTTGAGTAGAACCATCTGGGGCTAGCACTTTCATAACTGGCTGTTTGTCATCATCGTCCTCTTCTATATCAAGTTCATCTCCAGGTTGAATACCCGAATTTTGATTAACCTCGAGAACATACATAACTCCATCTTCTTCTAATAAAGTTTCATCATAGGGTTGACCTTGTTGAACAGAGATTACTTCTCCATCCTCATCAATAAATACTATATCCAAAGGAATTGCAGTATCTTTCATCCAAAAGGCTAGTTCTTGAGGTTCGTCATATATAAATAACATTCCCTCATCTTCTCCTAATGATTCTTTTTCTTGCAAGCCTTTAATCTTTTCTTCTTCGGTTCTTGCAACCTCTACGTTATATTCTTTATCTCCTATTTCTATTTTCATACCTGTACCTCCGAGATTAATCCTGTATTATCTTGAGTATTTTCAATTATTTGCTTAGCAATCAATTTTCCGGCTTGTATTGCAGCTTCATCACTGCCATCTTTATAGAGACGTTCCAATTCCTCTGTTACTTCTTTAGTAAAGATGATTTCATTCCTTTCAATTTCTGCGTGCTGGACTACTCCACCTTCTTCTTGAGTTACTACTGCAATTCCTTTAGGTGTAATCCCATCAACTTCCATGTGATGCTTATGAGCATGTAAAGCTCCTTCTGGAATTACATTCATTTTGCCTCCCTCTTTAAACTCTTCTACAGTTTTAGGGGATTCTTTCTTTTGTTGCCTAATTCTTGCAACAGTATCGACAGCTTTTTGCATTTCTTCGGCAGATGGAAGTTTTAATCCATTTCTTCCTATATAAGAACCTCTTTGTCTATACCCGCCACTCATATTTAATAAATTTCTTGTGTTTAACATATCCATCGAGCCTCTTTGGTTTGCAAACGCATCGCTAGCTTCATCTGCTATACCTGAAACTATATTTTGTTTTCTTTTAGCTTCTGCAATTTCAGCATTGGCTTTCTTTCTCCCTCTGCCGCTCAACAGACCATACTTCTTTCCACTTTTTTGAGTGGCATCATCAACTTGACCTTCTGTTCCTGTATATGAACTCCCAACTTGCTCAAAGGTTTCATTATCTTTATTAATAGTATCAGCTTTCTTAGCTCCAAAGGCATTAACCAATCCCATAGGAGTTAACTTCAAGAATTTACTATCTAAAATCTTATCGGCAGTAGTCATCTGGTCAGTTCCGACTCCCATGGCTGACAATCCGTCAGATAACATTCCGCCTATCTTCATTGCTCCACCAATAATTGTTCCAACACCCGGAATGGCGCTAACAGCATTAGCAGCTGCATCATAACCAGCGTTAAGTCCAGCAGTGAGTCCCGATTGTTCTGTTTGTGGAATTAGACTACTTACTGTACTAGCCATATTGCCTAAAGAACCCATACCTCCCATTCCTTTGAAGAATCCTCCTCCGCTAGATTTAGTAGCAGAGGAGAAATCCATAGAAGGAAGTTTTGAGGGTCCTATTTTATTAGTTATACTAAATTGAGGAGGATTAATTGCTGGCAATGGCGGCATCGCTGTTAACCCACCTATTTGATATTTTCTCATGAATAACTTATATTATATATTGTTTTTAATGCAGTTATGTAAACTAATTCATTGCCAGTATATCTGATTCTTACTTTCATAACCTTATCCTTTATTTTAGACTCTTTTCTATGATTACTAATAGTTTCCCACTTAGTTGTATCAAAAGAATCAGCATTGACATCATAGCCCAATCTAACTAAGTCTTCAGGAATATCACTCTTATCCTTTATTTCTAAAATTGGCATATCACTAGGTAAGGGATTGTTCACCAGATTAAGAGGAGGATACCAAGCTCCTTCCTTTCCAACCTTCCATTGAAGTTCATTTTTCTGATAGAAGTTTATTGGAGGAATTTGTATATACCAGTTATCTTCAATGAAGTCCATATTTCCTCTTAATCTTCCATACTGTGCCCATACATAAGGATATGGAACTGAACCATCAATTATAGCTCCTGGGTCTGACTCTTTACATCTTTGTTTGTACATCCCCTTAAATGGACATCCTTTAACATGAGTAACTATCTTAAACGAATTGAGCTTTTCATCATATATTATTTCAGAGCCAGATAAACTTTGATAGTCCTTATTAGGAGCAGTTGCTGCTTGATAATAGTCTTCTATTTCGTTTACAGTATCTACTCTCGTATAATATAGTGGGAACATTGTAGACCTTTCTTTGTATAAAGACTTTGAGCCTAGTATATCTCTCTGTTCAGGTTTTACCTTTAAATAATTTCTATTGAACAGAATATCAGAACCATTATATTGATACAAATTCTTAGTAGCTTCTTGTCTGAAGTACATGTTTTTCTTATCTTCTGCGAAATCATAAACATCTCCGGTTATTTCATAATGGAATGATTCTGGAGCAACATTGTTTGACAATACTACTAAGTTCTCAAACAGTTTATGGACAGATGGATTATCTAATACTACAACTTCAAATTCAAATGGGTGTTGTTTACCGTACCACATACATGGTTTCAATGGGTCAGAAATATCAATTATTCCTGCTGTTCCATGCTTCCAGAATGAAGTAGTTAGATTATCTCTATATTCTTTAGTACACAATGCAATTACTAAATCATAATAACCTGCATTTACCGTTGCGTAACTTTTATAAGAATCAATGTATTCTTGTATTGCAGGAGAACCACCAGTGGGATACTCCAAGTTAGCTCTTACATTTAACAAGTAAATACCATCAGGTTTTCCATAATCTGCAACGTTATACTTAATTGTATCTCCGTCTAAGATAAAGCGTTTATAATTTCCTAAATTATCCCTCTCAATGCTAAAGTTGACGGTCAATTCAAATGTTGAAGGCTTTTTATCCTCTCTAAAGAATAATTTCACAGGGCTATCATTCTCAATTAAGAATGTGTCTGTATAAATATATTCTCCATGTGTTGATGCCCACATCTTAGCTGCTTGCTTAGACGTATTCCTATCAAAACTAAAATACATATTGTCTATGTTTTCAGAATATGATGGAACCCATGAATAGAATGTCATCCACTTTTGTAAAATCTCATTGTAGCAGATATTCCAAACTTTCTCTTCAAATCCGTAAAGATTATCATAGAATGTAAACATCACATCTTGTTTGAACCTATTGTAATGAGTTTTTACATTTCTAATTCCAATTATTGGAGTAAGCTCTCTTTCTGTAAGAGTAATGTTCTCATTTAGGAACTGTTGTATTTTGAAATCTGAAATTATCTCAAACTCTTGTCCGTTAGTTCTCCAAACTTTCTTTCCTACTGTGTCCACTCCATAAACAAAATATGGGGTCTTGATGACACTTTCCGGCCACTGGGTACCGAATGTATCCGACAGTACTCTTGGGTTCTCTGGGAGCACGTTAGAGGTGTTTATGAAGACACTTCCACCTATCCCATCTCCAGATTCTACTCTTTCATTCACTGGAATTAAAGCGACGCCGTGCTCAAATATACATAGGATATTACCAAATAATTCAATCATTTTTATAATTGAACCATAAGTTTTTGGATAGTCCCTATAGTGAGTGAACTTAAATTCTCTAAATCCATTCTTGAATGCATCGGTTACATGTATGTTAGAATATAGAATCCTAGTTTCATAATTATTCTTTATATAAGGAACGTTAGGCAATTCAAAATAATATTTATCAGATGTTGTAGAGCTTATTCCAGCATTTATAATAAATGATTCAGGAGTTTTATATGAGCCTTCTATATTCTGTGCATATAAAGGATAGAATACTCTTGGATGTCCAACTAGTCCTTCTTCTGCAGGATAAGAATAATCTAAATCTCTAATACTTAGATTAATACTTGACCTTACTTTAAACGTAACCCAATGTCCTAACTGAATAGCATTAACATCTCCTCGATTTATCTTGGCGTTTGTTTCACTATTATTGACATCATAATTATCTTTCCATGTATGAATATCAACAATTTCGTCATTGGTAGGAGCAGAAGGGTCTTGGAAATTTCTATTCATTCTATGTGTATATTGGCAGATATAACAATCACCCCTATAGCAAGTTACAGAATTATTAAACTCTTCAATATCAATCCTATCGCTAATAGCATAGTAGGAAGACTTATCACTATATCTAACATCAAAATATGTCTTATTCTTACCTACATCATATTCAGGAATATAGATATTTATCAGTTTCATGACCCTTTCAAAATTATCTATTCCTAGATAAGGACCATACGCTCCTCTTATTAAATTAGATGCCGTTTTAACCTTGTTTTCCTTATAAGCATACTCGAACTTGTATGCTTCTTCTGCAGAACCAGCTCTTGAAGAGAACTTTTGATTTCCATTAGACACAAGTTCCACATCATCACCTACTGCTATAATATTAACCTTATGAGATAGGTTCTTAGATTCTCCTATATTACTCTTATATGCAGGTATATATAAATGCCTGTTGTTTATATATTCACAATCAAAATATTCTTCTGTTGGCTGATAATCTGCTTCTCCAACTGGAAAATCTTCTCCTGTAAATAATTGATTGAAGTAGGGTGCTCTTAATTCATATTCTGGACAGATTGCTGCTTTTTGTAATATTCCAGATTTCTTAATCTTATAAAGCCTAGAAATGAAGTCACTATCTAAAATTCTATCATCATTTATAAACCTCTCTAGGATAAAGTTCTCTTGCTTTTCTTCGGCAGTAAGACTTCTGTTAGTTACCTTTTCTAAGTTAACTGGAATAGTAGGCAAATGACTTTGTCTATCCAATCCGACCATAAGTGCTTGACAAAGAACTGTTGGGATTCTTTTTTGTCTTACGAAGAAAAATCCTTTAATGTGCTTTTTCAGTTCTTCCATCACCTCGTCAGAATCTTGCATAATCCTAATATCAATACCGTAAGCTATTTTGTCAGTGTTAGTATCAGATTCATTTATAAATCTACAAACTCCCATTGAGTTTTCTATATAACCATTAGATGAAATAGTGTAATCACTTTCATTTATTGAAATATAGTTTCTCTTTCCTTGGGCATCATATAAGGGAGTATCAGTGTAAATTCCACTTGTATATGTAGGAATTTCATCCCTACCTCTTATGTTAAATACAGGAGATAGTGAATTATCTTTAAGAATATATACTATGCCAAGTCTATAAATTTCATTTGGCCAATATCCTAAGAAATGATATATATTGTTAGGATTATAGTATCCAGCGGCAGTATCGTAAGATGTTCCTACATCTTCTATCTTCTTAGAAGTGTTAAGATATGGAGTAAATCTTAAAGATAAGTCAGCTAATTCAGTATAATCTATTTTAGGTTTATTTACATTTCCTAAGAACAGCATATTTTGACAAGCAGCTTGAGCTTTAACTCTATCTACGATATTATACTGCATATTAATTTCATCAAGCGAAATATCAATAGTGTTTTCACTTCCATTAATAAGAATTACAGAAGCATCACCTCTAATAAGATATTTCTTATCAATCTTATGTGCTGATGTAACCTCTGACTGGTTTGCATCAGAAGTACTTTTAGTATAGTAAACAGTCACATAGTTATATGCAGAATCAATATTTCTAAGAACAAACTGGGTGTATTTATGACTGTTTTCATTTCTCAGTCCACTTCTAATAGATTGTGGGGAAGTGCCAATAAATACAGATACAATTCCTGACTCAGCTACAAAATCTGTTTCATTTCCATCTGCATCAGAGAATTTAAAATAAAATACATAATTTCCAACATCTAAATCTCCACCTGGATATACTCCACCAAAATCTAGTTTAGGAATGGTTGTAGTTCTTTTATAGAGAGAAGTATCAATGTTGAATTGTTCTCCTTGGTCATAAATGTTAGTATCATTACTTCCAGACCTATCAACTACTTCATATGTATTTAATTCTCGTACAGAGAATCTTGAGTTTACTAATCTCGGAATGTTCTTGTTGTCATTCAATATTAGATTGACAGAACCATCATACGAAGGTTGAGTAATTATGGATACTGGATTGTTAATATCGAATCCAAGTTCTTCTGTATCGAAATCATTTAAAGTTCCATCAGGAAGCCTATAATTTCTAAACGGATTATATTCATAAACTATTCTACCTTTTGTATTAATTTTTTTAAGAGATAACTGAAAATCTAAGCGGAAATCCGCAAGTTCGAATTGCTTAATAAATTCAGTTACCTCTGTATTGTTATATGTTATTTTCATCTGCAAATAGCTAAATCACTACTTATTTTTATTTGATATATATTAAACCAATCATCGTCGCTATAACTAGAGATTCTTCTTGTTGCTCCAGCTACTCCCAAAGATGCCCGATTGACTAATATATTAGGTTTACCAGTTTCTGTACTTTGTAGAGTTAAAATATTTCCCAGAGCTGAATAGTTGCTTGATGCAACGTCCACTGTATTATTTCGATTAACAGTAATTTTGCCGGTAGTTCCATCTACTGAGAAGGAATCTCTATAAAGAGTAAACGGTTTTTCTTGAATACTGTAGAATCCTTGCTTTCCTGCAGTTCTATCCATCCAATAAATTCTTCCCTCTGAAAAAGGTTCTCCATTTAAAGTAGCTTCGTGGATATCTCCATTAGGGCCGATAGCACCAAGTCCAGTAAACCCACCTTCTCCGGCAGTAGTATATCTTATCAATAAAGAGTCTGCACTTGGAGTAGTAACCGTTGTCGAATAATCCTGGGAAATTAACCTATCTAATCCTACAATGTAATTAATATTGTTTAAAGAAGGAAGTCCTGCTACAATAACTTTTTCAGAAGCAACATCATTAAAATCAGCAATTATATCATTGATTGCTTTAGTATCAATTCTTTTTCCCTCGCTAATAATATTTAATACTTTAGTATCTTCATTTCCACTGGGTGCAGCATTAATTGTGTATCTATACGCTGCTTTAAAATTGTTCTGATAATAAATGTTGTCTGGAATATATTTTTCAGATGAATATTCTCTATCTTGCGCAACATATAGTTGGGATAGGAATAACATTAATTTGTCAAGTAAATAAGTACTTCCTCTTCCGTCCCAATTATCTACACACATACAAGCATTTAAAGCTACATATTTATCGGAATCAGTAGTCTTCCATAGAATGAATGACCATCTATTACAATCCAAATCCCACCCACCGTAGTCGGGTTCCTGATACTGTCTCCATAAATTTCCATCCATAGGGAAAGACCAACCTGAATTATAATTGTTTAATACTTTTAAACGACCATTACCGTCTTCATCTCTACCACATCCTCTAAGAACTGCAAAAATTGGTCTTCCAGAATAACCTTGATTCATGCAAGCATAAAAATCATTAGTAAATCCTGTATTGTTATCTGGCAAATCTCCACCATAGTGAGTATCTTTACCAGAAGTTACATCAGTTAAAGACCAATCACTACTATACGTGGCCACTCCAGAACGATATCTTTGAGAACTACTTTTCTTTTTTCTACCTGAAATCATTGCAATCATTTTATTAAAATGAAAGTTTGGAACCGCAGCAGTTGGAGTACTGATTTCATGTCCAAATAATGGACCAATATCAGACTGTCTGAAGTTCTCTAGGTCCATGTAAGGAGCAATACGTCTAACACTTCCAGATTCTCTAGTGTATTTTAAATCACTAGTTATTTTCTTTACGTTGGAACCTTTGAGTGTTCCTACCCATGTTCCATTTTTTACACTTCCAACAACTTCAAATTTCATAGAGTCGTCAGCTAATAGGTCACTGCGGGTTATGTTACTACTATCAGTAACAGTTCCTTCCCCAACATTTGGATAGATTGAGTTGTAATATTCCTCTAACCCAGTAGAACCTACCAATTTAGGTTCATATTCAGTAACATCGATTCCTTTAGATGTAACAGTAACATCTAGAGCTATATCAGATTCTCCAATATCTCCAATAAAGAAGTTTTTATCACTATTCTTTTTAAGAATTGGAATTGCTTTTATTTCTTGTTGTTCAGTAAATGAAGTATAAATATATGACATTAAATCCTTTGGAGTAGCTTCCCCAGAATCTTTTACTAAATCTGTAGAAAGAGTTGCAGAGCTAGATGCTCTTTCTCCTATTTTTTGATTTACTGATATATCTAAGTCACAATTAACTTCTAAAGAAGAGAAGTCGTCAACTTGATTTGCAATAAAGGATTCATTAAATGTACTTGAAGTGTACATTAACCTATATGTAATATTAGATATTTTATTAGTTGGGTCCAAAGTATTACTGCTTACTGCTTCTATTCTAACTACATACAGTTTTCCTTTTTTAAGTGACATGTGGGAATTGTCAAAATATACATTGGATTCATCAAATGTTATATACTCTGTAAAGTTTCCATTATATGACCTTCTTTGTCTTGTTCTGTATATATTCTCTGTATTTGGGTCAGTCACATCGCGAAAATCCATATTCACCTCTGTAATTTGATAACCATATCTTGGATATGCTTCAAGTCCCCACGAAATAGAAATAGAGTTCTGGTCTACGTAATATCTCCACTCAACTAAGTCTATCTTTCCGGTTCCTATATAGCTAAGATTCATTGAACCTCTTTTGGAAAGATAATCTATTGTTCCGAATGAAGTATAGGGAGTAAACGCATAAGTAAATAACTTATCATCCTTTATTAAATCTTCTATTTTAAATTCGTAGTTTGCACCATTGAAGTCGACAAATCTTGTAAGACTTTCTTCTCCTTCATGTTCACATTCTACTTTAACTCCAAGAAGTTTAGCTTTTTCTTCCTCGTCTTCATCCCAAGATATAGGAACAACCATACTAACTTTATTGTCCTCAACCTTATAAACATCGACTGATGTATTAAAAGTCTTTGGAGTTTCAAGTTCGGCAATTAAAAGAAGTTTTCCTGATACCTTATTTTTATATACGTTATATGGATATTTTGGATTTTGTCCTGCAAGTAATTCTGCATCATCCACCTCATTTCCTGTAAGAGGATATATCCAATATCCATCCACACTATTTACTTCATCTTCTATATAGGATATGTTATTATCATCGTCCAGTATAGCCAAATGAAGTCTTAATATTCTTTTTCCCTTTGTTTTATAATCTGATAGTATGTTGTTTAAACTGTCATTGATTCCAGTACTTCCTATAATAAATTTATCTCCAGGTCTTAACTTATTATCTTCTCCGTCTAGTAATTCCTTTCTTACATACATTGTATTCAGACCTTTAGTGAAGAAGTCTGATGTTTGTAAAACTATAGGACTTTTAGATATTTCATCAGTAGTGAAATTTCTTTCTGGAGAAGGAAATGAGCCAAGTTGGCATTTATTAGTAAGAGGATTTACAGATGCAACATATATAATTCCTCCATATTCTTTAATACCTACGGGAATATATCCTGCATCCAATTTGGCAGTTTCCACTCTTCCATTACCCATGTCATTTTGTAGAATAAATTCATTCCCATCATAGGTAATCATAGTAGAATTAAGGCAGTCAGTTACAACATTGTTGGGTGTAGTCATAGGATTTAAGTCCATTACAAGACCACCATCAAACGTATTAACTGTTTCCTGTTTACTCATGCTTACAAAAATTCATAATTATTATTGTATGTTAATATATCTTTAAATTTTAATGGTTCTCTAGTTATAATTAACTCTGCATCCTTAGATGTGAAGTTTTCCCTATAAGCAACATTTCCTACAAGAGTAATAAAGGGAACTCTGAATATATACCTTCTGTTATATTCTCTTATCTTGCACTCATCGAGTATCTGATAGAGAATTTGATTCCCATAGTTAAATATTTTCTTTTTCCTTCCTTTGGTATTGTGTTGTTTGAGAAAATCTTCATATTGAGAATCAGTAAGTGCGAAATAGTAATATCCATCCCATTGTATATTCTTGCGCTTGTAGAGAACCCGCAGCTTTACAGTTAATTTCTTGATGTAGTATTCAAAGTGTTTTACAGAATCCCTTCTAAGTGTTCCTATATAGCACCACAACGAATCATCAGTTATTAAAGTATCTCCACCGTAAAGATTATGCAAATATAGTGATTTCCAACCATAGTTCAAAATTCTTTTAATGTCCTTTTCTGGAACATCTGGAAACTTCTCACAAAGTGATTCGTAGTAATCTTTAATTTCTTTCAGTTGCATAATTTAACAGTATTGTTTACCTTTATTAGTATTCTCTGTAATCTTGTTCTTTATATTTTTATCAACATACACAGTCTTAGACTTTATAAAGTTTCCACTTTTTATATTGAGAACTATTTCGTTTCCAGAGAATCCAGATGATAAAAAATCAACATCTCTCCATTTACCGCTTCTTCTTGCCCTTTTAAAGTCTTCTCCGTATGTTCTTTTAACATGCATTTCTGCAAATCTTCCATGTGTAGGAAGTATAAAAGTAACATTATTATCAACAATGTCATTTAATACTTCCTTTACACACTCTCTAAATATTTTCTTTACTAATACATCCCTGTGGGGGTCTTTATTTATTTTCTTACAATCTTCACATGACATTTCCAATTTGTCGTATGGAAAATTCATAAACATTTCGTCCATGTTGAACGCACATCCAGTAGCATAGTTCATAATTGTTAAACAGGTTTATATGAGAAATTGTGTCTTTTTCTATTCCAGTTTGTTTTAGCATCCAGTATATCATTCATTTCATTTTGATTTAGATATTCTGGAACTCTAGCAGCATCACAATACTTAAGCCAATCTTGAAGCATTAGCTGTGCTGTCTGAAGGATATTTGCATTGTTAGTCATTAATCCTTCTTTATATTTCTTTCTATAAGCAACAAATGTTGCAATAGCTAAACTTTCTTTTTCTGATAACATAGGAAGGCCTTCATCATCTAGTATAACTCCCTTATAAAGAATATATACAGTTCCATAGTTTTTATCAAAGTAAAGAGTGTCTCCCACTCTTTCAAACTTTGCATATTTACCACTCATATATAAAGGGTCTTCGTACATTTTTCTTCCTTCTATGTAGTTCTCTACAAATTGAGAAGTATAATCTCCATTAGGAGAATAGTTAGTTACATACTTCCAATCTTCAGAAGCATAAGTAACTGCTTCAATAATGTCACAATTACAGGGAAGTTCCACTGTATAGTCCGGACATTCTATCTTAGTACAATATCTGTATAATCTTACATTTTTGTTTCCTATTAAGTTCCAAGCTATTAAACCAAATTCCTCAAAGTCTTGAGGGAGCATTTCTACTCCATATAATAAATTTGCTTGGAACATTGCTTGATGAAAATTTACCATTATGCAGGTGTTTGGTCATTAGGTAATATTGGAGCAGCCAATTGTCTATAATAACGTAGTTTCTTCTCCGTCAATCTTTTCTTTATTTCCGTATTAATAAATGTAAAGTTATCAATTCCTTCTAAATCACAACAGCCGAAGTTCTCTAACTGTCTTGGGTCTTTAAAGATTGCCACAACACTTACTTGCTTGATAAGTGGAGCATTAAAGATGAAGCAATCGTACATATTATTTTCATTTGGAGTTACATCTATATAAACATAAGGTTTATTTCTTCCTCTTTTTCTGTATTGATGATACATCCATGCGGATGAAGAAGTATAATATATAAAGGGAAGTAGCCTATCTGTGCTACCTATATAATCAATAGCTAATTCTCCATAGTCGTTAAGAAGTTGTGGAATCTCAAAATGAGCTACTGGTGTTTCTCCAGTTGTTCCACAATTACATCTTTCTAATGATTTACAATCTACATCTATACAATTTAATGATAAGAGTAAATCGTTCTTTGGAAGAATTCCCTTTAGTGAATATTCCTTAATTATCTGCAATCTTTCATCTATTATGTCGTCTTCTAATTGTTCGATAGACATAGTAGCTGTTCCATGCATTCCACGTAAACCTGATACTATATCATTATATATTGCTGATGCTAATTTGTTGTATATCATAAGGCTAAAACAAATAAAGGCGACGACCTCTAACGGACGCCGCCTTTAAATATAAAGATTAGTTATTAGGCATTTAACTGAGTAATAGTGATTTCTTTAGAAGCACTAACTCCGTTTTTAGCTGATACTGTTACAGTTGCTTTTGCACTTCTTGCAGCACCAGAATCATTACTTGTTCCTGTGAAACCTACTTTAGTAGTTCCCGGAGTAACTGTTAGCCAATCTGCTGTTGTTGTAGCTGAAACGTAAGCTACTGTACTTCCACCATCAATAGTTGGAGTAAGTTCTTTCTTAGTTCCTGCTTTTACCATGTCAGTAATATCTGTAACCCCACCTGTAATTACGATAGGTTTCTTTTCTTCTGTTACTGTTCCTAAAGTTGCTAATGCAGCTTCAAATTCAGCAGCTACAGAATCATGTACATAGAATACATGAGTAGTTTGAGATACTACTTGCTGTCCAACAGCAGCTCCACCCATGAGTCCTCTATCTACTTTGTAATAGATAGTATATTGACTATACTTACCATTGATGATAGGAACTTCGTCTTGTAACGGAGCTTCATATCTTCTTACATCTAGAGTAGGGATTCTAAGGTCTTTAATGATGTTTTGATAAGTTCCAAATCCTTCTCTTCCCTGAGTTAGGATGTTTTTGCTATCAAATCCTTCTGCACCAGCTTCTTTTGCAGATGCAATTACAGCAAATGCACCTTCTGCACAAGTACATGCAATTTCTCTTAAATCTGGGTCGAAGTATTCAATATCCATTTTAGTGAATCTTTGATACTCGTCAACAGCTTCGATAATCAGGTTATTACCGCTTACTGAAACATTAAAATGTTTGAAGTCGTAAGCACGTTGATATTTCTTAATTTGATTTGCAACTTTAGTTGCTAATTGAGCTGCTGTATCCCCAGTTTTCTTTTCAAACTCAATGTATAAAGGTTTACCTTTGAATACAAAGTCATTTGAATAGTAAGAGTTCTGATTTCCAGATAGTCTAATATACATAGCGATTCTGAATACTCCAGATGCTTGAGTAATAGTAGTCATATCTAAAACAGCCTTTGCTAAAACAGGAGCAGAATACGCTCTTTTATACATTGCAGTGACGTTAGCTTTCTTGAAAGTTCCAACTCTTTTGATTTGAAGAGTTTCGTCTTTTGCAACCCATCTTGGTAATTTAGTAGTATAATCTAGAGCGTCATTGATTAAGGTTGTTGTCGTAAATTGAAACATACTTTAATTTATTTTTTAGTTTGTGCCAGCAGCTGAGTTGGAGGTGCTAGTGGCGGATTAACTGGATTATATGTTTGTATTCTAGGGTCACCGGAGTTCTCCAATACAATATTAACCAACTCTTTGAGAATCTCTAAGCATATGTAATCTGGAAATTCTAATATTTGTGAAGTGTCCTCTGTGAGGTCTAGTTGCTCTTTAGTAAGTAGAATCGTTTGAGGCACTTTAATGTAGTCTATTCGAACCTTTCTAAGTTCGTAGTCGGTAGACTGTCCGCATTTTATTTCCATTCTTACTGTAGAAGCATTTCCATATCTAACAGCAATTTCTCTATCAACTGTACTTACAGACTCACCTCCTATTGTTATAGTTCTAGGAAGATTGCTGTTGTCTCCTTCTGCATCTCCTAAAAGTGAGGTTACTTTATAAGTTCCATTCATATCAGTCCCACGATTGTCTTTATAAGGATAAGTTGGAACTTCTGTTGAAGTATTAATGTTGTTTATATAGTAATATGGAGTCTTATAAGATGGCTTAAAGTAAGAGTTATTGATGATTTGAGGTTCCATGTCAGCGGTTAATCTCCTTGCGGGAAATGTAACATACTTGGATTTTCCTGTACAGCCTTTTTTAGGATTTACATTCTCATATTGGCAAATACATCCCAACATGTGAAAGTAATCACTTGGAAGAGTTACTTCATAAGAAGCTCCACATAATTGTGAAATCATTTCCAAGTCTTCTCCTTCTAGAGCTAAATCAGAATATGGAAGCTCCGGTGTTAATATAGCCGAAGCCTTCAATACCCTTAAATCATCAGAAGTTTGCTGATTCATATCGTACATAACATATCTCTTATTGAGAAATTGATATATACCTCTAGTAATCAGATGATTGAAATCCTCTATCAGCATAGTAGCAGCGGTAACTTTATTAATCTCAATTAACATGTATTCCCATGCCTGTCTTGCTGTCATAGTAGAATTATTTTGTTATTTTTTTTTATTTCTTTGGCTTTGTAGGAGTCTTAGGTGCTGTTAAAGCTGCAAATTCCCGAGCTGTATCTTCAGCGGTTTTCGTCCTCACCAAAGTCTTCATATAAGTCAGGATATGTATCCTTCTTAATTAATTCGAGCACTTTTCTATTTCTTGGGTCTTTCATCCAAGTAATAGCTGCATCATCAGTAGCTCCCAAACAAACGCTATCTCCGTACATATATAGTTTTTGTTTAACTATAATAACGTGTTTGTCTTTTGCATCCATAAATAGAAGTCTGATATTAATATCATCTCCTGTATAAAGGTTAATGATTCTATCTGGGTCTTTTTCAGCAATACTTAGTAAGAAATCAGTAACGTCTGCACTTGAAACATTACGCATGTGTTTTCCAAGTAATCTTGCCATTTGTACTCTTCCTTCGTCTCCTCTTGGGTCGTCAAGAATGTAAGTTCCAGCATCGTGAATTTTCTTCTTCTTAGATACTCTCTTAGCAGCTTCATATCCAGGTCTTTCGATATAGATTTCAGCGATTCCTTGTCTTGGACGAAGTGTTCCTTTAACACCCGGACCATCAATTAAGTTTACACCTTTAGAGTCTTTACTATCTCTTGATTGGGCAATAAAAATACAATTCTTAATTGCTTCCCACTTAGCAGCATCATAAGGATTGTTTAAGTCGAATGTAGTACCATCTTCAATAACGAAAGTTTCTGTTTCTTTAATAAAGATTTTACCACTATTTCTCTCTGGGTCAGAGAGAATCATGTCCCCAACACTATTCACAGGTTTTACGCAATCTGGATATTGACCAGTTCTTGGGTCTTTACTAGGTTGGATGTAATATTTCATGCCTACTTTACCATATACACTTCTAAGGATGATAAAATTTTCAGCAGGACTTTGCATTAGTTTGTTAGCATTATCAGTACTCATATTAATTCATAAGGTTTTATAATATATAAAAAATGTAAGGGAGTGCTATTTCAACTCCCTTACTATATCTTGACTATTTATTAAAGTTCTCTTAAAATAAATGACCTATAAGGATTGAATACACCAACACCAGAATATCCCCAGTTGATTAGCTTAGAAGCAGCAACAGGACTTGATACAATTCCTGAACTTAATCCGTCTAATCCACCTACACCTGGATATTTATTAGTGATGAAGTCTCCACCTTTCAGTGTGAACATTTGGATTGGAGGTTCATTTCCAGTAGAGTCAGCAGTTAAGTCTAAGCATAAGCAATATGCTTTTTCCATACCGTATTCTCTAGAGAATGTTCTATCAACTTTGAAGGAGATAGTATTTCCACCGAATGTATAGCTGTCAAATGCAGCACCAACTTTGATGTAATCGTTAGCTGCTTTAGACCATAGATAAGTACCAATAGTCTTATATTTAGCTAAGAAATCTCCAAGAACGTTCTGAACTAAGAACCACATTCTTTCGTTGCAAATAAATACGTATTTGTTTCCAGTTGGCTGTGTTGCTTTTTCATTCATTGTAGCAATTACAGTTTGGAATACATCAATAGAAAGTTTTGCAAACGCATATTTAGATGCAAATCTTTCTACTTGTGGGATGATACCGTCACCAATGTAGATTGGTCTTTGAGTATCTGGGTCAACAATAGTCGGTTTACCATTTACGTCAACATTACATTTGTTGAATAATAGACCATTGTTTCTTACATATAAGAAGTTATCAAGAAGAACTTTTTCTTTCTTGTCCATCTTATATAATGTTTCTTTTAAGCTACCAGTGTCTTTTCCTTCTGCGATACTGATGAATACATTTTCATGAGCTGCATAAAGTGCAGAATAGCTATCATCACATCTGTGAGTTGTAATGAAATTTCTGTGTTTTTCAATGTTAGATTGATATTTAACATATCCTTCTTCGTGCATTTCAGGCATTGCGTTAGATTGGAATCTAGTAGTATCACCTACTTGGCAACCACTAAAGTCAAGAACGCTAGAATAGTCACTATCAATAAGTCTAACAACTACTTCCCAATAGTTATCAGCTTTTCTAACTGGTCTGCTTACTACAATACATTGCTGCATTGTTTTATCAATCTTGAAGATGTCATATTTTTCGTAATATCTTTCTTTGAAAGCCATTACAATTTCAGAGCCGTTAGCTCCATCTTCTGTTGGTACATCTGCAAACTCAACTCTCTTAATGTAGTTGGTTTCAACTTCCCATTCAAAGTACATTGAGTCAATGCTTTGATATTTATTACCAGACTTAACATCTTGGTAGAAAATGTTTCTTAGAGATTCTGTTAGGTAAGAAGCTGTAAGTTCTGGGTAAAGTCTTGAAACAACACCTAATTTAGTTGGTCTAGTTCCTAGAAACTTATAGAAATCTTCATAAGTTCTAGTTTCCGACATAGTCGGTCTGTTTGATACAAAATTCGCTACTATCATACTTTTTTAATTAAAAATCTATATCATTAATTGTTTTTTCATGAGGATTTCCGTCCTCTGGTTTAGGTTCAGATGCAGGTTTTGGAGCAACTACGACAGTAGGTTTTTTATTACCTTTTGGTTGAAGTCCTTTCTTTGCATCTTCATATCCAGCTTCGTAGGCTGAACGTCTTTCTTTTGCTATCTCCTTATCATAATAATCAGTGATAGTCTCGAAAGCTTCGTCTCCCTTCAACGCAAACCAAGCCATTCTCGCTAAAGTTTGTGGGTCGTCTAATGCTTTTCCTAAGTAACTAACTCCTGCCGAATCTAGCGATAATATGAAGTTTGCAACTTCTTCCATGTCATCTTGGTCCAAATTTAATTTTACACCTCCAACTTCATCTAAAGACTCAATAGCTTCGAGTACATCAGATTGGAAAGCTTCAAATTGTTCTTGTTTCTGTTGTTGGTCGAGAAGTTCTTCATTCTGTCTTCTTTCATCTTCTAATGCTTTATACTCAGCTCTAATTCCTTGCATTTTCTTTTCAAAAAGTGCTGGATTAGATTTTTCATGTTCTAAAGCCACAGCTATTTCTTCATCAGTCATATCTGGAACTCTAGACTGTAAATCTAAAGTATATAAGTCTTCGTCTGATAACCTCTCAACTTCATATTGTGGATTACCTTCTAATGCTTGTCTGTATTCTTCAATAGCCTGTTCCTTTTGGTAATTTATATACTCTTCTGGAGTAATTCCAGCATCACGTAATAAATTAATAAAGTTAATTTCAGGTTCTTCAAGACCATAGTTAGGGTCAGGAGATTCTGGGGCTAGAATATTTAATTTTTCTTCCGCTGATAGCGAATCCCAAGAAACTTCTTCAATTTCACCTTCATCATTTTCAAATTTAATTTTTGAAGGGTCTTTGATACCTACTTGTTTAAGCATAGAAATAATAATATCATCTTCCTGTACTGGTTCTTGTGTCTGCGTAGGTTCTTCTTGTGAACCTTCTGCTGGCTGTGGTTGAGATTCCTCTCCCATCCAAGGTTTCTCTTGCTCTAATGATTCGTAATCTGGTACGTAACCATTAGGGTTCGACGGTTCCGGTGCTATACCGTAATCTTCTTCGTTAAAGTCTAAATCCTCAATTCCCTTTTCCATATATCATTCTTTTAAAGTTATTTGCAAATATAGTCATTTTTTTATTCCACATAAAGTGAAATACTAAAATTTTCTAATTTTACATTTTTTAATAACTTTAGCCTATGAATTTTTAGAGATGTACTTGATGATTCCGTCTACATGAAGTTTAGCAATAGCTTCCTTTCCTTCTTTAGAAAGAAGAAATTCTACATCTTCTTTGTTGTCTTGAAATAGATTCTCTGTAAGAACTGCAGGACAGTTAGTATCTCTACATATTGCAAGACTTTGCTGCCAATATTTTTGCCCAGGTCTTTCAGTTCTTAACTTAAGTTTCTGTTGTTCAGCTGCATCATACAAGCAATCAGCAAGTAACTTGCTATTACCTGAAGCATTATTAGAAACAAAAACACTCCATCCTTTTGCTCCCATCCATGCACTACCATTACCTGCGGCATTGCAATGAATAGATACCAATAGAACATTCTTATTTCCTAATTCTTTAGCAAATTTATTAGCTCGTTTGCATCTTTCAGAGAGTGAAATATCAGTAGTTTCTGGAACAAGAAGTTCAACATCATAATCTCTATTATAAAGTTCATCATAAACCATGGAAGCTATCTCTCTTGCATAAAGATACTCTCTAAGTTTACCATCCGGACTTCTTTTTCCTGGAGTGTTCTCTCCGTGACCGTTGTCTAGTAATATTTTCATAGGTTATTTATTTTTAAGCAGATATCAAGATTTGACACATTGATTTTTTTCTCCTCATCAAGTTTCCTCACGGCAGCTTTTAGAATAGATATTTCTTCATGTTTAAATTCAATATCCTTCCCCAAATCTTTAAATGCGTTCCAAGATAAAGAGTTTTTTGTTTCTTTAAACTCTATGTTGTTTTTCTCTTCCTCTTCTAATCTTACCTTCTTTACAATTTCCATTATATCTACCATTTCTACAAGACTTCCAGTTTCTGGAAGCATTTGTAATATTGCCACTCGTTCTTTTACATTTAATTTCATGATTGTTTTACGTGTAAACTTCCATCGGAAGTATGAATATATACTCCCCCAACACTAACTTCGTTTATACTAGTGGGCCAAGCATGACCTCCCTGACCAGGATAAGCACCCCAATTAAAACAAATTCCCCCTCCCGCAGGTCTAATAGTAAAGGCTCTTCCTCCCATAGTTATACTAACACCTCGAACCACAGAACCTGCAGCAAAGCTATAATCTGAATTTGAACTAGACATTTGGAATCCGTTGTACTTATCCATTGATATATAGGTATATCCCATTCCTGATGTAATAATAGAATCTAAATATCCTTTTTGTGTATATCCAAAAGTTAAACCTTCACAAGTTAACCTTGCTCTTGAATAATATATATCATCATGAGTATACTCACTATCGACTTCCACAGTTACAGAATTTCCAGAACCCACATTTCTATATCTTATATATAATAATGGATGTTCTTCAGTAGCATTAGAGAACATACTCAAATATGCTGATTTAGAATTATTTCCCACTAAAATGGTAGTTTGGCCGTTGGAAGACCTAAAATCACCATTTATAGTAAGTTCTCCATCTTTCTTCCATGATATTTTTTCTTTCGCTAAACTACCAGACCCATCTTTCCACAAAGCCCAGTTTAATGCTCCTTCGTGATAATAATAACTAACCGATATGTTTACTATTATTCTTCTCGCACTTTCCTTTGAAGCTGGGATTAGTGATACGGCAAATATTAAATTATTGGTAGCAGCGGTGGTTTCTACTGCACTTAACTCGTAGACTAAGGTTCCTCTACTAGCCATTTTGAATGGAACATCCCAAGATTCACCTGTATCTACACTATGAGCTGTAACCTTTATTTCACCCATGCCTTCCCCGATGAAATCTCCCATATTAACTCCAATGTTACAATAAGATAATTTCCCGTCCAAAGTTCCATTTTTTAAAGATAATACTGGAGTCATTATATGAACTTGTTCTCCATTTACTGACTCCATAAAGCAAGCAGAACCTGGATATAGTGATGAATCTTTAAATACTCCACTTCCGTCATGTTTAGATAATGTTCCTGTCCATGCTGACGATTCTGCCATTCCATAAGGAGGGTCTGGAGTCATAGTACCTATACTACTTTCATACATAACCGGAGTATAAGTTCCTTCAAATAGTGGTAATTCAACTTGTTCTGATGTAGTTTCATCAAATGAGTAATTCCATATCTCTTGAACTTCAATCTTTTGGGCTTTAATAAAGTCAGTTTTTATATATGCTTTTCCATCTTCTACATAGAATAAGGTTCCAAAATCAGATTTTCCACTACCTATTCTTACTTTGTCAGCGTCAATAGAGATTACAGTTTTCTCAGGATTATCTGGGTCGTTAGTGATAGATAATCCAGCTTCTTCATATTTAAGAATCACTCCGTCTTGTGAGAAATCTACTACAGACTGCCCATTATTTAAGTAAAACTCTCCAGTAAGAAATACATTTTCTGCATAAAGTCCATATCCTCTAGGTTGCTTATCGGCAGGAAATGTATAGTCTATAATCCCACCAAGATTTCCTAATCTTACTTTAGTTGTTTTCGTGTATTCAAATTCATACTCTATAAAATTACCGTCTTCGTCCTTCTTAGTAATAGGATTTCCATCCTTATCATACTTAGGTATTTTATAAAGTACGGAGTAGTCAGGTCTATTTAAATCTGACAATATATTTATATATGGTGCTTGGTCGTCAGAAGAAGTTAGGTATATTGCATTCTGTCTTCCAGAGTCAGGTTTTATATTTCCAACTTGTACTATGCTGTCTCCTATTTCTACTGTTCCTAGCTTTCTTTCTTTCTCATCTACTGGAGGGTCTTCTTCATCCCAGGTGGGGTCGTCATCTGATGGTCTCCAGTCAGTTCTATCGTATAGATTGTTGTTGTATTCTTCTGTAATTTCCGCTATGTTCCCCTTTTCATCATAGGATATTTCAGTATATTTATCAAACACTGATTTAGCTAATTGTATAGCAAAAGAATGTAATCCTACAGGGGCTAATACTATTCCATCATAGTATTTAATATTCTGATTGTCCCATTTCTGACATCTTACAATGTCTCCTGGCTTAAACACAGGAATTTCATCCTTGTCAAAATCAACCACATATATGTTTTCAGTACCATAAAAATAATCATAGTATAGTGGCTTCTTTATAATACTTTTATTATCAGTAGATACTATTTCCATGTAAGATTCCGGTCCAGATTCTGCAAATAGGTCTATTCCTTGTGCGGAGTTATTAATAGCTAAGGCTACTGGAGTTTGAGGGTCTTCTATATTTATACTGTCAAGAAATGACTTATCCCATAATTGATTTATATTAGTAAACAGTTCAGAATTCACTAATGCTTTAGCATCCACAATATGGGTCAATAGAGACGGACATTGCCACGAAGTGTCTCCTACTAAGTAAGCCTTTACATTTTTATCAGTAAAGATAATATCAGTCCGCTGGGACAGTAATGAAGCAAGTAGTGACCGAGCAAGGTCATCAAGTTCTGTAAAAATAGTTCCACCAGAAGCGTTTTGATATGCCTCATTAAATTCGGTTAGGAACTCTGTTGTAGTGTTTTCATAAACTAAAACATAATCCTCCACCTTACTTGCATTTGATACCCAAAGAGAACCATTAGTTGCGGTGATTTTATTAACCACCATTTCATATACTTGCATAGCTTTTCTAACTACCAAGTAATCAATAGTTAATGTATTTGTTTGCGCATCAATTCTCCAACCAGAGCCTGAGAATCCAGATGAAAAGAACGGAGAGGTAATACTTCCGTCTATTATTATATCTCTGTAGAATCTCCAATTGGCTTTAGATATATTACTTCCAGTAAATACCCAATCTCCAGAGATTACCTCATCAACTTTCTTTTTTGCTAATTCTTTTGCAGAGTAATTCTCAAGGTAATTAGCATTGAGGTTACTTACAAGTTTTTTAGAATGAACAATAAGAGGTGGAAGAGAATCCACTGTTATTTCTAGTTGTCCAGACATTGAATCTCCTGTCTTTTTTACATAACTTTCTGATGTATCCGCAACAGATTCTATTAAAGCTATATATTTATCTTCGTATGAGATATATAAAGACTTATCTAGAGAATTGTAAATTAAGTAGCCATCTCCCGGATAATCGAGAGACTCCAACTCATCAATGCTATTTACTATAATGGTTTTAGCATATATTTCTTTCTGAGGTTTTTCAGTGATTGTAGCTAGTTCCTTTATAACATCATCTAATAGTTTACAATTTCTCCCTGACTTTATATATACTTTACCTAGAGTTTCTAGTACAATGTCAGAATAGGGATTTCCAACTATTACTTTTTTGTTTCCTAAGAGAGAGTCTACTCTAACGTTTTCCATGATTTATTAAGTATATTAAAACAAAAATACCACCGACAAATAAATGCCGATGGTATCTATATTATGAATTTCTAGACTTGATGTCATTGAAAGTACTAAATAAATCATCTACATCGGCTTCAGTGAATTTTACTTTTCCTATTTTGAAACCGTCGTTTTCTCTCAATACTGACTTAGCAGCATCTCCTAGAATCTTCGTATTTATATTTCCGTCAATATCAACAAATAAGTCAATTAGAGTATTGTGTTTATCAACCCAATTTCTTACAACATAGGTGATAGCAGTTTGTACTGGAATAGTGGATAATCCGAAGAAATTACTCGCGATATCCTTTGCATATTTCTCAGCAGCTTGCATTAATATTTCTTTGTCACTAACCATAGTATTACTGTTTATTTAACATAAGTTCATCATATCTCTTCTTTATTTCTGGGTCATTTTCCAATAGATTAAGCATTGTATCAAGTTTTTCTTGTTTTTTCTTTAATTCTATTGCGATTTTTTCCTTAGACTTATTAATAGCACTTAATAAATTCTCAGCAGCTATTTTTCCGTCTGGACTACTTACGTATTCTCCAGCGAATTTATTTCCTAAGTAAGCCATGAATCCAGCTTCATAGGTTTGTTTTGCCAACTGATAATCGTGTGAACTTGCCAATACTGATTGTTCTTCAGAATTAAGCATCCCGACTGATTTATTAATCTCTTCTAATATTGAAGTGTTAGTCGCTTGTTGCTGCTGTTGCATTCTGTTTAGAGTTTCGAGTTGTTGGTAGTAAGTCTTCTGTAAATCACCCAAGCTATTGTTACTAAAAGTATCGCCAAACATGTCATAAATTAATTAATTACTGCGCAGGAGCTGGAGTAGGTGCAGCTACTTGTATTACAAATACTGAGTATGCACAATTAGCCAACTGTGACGTAGTTGTAGGTGAATCATTAATTAAATCTTGTGTTACTATTGTCTTTCCTCTTGGAATTAAAACATCAACTACTTTGAAAATCTCTGGTGTCAGAGTTTCTGGAGTAGCGGAAGTTGCCGGAGTGTCGATAATAGTTGAAGTGACGTTTGTGATAACTTTTGGTGTACCCTTACAATCAACATATTGTAGGTTATGAACCACATCTAGTTTAGTGACTTGTCTATAAGAAGCAGCACCAGTGGTTGCTTGATTATAAACTTCTGCGAATCTTTGTGTTACTGTTAGTGTAGAGTTAGGAGCTATACTTGTATTTGCTCCCTTAGGTATAGAAACATTAAACTCTAATATTTGACTCCCGTTATCTTCGGTTCCAAATGGAGTTATTTTTGTAGTCATAATTTTGAGCATTTTAGGTTATAAAAAAAAGAAAGGAGACTACTGTTACATAATCTCCTTTCAATATCTTATTGTGCTTGACAAGTAGGACAAGCGCCATTGATAGCTGTATTCACTGCATTCCAGTTAGAAGCAGCTGCACCAGCGTACATGCCTGTACCATATTGTGTAAACGGACTACAATAAAGAGGAGCTATACTAGGAACAGGAGCACATAAGTTACTATAAGAATATTTTAATTCTCCAGTAATTTTGTGGTCAAGTTGTCTTTGTAAGTTGTTAGCTACAGCCATACCTTCAGTTTGAAGAGCACTAGCAGTTTTAAGTAAATCTTTTTCGCTCTTGCAGCAGCAAGCGTCAGAATATCTTTCTGATTTTTCTTTTGCAAGTTCGAACATTAGAGGTAATGCAGCTGATGTAGCAGCTTCTTTCTTCTCTAATTCACTGATTCTGGTTCCAAGTCTTTCAAAGATGTCAGATTTTTCCTGAATGTCTTGTTCTCTTCTCTTATAAAGTTCATCACATAATCTTAGATTCTGTGCGTTGTCTCTAGTAAGTAAGTCAACATACATTCCGCTCTTATCCTTAAGGTCTTGAACTCTATCATTCCAGATTTGGTTAGTAAGTACCTGTACTTCATTTCCAATTCTTGTGTTAGTAGCTAAATCCCTACTGTTTAGATAAGAATAAACTTCGATATCATCTTGCATAGATTGTACTCTATTTGCCCAAGATAAATTATCTGCCTGTTGTCCTTGAACCATTGCTAACGTTTTAGCCTGTTCTGCTTGTTGCATTGCGCAGCAAGAACCATTGTTTCCTCCGAAGAGTCCACCTAAAATACCGTTGTTTCCACAGCCACAACCACCTCCGTTATTACCAAGTGCAGCTAGTGCTGTACCAATAATACCTAGGGTTAGGCCCGCATTTGTTCTCCCTTTCTTACCGAATTTGCTTTCGGCATCTTCCATTGTTAAAAACTCTGCTATGTTTAAAAATTTTTTAAATTAATAAATGAATTAAAGTAACTTTTTAGACTTTAGTTACTTATTACTCCTTTCAATCGACCTAATTATAATTTTAGACGTCTCAGTCTTTCTCCATTTGTAACAGCACAAAGGTATAAATAAAAATTAACACTCGCAACTAAATTATTAAATTTCTTTAAAAATTCTTGTAATTTAGCCACGAGTGTTAAAAATTATTTTTCAAATGAGAAAGATGCTATTTAGGCAGCTTCCTTTACATACATTCCAATTAAATCCTTGAGAGGGGTACTATTTTCCTCGTATAGACTTCTTGTACATACGTATGTAACTTTATCTTGTATGTAGTAGTTACTCTTTACTAGAGGCATTACTCCGTCATATTGGTAAGGATTTTCTTTTGTTCCTTCTCCAGTACTTACAGTTTCAATTTCCTGTTCAGGAGCTGACCATTCTGGAGATGCCAAAAGTGCCACAAAGGCTGGGTCATCATGATAATAGAGTTCAATGCCTTCATCTTCTAGGAAAGGTCTAAGCCAAGATTTGTGTAATACTACTTTACTGTTATCTACACTTTTTCTCATTTCTGGTTCAATGATTAAACCACGTTGTGTCATCCACTCTTTTGTTACTATTGCGTAATCCATAATTTTATTTATTAAAGTCCGACTTAATTTTTGATTTGATTTCTGAAACTAAATTAATATACTCTATATATTCAGAGTATGCTTTCTCATCTTTTCTTATACCTAATTGATGTGCATTGAAATCATTAATTATAGAGAACTCTGATTCTTCATCAATATATTGTCTAATTATTGCTCTAGCACATGCCTTATATTCTGGGGTTCCACTTAAATGTATCTGAATGTAATTCCATCTTTCTTCTTCTTTTGTGCTTCCATTCATTTGTGGAACGCACACAATTTCTGATTTTATATCGTAATTGTAGTAATATGTACCATTTCCAAGCAATTCAATCGGTTCGGGTTGCAGGTTTGTTTCTATTCTTCTTGGGTCTAACATATGGTGTTATTTTAAAATTTACAGGTAATGAATATCTATGTATAGAATAAAATAATTGTTTATTCTTACTTTCAAAATAGTATGATTTGTGCTTGTATACACAATGTACTCTAAAATACTTACTGTAGTTCATCACCTCTACGATGTGAACATACTTACCATAAAATTTTGAAATATTTACCTTCTTCCCATTCCAGTTAGAAAATCTTAATCCAGTCTCTAGCTGAATCTTATGGAGCAGATTTTTAGAATTACAAAACTTCAACCACCCAAAGTATGATTGCATTCTTCGTCTTAGTTCAATCCTATCAATTTTCTTATCCTTGTACCTTTTAATTAGCCTAAATAATCTAACTTTTATAGATTTTCTAAGCAGTACATGAGTATGGAAGAATCTGTAACCTACAAAGTCTATTCCTCTACTGTCTACGGGAAAAATTTGATAATTTTGTTTAAGCTCTAATTTTAAGACGTTATGGAGATATAGTTTCATTGATACAAGAACACTTCTCAAAAATTCTTTACTATCACTTAAAATAACTATATCATCTGCATACCTGAAATAGAATTTACATTTAAGCTCTTCTTTAACCCAGTGGTCAAAGTAAGCAAGATATAAATTTGCAAAGAATTGAGACAAACAGTTTCCAATGGGTACTCCATCTGCCGAATATATTATCTCCTTTAACAAAGTTAGCAATTTCTTGTCCTTTATTTTCTTTTGGAGTATTTCGTACAGTATATCATGGTCAATAGACGGATAAAATTTCCTAACATCTACTTTCAAACAATACTTAGTTTCTTCTGGATATTTCTGCAAAACGTACTTTAAGTCCTTTGCAACATCATGTATTCCTCTGTCTTTAATACAAGAATAAGTATGTTTGATAAATATGTTTACCCATATTGGTTCCATTATATTCATTATCGCATGATGCGTAATTCTATCAGGATAATATGGAAGCCTAAAGATTAATCTCTCCTTAGGCTCATAAATTTTAAACGTGCTATACTTTGAGGTTTTATATGTTAAGTTTCTCAAAGTTTCTGCCAACTTTAAATTCTCCTTTTCACAATGTTTATCATGTTTTAGGATTCCCCATCTCACTGATTTGTGTCTTCTTGCTTTTCTGTCAGCAAGTTCTATATTAGGCAGGTTGTATACCTGCTCGTGCAAATATCCTATTCTTTTCAAAGTCTTATATATTTATATAGGGAGCACTTCGAGAATTAACCTACTAACACCCTTTTATGTTAAATACTACGTTATTTTTTGCCAAGAGGCAAGGACACTATTTAGACAAAATATTAAAAACAAAATTATCCAAATGAAAATATATAATAAGCCTACATTGGCATTGGCATTGCTGACTCCATTATTAGAATTGAAGTAACTAAGGCTAGCATTACTGCTGTTATTAGCGTTGCTGCTAAGTAAGAGTTTTTTGTTCACAGTAAACTTTATGCTGCCCTTGCAACCCGGTAAGGTAAATAGTGCCCTGGTATGTTGTGAGAAATTAATTTACAATTTTGTTCAAAGTACGGAAGCCCACAAGGGCATCGGCATAGCCGACCCCATCAGTAGAACAGAAGAAACCAAGGCCAGCAAGACTGCCGTCAGCAGCGTAGCCGCCAAGCAAGAGAGTTCTTAGACTAGTGTCTTTACCTCCTGTGTAATGATAATCACACATATAGGTAGTACTTCCCCCGCCATTAGCACATGGTACTATTTCCCCAGTAGTTTGAAGGTCAAAGTCTTTGATGTAACCATCGTTATGAACTTCTCTGCTAGAAATTAGCTTCATTTTAGCTTTTTGAGTTTCCGTTTCTCCGTAATCTTCTGGATTTGTAGTTGTATATACATTCTTCCAGTTGAAGTTATCAGTCCCCTCGTCTTTATATCCTTGGATAATTACTCCTTCAATATTTGTCCATAAGTCTCCGAAGATATTTTCAAATCCTCTATATCTTGCAATACTCATGGCCGGACGAGTTACTGGTACATTAACGTTAGATGCACTCTTGATAGATATTACAATATTACAGCTTCCAGTGAAAGAAGATTTAATACATCTATCAGATAGTACGTTAGTAGGCCAATCTATTGTAACATCTCCATCAGCCGTAACTGTTGCCAGTGTTGTGCTTCCCGTATAGAATATTAAATTTTGACCCTCTGCCAATCCTGACACTGTATAGACTGTAGAACCATTTTGATATCCCCAAGTTCTATATAAGTATCTATTTGTGCCTTTAACGTTTGTAATTGTGACTTTATTTGTTTCTGCGGTCATATCAGCTTGACCTGCATCTCTCGAATAAGAAGCCATATTCGTCAAACCAGTTGACGCGTATTCCCACGTAGTAGAAGGAATTACTTTAGCTCCTGTGAAATTTCCTAATTCATTTGCGTATCCACACGGACATACTGAATAATATCCGTTATAAAATTCCCAATTGGACATGTTTGTTACTCCTGCACTTAATCCTCCTTGGTGAAACCCTTCGGAAGTTAAGTCTGCATTAAATGATGCTTGCATATTAAATGTAGCATATTCAATTACAGGCAACCAAAACATTACCCATTTGTAATATTCATAGCATAATAGCTCAGAACCTGCATTAGTTGCCCAAGTACGTGCAGTTGCTCTATTCATTGCTGTTCTTGGTTTTCCTAAATCTGTTCTAACTGGGTCAGTTTCTAAATAAGTATCATAAGCTGCCCTGTTTCCACCACCTCTAAATGCAGCAGTAGTATTCACAACTGATACTAATTTAGGTGTTGCAGTTACAGTGTTATCTGTTGTAGACCTATATGCGTCTATTAACATTGCTGGAATCTCTGTCCAAGTATCATCAATACATACAGTAGAAATCTTAACCCATCTCTTTGTTCCCACAACTCCAGATTTTCCCCAGAATCTAGGTACTTCAACTCTGACAGTTCCGTCAGTTCCATCTAATACTGATGGTGTACCATCTTCTTTCTTTGACCAGTCATCTGGATTGAGGTAATAATTAATTGTTCCTCCATTAGCAACACAGCCTTTTAGTTGTGACTGAATAGGTAACGATTTATGCAGAGTTAAATTACCAATTCTAGTAAGAGTAGGGTCAGCTACTGTAGAATCCCATTCAACTCCGTAGGCATATACATCTTCCATACCTTTTTGCATTTCATCCAGTTTATTATTAACCTCATTTACATGTTGGTCAATCTCATCCATCTTAGCTTGAGTGGCTATTGCCATACTACTTTTAGTCCAAGCTCCTTTCCATATAAGAATTGCTAATTCTCCATCTGCTACTACTATATTATTAAAGTTGGTATATGTTCCAGCTTCTGTTGTAATGTAAAAGACATTACCATCTGGAATTCCAGGAGTAGTAGCAGGGGTAGCTACCCCTGCAAACATACAATTTTCTCCTAGAGATGTAACCATATTTAATAGTACAGATTGTAGTGAATTTCCGGTAATTGCTTGAGTACCGTTACTCTTAACAATATTAGATATTGTTGTTTTTAAATTACTCCAATTTGCCATTGTTAGTTACCTATTAAAAAGTCATTGTTAAAATCCATTTCATAAAAATCTCCTGTATATTTATCAGTAAATAACTTACTTGTCAAATCTATAATTCCATCTTCTTCCATCATATTCTTAACCATATTAATACTTAACATATCAATGGTTCTAGGATACAACATTTCTTTATAGAATACCATTTTGCGATATCCGTCAAATTTTCCAACAGTAAAGCCTGTATCATCTGTATTATTTCCAGATGCAATAGAGGTGCCATTATAATTTGACCTAGTACAAAACGCAACGGAATCATCTTTATGAATATTACTGCCAATTCCAAAATTATATTGATATTTTACACCATTATAAATATGGTCTTGAACAAATGCTCCTCCACCTGCTTTAATGCCACCTTTTCTTTGAATACAACTTCCTTGATTTGGGCCATCAAAATCCTCAAACTTAATAATGTAAGTATAATCACTAAATACTGGAATGTCAGCATTTTCACTGTAATCATCTATTCCGTCAAATACTAAACCATCAGGATAAAGAGGAAGCATCTCAACTGTATATTCTTCACCTATTTCAAGTGTAGTATTAGAGAAGTAAAGAAGATAATAAACAGAAGTTAATACTGCTCCTAGTTCTGTTAATTCTTCTTGTGTCGTATACGGTAAACTAATTTCTAATGGAACATTTGGAGTTAACTGCCGATTAATCAATGTAACAGTTGTATCAGAAGTAGCTCCTTCTGTCTTATATTTTAATTGCCATACTAGACCTACATTCTTATTCGATTTGCACTTAAATGGAAGTTCCTTATTTAATACCGTAGGATATCTGTATTCATTATTAGATATTTGCCAATCCAAATTTTGAACAAGTTTCTTAACTGTCATAGAGTAACCATCCCTACTAATAATCTCAACTCCAGTGCCGTCTCCTCGTATATTCCAGGTATCTTGACTATCGTTAAACGATTTAAATGAATATCCTCCATAGCCAGACATCTTATCGTAGGCAAAGTTGTTATTGGTTAAAGCAAGACTCTTACCACCTTCTACTGGCAACATTTCTATGGTTACTTCTTCGTTTACTGCAAGAGTAGATAAATCAAACCATATTAGATAATACATTCTACTCTTATCTGCATCTAATTCAGTTAATTCGTTTTCAGTTAAGTGTCTTAAACTAATAGAAGTATCTTCATTAGGATTTAAAGTAGTAATACTAACTACATGACCAAAGTTTTCTCCACTAGATATTTTATAAGAATGCATATCCCAATAAACTCTAATAGATTTGTTAGCTTTAACTTTAAATGGAATATCTCTTGTTATAAATCCTACTACTCTACTATTTTGGAAATACCAACCATAAACCGCAGTACTTAGATTCTTAAGTGTAATTTCATATCCATTACGAGATACTACGTCAATATAACCATTATCAGGAGTTAAATACCAATCTAGTTCATCATCGAATGAAGCAAAATTGTAGCCTTTGGCTGTACCTCTTTGTTGAATAATATCTTTGTCTATGTCAAAGTTATTCTTACCGTAAGAATCCCAGTAATAGTCGGGTTTCTGTACATAATCTCCTTCGATTCCCATGATGTCATTAAATTGCCTAATTTCATCAGATGGTAGGACATTATCAAAGATTGCAAAATCATATATGGCAGCTTTACAGTAACTAGCATTTAAATTACTTGCTCCTAATCTAACTCCTTTTTCCGTTCCCACAGGTTCGGGAGCAGTTGCAGTAATATTATGTTTAATACCTATAAGGTCAGCACAAGTAATATTTTTGTTTAAAATACCATCTATGTAAGTTTCTCCTAATGGATTTCTTCCTACATAAGCAAGTATTTCTGATTCATTACTTGTATATATTGCAAACTGCTTATGTAAATTACCTTGTTCATTAACATCCCTCTGGTCATATAAAATTCTTGGATTAGTGCTTATAACAGAAGTCTTTAAGAAGACTGTTCTTCCTCCAGCGATACTAGTAAGTATTGAATCATCAACTCCGTCGAAACATATAGAACCTTCATACTTAGCTTTCTGTTTAATAGTAGTCTCACCTAATACTCCTGAATCAACATAAGATAGATATATGTAATCGTAATCATCTGTTACAGCAGGAATATTATTCCATTCCTTATTTAGTGTATATCGAGAGACAATAGTACCACTCTTAGCCCAAACTAATAATCTGGTAGAATCACCTTCCCAATTAACATATAAATCAAATGGTTCGGATTGCTTTCCAAGATTTAGTGCCCAAGTTTGGTCACTGGTGGAAGTTCTATTTATAACAAGGGTGTCATCAGTAAATGATACCTTTTTAACTAAAACAGTGATAGTTTGGAAATTAAATGGATAACCATCGGCTCCAGACATCCCACCAAACGCGAAGTTATTGAAGACTCCGTTGTTTCCATTACCAGAAATATCAGGAATGTAACCTAAATATCTATAAGATTCATTAGGCATTCTTAATTTACTCGGAGAAAATATACACTTTGGTGCATTAGTTTTGAGATAAGTGAAAGAAGCACTCCAACTAAATACCATTTGTTTCTCAACAGTTATAACAGTTCCAGAAATACAAGTTACACCATTATATTGACCTGTTCCATTCGGTCTATATAATTCTGGAAGCAAATTAGTAAAACTGGTAAATTTAACCTCACTGCCAACTTTTAATTTATCTCTATAAGTATATTCATAATTATTAGTTGTATCTAATAATCTAAATACTGTTGGGAATGGTTGAACAATGTCCTCATACATTATATATTCATAAGAGTGAATAGTAATGTTTTGTTCAGAAGAGCCATTAAGAGTAAACTTAAATATATTATATTCTCCAACTACTCTATCCTTAGTAATTTCTACCCCGTCCACTGTGATGGTGTCTAAAGAATATTTACCTGTATTTAAAGATACATAAATCTCAAATTCAGTATCTTTATTAAGATACAAATATCCAGAACTTATTTCTTCTCCTCCTTGATAAATCTTAATATCCTTAACTGCTTCTGGAGTATCTATTGAAATATTAGGATTAATAGCAAATACATTCTCTTCAACGCCAATATATTCATTCAGCTCTTTAATCTTGTCATCCGTTGAAATTTCATCGAAGAGCATGAAGTCGTAGAGAGACATTTGAGCATAATGAGCATCCCTGTTTTTATTTGTTCCAATAATAGGACTAATACTATTATTAGTATTTACTAATTCATTTGTAATAGTTATATTATGTTCGATGTCTTTTAATTCAGAAGCCTTAATATTATAATTTAATATACCGTCAATATAAGTATTTCCATTATTTTTAGAATTATAAGCAACAACAGATTCTCCGATTACGGTATCACTATCATAATTATAAATTGCAAAAGTATGAATATCAAGATTTTCTCTTTGGTCATAAAGAATTTCATTAAAAGTATTTTTAGACCAATTCACCTTCATCAACACCTGCTTACCTCCACTAGACAAAGTAGGAATAGTAACAAAGTCGTCTACGCCATCAAGACAGTATGTGCCTTCGTATTCACCTATTTGTTCGATAACTAAGTTAGACCAATCAAGATTAGGACTTTGAACAACAAATCCATGCCCTTCTTCTGTATTAGTTCTTTCAGGTAATTCATTTATTCCATTTACTAGATTCAACCAAATTCCTCCAGTATATGTAAGTATACCAGTTTCAGGTATTCCAGATACTTTAACCTTATAAGCTGGAGAAGGATTGTTAGTATATCCTAACCAAAATCCTTGATTATAATTAAAAGACTTATCAAGATATATTTTACTATCAGTTCTTACTATACCTTTAATTCCATCATCTTTCAAGGTAGTAAAATCAACTAAATAACCATTAACTCCACTATTAAGTTTGTAAGCAGAATTGTTTATCTTACCATGATTACCGTGACCGGATATATCAGGAATGTAACCAAGTATTTTATATGAGCTGTTAGGTATACTCAATAGTCTAGGAGATAGAACACATTTAGGTTCATTATTGTCAATAGCCCAAGTCGGACTATGTGACCAAGCAAACACTATCTCCTTAGTAACAACGATTTGTTGATTATTGTCAAATACATATACACCGTTACACTCTAGCTGTCCCCTTAAAGTATAAGCTCCTTCTAGTAAATTCTTAGAAGAATTGTACCTAATAGTATCTCCTACTTTTAGTTTATCTCCCCAAGTATAAGTATGAGTTCTGTCTAGATTTTCTAGTCTAACAAAACTTGGATATGGTTGCACTATATCTTCAAACCTTATCAATTCATACACATTCAAATCGAATACTTGGTTTAAATCTCCAACAGTTCCAAGCATTCTTATATCCCAGATGTTTTTAGAATCAGACCAGTTATCAGCTTTACTTACTACACATTCAGTTCCACCAAATGTAGCTGTTTCAAGACCATATAATTCTGTCTTAAATGTGGCTTTGAAGAATACTCTATCAGTTTTCTTAATCCAAGTTCCTGCTGTTAGGGTGTTATCCCAACCATTTAAATACCAACTTGATACAGTAAATGAGTCAAGTAGATTAGATGTAATTGCAGGATTCCATTGAACAATATCTTCATTAATTGCAAGAGTCAATTTGATTTTCTGTGGAGTCTTATCCTTTATATATCCTTCAACATCAAAAATATTTAATTCTGTTGAATGTCTAACACTCATGCCAGTAAAAGCTGGTGAAGATACTTTTTCTACTTTATAAGGAAGTTTTGTATATACATTAAGAACAATTCTAGCTCCTACGTCTACATAGTCTCCAGGTTTAATTACTGTCCATGTACCAGAATTAACAACAAAATAATCAATTTTGGTAATATTTTCGTCCTCTGGAATTATAGGTCTAAACTCAACTTGGCTAGGATATAGTGTTCCTGCTCTAGCTTTATTTATTTGTCTTTCAATCAAAAATTCGGATAAAGAATATGGAAAAGACATAAGAGAATAGATAACTCCATTGAAGAAACGAGAATCTCTGTCTCTAAATGTCCCTAACCATAAACTATCTGAATCAACTTCATCTCCTGATACAATAGCTTGCGAATCAAAGATATACTTAGTTTGATAATGAAACTCTGGATTAGAATTATCTATTGTAAGAACAGATGATAGTTTTCCAAAAGAATAACATTGAGTTTTAGCAAAATTACTAGTACCAGCATCCATTATAAAAGCTCCTTGATTAGCTGCATGAGATTTAGATATAGGACAAGTACCTCCTATACCACTAACGTATTGTTGTGTTAGTCTTTGATATTTTGCAACAATAGTATAATCCTTGTAAATAGGAACATTAGTTACCTTTCCATAATCATCCACTCCATCAAGTAATAATCCTCCTTTATAACTAGGAATAATAGTAACAGTTATCTCTATATTGTTTTCTAATGCTCTGACATAAGAACTACAAGCACCAAGTGTAGCACCTTCTATTTCTTCAAAATCAGAATAACTATTAACAGAAACTTCTGTCGGAACATTAGGTTGTAATAAAGTTGTAACAGTTTTAATTCTATCAGAAGTATCACCTTCTAATCTATAATGTAAGTCTCCAAACCAATAACATTTCTTACTAACAACAATAGTAATCTTTTTAGTATTATAATTACTGTTATTAATTCTAACTCTCCAATAATTATCTCTTAAAGTTGATATAGTGTAACTAAATTCATTATGTTTTACAAACGTTATAGTAGATTCACCACTTATTACCCAATCATTAAGCGTTTCAAATTTCTTAGCAGCAATACCACTGCCACCTTTCCAAGCTAGATTGTAAAGTTTCATATTATGACCATTTCCAGAAAAATCTATTAGCTCATTATTGAAGCTTGAATGATTTTCATTAGTAATTTTCTGTCTCTTTATGTCATAATAAACATCAGGTTTTACAATTTCTCCGGGCCTATCAAGATTATATTTCTCGATTACAAGATTAATTTCATCCTCTGTAAGAACTCTTTTAGCAATAAAAGTCCAGTACCAAGCAACTTGACTTGCTTCGGTTAATTCACTAATTCTTCCTACAACACTGAATTTAGCATCGAATATTGTTTGTAAACTATTAGTTGACTTAACATAATAATCTGCTTTATCTCCTAATATGTTTTTTATATCAGATTTAGTATTATTAATTAATGACGCACTATAACCGTATATCCCAGTTTTACCGTAATTATAAACATCGCTTCTAACGTGTTCTCTGGAATTACTATTTTCTATATAATTAGTAGTTGCTATGGTATATGTAGAATTTAAATCTATCTGATGAATCATACTAACAACAGTAACAGCATCGGTAATACCCATTTCTTCTATAGTTTTAGTAGAAGCAATCAAATCATCAACTCCATCAGTAACTACTGCACCTTGAAATTGGGGAATTTGCTCAATAGCAATCTCACTATCTCCTGATATGTAAGCAAAGCCTATATTGTACGTTTGTCCATCATTCTTCGCATAGCTTTTCGGAAGAGTATTTATACCAGAAGTCAGTCTTATTTCTGACCTAGTAGTATCATCAGGATTTGCTATATACCAATATATTAATTCAGTAATATTCCCGATGATGTTTACTTTCATTTCATCAACTTCAATAGCCGTATGATTACACAGCCTACCGTTGAGTGATATAGTGGCTTTGTTATGTTGTTTTTGGCTTATACCAATAGTCCAATCAAAAGATTCGAAATCTGCACTATACTTTCCAAACCCGCTATTAAGCTTAAAAGCTGCGTTGCTGATTACAAAATCTCCACCTCTATCTTTTATTTTATTCTTGATAACGTTACGGTCAGTACTATCATTTGATTTACCGTAGGCTGACCATACCCCTACAAGAGCGTCTTTAAGTTCAGGCGGGAAATATATCCCACCTGTAACTCTAGACTTAAATCCTATGGCATTGGCGTTACCAATACCAGTTATATTAGTACCCATACTGTAATGTTCCTTCTTCTGCGTCTCTTATTTCTTCGCACATCTCAGGATTCCATCCTGGATATAGGACTGTTTCTATAAAATCGTCTTGTCCTGCTGGTCTAATCTCTGCCGTTATATTATCGTCAGTAATATTCTTTATCAGAAATATCACACCGGGGAAAAAATCCCCGGCAGGAACATTCTGTAAGATACTTACTTGGACAGAAGATATTTTACCTTCTCTATTAGCTACTTTTCCGTATCCGTACATATTTATATTGTTTTAAAATTATTAATCATTCATACCTATTGACCATTCTGCAGGTATACCAGAACTATTTGTAATTAGAGTTTTAGACATCTGATAGAATGGTTGTGTTCTATATTTCAACGATAATTTATTTAGCCAATTCCATAATTCTGGAACAGTGCCCTCTGTCGTTTTACATCCACCGAACATATAAGATACATTTGATATGTTAGCGTGCTTAGCTCTTGTTACCAAGTTGCTGTCAATCTTCATTGGGTTCCTTCCATAAGTATATAAACTTGCTGTTACATTATCACTAGCATCAACACTTAAAGATGATATTGAGAAAGTTCCTCTTAAGTTACCAAGAGCTCCATTTCTTGAGAATAGGTCGCTAGGCACTTGAGCAGGCAATGTAGCATCAGAATACCATCTGCAGCACATCCAAGTTCTATCTAAATCTTGTAAACTTAGGTTGTTTACAAACAATGAAGAAGATAGAGTAATATTAGATGGAATTTCATTATAACTAAATAATTGCTTAACAGATGTCAGATTTCTCAAGGTTGCAAATAAATTAGGAGGATACATAGTTCCTGCATTTGTGGTATCTGGCCAAGTATATGGATTTACCATAAAGCAGAAATAAAATATACCTTCAAGTTTAGTTACATTATTAATCGGTTCAAATAATATAGGTGGAATTCTTCCACAAATACCATAAGACTGATAATTACTTGTTGAATCTGAAGATATTCCAGAGCCCATAAGTACATTATTGACATTTAGAGCTGCACTGTTTTCACAGTATCTAAATAAGTCTGGAGGGCAAATGTAGTTCATGACTAGTCTCTTAGCTGTGTAAGAAGCAGGAGTTATACATGACCTACTATTATTTTCGTCTTCCATGGTATCTGGAATGGTTGTTGGGAGTGTAGTTACAGTGCCATTTAATACATCTCTATATAAATTACTGTTTTCTATAATTCCTTTCATTCCAACTCTACCGTCAACTGCCCAATAGTTCCACATTTCTTCATAAGGGTCATAGTTAGTATTCTTCAATACTCTACGAATATCCCTATTTGGATTAGGAATTGTTTCCGGTTCAGCTCCTGGGTTTTCAGGATTGTATGCTGGATTAGGAATTGTTTCTCTTGGGTCGTAAGCAGAGTTCTTTATAAACTCAACTGGATTATAATTCTCATTATTTGCAACTAAATCTCCAGAGTCTCCATATTCTAGATTTCCCCAATCCATTAAGTATTGAGAAGCATCTGGACTTCTAAATCCTCTAAGACATCCATTTAAATCTCTAATAGTTCTATTTAATTGTTTTCTAGTAAATTCGTATGTTTTAGTATTAGGTAATGGAGTAGATAATTCATCATCTGGAATCCACTGTCCATCCTCTGTAATACCAAACGTTTCTGTAATTCCTGCCGATGTAGCGTCAGTATGATTCCATCCAACGAATTGTTTTCTTACATCAGTTTCTTGATAGAATAAACCATAAGGTATGTTTCCTATCTTGCAGTAATTACTTGTATCTTCCATGAAACATGCCTGTGCTTCAACTATCCTACAATTCTTAAATCCTCTACTTGTTAGAGTATATTTCACATTGCTCATATTATAGAACATAAATGAAATATTAGTAAGTTTTACACAATCATTAAATGTAGTTCCTGGAATTTCAGTTGTTGTATCGGAAGGGAATACCATTCTTGCAAAGAAAGCCGGAGCTTCTGTAAGATTTGTACAACCTTTAAATACATCATAAGGGAACTTATCACCTACTAAATCAGGAACATAAGATTTAACAATACCAGCTCCAGCGAAGCTACCTCCACTTGTTGCGAAGTTTCCTTCATCACTTGGACCTATGAACTTAATAGAAGATTTAATCTTATTAAACATTGAGTTCTTAATAGGCCACAATACTGTGTTAGAACCTTCCTTAGCGCAGTTGAATGAAGCTCTTATATATTGGAGTGCTTGAGGGAAGTTATTTCTCATTGAGTTAAATACTTCATCTCCTCCAAATACATTTAATAGAGAACCTTTACCGTAACAGTTAAAACATTGATGTATTATAACGAGCTTAGGGTTATTGTAAAATAGAGGACAGTAGGAAGCTGTAACTCCATTCTCCTCGTATGTTTCCAAGTCAAATTCAATCTTAGAATTAGTAGTTCCATATAGATAACCAATATTGGTTAATTCTGGAAGATACTTTAATAACTTACTTGCCTTAGCATATATATAATCAGATTCTAATATTTCCTGTTTTGCTACACTCGCATTTTTAATAAATGTCTCGTTGTAGATAGCCCAACTAATGCTTGATATTTTTAAAGTATCTCCATTAGCATTTACTGGAGCAAAGAAATATTCATCCATGTACTTTCTTCCATTTGCTCCAAATGCGTTATTTATAGTTGTACATTTTACAAGAGGAGAAAGTAATCCGTCGTATGCTGTAATGTTTCCACTATCATCATGTGAAGGACTATAATATATTCCTTCTAGATTTCCACAATCCCAAAATAGACTGTCTATAGTAGTTACATTACCACAGTATTTAAACATATTTCTATTGAAAGAGTTAGGAACTGTAGTAATAACTTGTCTACAAGTAGTAAAGGTGCCATTTAAACTTGTTACATTTTGACATCTATTAAGTATATAATAAACATCATAAAGAGTACAAGCAGTAGTACTAAATACACTATTTAAGGCAGTTGTGGCAATAGTAAAGTTAGTATCTAAATTTGTGTTGTTTTTCCATTCTGTTTTTCCTGATTCTGTACTAGTATCAGGACCAAACCACTCATTAGGTCCAATCATTGGAGTTGGAATAGTACTAGGCATATCATGTATAAAGAACTTATTACAGTTACTAAATATGCTTTGTCCGTTTAGTGCAAGATGTCCGAATACTCTAATAAGTGAAGAACATCCAACAAAGAAAGAACTTCCAACAGTAAATGGTTTAGTTTTATTATTGTCAAATTTAATATATTTAACTAGACCTGCATTTCTTAAAGAAACTGAAGTTAAAGCAAATGGACTTAAATCAAGAATATGTTCTCCATTATATGAAGGAATAGGCTCATTACCAAATTGGAAGGCAGATACTGAACTATTACTAATGTCAAGAGAAGTAATTGTATTCAGACCTTGTGCCAACTGAATTGGTTCTGGTGTTGTAGTTCCTGATAAATTCAAAGTCTTTATCTTGGCAGCACCAACAATATATATTTGTAAAGACCTACTGTTACAGTTAGATAGGTTTATTGTTTCTATATTGTTAGAGTTAGATATATTAAATACTGATAACGAAGTATTATTTGTACATACGACAGATTTTAGATTTGGGCATCCTGTAATAGTTACAGAATCCAAGTCACTTAAACTTGTCAAAGTAAGTGTTTCTATCTTAGTACATGAATCTATAATTACAGTTTTCAGTTTCTTACATCCTGTAAAGTCAATAGAACTCAAGAATGGTTGAGACTGTAACGTAATCTTTTCTACATCTGAATTAGTAATATTAAGTGAAGCAAGTGAAGCATTTGGTAATGATAAAGAAGTAACGCAAGAACCAGAGATATTTAAATCCTTAAGTTTTGTATACTTTTCAATGTTTACTGTAAATGTACTTACACCACTGTTTCCAGACCAGAAAGCTGTATTACTAAGGTCAATATGTCTAACATCAGAGAAATCTTGGTCATTAACAAAGGCAGTTTCAAATAGAATTGGAGCACTCGATAATGTTTTTACTCCAGATATATCCACATTCGCAAAACTTGGAAGTCTTAATGTAGACATGAATCCTTGGAATCTCATATACTTCAATCCGTCAAGTTGACTTATTTGAGAAATACCATTAATAGTAATCTGTGTATTGAAAGAAGATATAGGAGATAAAGTAATCTTCGTAGGATTATTTTCATCTACAAAGTATCTAATGTCTCCGGCAGATGTCTGTCCAATATTAACTGTAAAGATTAATGGACAGTTTGCTTTAACTGTTAGTACAGGAGCTTGTCCTTCTGCACCACCACATTTAAAAGCACCTTTCTCATTATATGGCTGGATGAGTGCACTATTTGAATATTGGAATACACCATCCATAAAATAATATCTCTTCTTTAACCAGTCTCTTACAAATTCTACACGAGGACCATGTAAGAACTCGATGTTAGCATAAGTGGCAGCACTACCTTCATCTTTAGAATATCGAGTTAAATACTTAACTTTATAGTCATAATTATAAAGAAGTTCGCCACAGTTCTTCATTTGAATACTAAAGTAGTTATCAACGAAGTAGTTAGCTTCTTTAAGAAGTGTTCCTACTGAACGCCAAGTTTCCCACAGGGCATCATATCCTGCTCCTGAATATACTCCAGTATTAATGAATCTTGTATCTCTAAGAACGTCCCATAGTCTTGCAGAGTATGTGTCATATCCTCCGTCTGCTGAATTCTGTGTAATTACTAAAGAGTTAACTCCAGATTCTACGTTAGCATTAGCAAAGGTATCAAGATATGCAGTCTTAGGTACATTTTCTTCACCTGTATTTGATAGTCCAAATGCTGTATCCATGTCATAGAAACAAGGCCACCATTTGTTCATATTTTCATCAGTAAGACTTCCTCCAACGTTCCAAGAACGAAGTGTCATATTCTTACCGAGAGAGTCCACTAGTCCAAATGCTATACATATAACATAATATGAATAAGCATTTCTAATATTCAACCTATTGGTTAAATCATCAGCAAGAGCTGACCAAGATTGTTGAGCAGCGTATTGGTCTCCAGTTTTTTCATATCCTTTTGTCTGAACATTCCATCTATACTTATCGACAGCTTCACCAGTCATGCTAGCTAAGTCTGTAAATAGTAATTGAAGTCTTTGCCAGATATTGTTATCAGATACATCTGAATTATCACCATTAGCTCCGTTATATCTAAATTCTCCAACATGCTGTAAGATTGACAAGTCGTCCTGCATAAACAGGGCAGTCATTTGCTTAGTTCCATCATCTTTAATAATGATATTAGCATTTTCAGAGAACTCGTAAGAGTATATTTGTCTTTGGTCAATAGTTCCGAAGTTCTCATTATCCTTATATGTTTCATAAGTGGTAACGAAAGCAGGAACTGGGTTTTCTTGATAGGCTCCAGATGAATCTTTAATTCTTCTTGAGAATGATTTGAAGAACTTGAATCCCATATTAAAGTAAGCATTACGTCCTAAGTTAAAGGAGTAAATACCTAACATTTCTTGAGTATCAGTTCCATCAAACTTAATAAGTAAGATACAAGGGAATCCTTCAAGAGTATGTTTAATTGTTACATTTTGATGTGTGACTGTTTTATCTCTAGTATCAACAGGACGTCTTGATTCAAGTTGTTCCATTGGTGGGGTTTTATCAAACAGTAGGTCTGAATTATCATTAATCCACTTACCAATAGAAGCATTGTTAGCATGAGCAGAGTCAACTACGTCAGCTTTCAATGTGAATTGACTTTCAGGCATCCATGTATTATTTGGCTGGAATAACTCTGGACCAATTAAACCACCTGTATCATCATATAGTTCTTTTCTGAACATTATTTCTAAGTTCTTACTTCTATAACCAGTAGATGATGTACCCTGAATCTGTACTGATAATTCTCCAGTAGATACTGCTGAACTCTTAGTAAAATTAGGGTCAAAGTAGTTAAATGTACAACCAGTATATTCTGTAGGGTTTGCACCTACTGCTTCATACACTGCCTTAGTAAATCCAGAGCCACCACAGTCAATATAAACTACTGGAAGAGGCGGCTTCTTGTTAGAGTCACTAATTAAAGCATCAAAGTTGATGTTTGCATACGTATTATTTTGGTCGTCCCATAGAGTTGAAGATGCTGTTGATTCAGATGTACTAAAGAAGTTCTTTGCTTTCCAAGAATTGTACAGAGAGAAGTCTACTGTACCATCGGACATTAAAGAAGAATTAGCTCTTGCATTTAAAGCATTGATTACAATTTGTTTATCGTTAAGAGCACTTCTAAAGAATCTCATATCATAAAGCTCAACATCGGCATAATTACCTATGTTTCCATTAGCATCAGCGTCACAAGCCAAATAGAACTTACTTGTAGTTTTCCAAGTAAAGTCAGATTTGATTTCTCTTGCAGCATTTAGGACTCCGTTAATAAAGACTTTTACTTCATTATTATTCTTATCAACAATAAAGTCTAAAGTATTTATAACATTTTGTTGTAGCTTACAAGAGATTGTTTCTTTGATATTTCCGTCAGTATAAGACCATATAATGTCTTCTAGTCCAACCTTAATACCTTCAGAGAATGTTCCGTCAGAACTATAATTTCCAATAAAGAATACAGTTCTATCAGAGAACGGGTGTAGGTCAGTTTTTAGAGTTACAGAGAATGTAAATCCAAGTCTAGACCAGTTATTGTTATCACTTATATCATCCTTAAATGGTTGTAAATCCACTATACCGTAAGATTCACCACTAAGTCTTAATTTTGTTTGTCCATTACTAGATAAGAATCCAGATAGTTCTCCATTAGTATTATATACATTTAGAGGAGTTCTCACAACTACTGGGTCAGTTGTTCCAGGAGAAATATAGTTTAATTCTTCTGATATCCAAGAAGTTGCTGTGGGAGCAGTTGGGAATTCATTTTTAATGTTCCAACTTGCATATCTAGTATTTCTAGGGTTTTGGTCAGCAATTAAAGATTGTGCAGATTTTACTACAATACATCTTAATTCAGTATCAGTCATAGGAGAACCTTTTTCTGACCAGCATCTTAGAGTAATTTCCCACTCACCTAAGTAATCATCATTCTGTGCTACTGCCCAGCTAAAGATTTGTTGTTTACCTCTTTGTACGTATTGGTTCTCGTTAAAAGGATTCTCTGCATCAGGTTCAAATGTTCCAATATCTCTTATAATATTTCCTCTCTTCATTCTTACAGCATAGTAAATAATACTGATTCCTGATAGATAAGGAGTAAATGAGAATGAGATATTACCACCTTGAGGAAACTCTGTTGGAGCTGTTCCAGCTTCTACTTCATCTTTAGTTGTAATACCATCAACAAGCACTACAAGAGAAGTACCGTCTTCTACTACAACCTTGTTAGTTACTTTATCAGAAGTAATAGTCTTTCCGTCAATAGATGTTTGTGCAAATGCTTCAATAGTGTAAGAAGAACCTGCCGTTGGTGTTCCAGTAAATAAACTGAAGAAATCAACATCATATAACAAAGGCTCAGTAGATGTAAACTTACCAAGTTCGAATGTTTTAGAAACACCATTGGTAACATTATTAACAATAAGAGATGTGTCTGCTGCTAGTACTTTATTAGTAACTGTATATGTTATTTTATATGCTAATCCAATTGTTGCAGTAACTGAAGAAACACTACTTGATAAATTAATAGATGATTCAATTACAGTAAGCATATAAGGAGTAGCATTAATTCCTTCTGCATCAGTAGCAGTAACTACAATAGAGTGACTGTTTGATGATGAATATTGGGATATGTTTTTAATAAGCAAACTTCCCGGAGTTCCAGACCATCCTTCTTGTCCTGAAATAACATTGTTTCCGTCTAGAGAAACAGTTATCGTAAATTTCTGGTTGTTCTTTAATGCTGTGATTAAGTAATCTAATTTAACTTCTTTAGTGGTAGAATATAGAATATTAACTCCTTCTGATGTTGTAATACCACCGTTAGTTAACTTAATAGAAGATGTAAAATCTCCTCCACCACTGCCACCTCCACCATGCTCCGCTAACCACGAAACATTACGTTGAAGTGTTTCTATCTTTTTAGTAGTTCTACTGAGTGCTTGGTCAACAGAGATGTTTACTTCTCCACCTACTAGCACGTCAGGATTAGAAGTACTAATTTGGGAAGCGTCGCTACCTGCGACGATTTCCCATTCATTAGTAACTTTGTTCTTTATATTTACACTTTTTCCTGACATTATTTTATGATAATTAAATCATTTCCGTTGTTTTCTTCCCCATTACCACCAATAGCTTCTGGAGGATTAACACTACTTTGAATATTAATATTGAATTTACCAGCAGAGGTAAATACATAATTAATTTTCTTCACTGTACCTGTTATTTGAGTTGGAGTAACATTCCATATAATATAAAATGGATATCTCTGTCCAGCATTAACTGTTGCAGTGATATTGGTTTGGTCTACAACTTTAACAGTAGCAGGGAAGTAGCGTCTTAACCAAGGTATATTTGGTGCGGGTAATTCCTTATTGGATGTATGTTTATAACCAGTAGCTTGACACATCGCATATACAGGAGCAGTAATATTATCAACTAACTCAAATGTACATAAGTGTTTATGCTGCTTAAAGTTATTATCAGTTTTCCAAGCAGAGGGGAATTTTTGTCCAGCCAAGTCTCCTTCTGTTTCTTCATATAAACTATCACTATTAAAGTAAGTAGTTAAATCAGATTGAGTCACTTGAATAATTGGCTTCATACTTATAGGAGTTCCGTCTTGTGAGAAATTCTCTTTAAGCGGCCAACTAACACTATATGTATGTTTATGTCCTCCAAGGACAAGTCTTATATTGTTTTCTTGACAGAATTTACTAAACCAGTATTTGTCAGAATTAGGTACATTATAATTTAAATGGCTACCACTTCTCTCTACTTTATTATTTTCAGTGTCATTCCAATAGAATTGTTGGATAACATTTTGAGTAATAATAGTAAATGGCATTTCATGACAGAAAGCAACTTGCCAAGTAGCAGAAGCATTAGCATCAATATCCTTTTGACACCATTGCTTAATATATGGATAAGTTATCTTTCCAGTACTTAGTCCATAAATATTAGTCTCTGTCATATCAGTAATTTCGGAGTTTACACACATGAAGTGTACATTACCATAATTGAATGAATAAAGAGAATCAATAAATACTTCTTTACCTTCAATAGTAAATACTGGAGGATTAGTTTCATCCATTTCGAATGTGTAGAAGAACGACATATTAGAAGGATTAATTTTGGAACTGTCTCCGCCATTTCCTAATACATACATGTTGGCAGGACATAAGTCATTATTACCAACAGTCACCATTTCTTCAACTCCCCATAGGGATTTACGAGCATTATAATAGTCAATCCATTCATTGATTCTATTTCCATTTTGTGTCATATCACCAGTATTAATAGTGAACTGCGCTTCTGGAACATGATTTTTTATATACTCTGCTGATATTCTCCAAACATTATATTCATCCCAGTTAAAACCTTGTTGGTCACTTACTTGAACAAATGTAAAATCGTCTTTTATATCATCAGTACCTCTTACTGTAAATGTTAAAGAATCACTAGCAAATTCACTTGGATTGCCATTTGCATCAGCTCTACCTACTCTATACTCATAAGTTCCTACTGATAAGTTCTTAAGAATAACTTTATGAGTAGTAAACGGAGTTCCATCGGTAGCTTCCATTCTAATACGATTATAGTATTTTCTAACACCTGTTTCGTTTTTAAATGATTCTACTTTAGTCCAAGGGCCTTCGCCACTACTTCCTTTTGGTCTATGCCATAGATACTCGTCAAAATATCCTACTGATACCCAGTTAAAGCATCTTGTGGCATTTGGAGCAGTTGCTTGTCTACCAAAGGTACAAGATATTAAATTAGGCTTTAAACTTACTAGTTTAGATTTATTATAGAATATTGTTTTATTTTCAAATGAAGCTCTTGGAGTAAAAGCTTCAACACTTGGAACTAACTCTTTAGTGAGGTCAACAAAATACCAGTCATTAGCATTATTTCTTTTATCTAATGCTTTAGTAGCCTGACTTACTGGGTCCATTGCATAATATTTAGTAAAGAGTTTATCAGTACTTAAATATGTATATGGTTTGTTTTCACTCGCATCAATTGTATCAGAGGATTCTGCATTTTCCTTGTTGAATCCAACTAAGTCAATATATCCCAATGATACTCTGTAGTTTCCGTCAGCATTTGAATATGGGTTTCTTACTGTTGAAGGAGTAGTTCCCCAAGTAAGAAAGAATTTGGATTTGTTGTTATCAAACTTCATTAAGTTTCCGCTTGAATCTCTCCATTCCATATCGTATGTTTTTACTTTAATCTTAGTAGTATTTGCATCCATTACTGAACATTGAGCACCTCTAATTAAGAATGTAGATTGTGCTTTAATTGTTCCCCATAATGGAAGTACTTGCCATTGAGTTCCTTCAGTTGCATATTGCAAAGAAAGACCATTCAAGTTAATATCTTCATTAGTTAGATTTGAGAGTTCAACAAAATGATGTGAACAATAGTTGTAACTATGTTCATTAGATGTTAATCCTCCACAATATATGGAATTTATATATAGCTTCTGTAAGAATAGTGATGTAACATAAACCCATCCAGAAGGGTCTTCTTGACCTCCAGTTGGTTTAGTTTGTGGTGTATCCATTTCCTTCTTATAGATAACCATCTTTCCATCATTCTCTATCTTAACCCTGTATGTTTGACCACTAGGGGTAACAAATCCAATGGTATCCAGTTCGTCGAGAACAGATGGGTCCCACTCGGTTCCACCACCTCCACTTCCGCTTTTATTAATCCAATTTAAACTACCATTACTCATAATATATAATTGTTTAGTGTCTGTACACCATAGTAATTCGTTATTTACAAAGTTTCTTGTGTTCTCAAGCAGGCTTGAGTAAGTTCCTGCTTTAATAGCTAAGTGCTTTAAATTTGGAGTTTCATATTCAGTATACTCAGGATATTCTTCTTCTGCTAATGCTTCTGGCTCCACTCCTGGTTCCAAAGGTGAAGCAGCCTTCATCATATCCAATCTTGCACTGTTTTCAAAATCCCCACTTGACATCTCATGTGTAAAAGCATATTCATGCTTATTAACCAGCTTTCTCAATGCTTCTACTGCCTCTAATATAGTAGCCAAATCTGAATTGGTATATTGAGGAAGTGATTTTTGACTAGTATTAATCCATACTGCATCATCGTCAACTGGTTCCGTATCTTGTATTCTAATATGGTCAAAAGAGCTCCATTTATTTTTATTAGACCAAAAAGCAACTTCGTCTGTACTTTCTACATATACGATTTGTCCAGCTCTTTCTAAGTCCGTTCTATTTGCTAGCTCTTCTGGCGTTGATACTATTTCAACTCTAGTGTCTCCGTCTCCACCACCTCCGCCGCCTAATTGTGCTTTAATCCAATAACCATTAAGCCATTGGTAAGTAAAGACTTTATCAGGGTCTTTGAGTACGAAACAAAGCATACCATTCTTTTTTCTTTTGTCTGGTATTGCATCTCTTTCGCTCATTTCGGTTACTTGGTAAAAACCTCCACGAATGTTATTGGCATCAACTAGAGCGAAATCTTGACCACCTTTTTGAACTATTTCGCTAATTAACTCTACTGCCATGTTATTTAATAGTTACTGTTGTACTTCCTAAGCCCGGATTATCACTTCTGAAAAGGACACATCTTAGTGTAACTCCTTCATATCTAGTGAATTGATAATTATCGTCTACTATAAAGAAACCACCTTCAAATCCTCCTACTGAAAAGGAAATATCCTTTAAAGAGTAAGGAACTAGAAGATAGATATATTGACCTTCTCTTGCATTAACTGTAAAACTATTCCCTCTAGTAAGATTCAGACTTCTTGTAAAAGAAGATATTAAATCTGAAATCGTTGGGTCTGTTGCACTTGCTCCATAATATCTTCCATCTTTGAATACTAAAGATGCAGTACTAGATTTGGATTCTGTTCCGTCCGATGCAGTTAAGGTTTTAGATGTTGTAGTTTTAAATGCTCCAGTTATAGTTTTGGTTCTAAGTGAAGCATTAATTTCTTCTCCGTCAAAGTATTGTTGTTTAATCTCTTTATTATATTTCCAGTTATATGTAAGGGTATTAACTTCTGAACCTGTTTCCGCTTCATTAGGAGAAACAGTAAATGAGCTAATAGTTATTGGAACATAGAACAACTTATCTAAGGCATCTTTAACTGACTCTATTTCAGGGTCAGTGTCTGTCTTATAAGTAATGTTGGCTGCATCGCCTTCCATATCTTTGAGTCCTAGGTTCTCTCTAGCTCTTCTCTTATCAGCTTCAGTTAAGAACTCTCCAAGGAAGTTATCCTTTAGTAGATGCCCGTCTTCGTCTGGACAAGTGTTGCAATTACAGCTAGGAGTTTTCTTAGGAATGTATGGCTGTTCTGGATTATCATCCATCCAGTCATCAAGTAGAACTCCTTCTTCTAGTACTTTATATTTTGACATATATTATGCTAACATTAGTTGTTGATAAATAAAGTCACAGTTATCTAACTTAGTATGAGTCTCTATAAAACTTATTTCGTGCAAAATTAAAGAATAGTCTTCTCGGTATCCCTTATATAGTTTTTTCACATAAGAATTATAATCCTCAATTATTTTCTGTTTAAGTAAACTAATTGCATCCACATCCAGAACTTCTGTTTAAAGTTTTATATTTGTTATTAATTGAATCACAAAAACCATTGCAAGTATTTACTTGTTCTAATATTCTTTGGGCTTCTGCATATTGACCAAGGCTAACGGAATATTTAATTACGTTAATAGTCATCCAAACAAAGTCTCTCTTGAATATTAGGTCATCTAAATCTGCATTTTTACTCTTACATTTAAGAAGGTTCATGTTTAAAATTTCATTGCACAAAGTAACAAAACATTTGGATAAATAACAAATGGAAAAGGTATTTTTTTCACTTATGGAAATTGTAGTCCCGTCAGGATTTCTTTCAGCAAGTTCGAGTGCAGGACATTCAACAAGCCCTTCATTTATGTACTTATATATTGTAGAACCGTCAGAGACATACACAACTGCATAAGAAGATAAAGAACTGTTAGGATTATCTATTTCTTTTTGCAACCACTCTGTAGTGGGAATTATGATATGTGAGATACGGTAGTTACCATCTTTAGATATGTCTACTTTTACTTCATCAGTATTAGTTAAATGAGGCGCAATAGTAGATTTAATAAATTCAGGTTCGTCTATCTTATCTAATTGTATAACATTTACAGTTACAGTTTCACTGTACTTAAAAGTGTTAATTATGTTTTCAGTAGAATCTTCTGGCAGATACTCACCGGCCTCTCTTGAGAGACCAGTGATTGTTAATCCGCAAGTATTAGATTTACATACATTAAATACAGGAGTCATATATTATATATTTCTTACTTCGTTATTATTAGAATTGCCATCGTATAATTGAGCGTACTCAATTTCAGTTCTTTTATCGTCGTTTTCAGCTTTAGAATCTTTAGACCTTCTATCAGTCTTAGCTGTATACCATCCGATTTGTTCATCAGCTTTAGCCTTTCTATCTTCAATTTGCAATCTAGCTTCATTAAGAGATTCGACCTTACTTTGAGCTTGCTGTAATTGTTGTTGAAGTTGTTGTACTTGCTGTTGAAGTTGTTCATTCTGCTGCATAAGTTGCTGCATCTGACCATTCTCATCCTTCTGTACTTTAAGTGCTTTCTGTACTTTATATTTAAGTTCAGTCAAGCTCTTAGCAGTTAATGCTTCAAAGATTATTCCTGGCTCCAGAGTTCCACTCTTAATAAATTCAGGGATAATAGCTTTAATAGATTCCATATCTTTAATAACATCAGTGCTTGTTACAATATGAATATCGTAATCACTAACTGTAAAGTATTTTGGAAGTGCAGTAAAGACTCTCTGATATTTATCTCCAAGAATAAGAGTTCCCTTCAATCCATTCTTATATACTATTTTAGCTATATTAAGACAATCAAGAAGAAGCTCATTAGTTACTAAATCCATTTGTTGATAATACTTCTTAGTAATAATAAATGAATTATTAACACTTGTCTGCACATTAGTAACTGCATCCTTCTGTTGGATTCCATTTAAACGCTCTCTAAAGACTCCAGTGATAGAACTTGTTGTGTTTTCAGTAGCATCAATTGCAATCTGAATACCTTGAATAGTCTGTGCTTTAACTGTATCATCAAATCCAGAGTATGTAGTATTACTATTAAATTGCCTTCCTTCTTGAGATGTATCAATAATTGCAACTCCAGATTTCTTATAAGCAATCCATTTCTGGATTCTTTCAGGAAGTTTAACTCCAAGAGCTGTTGGAAGCACTGATAAGTCTAGCCAGTCTCCAGTAGTACCGCTATTTGCAATTAAATTGTCTCTATAGAAATGTAATAAGTCATATCTATCTTGTAGATTAGCACAAGCTAATACTAGAGAGAAAGGTTCATTGTTTCTATCATTAAAGTAGACTCCATTTACTGATAAACCACAATAAGAAGGATTATCTTTACTTCTTATCACTTCTTCATTTTTACCTCTTAAGATATAAATCTCTTGTCCTATACGAACAGTTTCATATCTTTGTAAGTTATAATCTTTATCAGTTTCAGTCCATTCTACTTCATAAACAGGAATTAACTTATAATTGTAAGATTGAATAGCTTCATCTGGAAATCCAGGAACTATTTCCCTTCCCGCTTCAAGTCCGTCTGTCATAGGAGCGCCACTCTTTACATCAGCAAATGACCTTACATAATAATGAGAAGTATCAAAGCTTTGATGCCAAGAGTCTTTAATTTTAGCAATATCATCTCTTGATAAATCTCTACCATATATATTTAAGATTTGATTCTTAGTAAGCCATTTTCTTACAACAACTCTATAAGAATCTTTAATATATATAGATTCTGGATTTCTATCAATAAATGTATTTAAAGGATTAAGTACCTCTATATCAATATTTCCCTTACTTGTAGATGGCTTTACTCTATAGAAAGCATAACCAGTTATTAGTAAATCTAAGAACAATATTCTTAGTTTAGTCATAAGGTCTGTGTCTCTACTTTGCATAATATACTCAATAACATTTTGAGCTGCCATTTCATATTGGGAGATAAATGATTGGTCTAAATCATCAATCAACTTTTGTATTTGTTGTTCTATAGCTTTATCTGTAATATCTCTTCCATCAATAAAGCTAAGCATAGAGTTCTTTAAGTGTTTTTGTAGAAGACTATATACCTCAGAGGAAATTGCGACTTCTTTTTCACGAGTGATGGCACTTATCGTTGCAGAGTCTTTGCAAGATACTTTAGGAAGAATTGGAGTTCCTAGAAACTCTCCTACTAAAGCATCCACATGTTTCCTAATAAGAGGTATGAATTCTACTGATGTAGGTTGACCTATACCATAATTTTCTTCAAGAAATCTGTACTGCTCAGCATCTCTTTTGCAGTTATAGTAGTTGTATGCTTTTTGCAACCTGTACTTAGGATAAACCAGCTCGCTGATTGCCCTGTTGGTAGCTTCCATCAACTCTTCATTCTTTTTAGTATCTTTCATTTTTACATTTTGTTTGTTCAGGTGATTCTGGACAAGGCTCTGGGAATGATTGATATCCTAATGAATATTCAACTCTCCAAAGACATTTGTCTTTAAGTTCTTGTTCTATATATTTTAAAAAGTCGCAAGCTCCCAATTGTCCAGAGATTACCAATGGTTTATCAATATTATTCATTGCAAATATAGCTGAATAACCTCCTTCTGGAAGTTCTTTCACTATAAGTTTGCTAGTATATTCCATCTTGTAGCATCTGCGGATTATGTCGAGGATTGCTGCTTCTAGTTCTGTCGTTGTCATAATGATAAGGGAATAAATCATATTTAGGAATATTAGGTTTCTCTTTGGGAATAGTTCCCCACCTTTTAATTCCGTTCTCGTCTCTATAATATCCAAAGTCTTGAAATGCATCGTCCACATTCTCAACAGCCTTAGGTATTATTCCTTGTAATTCTTGGTCACCAAGTTCAGCCATACCCATAGCCGCCACAATATCGAACTTTCGTTTATTCTCATCGGTATAGCGATTAAGTTCATCGAGCATTTCTGGGAACCATATTGTATGACAATAGTCATTTACAAAGTCTGCAATTAAGTCAGTTTGTAAATCAATAACTGCCACTGTTGCCGGAGCACCATACTGTTTACTTTGTCCATTTTGAACATCAGGCATAGTAGCTCTAGGTCTTCTCATAAACCTATTAAGACATTTATTTTCTCTAGCCCATGTAATCATAGCAACTTTAGATGCTTCAATTACACATTGGCAATTGTAATACTCCATGAGTTTGAGTGCAATTTTATATGCATCTCTCACGTCTTGGGGTCTGTCTTTATAATAGGCAACATACATAGGGTCAGTAAGACCTCTAATTCTTTTCTTAATTACAATACAGAAATCAGAAGGGTCTTTAGTAGCATCAGAAGTTTCCTTCTGTCCAATATCAATACTGTCTATTCCAGCCACATACATATCCCTCATCTTAGGTTGTTTATCATCAATAGTCCAAATAGGATGTTCCAATATATGCACTTTACCATGAGCAGAATTTTCTATCCATTTAAAGCCAACTATATTTTCTTTTTGTACCGGGCCATTGAACTTATATTCAAGAGAGCCTACACTAATTTTCTGACCTTGTTTATCAACTCTAATTCTTGCAATCTGTTCTGAAATAAGCACCTTATTGAATTTATTAGTACCTTCTAAAGCTAGGGCTTCGTCTGCTGTAAAGCAATATTCAGCGCAGTGTATAATTAAAGTTTCAGGGTCGGCTGCTTTCTTGTCTCTTTCCTTTTCATAGTAAGCTCTACCTTTAACTGGGTCTGTCCAACCTCTTTTATCGATAAGTCCTGGTCTATTAATAATAGTATATGCAGGAATAAAATAAGCTGTAATAACTTCTTCACCAGTTGGAGTATATCTATGTCTATGAGGAAGAGCATCGTATGTATTTGGTTCTTCGTATGCCTTAGCTAATCCTTCAAGTGCGGGACCTTTATCTCCACCTGTTCCCCATGCCATTTTAATTCCGAACTTTGCTCCCTGAATACCTACAAGGGCATCTCCCTGTTCGAAAGCTCTTTTCCATTGAGGCCAAGAACCACTTTCTTCATATATTAATAAGTCGGTACGGTCACCACGAATCTTATTTGGTTTATCTGCATTGATACCTGTGATTTCCGACATCCATCCAGCTTCTACTTTCTGTCCATTTATTACTTTATAAACAGATGCTTTCTTACTAATAGCTGTATCTTCTACTTGCCTTAGTTTGAAGAACCCTCCATCAGTATAGTCATTTAAGAAGTCCAACTGTTTCCAACATTTACTAAGAGTCTTAGTAAGATAGTTTTCAAGTTGGGCTGCAATAACTATAACGGAGTTTCTTCTACAATTATATGTGTTTACTGCAATTGCAGCACCGATTTCAGAGAATCCAACTCCACGGGCTTTAAGTCCTATGGCATTTTTTCTTAATCTCTTACATAATTCAACGTAATGGAAATATTCATACTGTTTTACAAAGAATTTTGGGAAGTCATAAAGTCTACCACCACCGGCTTTATCAGCTGATGTCAAGTCCATTAATTGATAATAATTCAAGAAGAAATAATTATCACCAGTAATTGTATATCCATTAACTGTCATTCCATCTCTACATCTTATATATTCTTGCGTCCAGAAGTCATTATAAGGCTTGGTTCCAAATCTATAAGTACAGTAATGTCCTGTTCTCATAAATGTATCCTTAGCTTCAGTATACCAAGCTGGGTTAAAGTCCAATCCGTGTTTATCATCAATAGGTTTATATCCTGTAAGTTCGTAGGATAGATTGGAATCAAAAAATGGGATATCATCATTTATAGTGACATCCCATTCTCCTTTTCTAGCCTTTATTAGAGAAGTAATTTCATCCTTGAACTCTTGGTCCTCTTTCTGTTTTACTTCTTGTAATATTCGTTGGACTCTTTCCGGAAGGATATCTAAAGTAGGTTCTTCAACAACTTTCTTTTTTCTTCCTCTAGCCATAATTAAAAGTCTTTAGGTATAAATCCATCAGTAGCACCACCACGTAAAGAAGAATCTTCAACGAGTTCTTTCTTAACCTGACCTTCTAATGCCTTTAGTTCATCGTTAACTTTAGATAAACTAGAGATTTCTGCCATAATATCTTTTACTTTAAAGATAGGTTTGCCAGTTTGTAAATCTCTCTCTTCTGGGTCTATGTTATTGAAATAGTCAATAAATTTATCAACCGTGTTTTGAGCTGCTTTTAGCATCTTTATTGAACGAGTTTCTTCTTGTAAAGCTCTGTATTTTCTACAAGCTGCCCTGAATATTGGGTCATCAAACTCTGCTTGAGTGAGTCCTGCGTCCTTTAAAGCTTCTTGGTGTCTCTCTTGTTCTGCATAATCAGCATAAGGAGATAACCAATCTAATGCCAGCCATATATATGTAAATTCTTTAAATGCTTGAGTTCCAAGTTTTCCTTCTTTATCCTTGGGAGTAATATTTCTTTTTTTATCCATTAGGGCTTTAAACTCACGAGTGAGTAAAATTTCCGGAACATTTAACTCTATTCTATTATTTACATTATCATATAGAAATATTTTCTGCATAAGTTACTTAGAGTTTTCCTCCAAAGTAATGTTTCTTTATTTGTACTTTACTCTTTGGAGACAGTTTATTTTCTTTCGTATCTAAAACTCCGGGAATAGTCTTTACTTTTCCTCCGTCTTCTTTTTTCTTCATTTTACCTTTCATCTTCCCGCCACATTTCTTCATATCAGCTTTAAAGTCTTGAACTACTTTAGTTCCCTTTTCTGCCTTGGTAGCTTTCTGTGCTTGTGCTTTCTTAATACATTGACTGCACATTACTCCACCTTTCTTGAAATATTGCATTTCAAATCCATCAGGACATTGTCCTCTTAATGATTTGATATAATTTAATTTTGCACCTTTAGCTGCTGCTGGCACTTGTTCAGTTCCTTGTGTCATAAGTTCTTCAAATTTCTCCAATTCTTTTTGTAATCCTTCTTGTCCTAAATCTTGAATGTAATCATTTAATTCATCCTCACTATCTACTCCAGAAGCTTGAATTAAGTATGCAACAAATGCTTTTTGTTTGTCTTCAAGTTTTCCTCCCTTCTCGTTACTTCTAACTCCAGGAAATCTGAAAGAAGGAGTATACCTTCTTATTTGTGGAGAAGTTTCGTAATTTGGATTGTTTCCAACTGTATTTGTAAATGAACCACCTGTCGTAGAATATGCTCCTCTATTATCAAATCCTCGTGTAGGAGCAATAGTTCCTGCTGAACGATAAGGGCCTTGGTTACTTCCCCATCCTAAAGAGTCTGCACTTGGAGTATTTTGTGCTGGCTGCACTGGAGCAGGAATAGGGGCAGTTGAAACTCTTTTTGCTACTACATCTACTTGTGGTAGAGAACCTCTTTTCATAGAATCGAGATAGGTAGGTTCATTAGCAGGAGCAGCCTGTTGCTGTGCAGGAGCCTTTTGTTGAGTAGCTAATTGTGTTCCATACAATTTACCATTCCATTCAAATTGTTGCAATCCTTTCTGTCTAGCTGCCGCAAATGCATTATTAAATGAGCCAGTAAATCTACTTGGCTGTCCTCTAAATTTAGCATTTGTTTCCTGTATCATCTTCTTACCATTAGTGTTATTTAACTTAGTTCTCATTTCACTTCTTTCACTGAAAGAAAGTCCTTGAGGTTGCTGTCCAATTCTAGTTCCCAAATTAGGGTAAGAAGGTGTCGCAGGTGCTGCTGGTTTAAAGTTAGCTAAAGATGATTGTGCAGCTTGTGAGTTTCTCTCGGCCTGTTGTCTAAGTTTTCTTCTAGAAACCATTGTTATAGTTTTATTAAATCCTTTGTGTTAAATACTGCTTCTTGTAATTCACCAGTTGATGTGAACCATCTACATTTAATTCCTTTAAGGCAATCTTCTTTTCCTCCTGTAAATCCTTCTATTCCAGCAGATTTACGTGGGTTTATTATCTTTGTTTCCTTCTTTACAACAATCATAGTTGGTTTATAAGGAATTGCCTGACGTAGTGTTACCACATCGCCAGGCAAAAAGTATATTTTTTCTTCCATAATTAAAATTTATTGTATGCTTTTAGTTTTCCTTCTGCAGCTCTTTGGAAACGAGCTCTTAATTTTTCATTTACTACTGCAAGAACACGTTGTTCACTTACATAGACAAGCCCCATTTTAAAGAATGGTATTGGAGTTTGTGAAGGTTTAGTAAAGAATACATCGTCTCCTTCTCTAACATACTTAGTTTCTGGACCTACTTCAATTACTTTACCTACAACAATGAAGTTTTCTTCTTCTTCTAATTTTCCATTATCGGGGTTCTTAAACTCTGGTTTGTGTCCACCTAAATCATAAATAAGTCCTGATGAAGAAACTTTAATTTTCTGATAAGGATTTTGGTCATAAGGTCTAACTATCATATAGTTGAAGACTGGCATGATTTCTAATCCATTCATGTTTTCAGCAATACTCTTTGCCTTTTCTTCAACATCTTTAATATAGTCATCCATTTTAGCTGTATATTCGTCAACACTATTATTAAATTTGACAGCAGCGTCTCTTGCCATTCTTTCTTTAACATCTTCTTCTGCTGACATTACAAAGTGTTGGTCACCTGAGTCTAGACCTACTAATTCTTGTGCTATTTTTACTTTTTCGTATTCTCCTGGGTTGTGTGCCATAATTCATTTACATTTTATAATTTTACCATTTTCCTGCGGGGCAAGATTCTCTTGACATTGTGGTTTTTGCTTTTAGTCTGCATCCACATCCTCGCACATATCCATCTAATTTAACTGTACTTACATCTCCCGTCTGGGCATTATACCATAATCTTCTATTACACATTCCTCCTAATTTAGGAGTAAATAAGGGACATGTTTTACATATCTCTAGTCTCTTCTTTGAAATATCTTGTTTCAAATTGAGAACTTCATTTAAGTGTCCAGTTACAATATGTCCTACATTCATGTCTATAAATAAGGATATATTAATCCGTTCGAATCTCTATTACATTGCTTAACATTTAAAGCGTTATATAAGGCTTTAAAAATGCTCCTTAAATTTATTCTTCTCTACTAAGATTAATATTCTATCCTTTGTCTTTTAGCTCGTTGTTTTTCCTTAATCATGTTTTTCTTATGGAAGCTAAACATTCTCTCTACATCTTCTTTTAGATAATCGAGATTATATGTAGTTTCGTTGCCATCATGGTCATAATGCACTAATATTAATTGCTTTACTACAAACTCTGGATTTAATTGCTGTAACATATAAGCATATGTGCTTAATTGCATAGTGTAATGCATATAATTACAATCCATTAAATTGGTAAGTGGATAAAGCATAGTTGCATTTCTTTTTGTTGTTGTGTCGAATCCAGATTTCTGGTCAATTTTCTTGTTGGTTTTATAGTCTATAATATAGATGTCATTACCATCTTTTATTAATAAGTCTATCTGTCCAGCAATTTTTAACATTCCATCTTCCGACTCGTATGATATTAGATATTCAGGATAAACTCCCTGTTTCATATCTAATTCTGTATACCCTTTTTTACACTCGAATTTACCTCCGAGTCCGTACTTTTTAAGGCTTATATCCTTCGGCTTCTTGTAATATTGGTTTTCTAATTCTGCATGAATTGCAGTACCTCTTTCACAAGAGTCTTTATTAGCCTTATCCCATTCATCTAGTATATCCTGTTGTGTATCACTAAATACTCCAGCATCAATATTATATAAATCCAATATAGATGTATCAAATCTTTTAGTAGATAAAAGTGATTTCTTTTCTATTGCCCAATTCTCTTTTGGAATAAGTTTTTCTAATGCTTTATAGGCACTCCAAAATTCCTTATCAAAAGGTTGAGTAAAAGAGTGTATTAGTGTAGTAACTGATATATATCTAGATTCGTCCTTTTCGTTCCAATAGATATGATTCAAATCATTGTAACATACATTACCATTTTTCTTATCAACTTGCATAATTCATTGTTTATTTTTGTACGTTGTATTATAATTTAATAGCGTGGAAAGTACTTGAATATAAGGGGCAATACATTCGTTATAATATCCTAAATAATAGCGTTTTGGTTCATCGTACATCACGACAATCATTCCAACAGGTTCTATAAAACCTTCGCTATCAATACCCTCAATCGGGTACAGTGCTGCGGCACAAGCTCCGCTCATCTTTAGTTTCTTGTACAATTGCGGAAACTTTTCTTTTGCAGATTCCAGCGAATCTATTCTTAAATAGCTGGCTCTCCTAATCTTTTCTACTTCGTCCGAGAACTGTAAATACGGAAGACTTGTCCATATGTCAAGGCAACTTTCATCATCTATACCCCTTGGAGAGTCAGTTAATGCCGTTAAATACATATAGGAAAAACCCTGTAAACTTTTCTTGGTATTGTGAAAAGATAATAGAAGAACGTTTGAAGCATCTGTATCTTTGTTCCTAATGTTCTCTACTTGTCTCCTAATTTTGGGAGAGACTTTCAGAGAATACTCCTCAGATTTTCTGTTATTGTACTCAACAGACTCGATGTAGTCAGTTATAAATAGCTTACTTTGATTTACTAAACATACTTGTGTGCACCAAAACAGTAGTCCCATTATGATTATGGTTTTAACTGTAGGATTCAAGCCATTTATAAAATTGAACACCTTTTTAATAAAATCTAACATACTAATTGTTCTGTTTCTTTAAATTCTTAAATAGTTAAATAGTTCTAAAAATCTTTACTTAAATTTTCCACATTATTTCATATAATTCATACTTTCATTTGTTATTGTGCAAATTTAGCTATATTTTTGTAGTCTACAAAATGAAATAATTATTTTATTATACTATGAGAGAAAATAAAACTTTATTGGACAGACTGCATAAAGCAGCCGTAGGCTACGTAAATTCACTTAGCTACGAAGAAGCAGATTATTTTAAAAGAGGAGGTAGATTGATTCCAAAACACAAGAGCGGAAGTGGAATTCATATAAAACCTGAAAACAAAGGTAAGTTCACAGCGTCTGCGAAGAAAGCTGGACAGAGTGTTCAAGAACATGCTCGTTCAGTACTCAGTAATCCTAATGCAACTCCATTACAAAAGAAAAGAGCTAACTTTGCTCGTAATGCTGCTAAGTGGAAACATGAAAAAGGAGGAGTGATTAAACCACTTGAAAACTTTGATGCACAAGCCTTTAGAAAATGGTTAGATGATAATTATAAACAATCTATCTAAAATTTAAGGTATGAAATTCGTATGGGATAAGAAAAGAAAACTCTTATTCTTTATTAATAAGTTACTTCCTTTTAAGAGCTTCAAGTATTTCAATTTCTTTGGAATAATGGTCACTAGAATAAAGGATGTTCTAGAAAGATTTACTGATATGGCAGCCAGACATGAAGGAACTCATACAATACAAATGTTAGAAGTTGGAATACTTCCATACTATCCTTTATATGTATTAGAATTCCTTATTAAGTTAGCAATATATAGAAATTGGGATACTGCATATAAAGCTATTTCTTTTGAAAGAGAAGCTAGAATGGCTCAATACGAGGTTGATTATTATGAAAGCAGAAAAGTCTTTCAATACAAATGGATTAAAAGAATATGGCGATGAAATTTAAAGAGTCTCCGTTAGTAAAAAATCATAAAATTCTAACAGGGACCAAACGAGACATGAGAAAGAAAGTTGTTAAGTCAACAACTCCCACATCTGATTTAAAAAAACCTACTACTCTTAAACGACAATTAGGAGGAAATATATTTACTACATATAATAGTATAGCTCCTTATGAAGGCCCGGTATTTGAACAACCTGTAGCTACTGTTGAAATTAAAGAACTTCCAGTAAATAGATTGGAAACTAATAGACAGAACGTAATGGCTAAAGCAGAGGAGAAAAAAGAAGAGCCAGTTGTTGAAGAGAAGGTAAGTACAGAACCTCTTCCCACTTCTAAGGGAGAAACTCCTGTTGTAGAAAATAAAGAATCTACACCTATCAATATAAAGTCAAAGGATGAGTTTATAAAGACAATGACTCCTGCATTTGAAAATGCACTTAAAGCTAAAGGCTTGGATACAAAATATGCAAAGTATTTAGTAGCCCAGTCAGCTTTAGAAAGTAATTGGGGAAAAAGTCAGTCAGGTAAATTCAACTTTGGAGGGATAAAAGGGAAAGGAACTATAAGAAAAACCAGAGAGGTAATTAATGGAAAGAGTATCCATGTAAATGATAGCTTTAGAGACTTTAAAGATATAAATGATTATGCCAATTATCATGTATCATTACTAAACAATAAAAGATATCAAGCTTTTAGTGGTGGAGATTTTATTGATAGAGTAGTTAAAGGTGGATATGCTACTGACCCTAATTATAAGAGAGCATTATCTAATGTATATAATCAGATAGCTAAAGCCCAAGAAGGAATGAAGATTCCTAAATTAAAGGGTGCAGGAGAGTTAAGAGCTAGAATATTAAGACAGTTCAATAGAGAAAAAGCTGCTAACAGAAATGAAGAACAATTAATTGGCTTCGATTGGAGTAGATATAAATCTAATAAACCTAAGCCAGAAGCAAGAACTCCAGTAGCTCCACAAAGTGAGCAGTTAGAAAATGGAGGTGTTATTAAAGCACAAGATGGAATAGTAGCTCAAACTATTAATAAAGTTAAGAGCATTCTTCCAAAAGAAGAACCTAAAGAGCCTATTAATGTTGTAGATGTTGCTAAAGAATATGCTCCTAGTTTTGCCACATCCTTATTAACTGGAAATGTACAACCTATTATTAGTCAAATATTCAAAAAGAAAGTTCCTCCAGTTAAAGATATTCAACCGTTAGATTATGAAACTACTTTTCAATATATAAGGAAATTGGAAAATCCACATGATAAGGGAATAGATTATAAATCTGGAATTGCTAGAAATTATGATAGTAGAACTGGTGGTTGGGGTACAGACTTTGTGAGTGGTCCTCATAGACATTTAAAGGATAGAATTAAGTCAGGAAAATGGACTATACAGGAAGCTAAAGACATAGCCGTACAAGACATGAGAAACCATGATAAGGTTATTATGGAAAATATGAAAGATTATACCAATCGTCCAGATACTATTAGTGAGGGCCCAAGATTATTAATGGCGCAATCAAGGTATCATTATGGTAACATAAAGAAATCATTCCCAGAGTGGGGAAAGGCTGTGGCAGAGGGAGATGCAAATAAGCAAAAAGAATTGGCATTAAAATTAGCTAAAGGATATGACTCCCGATATAATACAATAAAAGATTTAAAAATATACTAAAATGAAATTTATAACATTCCTTAGACAAGCATTTACATCTCACTCAGGCGTATCCTCTAAAAGACTCTGCGGAGTGATTGGATGGTTCGTTTGTTTGGGAGTTTTAATTTATTGTGCAATAAATGTAATCCAAGCCCCACTGATGATAGATACGGTCCTACTGTGCTGCATGGGATTACTAGGTATAGATTCTGTGACTGGAATATGGAAAAAATTTAGTAATAATGAAAGAAATTCTGAAGAAAATAGTAAACTTCCTAAAACAAAGTGATAAATTGAAACATTGTTTAGTTAATCTTTTAGTAATGCTGATTGCTGGAAGTATTAATATTTGGCTAGGTATAGGTCTAGCAGTAGGTTTATCGGTAGGTAAAGAATACGGAGACAGTAAAGCTCCGGGTAATAAGTGGGATTGGTATGACATTCTCGCAGATGTAATTGGAATAGTAATAGGACTTTTATTAGTTCTTATATAATAGAAAAGGCGAGTACCTATTTGGTGCCCGCCTTTATTTGTATCATCATTTTTTCTGCACTTTCTCTAACCTCTCGTGCTGAATTTCTTCTTCCTATATAACCCATAGGTTCTGATTTATTAAATTCAGAAAATAGTTTTCCTGTATATCTACCAAGAAACATTATATCTTTCTCACATAATATAACAAGAAAATATGTAGGATATTTATCCTCAAATATTTTAGTTTCTCCTTCTAACTCATGAAGGATTTCAAATTCACGTATATCATATTCCATTATTCTGTTACTTCAATAAATGCATCCCATGCCTTTCTAAAGCTATCTCCTGATACTGAAAATTCCTTTTCATGAGTTCCATCTTCCTTCTTATTATAAAGACATAGGGTAAATATATTTTCATATCTATTTAATACTAGTAACTGATTTGGATGTTTTTCATTCCATGTGTTTATTGCTTCGTTCATTCCCAATCAAGATTAAATGAGGGTGAATAGAAAAATATCTTTGCATGTAAGACTCCATTAATAGTTACACAAGGCATTAGTTTATGCCAAAGATTTGTATTCATGTAAGTACTCTTATATTGTTCTGGAAGAAATACTACTGAAACATGTCCTATATTTAAAGCTATTCTTGCTGGGTCTTTCTCAAAATCTTCTTCCTCTATAAAGACTCCCTGTATATTACTTATTGGATATTTTAATTCGAATACTTGCATTGTTTTATTGCTATTGTGTTTACTGTTTTTTCTAACGCCTCAAATACTGGTTCCCAAGAATATAAATCAGAAAGTTGTATATAAAGTCTAAAGTAGTTGTCGGAGTCAATAGGTATTTCTTCATTTACTGTAATCATATACCTTTGTCTACCTCTTCCATCTTTATCCCACCATTCTGCATGAGGTAATCCTAATTTAATACTAGGGAATTTCTTTTCTAAAGCTTCAAATCTTTCTATTAAAGATTCGTCATTGTGTAATATACTTTTATAAAAGTTGTTCATAATTGGTCATTGCACATTTAAACCATCCATATATTTCTCCTCTAAAATAAGGGCTAGTTGGTAACATTCCCTCAATACTTTCCCAATGGGAAGAATCTAGTAATCCTCCTTTTATATAAAATATGTTAGCGTATCTAAAGTATTTATCGCGCCATTTACTAAATTCAGAGTCTTCTTGATAATCATTTTCAGAATCTCCTACGAGAATAACATTAGGATACTCATTAAGGTTCCAATTCATATTTAATGCATCTTCTATATCTTCAAGATTAGAATAACAATCCATAAATATAAATTCTTTACTATGTATATCTGTAAACTGCTTAGAAACATTTACATTTGGAGACAATAGTATTAAAGCCTTATACTTTGTAGGCATTATATATTCTCCGTATCGAGTTTTTATTTTACTATTATATATAGTCATTAATCCTTAGTTTTTATATAGAGTTGACAATGGCAAGTCCCTTCTTCCATTTCCCTAAACTCTTTACACATACATACTGTATCATCTTCTCTTACTAAAGAACAAGGACAATACTTCTTACCATATTTATCCTTGTTCTTCTTTAAGCCTGCGAGAACTGTGTCTCTTATTTCTTTATTTGATGTTACCTTTATACTCATAATTACAAGTTATAGATGGTAATCCCAATGTACAGTTACATACTAACATCTTTCCTGTCCGTAAAGATTCAAGATAGTTAGAACATTTACTGCAAGGTTCTGAAATTGCGGGAGTTTCAAAGCATCCTTTGATATAAACATTGCCATCAGATATTTTATATACATCTCCCTCTTTGATGTCCTCATCTGGAATATTTACTAAATCAGTTTCAGAGATGTTTTGTAATAATTTATTTAATACCTCTAATTCCTCTAATGCAGGTCTTTTTCCTGTTGCATATACTTCGTCATAATCATTTCCCTTGATTATTTCAGCAATTCTATTAAGTATAATTTCTCTTAAGTTTCTAATCATAATTTAAAAATATTGTTTCCATGTCTGGAAGGTAATAAATCCATTCTTCTACTATGTATGCATCCATATATAAAGCTTCCTCAACTAGGTTGATTTCCTGATTCATCTTTCTCTAATTCTTTTATTTTATTCTTTAGTTCTTCATTCTCTTTTTTAAGAGTTTCAACTTCAGATGTTAATTGAATTATATTCTGTTCTTGAGATGCAAGGGCTGCATTTCTCTTATTAATGTCAGCCACTGCATATTCAATTCCTTGCTCAAGATTTTTTAATTCAATAATACACTTACGTATTCCTTCTACCATATATATTTAAGATTATCATGCTGGATATCTAAGTCTTCGAGGAATTGAGCAGCATCCTTAATTCCATGTCTTCCAAACATCCATTCTACTTCCATATCATCTTCTGTAAGCTCAAGATTATGTACTACTGCTACCATAGTTTCCGCTAGTGCCTGAATCTTAGAGAGTTTGAGATTATTCATTTCTCTTGCTTCCGAGATAGTAATGGGCCAAGGAATGATAGAATAGATAAGTTCTTCTTTGAGTTTATAATAGTCCTCAATAAGTTCCTCTCCATTGATATCGTAGTCTTCATAATTCTTACTAAAGTCTACTGTATAAGTAGTATTATCTACTTCAATTATTCTGCCAGTATCGTAATCATATTTTACTAGTTGTTTTTCATGTCTAAAGCCTAACAGCCCTAGTATGTCTTTAACTTCTTGTAAAGATTCCTCTCTCACATAAATTGTTTTGCCTTTAAGATAACCCTTTAATTCATCGAAATTATCAAAGGTAAATTCCTGTTCCTGTATAAAGTCTGTTTGTATAATTATAATTGGATTCATTAGTCTAAATCATTTATTGTTATTTCATTTTTTGCTATAAAATCATCTATTGCTGCTGCTATTATCTCTTTAGTTTCTTTACAAATAGTAAAACCTGCTTTTTGTAATTTATCTATTGCGTCAGTACGAATTGCTTCTGCTTCTAAGCTGTAAATATCGGAAATAATTTTCGCATATTGCTGTTCTAATTCTGAGATATCCCTTAATTGTTTTATTCCAATATATAAGTCATCTATTCTGTCCTGTAATTTGTCAAAAATTAATTCTCTTACTCTTGCATTATTATCATATCTGTGAAGGGCAGATTCCAGATTTTTAACTATACTTGCGGTTCTTGCTCCACCAAAATATTGTTCTACCTTAGTAATTCTGTCAATAGATATTGTATAATAAGAATTTTTACAAGGTACTTGTATAGTTGCTTCTGTTTTTGAACTGTCTAGTTTTATAAATCTATCGTCTAATCCTTCTATCAGTTCTCTAAAAGACGCCACATCAAATCCAGTATGTATTATTCGTAAATTATTCAGTAGCCATAAAGCTGTTTCTTTTGCACTCATTCTTTAAGTTTTATATCAAATGTAATTTTTATATCCTCTACTTCTAACATCTTATCTCTAGTTTTTGCATCTCCTTTCCAAAATATCTGAGGGTTAATTATAAAATCTCCCTTCTCTCCGCTAATCATTTTAGTAGCCTTTAATTTAGCTAAGTTATTAGTAAGGGTATTTGGAGATATATTTAACTCAGAACATAAATCTTTTCTTGTATTAGTTGTTAAAGCTACCTTTCCAGTATTCCATTCTGCATGACAACACATCCAACTAAGTATATCTTTTGCTGTATCTGACTTTAGATTATATAAAGGAGAGACATAGTCTATATAAGTTATATAAAACTTCTCCGCACTTACTTTCTTAGTAAAGACTTTAGTTGTTTCATAAGAAAGTATCTCTCCAGTAGCCGTATCAATTTGTTCTTTGTGTACTACTTGCTCAAATTTTTTCATATCTCCGTTTGAATTATTACTTTGCAAAGATACTCAATAATTCAGACTTCACAAAAAATTTTGTGTTATCGAATCTTAATTTAAGGAATTTTAACCATTTTAAAAATGTACACTTGTGAGTGTGAACACCCCACTTGTGGTAAAGAGTGCCACACGTATGAGTGTGCTCAAAATGACGTAAGTGCCTGAAAATCAGGGAGTTATGAGAAAATTCCCTTATAATATATATAAGTACAGGCACGCGCGTACATTATATATATGTACTTAAATATAGTCCCCCCCCCTGTCCCAGTCGGGATTCAAATAATATATAGTGATTTATATAGAGAAATTTGGGAAATGATTTTTGTGTGGATAACATAGTAATTACGAGCGAGAGAGTAGAGTACCCTCTAACGCCCCCCGAGGGTAGTTGGAGAAAAATGAAAATAATTTCATTCTAAACATAGAAATTTTATTTAGTAACAATTTTAAACAAAAAAGATTTATGAAAGCAAAACTAACAGTTGCAAATGCAAAATCCACAGAGATTAAAGAATTAATGGCAATCGCTGCAAGTGCGGGGAGTGATAACGGCTTAAGCCCTAACTACTTTTCAGTTCCTACGCCTATTATTGAACCTAAAACAATTCGCGGCGGTGCGAAACCGTATGCGGCTTTTGTTACTTTGTTGTTCAATCCTGAAAATTTGGAGTTCGTAAAAATCGGCAGCGTGTCGGTACGTGGAGTACAAAGAACGGCAAATGTTTGCGAAAGTGATACTTTGCCCGAAAATTGCACGTTAGAAATGATTCGCAAAATGCCACAGGTTGAAATTATTGCCGGCAGTTCACGCCAAAACGGAAAATCAGCCTACGAAACTATCGAAAGTTGGTGGAAAGAAAAATGTGTAATTGCGCCAATCGAACAAAAGAATTGCGTTAATATTGGTTTTGACGTAAACGGACAGCCCACAATGGAGGGCACAACAGTTCGTAAACGGTGGCTATTTGAGGCAAAAGTAAACGAAAAGATTTACGAAAAAGTGGGCGAAGTATTGAAAGAATTATACGACGCTTCACAAGACGAAAATCTGAAATCACATTTTGATGCTGCAAATATAGATTTACCGTTTACCCGTTAATCTGTTAATCTGTAAACCATAGGATAGTCAGAAATGACTATCCTTTTTTATCCTTTATGTAGCACTCCTTTAATCTATAAGCAGCATGTAGCCATGTACACAGCAACGAAGCACTATGGAAAAAAGACTGGACAGTTTAAAACTGTTCTAGGATATGTTACAGATGAAAAGGTTAAAAGGATTCGAGACATGCAGCGGAATGAATATCTCCCTTGTGCACAATGTTATCCCAACACTCCATTAATGTATTTACTTCTTTTTAAGCAAAGTAATGCAACAGTTTGGGAAATAATTCGAGTCTTGCCGGTGTGAGGAAGGTAGATAGGAGCGCGAGGACTCTACTGTTTGCCCACTATTTTACCGATTTTTCTCACTTTCAAAATTCCACCAGAAATACGGTGGATATAGACAACAACAATCAATCAACTCATTCTGGAAAAATCCAGTTCTTTTATATCCTATTTTTTATTTTAACCCATCAACTTAGATAAATATGATAAAGAATATATTGGCAGTTGCATTAGCCGGGATTGTTTTCCTCGGCTTAATAATCGCAATCATTATTGTGCTGGCTACAATTGGAGTTACAATCAAGTATATTGCAGGCTACGAAATCACTCACTGGAATTGGGGTTTGTTCGATACCATCTGTATGAACATACTTGCATTATCTCCAATCATCCTGTTCATTAATTACATCAAAACCAAATTTACTAAATCATGCAAAGAAGAGTTATAACATCAGTGTTTTTTGCTCTCATCTTGGAAGGAGAACATCCCGAAGAAAGATTAGAGAAATTGAACGAACGTCGCCGCAAACTCCTTGGTTACTTGGAGAAAGCTGAACTTGCTTGGGTTGAAAATCCATCTGAAGAAAATCTCGCCAGTATGTTAAATCTCCGAGAATGTATTGATGATGTGCAGGATGAAATAACTGCATTAGTAAACGAATTGTAAAACCGTAAGATTCCGTAAAGGATATTTGTAGTCACCAGTAGAGCTCAAATCTTACATAAAGAAACAAAGTTATGAATCTTAAAGAACTTCCAGTATATTCCGTAATGGAATCAATGTCAGAAGAAGACAAAAAAACTTATCTCCCAGGAATTGCCTTTGCAGGTATCGTGGATTATGAAATGCAACTTGCACAGTCAGAAAATCCAAACGAAAGGGATGAATGCAGAGACGCTATTGATGCGCTCTATCTGTATGCAAACAACAATGGTGTTAACACTGTTGATTTGCAACAAACAGTAAGAGCAGCTCTTCCAATAGCTCTCGAAGCTGACGAATAAATCACAATCAATTCCGCATTTTAGTTATACATTATATTTATAAACTGTGCCAATAAGGGAATCAGGCCTTATATGGGTTCCCAATACACTGTTGAGTGGTGCGCAACACTCTGATAGAAACTGACTATCATACTATTTAATAATACAGCCCGCTAAACAACGATGTTTATGGATGAAACAGTATTATGAAAGCGGTGTATTTATATTTCCAAGATAGTGGTAATGAGAAAGGAATAATTGCATACCCGATAAGAAGAGTTAGGGTTAGGACGGCAGCCTAGTAAATTGAGCGAAGAGGGAAGCTTTACATGCAAACTTATTATTCCAAGTAGTCGAAGGCCAAGACGAAATCCAGCCGGGTTGGTAACCATTACAACCATTTATAAAACTAATATGACAAAGCGGGAAATCCGCTGGTTGGGAATGTAGCTCAATTGGATTAGAGCATACCGCTACGAACGGTAAGGTTGAGAGTTCGAATCTCTTCATTCCCTCAAAAATTCATGTTGTTACTTCATTTTTTTAAATTAGTAAAGATTTGTCTTGTATGTGAATACAGGGCAAATCATCCGTTTAATGTAGCCATATCTTTAAAGGTATGAGAGTCTAAAGCCTCTATAAATACAGATAGGACGAACATTATTAACTAAAAACATAATATCGATGTGCTAGATAGAAATGGAAGTGGTTGGTCATGGATGGCTTGGATGCTACTCCCAATTCATCACAGAAAAGCCAAAAAAGCTTTAAAAGCTAAAGTAAGGTTTTAAATATTAACAAATAAATATTTCATCATGAAAAAATTATCAGCAATTTTACAAAAGAAAACAGGTAAATCATTGGCAGAAGCCAGAGAGAAACGTATATTATCAGTACTTGGATTAGCAAAGGCAAATGCTGAAGAAGACAAAGCGGCCTCTGCTGACCGCACAGAAAGATTACTTTTATCTCTCGGTGACGATGATGTCGATTCTGAACGTTCAAAAGAAATCATTGAAAAGATTGTTGACTCAAAGATTGAGGAAGACGATTGTCAGTTGATTCTTGATAAACTCAACGAAGTCATTGAAGAATTGAACGCTGAATACAAAGAGGACTAAGAATCTCTTCTTAATGGGGTAAGCTAGTTATCCTAGAAACAGAATAACGGGACAAAACGTAAGTACAGCATAGTTAGTTTGGATAGCCACCTACTAGCACCTGCTATGCCAAGGCTTACTTTCTTTTATCTGGGCCTGTATGGTTTTGACAGCATAGAGAAGGTAATAGAACGTGTAGAGCGCAATCTCTGTAAACGAAGGAAAACAATAAATGCTGAAAGAAGCGATGTAAGAATGGCAGCCTAAGCTGCTGGCTTATCTATTAAATTAGCTCTAAGTCGGGTTAATTGGAGAGACCTAGAAACAGAAGAGGTGTGGGAAGAAGCATTATAGAGCAGCCCACTTAACTTGAAAGCCAAAGGTTAGTAGAGCTGAAATCTCCTAATGTCATAAAGCAGATGGAAGATGTGGTCCATGGGATGTGACGAATCTCTAAAATATCATCCGTTCTCCAACGTAAATGGAGTGGTGGAGCGACCGTTCGGTCAAGCCCAGTTTGGTAGTTTGCTAATTAGTTAAGTGGGAAGGTGCTAGATGAGCCCACTTGTAAAGAATCTAGCTCTTCTAATAAAACTATCTACATGCTGAACTCAACAGCTGATGTAATAAAATAGAGACACACGTAAAATTCTATTATTGGACTTTGTTTGGACGGCGGTTCGACTCCGCCCAGGTCCACAATCTTTAAATACATATAAAGAGATGAAAGATAAATTATTAAAGACAATTGAAAAAGCTTATCATAACACTAAGAACTCCGCTAAGAAGATTACCTTAGCGAACTATTACAATACAGTTCAGGAGCAAGATGAAGCGTCAATCGACCATGAGTGGTATTATAAACAACTAAAGAGTTTTGGATTTTTAAAGACGTCACACTTGAAAATACAAGCTTTAGACAAATAAATCAATTCAATTATTAATAACTAAAATTTCAAGATTATGGGAAAGAAAAATGATGCAAAAGAGATTTGTAGAAAGTACAATGTAGTAAGGGACGAGAATAGAGGTAAAATCTTTACCCTTAGTGAACTTTCGACTTTGTTGAAGGGAATCCTGCCTGGTCTTCCTACATATTCCACAACTGCTCAAGAGTTTGGGCTGTTCGAAGCAACAAAATCAGGATACAAACTTCCAAATGACCCAGTTTACATTGGAAGAGTGGAGAACTATCTCAAGGAATACAGACAAAAAGCTAATGAGCTGAATAAGCGTAGCAGAGAAAAGAAGGCAGAAATGGCTGCCGAAGAAGCTCCTACTCAACAGCCCAAAATCATGAACCAAGAGGACTTGATTGAAAAGGCAATCTCTGTTCTTAAAGAGAGTGGAGACTACAGAATCCTGAAGAAAGTTGTAACCATTACTTGGGAGGAAGTGTAAGTGAGTGTAATTCAGCAAGTTTATTTGCCAAATGCCAAGTACTCAATCTATATAAAGGGAATCAAGCCAGATAAAGACAATCCTTTGTCTGGTGAGATTACTCTTAATGGAAATCCTACTCGGCTTGAAAGACATGAACGTTATCACTTTGATAAAGAACGTGATATGTTTGTGACTGACAATTATGATATTCCTACATACTTTATTACTAAGTTCTTGGAAGAGAACGATTGTCTTATTGAACAAGATGATAAAGTATATGTGGCTTTTAAAGAAGTTGTATTTAAATCGAATTACTAATGTTATCAATACTATATTCTGACTTTAAACAGTTTGGTTGCCCGAACTGTGGATGCGATTCTGCTAAAGGAAGTTATGCATCTGGTGGAGGATTAGGTTCTGGGACGTGTAGACATTGTGGACTTAGATTTGAAGTAAGAGGTCCAAATGTCTCTATGATTTGCAAATATGCAATCTATCCGGAAGACCCAGAGAATCCTCGTTCTGAATATGTAATGGAACAAGCAATCCGCATTCCTCATCCAAGAATTGGTATTCCAAGCTGGCATTGGATGCCTAAAGATGAGCGCCCAGAAGAAGGAGAATATTGGAGCTCTAGAGGTGTTGGGCATGACTTATCCGGATTTGTAAGAACTAAGAAAGCAGGAGAGCGTATTCTTGATATGGTGCATGAAGTCTTAGGAACTAAAGAATGTAAAACATACTTAGATTATAGACCGAGTGAACCAACATGGATTCAATTCAAATTTAGTAAAGATGAATTTAATCTTGATGCAATTGATGCAGCATCTCGTGCATTAGGTGGAATTATTACTAAAGAAATCATTAAACAGTGTAAAAATGGCTAAAGTATCAAACTCTCAAGTAAGTTGTCTTGCAGATATGAAGGACGGAGATGTAGCAGAAATTCTTAGCTGGCATAATGGTGATATAAATCCTGGAGATGTCATACAAAGATATGGAGACATTGTTATTCCAATAGGAATGCCTGTGGGTGAATCATATACCAGTCTCTTTGCAGCTCCTATATCTGCTGTGTGTTTTTCCAATAAAGTTAGAATCTTACCAAAAGGAACACTCATTAAACTATGAACGGAATCATTGAAAGGATGTTGGAGAACGCTCAAGAACATGGGTGTCTCAACGAAGTAGTGAAATCTGCAATTGAAATAGCTCAGAAAAATCCTGACTATGATATTGAACAAGTATGTGTATCAGCACAACTTGAAAACGACATTTATTAATCCATAAAATCATATTTAAAAATGAAGAAATTAGAATTTGCGAAGGTACAAGAAGGTGAAAACAAATTGGCAATCGAAGTAAGCAATGATTCTCCGGTGGTGGCTGTTATATCACAGAATGGAATGCTCAAATGTATTCTAGTCAACGATGCGTTCCCGGAAGTTCTTTCTGACATTTGTGGTCACATCTCTTCCGAATTGGGAGTTGCTGCTGTTGCAGTCAATACTGACCAATATGGTAATGACATTACACCTATTGTTGTTGATTCTGACTGTGTAAAGGTCAAAATGGTAGGAGTTGGCAGTACGCAGGCGTATGCGGTTCTTAGCACTCCGAACATCTGCATGAAATCTCAAATCGTTGAAATATAGTGTTATGGGAGGTTTCCTCACGGTAATATGCGTGATATTGATTGTTTGCTTCATATTTAGTACACCAAAACTAAAATGGAGTTTATTTTATGGTATGATAGCCTTTCCGATTTTATACGGATTGGCTATCTTGTATGTTAAATGGAAGAAAGGAATATAATATGGATTTTATAATTTATTTTCTTCAAGGAACTCTCTGTATGGCAGCAATAGCAGCCGGATTCAGTTTTATATGCTGGTTATCAACTAAAATATTTAAAGATTAATGGGATTTGTATTAATAGTATCAATAGCGGTTGTGCTTATTGTTTTTATGCTTTTGATGTCTACGTCTGAATTGAGCCCGATAGACTATCTCGTTGGAGGTGCTACAGGTATTCTGATAACATTTGCCACTTGCTTTAGTTACCATTTAGACTCAAAAAATGAGCTTGAATTTGTTTTAAATTCTAAGAACAAAGAAATTGTATTCGAGAATGGAGATAAACTCAAGATATACTATTATGAGGTATCCAAGTCTGACTCTACTAAGGTAAAAATCAAGGCGGGTAAGGAAAAGAGTCCGAACAGGAAGAAAGAGAATGAATTTACAAATTTTAACTAATAAAGGTTTGTAGGCTCAGTTTTTTGTAGTATCTTTGCATCACTTAATCAGAAAGGAAAAAGTATGGCAGAATTTATACTAGGAGTAGTCATAATATTTATTTTATCTCTATTGGTTTCATTTGGATTAGTCATACTTGCAGGTGCAATGATTGACTATATAACTAATGACAATACAGACGATGATTGCTTCTAAAAAATAAGGATGGCTCTATGGCGGAATTGGTAGACGCGTCAGACTTAAAATCTGATGGTCCGAAAGGGCCGTCCCGGTTCGATTCCGGGTGGAGCTACTATGTAAAATGTTTAAATTAACCTGAATATGTTTGACAGAAAAAGAACATCAATTTATGAAGTGACTCCTAAAGTCACTAAAGGTTCGGGAGTAAATGCTCCTAAGTTTGAAAATATCTTCCAAAGGGAAGCATATAAAATGGAACATGAAACAACTTCTGGTAATGGAAGTTTGAAGTATGATACGTCAGGTAATGTATTTGTTGACGACTTCGCAGCCGTTGGAAACTACAGAAAACCTAGAGAGTTTCATGAGGTCGCATCAACTATGGAAAGATTGTGGGCAGCTGACCCTTTAACAACAATCAAAGAAACAGTGTATATTCGTTTGATTACACGAAATCCAAAACTCTTTACAGGCAAGAAATTGAGTGTTCAAAGAGGGCAAGGACTTAAATCCGAGTTCTTCATGAGAATCGTCTGGCTTGCTACAACACACCCAAAAGTATTCAAAAAGAATTTGCCTGTATTTATTACAGCTGGTTCTTGGGACGACATCTTTGAAATACTAAGATTAGACCTTGAATATAATGGTGCAGTCAATAAGGTTCTGGATTGGAAGTACATCATCAAGTTTATTGTCGGTGGTTTAGCTGACGAAGGTCAAACCAACTTGGTGAGAAAGTACCTTCCACAAATCAAACCATCAAAAAAGTGTACTTCTTTACGTTCTCAATGCAATAATTTTATTGCTAAGAAAATCGTGAAAGAAATATTCGACTATGGCGAAACAGAGGAAGGTAAGTGGCGTGCATATAAAATGTATCGTGAGCTCAAAGCATCCGGTAATGCTCATAAATGGCAGCAGGCAATTAGCCGTCAAGACTATTTAAGTCTTGATTTCAATTCGATTGCTGGTAGAGCATTGGCAAAACTTGCTAGTAGTAAGTTCTTGGAGAATCACAATCTTACCGAAGCATACGAAGAATGGTTGGCAGCAAAACCAGTAGCCAAATTCACTGGGTTTGTATATGAGCTGTTCCCTGATAACGATTGTTATAATAGCGGGAGAAGAACAGCTTTGAAACCTTACCAGATAGACACTGTTAATAAACAGTTTATGTCTCTTATCGAAACAGCTAAACAAGATATGAATCGCAAGACTAATCTTATTGCTGTTCTTGATACATCTGGTTCTATGACTTGTAAAGCCGCAGGTCTTGAAGTAAGTGCTTATCATGTAGCGAAATCAATCGCTCTGTATTTCTCTTACTTACTCGAAGGGAAATTTGCTAATACTGTTCTTGAGTTCTCCGACAGGTGCTTAATGAAACAGTGGCAAGGTGATACTCCTTATGAGAAATTCACCAAATTCCGTGGAGACGGTTGGTGTTCAACCAATCTGTTATCCGTGGCTGACCTCTTTATCCAACTTAGAGATAAGGGATATAAAGAGGAAGATTTCCCAACTGGAATCCTCTGTATTTCCGATGGAGAGTTCAACTCTGCCGGAAGAGATAAAACAGTATTTGAAAGATTCCGCGAACTTCTGGGAACGAGATTCTCTAAAGAGTATGTTGATAACTTTGTAATGGTACTTTGGGATATTCCTGATGGTTTCTATTCAAGCAACATCAGACCTAAGTTCGAATCACTTTGTGATGACAATTATACTTTCTACATGAGTGGACTTGACCCTGCGGGAATTGCATTCCTTACTGGTAAAACACCTGTTGAAAGTATTCCAAAGAATGCTCTGGAATTATTTCAAGCAGCAATGAATCAAGAATTATTGAATATGCTTACTCTCTAACAGCGGTTAGGTAAAGATTAAGTAGATAGGTAATTTCTAACAAGGATTAGGTACAGCAAAGTACTAACTTATACTATAAATAAGTCGGAAAAGCTCTCAAAGGTACCAAAAGGTAAGAGGAAGCACGAACCTAATCCGCAAACAATAGTGTGAAATCCCAGAATATGGGAGGATAGAGAGCAACCTGTAGACTAAAAAAGAGATTGTGATGTCTACAGGAAATGGGACGATAGCTCAGCTGGTAGAGCGCAGGCCTGAAGAGCCTGGCGTCGGGGGTTCGAAGCCCTCTCGTCCCACAATTAAAATGAGTTATTAATTAAAGATTAATATTATGAATGGATTGTTAATAGTATTAGGGTCTGCTGCGCTTATAGCTGCAATTATATTTAAAGAACATAATGCTTACCTTTGTGGAGTGAGTTGTGGGCTCTTCTTTTCTTCAATAATTGTATCATTTTTCCCTAAAGAAAATTAGTATGAGGAAGGTAATTTATCTGTTAGCTATTATATCCTTAGTAGGATGTACTAGAGTTGAGCCACAATACTCTGTTATTAAAGTTCAAGAGTATTCAACAAAAGTTGAGAAATTTGAATACAGTGGTCATACGTATATTTCATTTACCACAGGTAGTGCCAAAACAAGAACTATGGGAGTGGTTCATGACCCTGATTGCAAGTGTAGAATCCGTAAATATCAACACTAATGTCTTACATAAGTAAATATCTTGAGTCTTTAATGACCAAGAAGGATGCGATATGTGATTCTCAAACTACTAATAGCAAGTACTATACGATTGGTAAAGCTAAGATTGGTTTGAGCGACCACTTTCCAGAAGCTTCGAAGATTACTTGTGATGTTAGAATTGTTAATCCTTTAAATGCTAAGACAGTATATTTGGTTCAAGTGAAAGAAGGACCACAGATACTGACATTTAATTTAGCGGGAGTTAAAACTTTCATCTCTAATCATTTATATGTAAAAGAGATAAAGAATTTAAACAAGGAAGTAAAGAGAAACATATCTAACAACAAAAGTACAAAGAAAGCTACTAAAACATCCTCTGTGAAATACACATGTAATCATAATGATAGAACTGAATGGACTGCATTTTGGACAGAAGTATGTAAAAATGTTCGAGGATATTCTAAAATCATGAATCCGAAAAAGCGTATGGAAATATATTCCAAATTTGGAGGACAATCTGTCGAAGTAGTTACTGAAAAATTAAATGAAGCTATTAAAGCTGGAATTTTATATAAAGGAAGTTCAGCTTCTGGTTTAAAGGCTTATTGGGAGAATGATTAATCTCCCAAATTCTGGGTATAGTCGAGTTGGTAAGATGCTTGGTTTGGGACCAAGAGACCGCAGGTTCGAATCCTGCTACCCAGACTCACCATTGTGTTTTGATTTTAGTTGTTAATTGATTACAAAGATGTGTAACAGCAATTTAAGAAAATGTTTGCCAACCATTGAACGTTTGAAGATGCACATCTGTTTTTTCTTGGGCACGTAACCGGTAATTGGTAGCCGCGTGGACTGTAAATCCACTCCTTAAATGGACTGCAGGTTCGAGTCCTGCCGGGCCCACTCTCTAAGTTGTAATTAATTTCAAGGATGCGTAACAGCATTAGCATATTATTATAAACCCCGGCTTAAAAGAAGGGTTCGATTCCCTTAAGCCATATACTTGGTTTTCGTCTAGTGGTTAGGACGTAAGCTCCTTAATAAAATGCGCATCCGTTATACTGGGCGGTACTCAAGTGGTCGACGAGAATGGTCTCCAAAACCATCAGCGAAAGCTCACTCAGGTTCGAATCCTGACCGTTCAGCCCTCATAGGTAAGAATTTTATTAGACATGAAATGAATTGCTTGTGAAAGTAGTTCATTTATTAACAGAAATTAACAGTTACTATTTTGTAACATCAAAAATATATAGTATCTTTGTACTCACAATTAAGAAATAAAGTATGATTGATGTAATTGAACACGTTGTTGAAGTTGGCAAATCCATTAAGAATGGCAGAACAACTCAAGACATTGCTATTAAATTAGCAGAAGAGAGTGGTGAAGTAATGGGAGAAGTTAGTATTATTACTGGCTTATCTGATTATAAGAAAACAGAAGCTCTCAATTTGTGTGACGAACTTGTTGATACATTTATTAATGTAGTAGACTTGGGAGTGAGTGTTTACGGAGATGATTTCCAAAAGCTATTTGAGGAAAGACTTGAAGTAAAATGTAAGAAATGGATTGAAAAGTATAACAAACAAAAGGTAAGTTAACCTTTAAATTAGCGGGTATGGTGTCAATGGTTATTGAGCATGTCTGACTTCCAATCTGTATGATTTATGCGAGAGTAGCTCAAATGGTTAGAGTGCCAGTCTTCCAAACTGGAAGTTGAGGGTTCGAATCCCTTTTCTCGCACTATGGAAACAAAATTATGTACAAAGTGCGGACAAGTAAAACCTATATTTGAATTCGGATTAAATAAATCTAAAAAAGATGGTTTACAATGCCACTGTAAAGAATGTGTAAAGCTTTATAGAAAGCAGCATTATGAAAATAATAAACAATACTATAAAGATAAAGCTAAGGCATATAGACAAGCGGGCAGAGATTGTTTAAATGAGTACAAATCCCATTTAATTTGCTCTGAATGTGGAGAGAGTAGATGGTGGCTGTTAGATTTTCATCATACTAATCCTTCAGAAAAGGATTGTGAAGTCTCTAAACTAATAGATGCTCCCAATAAGTTAAAGAAGGAGCTAGAAAAATGTATTGTTCTATGTGCAAACTGTCATAGGAATTTGCATTACACACTATTTCGGCAGAAGGAAAAAGAAATTTAACAACAATATATTTGCGGAGTGCGTAGAAGTGGTATCTCACGAGTTTCATAAGCTCGGGTCCTGGGTTCGATTCCCAGCTCCGCAACAAGTGTAGTCGGAAGGCTACATATATAGGCATAACATTATACCGGTCACTATGTGTGTCTATGCGAGATGGAGCAGTGGTTAGCTCGCTAGTCGGCGTCGGCTAGAGGTCGCAGGTTCGAATCCTGCTCTCGCAACTAAATTTATTGCTTATGAATAGAGAACTTAGACGTGAACGCACAAGAAATAAATGGATTTCGAGAGCAAGAAAGATTTACAATTCATGGGGAACTTTTGATGTTCCAATAAGAGGAATTAAACATAGTTATCCAAACACAATAGCAACTTACAGAGATTGTGAATCTATTACCGATTTTCTCAACGATTCTATCTTTGCTAAGAAACTTAAGCATAGTACAACTCCTTGGAGAAGTAAAATGCATCAATATGATGTAAAGAAAGAAAATCGTAAAAAACGATATGAAGCTAAAAAGATAATTAAAGAAGAATGTGAGGATTATGTATGATGTACAAAGAGAATCAGGTGAGGAATATCTTGACCATTACATTTATAAATCACGCAACGAGTGTAATCAAATGATTGTCTGTGAAGTGTATAGAACTTACAATGAAACCTTAAACTTTGCTTTTTATATAACCACTAAAAGAAAGCATGGTTATCAAGAAGGTAAAACAACTGGCAAAGACGGAATGAAGTCTTTATTGTGGGCTAAGAAATGTTTACTTGACTTTATTGATTATGCTAAATGGAAATTCCCAGGAGACTCTATTGAGGTTTATCCTGACGATGAGAGGAGAAGAAAGGTATATGAATATGCTTTACTTCCATTGGGATTCAAAATAATGAAAAACAAATACAAAACTTTAATTTATAAATTATAAAGACGATATAGTGTAGAGTTGCATAGCCGCCTTAAATAAGCGGTGGTGAGAGAGTAACGACCTCTTATCGTGGAATATTATTAAGATGTCTCACAGCAAATTATAAATAACGTTTATAAGGGCATCACTACATTACGGGTTCGAATCCCGTTCTTCCCACAAAACTCTATATACTTGGGGAGATGGAGAAATTGGTAGACGCGGTGATTAAAAAATAATGACATCTGATTTAAAAACATCCTTCCTACGCCTCTCCAAATTCGGATATGGATGCGCAAAGGTGGGAGGAAATCAATCCTATCAACGACCGAAGTAGAAGATAGGTTGAGATACCGCTAATATAGTCGGCTATTAGTATGGGTCTCGTAATCCGGACGGTAGCTCAGTTGGTTAGAGCATTACTCTGATAAGGTAAGGGTCGTAGGTTCAAGTCCTACCCGTCCGACCTCACCGTTTACCGAATGTGACGATAAATTCGGGTGACTTTTTCGTACTTATTCAACAAGAAGTAAGTATACTGGGCAGCAGGGAGAAAACTGTACAAGGCACGCAAGTGCGACAGGGAATTAACTCGATTAGTACGTGAGAAGACTATCGAAAGTGGTTCTCTTTAGTAGAATATTTCAGAATAGCAAAATATAAAGAAGTCTCACAGCAAATCTAATACAACAATTGGTTATATTGTCAACAAAAAGACTTCTGTTTATGCCCAGATGCCCGAGTGATTAAGGGGACGGTCTGCAAAACCGTTTGAGAAATCTGTCGTCGGTTTGAATCCGACTCTGGGCTCTTCAATTTTAGTTAATAATAAAGAACACTTACAGCAAATTATATTCAGCATCAAACTTTTAATTTGACACAGCTCTTTATAGTGTTCTGTTTTTTAAAACACTACTTTTTCTTAAGTAGTCAGTCCTATTTTTATAGGACTTTTATGTGCCTTGAGCAGAGCTGGCTACTGCACCGGACTTTTAATCCGGAGGAAGTAATTCCACGCTGGGTTCGAGACCCAGAGGGCACACAAGGTTAGATTACTCACAAAAAATTAAAGATTATGTTTGAAGAACGTAGAAATGCAAAGAGAACTGCACAGAGAATGTTATTTGAAGCATTAACTAGCAAGCCATCTAAGGTTTTAGGTTTGGCAGGTGATTGTCCTGATAAGTATAAACAAGTACTTGAAGAAACTATCCATCCATCTAAAATCTTACTATGTGACAAACATAGATATGGTGGGGAAGTTGTTAGAGGTGATATTGCAACACTACAATATATGGTGAAAGCCCCTATGGTAGATTGTGATTTCTGTAACAGCATTGTTAATGCAAAAGACAGTTTCTTGGATGTGTTTAACACTTTAAATACACTAGAGACTAACGAAAGAAGGGCTTTGTCCTTTACATTCAGCTTAAGATGTGCAGGTGGAATTGAAAGAATGTTTGATTTCTTAAATCAACATCTTTATCAAGGAACTTTGCAAGTTGCTGGTAAATCTAGACTCTTTGGAGGAAGATGGGGAGAACCTTATTTAGTAGAATATCGTCATTCTCAATCTAAATTCATTGATTCGAAACTTATTTCTTACAGAGATACTACCTGCATGTTCTCCGGAATTATATCTTGGTAATATCTTTAAATTAAACTCACAACGGACAAGGCTGTGGCAGGTGATAACTCGCTTGGATACTTAGGAGATAATCTGTAGGAACAACAGAGTCGCTTGTACTAAGAGGAGCGGGAAGTACAAACTGGTGGGATGCGTGTGGTTGACCAGAGTTTTTAGATTATTTATTTATTCATTTAACCCTTAAAAGTATGAAAGTTATGAAATTATTAAAGAGAGCTTTTGTATGGTATTTCGAGCAAGCTTCACACAGCTACACTTGGTTACCAACGGGAACACTTCCAATGGGGGAGTAAGTTCCTACACATAGGGATTATAAATGACTACTGTTTTTACATATTAAAATATATTACAAGGATTACTTACAGCAATTATCTTAAATTATTGCACCAGAAAATAGCGACACATTTAAACAGTAATCCGTATTCGGGGAGTTAGCTATAATTGGCAGAGCAATGGGCTGTTAACCCATAGGTTGTCGGTTCGAACCCGACACTCCCCTCAATTATAAACTTGGGGGCATCGTATAGTGGCAATTATGTTAGCCTTGCACGCTAAAGACCCGAGTTCGATTCTCGGTGCCTCCACTTAAACAATAATTTAAAAAAGTGTTGAATTTTATTTGATTCGAACTAAATTGTTCGTATATTTGTACATAATTAATGTATGAATATTATGAGCAAATATAACAAGGAAGAATTAGAGAATTTAATACTAATCCAGAATTTACCCTATGAAGCCATAGGTAGAATGTATGGAGTTACTGGAAATGCTATTAAAAAAGCAGCAATAAGATTAGGTATAGAACTTCCATCAAGAAGAAAAATTAATCCTTGCGAAACGTTCAACAAGGATATTTCCAAAAAGATTAAATATTGTCTAAATTGTGGCAAACAATTATGTTACAGTGCTAAGAAATACTGTTCCTGTACTTGTCAATCTGAGTATGAATATTCTTCATACATAGAACGGTGGAAAAATGGACAAGAATCTGGGATTAAAGGACGATATGAGGTTTCTAATTATATACGCAAATACCTTTTTAATAAGAATCATTCTAAGTGTCAAAAGTGTGGTTGGGGAGAAATTAATCCTGTCACTAAATTAGTTCCACTACAAATCCATCATGTTGATGGAGACTGCCTTAACAATGATGAGAAAAATTTGGAACTACTTTGTCCTAATTGTCATTCACTAACAGAAACGTATGGAAGTCTTAATGTAACTAGCAGTAGAACGTGCAGAAAACAAAAGTTCAATAAAGAAATAATATGAAACTTAAACTAACATTTAAAAAATTAGCTCAACGATGGTTTGTTGATATTCCTTGGATTGGAAGCATTGATGATTTACAAATGGTAAACGGTGCGGATGATTTCTTAGAATGGTATGCTGCCGGACTTGAATCTGTAACTCTTAGATTTGATACAGAGCCAGACCCAGAAAGAGGTGATATTCACTTTCATAAAATACAACAAGACGAGTTTGGTGCTACTTATGAATGGATTTCGCTTTATGAGGATGTTCCAGTTCCAACTATTTGGTTATGTAATGTAACTAAGCACGTATGTGACGGAGATTTCCCATCAGACCTTTACATTTACAAATAAATACATGGTGTAGTTCGGCTAGTGGTTGATGCCGCCAGATTGTGGTTCTGGTACATAAGAAACGCATGGGTTCGAATCCCATACTACACCCTTAATATTATTTACTTTAAACAATTAAAGATGAAGAGATTATTTTTAGCTTTAGTCATGGCTTTAGTAAGTATGACTATGTTTTCACAAGTGACAATTTCACAAGAGGATTACAACAAACTCTCACCGGAAGCCAGGTCTTCGATTGAGAAAGTAACTACTAAAAAAGCTATTGAAGGAGAACTGAAAGAAGTATCCAATTATGCTTATTTAGGTAAAGAAATTGGAACAGCTGTGAATGAAACACTAAAAGCAGTAGAAGAATCGGTAGTACGAGTATCTGAAACTGATTTAGGTAAAACTGCAATTACTGTTGTTGTATGGAAACTTCTATACAAAGAAATAGCCGGAGCAGCAGTTGGAATTATTCTACTTGTTATAAGTATATGGGCTGTATGGACTGGTTCTAGTAAATTTTCTAAAGACCAAGAAGCTGCCGGAATAACAAGGTGTATAGCAGCCGTTGTTACCTTCATTGCGTCGATGGCTTGTCTATTTGGCTGACTGACCATATTAAAGGTAATAGGAATAACAGTTGCCTTTGCGATTGTTCTATTATTGTTTTCGGCTATGTTTGTTGATGCAGAATAAAGACTACATGAGTAGTCTTCTTGGAGGAATAAGCCTAATGCTAAGGCAGCGGTCTTGAAAACCGCCAGTAATCGTGTAACAGCGATGTGTGGGTTGGAGTCCCACTTCCTCCTCTAACTTTAATAACTATGAGTAACGGAAAGAAATGGAAAATTGCACCTAAATACGTAGGTAAACGGTCTCATGGAAGACGGTGGACTTATCGTGTTTGTGGAGGAAAGAGTGGAAAGTGTAGATTTCAACATTTCAGACATCAGAAATGGTTTAAAATTCTTGATGGCAAAATATCAATGAGACGAGCTATGACTCGTGAAATTTGGTTTTGGGATTAATAAAGATTACTACTTAAAAATAAATAATATGAAAATATTTACACCAAAAGATGCTAAGGAACACAAACTTGCATCCATTCCTGATTTTGTGTATCAGGCGTTTAACAATCTTCTTGCAAAGAATTATGATGCTTATGGCACTGTAATATTGCAAGATGAAGTTATTACTGAAATTGTTCGTCTTTGTCCCTCTGACGACATAACTGTTCAAACTATTTGGGAAAACAAGTGGTTAGATGTAGAAGATGAATATCGTAAAAATGGTTGGGAAGTTGAATATGACAAGCCAGGTCTTGGTGAAAGCTACCCTGCCAGATTCATTTTCAAGCCAAAAGAAAAATAGGTTAAGTTAATAAAAGGAAGACTTACAGCAATAACAATCTAGCCTTGTAAGCCGTCGGTCATGAGTTCAAATCTCATAGTGAAGCTTGCTTCATTTAGCTCAGTCAGGTAGAGCAACGTATAAAAATGTCTTCCGCTTTCTGCTGCTCTCGTCTAATTGGACTAGGACACATCACTTTCGATGATGCTAATACGGGTTCGAATCCCGTGGGCAGTGCTCTTGTGCATAATCCTCCCAGCCAAGCAATTGGTTAGGTAATAATAATCATACACACCCTAAGATAACGTGAGGACATAGAAATCTTAGGCGGTAGTCAGCACCGTAGTACGCAATGGTAGAATAGAAACGGCTGACATCTACCAACAATCGAGGGCGTAGTGTAATGGCTGCACGCCACACTGTCACTGTGGTAGTTGGGGTTCGAATCCCCCGCTCTCGGCAACCTGGCAAGGTTATATAAAGATGTGTAACAGCAAAACTTTTTTAACTCCCACCAAACAAGGAAGTATAGTATAAGGGTTATTACGCCTAGCCTTGTGCTAGGAGATTTCGGTTCGAGTCCGTCTTAAAAATTCACATCTGTTTCTGCCCTCTTCGCATAGTGGTCGATTGCACGCGCCTTGTAAGCGTGTAGAGAAATCTCACGTCAGTTCGAATCTGACAGAGGGCTCAATTAAAAACTTTATTAAATATTTAGTATGAGTAAAAAACATGTAATTGAAGTACAGGCTCCAGAAGGTAAGATTCCTGTATATGATGAAAACACTCGCACAATTCGCTTTATTGATGAAGACATCAAGACAAGAGTAAGAACTGTGGAAAATGCTTTTGAAGTGTTGGGAGAAGAATATCCAAATTGGCTTAACTCTGCTCCTTATTCTATTCGTAAAATGTATGAACTACAAACTGTTCTTCGGGCTCTGAATCAAGGTCACGATTTCAGTCTTACAGAAGGAAGAGTATGGTATCCATGGGTTCGTTTCTATGTACAAAGTAAACTGCCTGACAGTGAAAAGAAGAATATCATCGCAAAATTCACATCAGAAGGAGAAAGATACTATCTGCTTGGCGGCCGCGCTCATTCCGGCGGTAATGCTGGCCTTGGTTACTTCAGTTCTTTTAATGGGGTCGGCATTGCCTTTGCCTCTGTGGGCGTACTTGCCTGTAAGGATGAGGAAACTGCATTGTATGTAGCTACACAGTTTGGACAACTGGTATTTGATGCCATCTATGCAGACAAAGCTAGGTATGTCTGGAATTATTAATGTTTAATGTATAAAAAATTTACGTAAATGAAATTTGCAAAGGTATTATCGCGTAGTGGTCAATCATTATTAGCAGCTCGTGCCAGAGGTATTGCTAACACTGTAAAACAGGAACAAGAAGCATTGATTGCTGACAGTAAACGTAAAGCTCAAGGTATTATCAACGAGCTTACAAACTTGATGGATTTATCTATCAACAGTACAACATCGTTATCTCCGGTAAGTAAGGATTTCAATCCCAAACGTTTTGTGGAAGAAATTCAAAACAAGAAAAGTGAACTCCGTGACACATTGGTAGATTGGAAAATCGCCATTGAAACTCACAATGAATGGTTCCCTGATGAAGCTATCAGTATGCCGAAAGAACTCACGGAAGTATGGGGCTTAGGTATCACTCTTGTTGAAGACGACGAAGAAAAGGAAGAAATCGTCGAAGAATAAAGAAAAAAAAATTAAAAAGAAAGGACAGTTTAATCGCTGTCCTTTTTTATTGGGCCTGTAGCTCAATCGGTCAGAGCAAAACACTCATAATGTTGAGGTTATCGGTTCAAGTCCGGTCAGGCCCACGTTTAACAACTAAATAGATGAGACAATGAATGTTTTTAAAAAGATTTCTTTAAAATATTTTAATGGCTCTTCTAATCTAAATGAGGGAGAGGAAAGAGACATTATTACAAGTAGAGATAAAGCATTTATATATGCTTGTAGGAAATACAATATCGAATTTGAATATTACAATTTCTTCAGTGGAGCTCATTTTGTTGAAGAATCAGACTTTGAGCCTGAACATTCCCTCATAAAGTGTAATTTCTCTGAATTGAAGAAGTACAATCACTTTAAATGGTTTGCTTATTTATTAAGTAGCCAACTTGATAAGGAAAGGATTCCTCAATTTAGAGCTGTGCTGAAACTTCTTGAATGGAAGAAAGAGCCTTATTTCTATGCTGTTATAGAAGCTATAGAGAAAGGTTTGAAAGAAAATCGGCAGAATATTTCCATATATGCTAATGTGAAAGGAAATCTCTGGGATGCTGGAATGAAGTATGCTATTAGTAAGCCCATCCATATTAGTATCTTGTGGACTATTGCTGATAAAACTCTCAACCACATATTTTATGAGATTCCCGCTAAAGTGGAGGAAAACATAAGAAAGGCACAAGAAGCAGCAAGAAGAGCACAAAGAGAGTGGGAAGAAAAGATAGAGCGTGAAAGAAGAGAAAGAGAAAGGGTTAAACAAGAAAATGCATATCAGAGAGCTAGATTTTATGATAATCAAGGATTTGAGTTCAATGATGACTTTACAGGGTTTAATCACCAATACCAGAGTTGGTGGGATAATTTCTCAAGAGAACAAGCTAAACGCCAACAAGAGACAGTTAATCCTTATGCTTCTCTTTACACAATGTTGCAAATTTCTCCAACAACTGATAAGAAAATAATTAAAGCAGCTTATAGGAAATTGGTTCTTGTCTATCATCCTGATAGAGGTGGTAGTGAAGAGAAATTTAAGGAACTAACAGCAGCTTACGAAAAACTAATGAGCTTATGATGAACCTTTTTATATGTTTATTTCTTGCAATTTACTTTGTAAGAGCAGCAACAGTATTAATCTGTTTGGTGATGTGTTCAAGGAGACTTAATAACAGAATTGATAAAATCTGTGAGTCTCTTCCCGATGAAAGGTCTATTAAAGACCTCGAAATTGAGATAAATAAAATTGACTGGTATCTTGACAATGAACGTGTAGTGAGTGATTTCCTGCATCTGTTTAGGATAATAGACACGCAGAAATGGATTAATCCAAATTTAATTTCGTTGCTATATGACCATTATAAAGTCTAATAGAATACTGGTTTTGATTTTAACATTTTTTATAGCGATTGTCTTTGCACAGTCGACTAAAAGTAGTATCTTTGTACATCCTTCAGTTGCAGAGTATCATGTTGAATTTTTAAATGGAGACAGAGATTCTGTTCTTTCGCTTTCAGCAAAAGCACTACGACTTAATAAAGGATAAGTACGTCTACATTGCCTATTTACATAGGTATTGCAATCACTACAAATATGGGGAGCTATTAAGAGCCCACAACTAAAATATTCGCAAGGAGTCTCCCGAAATCTTCCATTGTTTTAGTTCGCTGTGGATTTAGACGTCCTGCAGCCCACTATAGACTCCTTGCTACTTGTCCGAGTGGCGAAAGGGTAGCCGCGTTAGTCTTAGGAACTAATGAGCTAAGCTCGTGTGAGTTCGAATCTCACCTCGGATACATTATTAACAATTAAATTTTTTAGATTATATCACTTATTTCAAAGAAAGCTAACACTGCTGCTGAATTAGCAACATCTGCCGACAACTTATTGAAGGTATTTAAGAACACTGTTTCTGGTTTGTCCGGAGTAATTACCAAAGCTAGAGAACAAGCTGCAATCAAACAACAAGAAGCTGATGCTGCACTAGCAGAGAAGAAAGCTCTTGAAGAAGTAGCAGAAAAGAATGAAACTACACTCAACAAGTTAACCGACTTGTTAGGTTGATGGAAGGAGGGTTGGGTGAGTGGTTTAAACCAGCGCTCTGCTAAGGCGCCGGCCCTTCGGGGTCCGTCAGTTCGAATCTGACACCCTCCACTTACAACAATTAAAGATTAAGAATTTATGATTTCATTAAAAATATCAGAAGATTGGAAAAAGCGTTTTGTACAAGAAATGTACGCAAATGACAAATACTATGATGAATTTATAGACGATGACATAGTTAGAGCTTACTATTTTGGATTCTTTATTCAAGATGTTTGCGAAGAAATGCAGTCTGATGGATTCAAAACCGGAGAACCCGATGAACAACTTACTCCAATGAAGTGGGCTGTTAGGCGTTATAAACCTCAATTAGTTTTCTGGAAAAAGAAGTATGTTGATACTTATGGTGAAATGGTAATTCTCTCCGAAATGGATGCTTACATTCTTAATAAAATTGTTGTTGATAGTGACGATGATTTACTAAGAATCGCAACCTGTCTTGGTAGAGACTCTTATATTACAGTGCGCAAAGCACAAGAAGAAAAATAATCTTGAAATATAGAATTTATACTGATGGCGCATACAGTAGTGCCCTGAACCAAGGAGGAATCGGGGTAGTATTTGTAAAGGAAGAAGATAAAAAACTTATTAAAGTTGCAGAAGTTTCTAAAGGCTATAAGAATACAACAAATAACAGAATGGAGCTTAAAGCTATCATTGCTGCATTTAAATGTATAACTTCTTATATGGAAGATGTTACTATTATTAGTGACTCAATGTATGCAATTGGAACTTCTCGAATAGGAGAATTAAAATATAAAAGAAATACAAATTTAGATGTTTTACAAGAACTTGATAATATTGTTAAAGAGAAGCGAAGCCTTATTGGTAATCTTCGTACTGGCTGGGTAAAAGGCCATTTTGAAGATGAATTTAATGCAAGGGCTGATAAAATAGCAGTAGAAGCAAGTCAACAACTTATGACATAATGGATAAATCATATGTTACTCTGGAAACAGCCAAGCTGTTAAAAGAAAAAGGATTTAATGAATGGTGTGAATGGGTTTATGAAGACCACGGTGCAACACATAGTACAATAGATGCTGATTTCGTTGGTCATTCAAATTCAAACCTTGAAAACAATCAATATGCAATACCTCTTCAATCTGAAGCCCAAACATGGTTGCGAAATAGAAAAAATGTTATAGTTATAGTTGATTATGACATAGTATATTCAAAGAAATGGGATTATGAAATTTGGTATGACGGAGCTCTACGTGTCTCTTCCTTTGAGAGATATGATTCTTATGAAGAAGCTCTTGAAAAAGGACTTAAAGAAGCGATAGACTTTATTTAAAAAATAGTAAAGATGGCTTACAGCAATGTAACAACAATGATACTAGAGTTAGGATAAGTAGACCCCTCTTCTGTCAGAGGTAAAACAGGCAGAAAGCCATCTGATTATTGGGCTATAATGTAGTGGTAGTCACTAATCTTATCGCTGTCTCGTGGTGTAATTGGCAACACGTCAGGTTTTGGTCCTGAAATTGGGGAATCGTACTCCTCCGAGACAACAACAGTAGGATAATTTAATCATATTATTAGTGTTTATAAGATTTCTAACTCGAAGTTTGTAGGTTCGAAAATAATTATTATATTAGCATTGACTAAAAATAATAATTATGAGTAAATACGAATGGGATTTAGAAGAAATTAAAATTGCAGTAAAAGAATCTATTAATTTTACTGAAGTTTTAGATAAAATAGGAGTTCCGAGACAAGGAAATAATAGTAAAACTCTTAAAAATATATTAGATACTAATAATATAGATTATTCGCACTTTACAGGTAGGGCTAGAAGTTATAAGACTTCTTATATAAGTGCCTCTGAATACCTAAATTCTGATAAAAAGATTGGGACATTTGCGCTAAAGAAGAAGCTATTGAAGGAAAATTTAATAGAAAACAGATGTGCAATTTGTGGATTGACAGAATGGCAAAACAAACCTATTACTTTGCAACTCCATCATGTTGATGGGAATCCAAATAATAACAGTTTAGATAATTTGCAACTATTATGTCCTAATTGTCACTCACAAACTGACAACTATTGTGGAAGTGCTAATGTGGAACAAACTAAATATTATTGCAAGGACTGTGGTTCGGAAATTACAAGAGGTGCAGTTTATTGTACAGTATGTTCTCGTAAGCATACACGAAAGGTAGAGGACAGACCTAGTAAAGAACAATTATTACATGATTTTAAAGAATTGAAATCTTTTGTACAAGTAGGTAAAAAATATGAAGTATCTGATAATGCGGTACGAAAATGGATGAAAACTTATGAATTGCCTAGTTCTGCAAAGGAATTAAAAGAATTAGTGAAAACCATTTAAGGCAGTCTAGGTTCGAATCCTAGTAGCCCAACTAACTTTAAAAATTAATTAGATTATGAATACATTATTGTTATTTTTAGTTGTATTGTATTTAGTTACTCTCATTTCATACACATTTATTTGTGACCATGCAAAAATAGAGGTTTCTATTAACCCTGTTTCATTCGTAATCACTTTGTGTCCAATTGTAAATACATTGTATGTAATATATTTGATGCGCCAAATTCCATCTCTTTCTATAAAAAATATATTGACAAATATAAAAAGAACATGGATAGGGTGGTGTAAGGAAACATTCAATGTGAACGAATAAATATATGAGTAGAAACAGAAGCACAACAGTTAAAAAATACTCTAAACTTCTTAAAGAAGATAGAGATTGGGACTGGGCATATATGCTCGAGTTAGAGCAATTTAAACTTAAGAGAATGTCCAAATATTTTGCTGAATCTCAACTGGTACGTGGATGGGAACAAATGGTTTCTGAAATCAATCTGTGTATAAAGTTAATCGATGTTGTTATGGAAAGAGACCAAAAAGGTTATCTCTATAACAATACTAAGAAACTTCCCTATATAAACAGTAAAAATTGGAAGAGATTTATATCTTGGCATCCTGAATCTATTAATGATTACTATCTTGATGATTTGAGACAGGCTAAAGCACTACATCTGTATAATCTCATTAGAACATACAGAATGAGAAGTTGGTGGGATTAATCAAATTTATAAAGCATGAAATATAAAAAGAAATTAGCAAGACTTAAAGCTCGCCAAGATTGGTGGGACAGACAAGGTAAGGATTACCAAGCAGCAAACAAGAAACCTGGTTCAGTAAAAGGAAGATAGTATGGAAAAGTATGTAATGGTTACGTTCCCTGAAATCCAAGATTTTATGGAACATGAAAGATGGGGAGAATGTATATTCTGCCAAGCAATTGATGGGCATCCTTGTCCAGATAGTACGTATATGGTTCCTGAAAGTCTGTATGAAGAACATATTCCTACTGAAATAAAAAGATGCATTGGAGAAACCTTTATCGTTGAAGGTCAGGAAGCTGTCTTAGTAGGATATAATTCTGAAAGTTGTGAAGATGACTGTATTGTAGGATTTAGAAGCGACATGGGTTGGACTGAGTTTGAAGACTCCGATGTAATCTTGTCTGGTGAAGAATTTGAAACTTATTGGTATATTCCGTGGGAAGAATTAAAAGAAAGCCGTTCGGAGTAAGGGAAGCCGGCCTCTGCGATAATATCGAAACCTTGTATGCTCCGTAGAGCACGAACCGGACGTGGAGAGAACGGCTGCTCTCCAAAATATAAAGTAAAGAGGACGTAGGCTTGGAAGTAGCCATCGTTTAAAGAGTTGCGAGTAGGTTGTCCGATTAAGGACGTAATTATGGTAGAAAGCCTTGCTGATAGCCCCAAATCAAGAATGAAATAATGTCGTATTAAGGTCTTCGTTGAAACTACCTATAAATGAAGAAGATAAAGCGAGATACGGGTAACTCCAGCTAGAGCATTTGGTGTAACAACACACTCTTTACACTTTTTTAATAAAGGGCTATATTAATGTACTTAAACCAGAGCCCTTGAACCTTAAAACTGATAAGTAAGGAAGATGTATTTCGAGCCTTACCTCTATTGGCATAGGTGACAGACCATTGGGTAATTCCATAGGAGTGCTGTTAGAAGTACACAGTGCACTTGTTAGGTACATCTTAGCATACTGCACTTTAAAATGGACAAAAGTCCCACACAGAGATTACGGTCTTTGTACTGGGCAAACCGCTAGCTCATGCGGTATATAAAACAGGATTGCCGGACTTGTAGGTGTAACGAGATAAATACCTACACTTGCCCCGTTAGCTCAGTGAATAGAGCAGCACACTTCTAATGTGCGGGTCGCTGGTTTGAATCCAGCACGGGGTACTAAAAAGTAGTAGTATGAAAGTATTTACAGAGTATCGTAATCTTGGAGATAACATATATTTAGTAAAGGATAAGGAAACCAAACAACCTTACATAATGCAACTTAAATATACTGGCTTTGGTGTATGTGAGAAGCGTTTACTTGAAATCTCTGAAGACGAATTTTTAACTATTTGGTTAAGCTAATGTGTAAGAAAAGAAAGTATGATAAATTGGGAGCAATGTTTGCATTATCCCAATGTAAAAGAGTTGGCAATTACAATTCTTTACGTAATGAAAGAAGGTATTACTACTGTAGTGAGTGTAACTCTTATCATTTAACATCTAAATAATCCTCGGACTTATTAAAGTTCGGGGATTTTTTATATAATCTAAATTGCAATGGATAAAGAAAACTATCAAAAAGTTGCCAAGTTTTGCACTAAAGGCAAATGTAAACCAAGAGAAAATTCTTATGGAGTAGTGTGGTGTGTTCGTTGTGGTAAATTACATGGATATAACACCCCTGCAGAACCTTTAAAAGAAGAGGATAAAATTATTGTAAATTTATGACAAATTCGGAAAAACTTAAGATTCTCAAGCAAGCTAAAAAGCTGTTTGTAGAACACCCAGAATATTGGGGAATGTGTTTTTGTATTGAGCACGCTATGGCTGGGACTGAAAGAGGTAGTACTATATACGATGAACGTGATATAGTAGCACTATTTCCTGAATTTAACAGGAATTTTCTTAATGCTCCAAGGGATAGAAACGGTAAGGCATTTTGGTGGACTCCAGATAGCGAGGAAGGACACAATGCTAGAGTTAAAGCATTTGATAAATTGATTGAACATTATGCAAGAATCATTTAAAACACTTAGAAACGTATTCGAGACTGACAAACAATTTATGAGTCTTAATAGGCTTATTGATTTTCAGAAGGAGTTGCTTAATCACAATATTAAGGCTCTAGTTGGACTTCGTCAAGAAACTGGCTATTTTACAGCTGAAACCTTTATCTATAATTATGAGAAGGCTACAGCCGGAAAACCTCATTTCGATAGAGTATTTTCTCCATTTGGATTTGCTACATACGAGGAAGCACTCAAGAAATCAATTGAACAAGGATTTGATAATTTTAATATTTCCCAACCAAAAATACAAGTATGAATTTTAAAGATGTGTATAAATTACCTTTAGAGAAATATGAAGGTACGGACAAAGTGCTTCATGCAAATGGACACATGGCATTTGACTTCCTTCGCAGATATAAAGGCAAAGATGAAGACATAGTGCACGTGGCAGAAGAATCACAAAAGAAAATAATTAATATTCTTAACGGTGATGACAGCCAAAGTATTGAACATCCTTTGAAATATGAGGATGGGTATATCTCTATTAAAAGGGAGGATAAATGGTTTAAAATCATGCTGGTTCGTGGTTGGGGTTATCTAATTGGTACTGGAGGATTGAATCTTCCAGCAGAAAAGGCCGCGAAGATTCAAGATGATTTTGGCAATTGGATTGTTGAAACTCTAAGTAAAAAGAAAGAATGATAGCATTTAAAGTCATGGTTTTCGTAATTATGTTGCTATTGGCAATATATTACGGCATGTTAGTGTTCCACTTGCTCGGTGCGTTCAAATTAACTAACAGGAAAATTACACTTGTAAGGTGTATTATTCCGTTCTATTACTGGATAGCAAATCCAGAGAGCTATAAATAAGATTGTATAATTTTTAAATATTTAAAAACAATGAAAAGATTTAAACTTTTAGGTATTATTGTTGGCATTTTTGCCGTAGTGTTAATTGCTTGTTTCCCGATGTTGATGGAAGACATGGATAAGAGTAAGATTGGTATCAATCAAATTCCTATCTCCGGTACGTATGAATATTGGACCAATGGTGGTTTCCAGTGGCAGAAGTTCGGCAATGTATCCGTTTATGACAAAACCAGTCAGATTTGGTTCAATGAAGTGAAGAAAGACCAAGAAGGTAACGTATCTGTGGATGTAAGTATGGAAAATCCGGCAATGGCTATTACTTACAATGATAAAGGTAAAGGTTTCGTATTGGGTTCGGTTCGAGTAGAGATGCCGTTAGAGCAGAAATATCTTGAACGTATTCAAACTCACTATGGTTCACAGGAGAGACTTATTAAGGATTTGGTTAAGCCAACTCTTGGTAAAGTAGTTATATCATGTGGTCCTCTTATGTCTTCATTAGAATCAGTAAGTGAAAAGAGAACTGACTTGATTGCACTTATTACAGACCAGTTGAATTATGGTGTTTATAAGACTCGCGTTAAGACTGTAGAAACTATTAATCCTCTTACTGGTGAGAAACAATTACAGAAAGTAGCAGAAGCAATTTCTGATAGCCTTGCACCTAATGGGGTTAAGAGACAGGAAGAATCTCCGTTTGCTTTCTATGGTTTGAAAGTTTCTCAATTATCAATCAACGACCTTGAGTATGAATCAGCAACTTTAGCCCAAATTTCTAAGCAAAGAGAAGCTGATATGTCTATTGTAACTGCTAAAGCTAAAGCATTGGAAGCCGTTCAGAAAACAATCCAAATTGAAGAAGAAGGTAAAGCAGATGCTGCTAAAGCTAAATGGGAACAGGAAAAGGTTAAGGCTGTAGAAGTAACTAAAGCACAACAGGCATTTGAAGTAGCAGAATTACAAGCTAAGGAAGCTAATGAGAAAGCTAAGAAAATTATCGCTGAAGGTAGAGCAGAAGCAGAAGCTAATAAACTTAAAGTTCAGGCAGGTTTGACTCCGCAAGAGAAAGCTGAATGGGATTATAAGACAACTGTTGGTGTAGCAGAAGCATTATCTAAATCAGAAGTTAAATGGGTTCCAGATGTCATGATGGGTGGCAGCAATGGAGGTAACGCTATGGATGCAGTAGGTTTGAAGATGGTAATGGATATCGCCGACAAACTGAACAAATCTAAATAAGCTGAATAATATCTAAAACTAAATTCTTAAAGCCCTATCCATATACACTTGCTATGTGGGTAGGGTTTATTTTTTTTTGACTTAATTTATGACTAAAAAGAAAATTAAGAAGTTCATCCTACTTCCTGATACAAAGGATGGGCAGTATGTACATGCCGTACTAAAGTATAAAATCCTCTCCGATGTCATTAAGGTTAGGATTAAATATTATCATGCCACTAATACAATAGAGGTAAAGGCAATTACTGGTGCTGTTAAGAATCCAAATCTATGTCGAATCCTTGATGTTAAAGCTCTTGCAAGAGAGTTTAATAACATTCTGGATAATAGAGTAGAATTTGAACCTAGGTTTACTGAAGAAATGCTAATGACACAATTTGTTAATCAAGGTTTAATTTATCCGTTTTAAATTATGGAAGTAACTTCACATTATAGAGAGTTGATGGTTAGTTATTCTCCTCTCGAAGTTTTTAAGTTCAATGGAAGAGAAGTAATATGTATTCCCGCAAGTCTCACGAAAAATGATTCTTGCTATTGTGCAGATTGTGTATTTAATGATTCAGGAATATGTGATAGCGTTTCCTGTGAGAATATGTTTTTTGTGCCTACTGATGATATTCCTTCGTATGTTACGTACAAGCACTCTCCAGAGCCAAGTCCGAAAGAACCTTCTGTGACAGTAACCAACAAAAGAAAGCATAAATGAGCAAGGTAGAAGACTTAATTGGAAAGAAAGTAAAATTGACCAAATTGGAGTCCGTAAGATATAAAGACGGACATCCAAACGGTATTGAAGAAGGCTATACTATGGAAGGAAGACTTCTCGGAGTGAAAGTAGGGTGGATATTGGAAATGAGTGGAGATAGGGGAATACTCGATTATTTCCATACCTCTGAAGTATCAAAAATAGAGGACAATTTGGTTTACACTAAAAACTCTATTTATAAAGTAGAGGAGGTATAGCTATGTGTATGTATGTTCCCATAGGAAGAAGACCTCTTAAGCCTAAGGTAGCGAAAAGTGACATTAAATGTTTCAAAATCGTTGCTATTGATAATGAGAAAAACATCCACTCGGCTGTCAGGAAATTTCCCTACCGGTTAAATAAAACTTATACGGTAGAAGGAGATTTCTCTAAGATTTATTATACTGGGCATTACTATTATCACATAGATAAAGGAGGATTCCACAGTTTCGTTGAAATAGAAGATACATTTAATAGCTATAAGCATTACGAAAGTACCGATGAGGAAAAAATGGTAATGGTTAGATGTCATATCCCTAAAGGTTCTCTTTACTACATGGGAGAATCATTGGGCGGAGAACCTAACTACGTTTCTCAAAGTATAGTAATTGATGAAATAATACATGATAATTGAAGAAAAAGACTTTCGTTTAACTCCAGTAAATGATTCTTCTCCTATGTTTGACCTTGAGCTTTTACATATAGTAAAGCCTAAGGGTGGAGAACCAAGAGAGGAATTTAAAGTTGCTGGATATGGATTGCCTTTAGAAGCTGTGATAAAAAGAATCATCAGCTTTAGAATACAATCCAAACGTGGAGATGAAACCATATCCTTAAAAAAGTATTTGGAAGACTACAAACAGATTCAGAAAGAAATTAAAGAAATATGTATGCAGAATTAATTGATACTATAAATTCAGTGGCAGCTACTTGTGAAGAAAAATTCAACATAAATTCCGGAGGTTGCTGTTATTTTGCTTATTTAGTGGCTCGTGAACTTGATAAACGTAAGATAAAGTATAAACTTGCAATAGAGGATTGGACTTTCTCAAAGAAATTCTGTAAAACCAATCGACTAAAAGCAAGGAAAGCTCTAAAGAGTAGACAATCTTATGTTGATGGAAATAGTTTGGTTAATTGCAACCACTTTACCTTAATGGTAGGTGGAGAATTGGTCAACTATGAATCGAGTTGGGGAAGTGAAGTAATTTTAGTAAGTTACGTAAATTCCGAAGACATTGACTGGATTTATAAAACAGGAAGGTGGAATGATTTTTACGAGAAAAAGAACAATCCTACTGTAGAACGTATGGTAATTAAAGCATTTAACGAATATGAAAAAAGAATCCAAGAAAAAAGCAAAAAGAAAAGAAGTGTACACTCCAGTGAAGAATCTCTTCTGTGTCCGCTGTCAAGGTCAGACAAGTCACTCCTTATGTGATTATGAGAACAAAATTTATAAGTGCAACATTTGTAAAACAGTGCGTTCTGTATGACAATATTATTTTTAATATGTTATGTACTTCCAGTGCTATTATGGATAGACCTGTTAAGTGCATCATATAAAATATCAAAGGAAGAGGAGAACGATGTACTATTAATTCATGCTATTATTGCAGTAATTATAGCACTTGTTCCCATTGTCAATTTGGTATTTTTGGTGTTAGTCATTAGAGCCATCATAGATATGTCTGATGATGATTTGGCTATGTTGGCTAAGTATAGTACAGTTTTTAAAATTCTATTTAAGAAAATTTGAAAAAAGTATTGTTAGGACTTGCCTTGGGAATAGTTCTCATGGTGGGCTGCAGTGGGACTTCGACTGAAAACAGAAGTTATGGCCCCGGAAAATGTATTTATACATTCGAAAGAGCAAATGGTGGTGCGGTATATGTTTTTACATACGAAAACCAGAAATATATGATGGCAACTAACGGCTATCAAGGTGGAATATCATTAATTCAAATCAATAAATAATTATAATCATGAAAAAGATTGAAAAACCAAAGAGAGTACAACAAAGTGACGAAGAATTAAGAGTTGATGTATATAACGATGCAGAAATGGTTGCATTGGGAATACGTGTTCCACCACTTGTTCCGAGAGACCCTTCGGTGTGGACAAAGACTCCTTCCGAAAAGTTCATTCTGAAGCGTGAGCGGGCTCGTGACAAGACCGAGTTCCTTACCAGATGGGCAGGAAAGAAGAAGAGTATCCCGGTCTATGACAAGCTCATAGTAAGGTTACACAAGGTGCCAAAGGGTGGTAAGAATACTTTGTCTATTAAATGTGGACAGAGTGACATACCTAAGATTTTGGCGCGATATAAAGATAACGTTGTAAATTATTCATGGAATGGCAAAACCTACACCAGAACCAGTCTACCATTCTGGGGACGTTAAAGTAGTAGTGACAGACAGCTTTATCTACGAAGTAAATCTTTACAGAATCTTCAAAGATAGAGCTGAATGTGTAGGCTCTCAACACTACTCAACAGAAAAACCTATTGGCAAATTTAAGGAGTGTGAAACAGTTAAAACCAAGACATGCACATACATGAAGTGTGTTGCATGGATTGGTGCTCCTATGTCATATATTGAGAGTAATGGATTTAAATTATACGATAAAAATGGAGAAAAAGGAAAGCGAAAAACCAGTCGTAAGAAACGATAGTGTTGCTCCTACAATGGCAAAGACCGAACAAACAATCGACAAAAGCAGAAGAGTATGTACTCTTAGCCATGTAATGATTGAAATGTTGGTAAAACAACTCGGTGCTGAATTGAGCAATCACAACCTTTACAGAACATTTGCCAACTATTTTAGTTGTCAAGGACTTCCGAAGCTTGAAGAATACTTTATTCTAAGAGCTGATGAAGAAGATAATCATCACAACTGGATTCTTTGGTATCTAAACTATAATGATGCCGAATTTCAGTATCCAAGAATTGAAGCTATAAATGTGGATATTCCTAATAGAGCTTATCCATTCGAAGCTACTGTAGACAGAGAAATTGAAACTACAGAATCAATCAATAAGATTGTTAAGCAAGCTATTCAGGAAGGTGATTGGGCTACGGAAGCATGGTTGAAAGGCAATGACGATGAACATGGTAAACTTGTTCTGGAACAAATTGAAGAAGAGTCAATCAGTCGTACTATTGCTGAAATGGCAAACGAGGATACTGACTGGCAAACTAAACAGGATACTATCCTAAGTTTCTATCTGGATTATCCAGGAAGAAACCCAAATGACGATTAATAAACAAAAAATTATACAAAATGAAAAAAGTAGCTGAATTTATTGAAGGAACTTTTATTGATTATAAAGGTGACAAGCGTGAGTACACAATTTGTGCATTGAGTTGCCCAATTGAGGAAGGTGATGATAAAGCAAGCGACAGCGAAGTAAAACAACTTCGTCTTGGTATTGCAGTAAGACGTGACGGTGACGAATATGTTCGCGGAATCGGTATGGCAGAAGCTGAAAGAAAAGCTAAAGAAAATCCGTTCTCTATTCTCCGTTCTGATACCTGTGGTGTAATCAACTCTACTATGGTACAGGCTATCCTTGAACAAGAAGCTGAATTCTTTGAGAATAATCCAGGTAAATATATCAAGGCATACAACGACGATGCAGAAAGATATTTCTACGAGCTGGAACTTGAAGAAAAGCGTCAGAAAATGAGCAAGAAAATGCAAGACATTCATGATTACTTGCTGGTTGCTCCGGACTGGGAACTCGAAATTCTTGTTGAGTGCCTTATGTACGATGCTGAATTACAGAGAAGGGGGAAACTGTAATGAAAGACCACTGGACTCTTTATTTACTAATAGGATTGCTCTGCATTGCAGGGACTATGACTATTATGGATAGAGTCTACAAGAAGAACTTTCAGACATCTCCTAGTGATGATTATAAAGAGTTGGTGCGAGACATCGACTCTTTAAATAATCACATCAGTAACATTAATAAAGTCAACGATAGTTTACTTAATGCTATTGATACCACTAAAGTAAAAATAATAAAAATTCGTGAAAAATATGAAGCAGATTATATTGATATTACTAATCAGCCTCTTGGGGACGATGCCAAGTTTTTCTCAGACTACCTATCCGAAAGTTACGGAAGATTCTTTGGTAGTAATAACTCCCCAGCAGTTGAAGCACACTAATCTAATCTTTTTAGAGCATAGAAAGCTTTCTAAAGAGGTAGATTTATTGATTCAGCAAGTAAATGGTCTGGAGACTATTAATAAGAACTTGACTGCAATGGACTCTCTAAGGCTGTCCCAATTGAATAGGTGTATGTTACAAGCAGATATTAATGACCAAGTTATTAATTCTTTGAATATACAATTAGCCAAGAAGGAGAAACGAGTAAAGAAACTTAGGAATTTATCCATAGGTGGGTTTACTGTTGCAGCAGGATTATTTGCAGTATTACTTATAAAATGAAAGACGTAAGGTATTGGATTGGATTAATTGTTGGAGCTGCTATAATATCCTCATTAGTAAGCAATGTAATAGCTATGTGTTTTATATGTGTTGCTTGGGCAATATTCTTAGCATGGTTAGCCGATGATTGATACAATCGAACAATGGGAAGCAAAAGGATTCCGAATCTGTATTTTTCCACAACAAAGTAAAGGTCAGTGGTTATGGACTGCCGGAGTATATATTGGCAATGTCACAACAGCACATTGGGCAGATTCGAATAATGGATTGCCTAGGGCTGGATATTTGAAGTACAGTGAGGCATTAGATGCTGCTGTCAAATTTTGTGAAAACTATAAACCTAAGACTAGTGGCAAAAAAGCAGGCAATAGATAAGGATAAAGATGGGGTTAAATATAAATATCCTGCACGTACTTGTAAGGAATGTGCTAAGTATCCTTGTTTTGTAGGAATTGAAAAGAAGATTTGTGACTTTGCGAAGTATGGTTGTGTAGATTATAGAGAGAAATAAAATGATATATTTAATAACAATAATTATATCCATCATGATAATATTTTGGTGGATAAAAATAGCAAATAAGTATGCTTACAATAACTCGAATGGAAAGAAATTTAGAGTTCCCAACTTTGTAAAGATATTACTTTATGCTGTTTGCATAATTCCATTTCTCAATGTGGCTCTTGCATTTATTTTAGTAACTGCAATAAGCTTTATAGAATTTGAGTGGAAGGGCTGGGAAGAAAACAAACTCTTATATTGGTTATTTAAGAAATGAAAACATATTTATATTACTTAATGCTTATTACGATATGGGCTTGTTTATAAAAATAAGAGAAGCCGGGTTAGAACGCGCACAACCTGGCTGGAGACAAATCCTTGATAAAGATATTGAGGATTATCATGACGGAGAGGATGTTCTATGTTATAACGGGAATTATGGAAGATGTCCAGTAAGTGCTTTCGATGTATTAGAAGAAGTAGAAGCAGATTGCTTCGAAGAGCTTGATTATAAAGGCACTTATTTAGACCCTACTGGTAAAGAGTGGAACGGTAATGGTTGGATAGATAGAGACGGAAAACTTTATCCTTGTGACTGGATGCAGCACGACGACTTGGCTTATTACTACTTCAAGAAATCAGTAGACCAACTTGAAGCATCAGGTTGGATTCGTGTTATGAGGAACACTCCGGGATATAGAGGTAGAATTTCTCAAGCCCAATATAATAAGTGCAAACAGATTGGTATTGAAATTCCTGAAAACGACGTATTATGGCAGTAAAAACAATTGATAGAAGTAAAATGAAAGAATACAACATTTATGCTGGACTCGGTGGAGGTTTCGGTGGAAAAAAGTATCAGTACACTGGCCTATTTGAATCACATGAAGATGCAGAACATGAAGCATGGCAGGCAGCTTGTGAAGTATATGATTCTTATGAGGGCTATAATGGCTTAGGTACTTATGCGGATGCGATAGAAGAAGCCCACGAAGAACTCGGTTGGGATAGAGACGATGAAGACCCTGAACTGGTAGAATATGCCAATGAGGTGTTTGATAGTTACATGGAAGACTGGATTGAGTATTGTGCAATTCCAACAGATGAAGACACGGAAACAGATAAGGAAGACCTTATTCGTGACTACATTATAGAGGATGATAACAATACTTGCGAAACTGGTTGCGAGTAACACAGACCCCGAACAATATGTCACGTATGTATTTCAGGATTTAGAAAGTAAAGAGTATCTTATGTGTGTGCAGTTCCCGAATTGGGAACATCGCTCACTACGTCTGGGAGAAATAGGCTTTCTAGAGTATAAAGAGATTAGAGCCGGAATTGATACATGGTTCGATGGGAGTAAAATGATTCCCTATAATTACAATAACATACAATTCATAAAGTTTATACCTAAACCAGAGGAAAAGAAACCGTATGTTATGTACATGTAACGGCTAAGAGCACAATAGATAACTTTTAAAACAAATAGATGATGAAAATTTAAGGATAGTAAAAGTTTATAAAAGTTATGACAGTTAAAGAAAAACTAGAAGAAGCGCTTGCAGCAAAAGACAACAATATTAAATCTTTCGTGTGGAAAGGTGAGAGAGAAGAAGTGAATGGAGAAAGAATTCAACCAGAATATCGTTTGGTTGATTGTACTGAAGAACAATTGAGAAAGTTCTATCAGCACTGTAAATCCATGTTGTATAACACTGACAAAACTCATCCGGGAAGATATGTATTGTTAGATATCATCAAAGAACAGAGAGACAAATGTAATACGGAGCTTTATCTTCGCTATCTTGAGAAAGAGACAGAAGATAGAAAGCGTTATCCAAGATTCCTTTATAGAAATGATTTGAGTAAAGTCATTGAAGCCAATAAGGAACAACTTACTAAGGATAAACTGAAAGAATATCCTATCTCTACTCTTACTAATGGTATTCCATTAGAGTTTGCAAGCATACCTATCGAACTAGTATTAGACGGATGCTTAGATGCATTAGGTAAATTTAATAAACAACATATAACCCTTACCTTTATCTTGAAACAGGGATTATGGTTTACTCCACAGGAAATGAAAGACTTGACTGAAAAGGATGAAAACGGTAATATCAGAGATAGATTGGAAGTAGTAAGGGAACGTCTTAATCTAAAATCTACTGCTAATCTATATGTAAATTCGAGAGGATTGACGTATGGGCAATTGAGAGCAATGATTAACTTGAAGAGTAAGAAGTATTTCGATTTAACAACCGAACAACTGACTACTTTGAGAGATAAAGTATTGTTCTTACTCGAAGAAGAAGTGAAGTATCACATCGAGCAGTGGGAAACCAGAATGGGGCAAATAGAAAAGGTTGCTGAATATCATGGGTATACTCTCTAAAATTGAGTTTTTCCTTCTTAAAGCTATATTATATTTGTACCTCTCGTTGGGAAAACTTGTTACTATTCCTGTAGATAATTATGTAGTATTAGCATCTATTATCTAATTTGGACTTATTTACACCACCAACAAGGGATGAACGGCAGGAAGAAGGAAGAATTAAATGGATTGATAATAAATGTAAAGGAACTTTAGAATATGGTACTGGTGTAGGTAAGACCTATACTGCAATCAAATGTGCCAAAAGTGTATTGGCCAAATATCCACAGTTTAGAATATTGGTTGTAGTTCCAACTGATTTGCTTAAAGAGCAATGGATTATGAACCTTACTAAACATGGAATTTTCATGAACGCAGAGGTTGTGGTAATCAACACAGTCGTAAAGCATGAATGGACTTGTGATATTCTCATTATTGATGAAATTCACAGAATGGGAGCTGATACATTTAGCGAAGTATTTGAAAAGGTAAAGTATCGAATGATACTTGGTCTAACCGCAACACTTGAGAGACTTGATGGAAGACATAAGGTTATTGAGAAGTATTGTCCAATTATTGATACTATTTCTCTTGAAGAAGCTCTTCAGAATGGATGGGTTTCTGATTATGTTGAATATAAAGTGTATATTGATGCAGACATCTCCGAGTACCGAGAGTATAATAGAGAGTTTACTGAACACTTCTCTTATTTCGATTATAACTTCTCCCTAGTCATGCAAATGATTGGCAAAGATGGCTATAAGTATAGAATGGCTTATAGAGACTTTATTTGTGAAAGAGACAAAATAAAGGACGGGAAGATAAAGTCTCAAATTCTAAAGGATATTACATTCCATGCTGTTGGTTTTACAAGGACTATGCAGCAAAGAAAACAATTCATTTATAATCATCCAGATAAGATTCGACTTACTCAACTAATATGTGACCACAGGCAAGACTGCAAAATAGTCACATTTTCTGCAACTACTAAAATTGCAGAGCAAATAAAAAGAGGGTCGGTTTACACTGGAAAAGATTCGAAAAAGAAAAGCAGAATAACTCTCGAAGAGTTCAGTAAAATGGATACTGGGGTATTAAATACCGTTAAAAAAGCAGATGAGGGAATGGATGTTTCTGGACTATCTGTAGCTATAATTTTAGGAATGGATTCTAGCCCCACCAAAATGATACAGAGAACTGGAAGAGTAGTCAGGTTTGCTCCGAATAAACGTGCAGAAATATTTACCTTTGTGGTAAGAGGAACTGTTGAAGAAGAATGGTTTAATAAATCACATGTCAATAAGAAATATGTAACTTTGGATGAGGAACAGTTAATGCATGTATTAAGGAGAGAACCTTTTGAAGAAATAAAAAAGAAACCAATGACCTTTATGTTTAGGTATTAATATGACAATACAAGAAGCAGGAAAAAACTATGACGTATCAATGAATTATTGGTACGATGAGGATGCCGATTTATGGGGATGGGCTTGGACATTAAACTGTGGGTATCAATGCTGGGATAGCAAATATACCTATGCAGACCCAACCGAGTGCCAAAAGAATCTCGAATCCTTCCTCAAAACATGGACAGGACCAACCAAGTGATTTAGGTTAAATTTGCCTAAATCTCACTTGAGTTTGGAAATGTCAATTATTTTTATTATCTTTGTAATCCAATTCGAAATGATATTAGAAAGACAAGTAGAGTTGCTCATTTTAAGTCAAATGCTTGAAGCAGTCCCAGAGACTGAACTTAAGGACGGCATATTAGAGCTTAATAATGGCAAATTTGTTGATTGCATCAAAATGAGTGACGAGCAAATGAACTTATAGAAGAGTTCATAAAACCGTATGTAATTGATACCGCTCCGAAAGGAGATTAAAGTGATTACAGTTAGAGATTAATAAATTACTTATTTAATTTTTAACTGTTTGGATAAATTAAGTTTAACAATAGACAATGAGCTGGCAATTTTAGAGAAGTATCAAATTTCTCCGAACGAGCTATTTACAATTAGAATTTTACTTCTTGCGAAAGAAGAATATAACCCTGAATATGTTTTTAGATTTTTAGCAATACCAGAAGAAATGAGAGGAGATTTGAGAAGCACTCTAGTCTCTTTACAAAATAAAGGCATAATATTAAAGTCTTATAAGATTCCTAATAAAGGAGAGCAGTTTTATCCCGAACAAGTCGATTTTGCTGTAAACTTCTTGAAGACTTTTTATAGAGCTTCTTTTGATATGGGTAAGGAGTTATTCGAAGCTTATCCAGCATTTACGAACATCAATGGGGTGACCTATGGATTACGTAATATTGCTAAGAAATTTGACAGTCTTGAAGATTTCTTCCGGTTTTATGGTAAATCCATAAGACACAACCCAGCTGAACATGAACACATTTTGGAGTGTTTGAACTGGGCATTAGAAAATACTAACTTTATTAATTTTGGTATTTGTGAATTTGTAATATCCCAGAAATGGAAGGATATAGAAATATTGATGAGTGGAGATTATGATGGTGTGAACTTTTCTGCAATCCGGTCTCTATGATAACAAATTCGTTAGTACATCAAATCACATTAGGAAGAAGTGGAAAAAACTGGGGATTAAGTATGGGGATGCCCAAGTTGGAAAGTATTATAGATGGAGTAACTAAGGGAACTTATACTCTGTTATTTAGTGGAACTGGCTCTGGTAAGACTTCATTGGCTTTGTATTCTTACATTTATAGACCACTGGTTGAACACTTACATGATGATAAATTCAAAGTTACATATTATAGTTTGGAAATGAGTAGCGAATTGCTATTTGCCAAATTACTATGTATGCACATATTCGAGGAATATGGAGTTGAATTGTCTACTAAAGAATTACTTTCTAAAGAAAAGGGATATACATTAAGTGAGGAAAACTATCAACTTGTCCTTAACTCTTTACCTTGGCTACATGATGTAGAAAAAGTTATTACAGTTCATGATAAGGCTTTGAATGCAGAAATCCTGTATTCGTCTTTAATGAAAGAACTGGAAGGGAGAGGCAAATTCATTGAAACAGAGACTAGAACTATTTATGAACCAGACAATGAAGACCTGATTCATTTAGTAGTAATAGACCACTTAAGTCTTGTTCGTAAATCTCAAGGAAGAAGCCTAAAGGAAGAAATGGATTTAATTTCGTCTTACTTGGTTACTTTGAGAAATAGATGTGGAATCAGTCCGCTAGTCATTATGCAGGCGAATAGAGATTCTACCTCAATGGACAGAAAGAAAGCCGGGTTTGATAATATGCAAATCTCAGATATTAAGGATAGTGGTTCTCCGGCGCAGGATAGTGAAATCATTATTTCCATTTTCAATCCACATAGAGAAAGACTGAATAAATATAAGGGTTATGATATAAAGACATTACAATCTAGATTTAGAAGCATAACTGTTCTGAAGAATCGTTATGGGGAGTCGGATATAGAAGTAGGAACTACGTTCTATGGAAAATGTGGACTCTGGAAGGAGTTACCTAAATCTGACGAAATCTATGATTACGGGAAGTATTTGACTTCCGACTATGTAAAGGAAACCTATGAAGAGATACAGCCAAAGAAAATAGATGCCAAAGAAAATAAACCTTTACAAATAAGTATTAAACTATAATGGCAGAAATGATTTGTATTTGTGGAGAGTCTGGTTCTGGAAAGACTACTTCAATCAGAAATTTAAATCCAGAAGAAACTTTTATCATTACAACAACAGGTAAAAGACCGGGTATTCCTGGAGCAAAGAAGAAGTATCGTAATCTCAATACTGCTGGTAAGAACCCAGAAGAGTTAGGAAACTTCTATACCACAACCAGTGTTGATAATGTTGCAACAATGTTGAAACTTATTAACAGTAAAATGACGTGGATTAAATATGTTATCATTGATGACTTCCAGTATTTCATGGCGTTTGAAGCTATGGATAGAGCTAAAGAGAAAGGATATGAGAAGTTTACTGAAATGGCACAACATGCTTATTCGGTGCTGAAAAATGCAATGAATCTTCGCGATGATTTGTATATTGTAGTATCTACTCACAGTGAAAATATTGGAGATAGAGTAAACCAATATCTAAAGATTAAGACTCTTGGAAAGATGTTGGATTCAGTTATTACTCTGGAAGGTTTGTTCACTTATGTACTTTTCACCACAATTGAAAAGGATGAAGAAAATAAACCTAAATATATGTTCAAGACCAATTCAGACGGAACTTGCACCGCTAAGTCTCCTATGGGGTTATTTGACGAGCTATTGATAGATAATGATTTGAATATGGTAATTTCACGTATTAAGGAATATAATGGTGAGGATTAAAATGCTGATTGTATTCGATTTCGACCCAGAGACAGGGGAGTATACTCCCGTCTCTCGCGAAATCATAAATGAAGGAGAAACTAGTGCGAAGAAAACTGAAGCTAAAAGTACTTCCAAAAAGAAGTCTAAGTCTTCCCTTCCAGATAGTAAAGAACCTTTAATTGTTCTTGAAGATAATAAATATATATTGAATGAAGCCGCTGCAGAAGCACTTGGTGTCAGTCCTGATGATAGAATTGATATTAAGTATGAAAAGCAGGGCAAGCTTCTAAAGCCTGTGATAGGTTCTAATGAAGCATTTGGAACTAAGGGAGGAAATAAGCTAACCAACTCTTTGACTGTAAGTTGTAGAGGTAAAGCTAATGAAACTCTTAGTGAATATGGTTCCCAATTTACGTTAGTTCCCCATGCACATAAGGACGGATTGTTCATGCTTATTGGGGATAAGACTCCGGAGGAACCACAGTCAACGGATGATAAGATTGATACAAGCAAAGTAGATGAAGAGCCTAGTGAAGATATCCCATTGGATATTCAATTAGCGAATATGATTCAAGATGATTCAGTAGAAGAAGATACTATTACATCATTTGACTTTACATTAAAATAATCTACAATATGGAATTAAATTTTAACCTCTCAGCAACACCGTCAGTATCAACATCTAAACCTAGATTGAAACCTTATGAGATTCACAGAGTTAAGCTCGCAGAAGCTAAGGTAGAAACACTTAAAGGTAAGAAAGACCCTGATGCTGTGTATGAAATTCTAAAAGTTAGATTCGAGAACAACGAAGGCTATTACGAAGAAAGCATTTTCTTCCCAAAAGAAGGGGATGATAAGAGACCCACAAGACAGAACAAAGAAGGACACGAAGTTGAAAGCCCTAGCAATTTCGAGAGAACAATGTCCTTTATTGCTCAAGTAGGTACAGTGATGAATCCAACTGAGTTTGAAAAATTAAAGGGAATACCGTTCAAGAGCTTTGGTGAGCTGTGTGACCACTTCATCAAAATTCTTAAGCCAAAATATGGTACAGAGACTAATCTGAAACTGATTGGAGCAACTGACAAAGACGGAAATTTCGTACCTCGTCTTCCTTATTTCTTGGCACTTAACAAACAGGGTGAAGTGTTCGTTTCTGATAACTTTATTGGGGACAATCTATTCTTTACTGAATATGATTTAAAGAGAAAAGAAGAATTGAAGGCTAAGAAACCGACTGATGTTGACGCCATTGAGAAAAAGAACAGTGCGGCTGATGCAGCTTCTGATACTCAATCAGTTGACGAAATCGACTTTAATTCTTTAAAGTAAAAGCTAACATTTCTTAGCTCTTACTAATCTTATTAAGAGTTATTTGGAATTGAGATTTAAAACTGTTATCTTTGTGGTTCAATGAAATAATATGTTAATATGCAATTCACGATTGAACCTACAATCACAAAAGACTATTTGTTATCTAAATACTCCCAAGAAACTTATATGGAATACTATTTGGGTATTCCTGTTAAGAAGGGATTATTTAAATCGCCTCTAAGAATTGATGACCATCCGACTTGTTCATTTTATGTGAATAAGTCTGGAGATGTTATCTTTAATGACTTTAAGGGAGATTTCTACGGAAATTTTATTAGCGTTGTAATGAGGAAATTTAGTTGTACATATCATCAGGCCTTGAAAATCATAGCCAATGATTTTGGACTAATATCTTCCCCAAATCTTAAAAAGAACAAAGGCAAAATTAATGAACGTGCAGAGAAATTTGAGGAGACTGGACCAGCCAGTATTCAAATTGAAATGCAAGATTTCTCTCAAAAGGAGCTTGAGTGGTGGGCTTCTTATGGTATCACACCCCCTATACTGAAAAAGTTTAGGGTATATTCTTGTAAATCCATTTTTTTAAATGGAAACTATTTTGCTTCTTCCAACGAACAAAGTCCCATTTATGGTTATTATAAAGGTAAAAAGGATGGACTAGAGTTATGGAGAATTTATTTTCCTAAACGAAAGTCGTATAGATTCCTTTCTAATTGGTCTGCTAAAATGATACAGGGACTAGACCAGTTACCTAAAAAGGGTAAAGTTCTGGTTATTACTAAGTCTCTGAAAGACGTAATGACTTTTTATTCGTGTGGAATACCTGCCATAGCGCCTAACTCTGAGAATTTATTTATTCCGCAAACTCTTTTTGATGAATTGAAAAGTAGATTTGAGCACATATGTGTGTTATATGACAATGACCTAGCCGGTGTTTCTAATATGAAAAAGATTAGAAAAGAAACTGGTTTAGTCTGTCTTATGATACCTCGTAGCTATGATGCTAAGGATATTTCAGATTTTCACAAGAAGTATGGACACAAAAAAACCTTGGAATTAATCCAGGAAGGAGTAAATTATTATGGCAGAAGAACAAGAGAAACCAAAGAAGAAACACACAGGAGCGTATGCTAAGAGAAAAGGTAACAACTATGAGTTAAAGATTATCAAGGAACTAACAGCACTCGGATTTGAAGGATTAAAATCCTCTAGGTCTGAATCTAAGAACCTTGATGCCGATAAAATAGATATAGCAGAAACAATTCCAAACACGTTACCGTTCTATGTACAATGTAAATGTACTAAGAATAAGCCCTCGTACCAAGACATTATCCCAGGCTGCCCACGTAAAGACAGACCACTTGTAGTATTCCATAACTATCAAGTAAATAAAGAAGTCAATATGGGCTCCATTGGAGAATATGTCATTATGACAAAAGAATATTTCTATGAACTAATTAAGGCGACTAAACAATAGTCGCCTTTTTTATTATTATGACAAACGAACAAAGAGAAGCTCTGGAAAATCAAATCGAACAACATAATCATATAATTATGGACTTGTATGATGAAATAGACTACCATGAGCGAGAAGTAAAAAATCTCCAGACTCTTTTAAATGATGATAGTAATCTTGAAGATGCGGTCAGTATTAAAGAGGGTAGGTAATGGAGTTATAGAAATAGATTATTTAAATATTAACTGTTATCATTTAGGATAAAAAATGAAAATTAAAATTCAATCTGTTGTAGATTTGATTACTAACAGCTCCACTGAAACATTTACAATATTAAATGGTAATGCAGAACGTATTATTAGAGATATTGTGGATGCTTTACTTGCATCAGCAGGAAGTGCCCTTACGTTTTCTGACCTGTTTGTATTCGACACTAAATTCAGTGATAAATGGGAAGATGCATATTACGATTACATTAGAGATTTTATCAAGGATGGATACGATGATTATGCAAAATCTCTTGAAAAGCTCTACACAGATGGCTGGAATACAGGTGATTGGTGCGAGAGTAAGACAAAAGCACTTGAATATATTTTCAGTGAAATGAAGAGAGTTGCAATCGAAAATGGGGCACTAACATATAAAGAGTACTGTGTGCAGGAAAACGAGGATGCTTGGGATTGTTCCCCAGCTCTTGAAGAACTAAACATTAGGGTCAAGGATGGAATTGCTAATAAGGAAGCCGATTTGGCTGCCAAGGCTTTAAACTCCTTGGATAATCTATATAGTGCTGACTATCGCTGTGGATAATATGTTAAGGGACTTATTAGAAGCCTTTAAAAAGAAATTCCTATGCTGCCATGAATGGGAACAAACAAAAGAGAGTGAAGTATACTGGAGTGAGACTGATAAACGTCCCACTTGGGTAGAAATTACTTTTTTATGTAAAAAATGTGGTAGATTTAAAAAGATTAAAGTATGAAAATTTTAACAAAAATACAAAGTATCTCCGATATTATCACGAACTCCTCTTCTGAAACATTCCTAATGCATCAGAGAGATGCAGAACGTTATAATAATCTGCCATCAGACGGGTGTATTAGTATTGACGCAGTTGGTGAAGAATGGATTCGTAATAATTATTGGGAAAGGGAATTAATATGTAACTTCCTCAATATCGAAGAACCAGACGACGATTGTTTTAGCTCTGAAGACTGGAATGAATTTGTGGATTCGTACATAATGCCTCGTATTGATGAATTTGACGACATTTACTTTGTAGAAATTGAAGACCATTTCGAAGATTGTTGTGAGGTTCTCGAAGATGCGATAGATGATGCAATTTGCTGGACATCAAGACATTAAAAAAAATTATGAAGCTTAAAATAACATTTAAAGTTCAATCACTCTCTGACATTATCACTAATTCGAGCTCGGAAGTATTTCTTAGGATAGATTCTAAAGACGAAAAGACTCATAATGAGATATATAAAGTCATGCAAGAACTATTTCCTGGAAATGATTACGAAATGTCTCCTGGAGTGTGGGAATATACCGAAGACGGTGAATATTCTATATCTCTTGAAGTTCCTTATGGAATTGAGGACTTTGAAACATTCTATGAAGCTGGAATTAGAGCAATTCTAAAGGAGAAATTTGGTGAAGACAACTATACAATAATAGTATGAGAATAGGAATAGATTTGCAGTCTGTATCAGACATCATTACAAATTCAAGCTCTGAAGTGTTCACTGTTAAGGCAGAAATGCCTATCAGTGAGCTCAAGCAGCTTATTACTGAAATTGCTGACAAGAATTACTTTAAAGGTTCTTGGGAGGAATGGGAAAAACTTCCTGACGAGGAAATGAATAAGTATGATTCTTCTTCCGGAATGGGTGGGGAATTGGAAATACAAACGTTTGACGATTTATATACTCGTTACAAGTTCGATGAAATTCCAGAGAATAAAAGAGAGTTCTTTACCAAAGAAATATACTCTCTTATGTTTAAAGAGTCAATTGAAGAACTGGAAAAGCGTCTCTGGATTGATATTGACGAGGCTAGAAGAGGTACAATTCAATGGATAATCAACAATCTTAATGTCATAGGTTGTACTGGCTATTGCAGAATAGACCCGGAGACTAAAAGAGTTGTTGAACTTGTTGGATATTCAGAATGGGATAAACTTCCAGAAAACGAACGAAATTAATAAAGAATAAGATGAAAGATTTTAAACATTGGGGTGCCAAAAAGAGAGTATTCCCCGCATATAATTACAATGCACTGTGGTTCAATCTTAAAACAATCAGACTTGGTAGTGGAGTTGCTAAAGAACTTCCTGCTGATATGGCTGAATTTTATGATGTTGGAATTAACACATTGTGTAATGCAGAATGTCCTTTCTGCTATGTAAGTGCTTCGCAAAAGGGAATTAACTATCCTAATATTTGTGAAACATGGGAGAAGTGGATGGATACATATCAATCTAAAGTAAAGAATGGGACAGTATTTACAAATAAGCCATTTCAGATTGCTATTGGTTCTACTGGTGAACCTACTATTCATCCTGACTTCTGTAAGTTCTTGGAAACTGTGTATAATACTGGAGTGGTTCCTAATTACACTACTAACGGTATTATGATTTCTAGGGACGATGAGCTCTCTAAACAAATCCTTGAGTATACCAGAAAGTATGTTGGTGGAGTTGCAGTGTCTTTTGGTAATAAATCCTTAAACGAACGTGCTGTAAAAGCTGTTGATAAGTTAATTACAGATGGAGATACCAATGTCAATATACATCACATCATTTCCGATAGAGATTCTGTGGATGAATTTATAAAGGTTTGGAAGCATTATGGTAATGACATTAAGTATCATGTTCTATTGCCGTTAATGCCCTCTGGTAGAAGTTCAAAAGGACTTGACGAAGGAGTATTCGAGTATCTTGAAGAGAAAATTCTTAAGGAGAATGTAACTAATGTTGCATTTGGAGCACACTTCTGTAAGTATTTGGAGAACTCAAAGATTCCTACTTATCTTTATCCGCCTGAATCTTTAAGTAAGAATGTAATTCTTACAAAGGATAAGGTTCAAATAACCCCAAGTTCATTTAACTTGAATCCAATTAAAACAATTGAATTATGATTAAATCAGCCACTAACACATCTCCAATGACGTCTGAAACACTTCCTTATCCATGTCTTCTTAGGTATGCGAATCATGGTTATGACTATGTTGTTCTTGCAATAGAGCCAGTGGGCATGAACAATTTCAAAGGAATAATTGTTAAAGTGTTTAGCAAAGACGCGGATGATGAAATTTTTGAGGGAGCAATAGACAACTCTTTTACAACAATGACTTTCGGAACCCTTGAAGGATTTAATTTCTACAACGAAGAAGTAACTATTAAAAACTCGGTTAACTATCAATGATGGACTATGTACTATTTGGAGCAATCGCAGGAGATGTCTGCGGTTCCTCCTATGAAGCAAAATTTGGAAGAACAAAACTGTATGAAGCTGTTCGTTTAGTAAGAACAGGTAATGATTTTACTGATGATACAGTTTGTACTATCGGAGTAGCAAATGCTATTTTGAAATATAAGAATCCTACTCCAGAGCAATTTGGAGAATGTATTCAGGAAATGTGTAAGAAACATCCCAATAGAGGATATGGAGGAATGTTCCGTAAATGGATTGATAATCCTGTTCCTTATGGAAGCTATGGAAACGGTTCCGCTATGCGTGTTAGTCCTGTTGGATTCTATGCACATAGTGTAGAAGAATGTTTGGAACTTGCTAAAAACTCTGCTTTATGTTCTCATAATGACCCGGAAGGAGTAAAAGGCGCACAGGCTATTGCTTTGGCAATATATGTAGTGAAACAGAAACTTAGGACTAAATGTTCTGTTAGAGACATTCTCAATAAATATTATCCGGAGTATGCATCCAAAACTTTGGACGAAATTCGCCCAGGATACCATTTTGATTCTACTTGCCAAGGCAGTGTTCCAATTGCTTTACTTGCATTTCTGGAATCTAAAGACTATGAGGATTGTTTGAAACTGGCTATTTCTATGGGTGGAGATAGTGATACTATTGCAGCTATGGCCGGAAGTATTGCTTATGCTTATTACGAAAAAATGCCACAAACTATCTTTGACCAAGTATGGGATGTTCTTCCAGAGGAGATGATTGATATTATTGAAACCTTTGATGATGTTTGTGAATGAACACATACGTAGTTCCTTTTGGCACATCTGATAGCGTCTGGATTGAAAAAGTTACAGCCAGAAGTCTTCAGGAAGCTAAGGATAAAATCATTGAAACTTATGTAAATCTCTGGGATTTAGATTATCCTGGAGATTGGAATGAGTTTGTTGATATCGTTGAAGCAGCTAATGCTCAAGTAGGCGATGTCATTGATATAGACGCTTTATAAACGAATTAAATTTTTACATGAAGAGATTTAGAATTGGACTGGACATTGACGATTGTCTAGCCGACTTTTGGGGAGCATATTGTGAATATTTTGATACAAAGAATAATCCACGTATGCTCGAAGATAGTATAATTACTAAAAACGTGCAGCAGGTATTATCCAAAGATAGAGATTTCTGGCTTGGTTTGAAGGTTATTAATATGCCGGATTTCCAGCCAACTCTGTATTGCACAAAGAGAGTAAATAACAAAGAATGGACTAAGAAGTGGTTGGAGATGAATGGATTCCCTAAAGCTCCAATTTATCAAATGGTCTATCAGCATGGCAATAAAGCTGATATGATTAAAGGTAAAGTTGATGTATTTATAGACGATTCAATTAGTAATGTACTGAAATGTCACAATTCAGGACTTCCTGCATTGGTATATCACACTGAAAGAACTTCTGACTTTCCTATGTATAAGGTTTTCTCTCTTTGTAAGGACGAAATTATGGATGCCTACTGCTTTATGAAAACCTACGGTTAATGGAAAAACAATTATTTACTTGGGGAAGTTGGGACCTATGCGATAATCTTTTTATAGCTTTTATGAATTGTGTATTTATCAAGGACATTGGTAAATATAAAGCGGGAGACAAAGTATATTGTATTGATATGAACTTCGAAGAAGGACTTATGTATGTATATGAATCCGCTGATGAATTAGATGCTCCCAATGCAACCTATAAACTTGAGTTACAGGTAAATGAAGCTTGAGGATATTAAGTTACGTCCCCTTGTAGAAACACTCCGAATACTTGACATCAGTGATGATGAGTATTTCGGAAATGGATATAGAGATTATATCAGTAATTCGAGACTTAAATATATAAACCCTGAACAAGGAGGGTCTCCTAAATTATATTTCGAAGGAATAAAAACTATCTATTCCGATTCTTTGGTGTTTGGTTCTGCTGTTCATGAGTTAATATTGCAGCCTAATGATTTTGTCTTAGTAGAATCGGTTGATAGACCGACAGCAAAAGCAGGATTTATGGCTGATGAACTCTATCCTACATTTTGTAAAAATGATGTAGTCACAGAAGATGATATTATAGCCGCGTCTGATAAAATTGACTACTACAAAGGGAAAATGACAGAGGAAAGAATAGAAACCCTTAGAATTAAATGTGATGACTACTTCGTACAACGTAAGGCGTATGAATACGGAGAGAGTTTTGATAAAGCCAGAACTCCAATTTATTTGGATGCTAAATCAAGGGAAAGGTTACAAGCCTGTTTGGATTCAGCGAGAAGAAATACAGAGATACAGTCTTTGTTAAATCCTTCTTATATAATGACTCCACCTATGTCTTTAAATGAGCAAGCGGTTCTGATTGATGTTGAAGTAAGTGTGCCTGAACACGAACCGTTCATATTAAAGTTAAAGGCTAAACTGGATAATTATACAATATGTCCAGATGAAAACCTTATCACATTGAATGACTTAAAAACTACTGGTCATTATTTGACTCGATTTAGTGAAAGTTGGGAACAATATCACTACTATCGACAAATGGGAATGTATGGTTGGATGTTAATGTTGGCTGCTGAAAAGATATATGGACTTAAAAATCCAGATATGAAAGCTAATATGTTATTAATATCTACAGTTCCCAATTACTTTGCTGGAGTATATAAAGTCACAAAGAAAGAAATGTTAAGAGGATTTGCAGAATTTACTAAATTACTGCGCATGGTTGCATTTTATACAGTAAATCCATGGGAGACACCTATTTAATGGAATATTACGATATGACGTATGAAGAAATGAAAGACATTTATAACGAGAATTTTTCTCTCGGATATTTGAATGTTGACGTCAATAATAAGTTTGCAGTGATTGCTCTGACTTGCCATTTGACTATGAAAGCCAAACAGCAAAAGCCAGATATCACTCCTTATAAGATATTAATGCAGATTACTGCTAAAGACCCCCTTCCAGAGAAGTTTATAAAGGGGCTTGCTATTATGTGTGAGGACTTTATGTATGGCTGTACAGAGTTCCCCACATTTGGAATTAAAACTCCAGCCGAGATGGCAAAACAGATTGGAAAGATACTTCACGAATATTTACCATTTTAATCATGACACAAAGATTGATGTATAATAAAGCTATCATATTTAAATTGACAAATTTGATGGCAGAGCATCCAGAGATGAGATTTCACCAGCTCTTATGGGCTGCTGGTCTTATGGAAAGGCGTGATGATAAAGTAGTGGATAAATTCTACGAGGAAAGTGAGGACACTTGGAAGCAAATGTGCCACAACAATTTTTGCTTTCCTCCAAACTCTAAAGAAGAAATTTGATATAAATTTATTTTCACACTTTTTAACAAGTGAGGTTTTGCAACCTCGAAAAAATGTAGTATCTTTGTATCACTTCTTCGGAAGAACATAATAGATAATTCAAGAATTAGATTATACTTTATTAAGATTTGTTTACCAAACTTATTTGGTAAGTTACAGAAAAATGACTATCTTTGTAACAATAAATAGAAGATGATTAATAAGAATAATGTTTAAAAAATTTTTTGAATTATGGCAACACAAGTATTGAATTTCCAGAAATTAGAAGTATGTGCATTTACTAAAGAAGAAGCAAAGGCTCAATTACCATTTGAAGTAATGAAAGACGCAACTCAGGCGTATAAGAATTGGAAGAAAAACCACGAAGGTGGAATCACAGAAAAGGACATCAAAGAGTTCTGTCTGGATTATCTTGCAAAACACACTAAAAATGTTAAGAACGCAGGTTGTATGATTACAATCGAAGCCGGAGCTGCTGACACTCGTGAACGTCCTTACAAAGTAAATGACGTAAAGAACGAAAAAGGTAAGAGAAAGTACAAAACTACTTATCAGTTGATTGATAAGAAATCTGGCTCTGTTATCGCAGAAACTAGCGAAACAAAAGCTAAGGCTAAAGAAATTGCAAAATCCCTTTACACTGACAAAGGTTATAAAGGTGACATCGTTTGCACTTACACAAAACAAGTACTTGAAGGTGAACCTATCGCATTTGAGGTAGAATATACTCCATCTAAGAGTGCTAAGAAAGGAACATACCTTTGCTTTGGTATTGTAGCATAATTTCTATGTATCAATACAGCCCCAGAGGAGTCCGTCTATTAATTTAGGCGGGCTCCTTTTTTATTTTAATAAACTTTAAAGGCGTAACAGCTTAACTTAAAACATTGAAAAATGATTTACAAAAAAACAATTACTAATTTTATCACACGTTTATCACAGTTAGTTGAACTAGGAACAACAAAGTCTGACTTTACTAAAGCCAATAAACTTCCTAAAAAGTATTTTGAAGATACGTATGAAAATATCTCCAATCATTACAAAGAAGGAATGGTAAGTAAAGAAGATATGGATGCTATCAATGAATTGTGGGAAAAGTCTCTTGAAGATAAGAGTTCTATATTCTCACAGCAGGTTGAAGAACAAGTATCTGATGATACTACTTTGGAACAAGTCCAACTTGAAGCAGACGACGATAGAAATAGTGTTAATCTTATTCGTGATGAAGACGGAAAGATTAAGTTCTATGAATTTAAAGTTCTAAGAAAAGACAAAGCCCCTCTTACAGGAAGACTTACAAGGGATGAAATGAACAACATACATCGTATGTATTCATATTATGGAATGTCTATTACTCAAAGAGAAGTAAGTAGATATTTCCCAGAGTATTCTCTTATTGATTTCAAACGTATTCTTCGAGTATTCAGCATTACTAAAGCTGTAGCTCCATTTGCACCTCATATTATTGAGGAACACACTCAAGAAGAGTTGGTTAACATGCAAATGCGTGAAAAGGAAAATGATTTCCTTAGAACAATGGAAGAACAGTCTATTAAAAATGACAGACTTCTTCTTAAGAAATATGCTCTTGAAAATGTTGAGCTGAAAAGAAAGCTGCAAGAAGGAATCCATGTTGACTTAGATGGATTATGTCTATCTAATGTCCCTAAATATACTTCTTGTAAATCTTGTGGAAAACAAGACATCATTGTTTATTTGTCAGATATGCATATTGGAGCTTATGTATCTCCATTATCAATCTACTCAAATACATATGATAAGGCGGAAGTAACCAGACGATTAGGGCTAATCTTCGAAGAACTATCTAGACTTAACACTCTATATGGTGGATTCAACAACATTTATGTTTGTAATCTTGGCGATTCTCTTGATGGCTATGATGGACAGACTACTCGTGGAGGGCATTCTCTTCCTCAAAATATGTGTAATAAAGAACAAATCCACACATTTATAGAATGTATGGTTACATTCTTCGATTCTTTAAATGGTCTGAAGTTCAATAAGATGAAGTATATTTGCGTTGGAGAATCAAACCATGACGGAGACTTCGGATATGCAGCTAACGTAGCTTTAGAAGCAATTCTTACCCATAAAGGTGTGGATTGTACAATCTTCGATAAGTTCATCGGAGAGTTTAATGTAGGAGACACAACATTCGTTCTTTGTCATGGAAAAGACAACAAGGATATGTTTAAGAATCTTCCTCTGACTTTAGATGTAAAGACAGAGAACTTTATTAATGAATATCTTGATAATAAACAGATATTTGGAAATAAGGTTGTATTTGTAAAGGGAGATTTACATCAATCCGCAACAACCTATGGACGTAGGTTTACATATAAATCGGTAGGTTCTTTATTTGGAAGTTCGGAGTGGATTCACAAGAATTTCGGAAATACTCCGGCTTGTACTGATTATTCAATCGTGGATGGAGCAAAAATTATTGACGGAAGAATCGTATTACAATGAATGATTTTATCATAGAAATATTGATGAATTATGCAGGAGAAGAGGAGATTTCACATCTCTTCTTACTGTGTAATGCAACTAAAGACTTTTTAAATCCAGAAGACGTAAATGTCTATGGTTTGAGTGAGGGAGATATTGAGAGAGAATTCATATGGGCTATACAACAAAAGTTTGAGGTTGAGTACCAACTGCTTGATTACTTAGTAGGGGCAGAAAAGGCTGAAAATGAATATGATGAGAACATTGATGATATTTACCTCGAATTTGACTTTTATACTAGAAGTTTCCGATTCGACGAAGAAATGCTTTCTGAAATATTTGGAGAAGATTTGCTTGAAGATTATGAGGATTCCCTCAACGAATTCATAGATGGAATAAATCGTTCAACAACATTGAAAATATTAAACTTAAGTGGAAATAACGCTGCCTGAATTATTAAAAGGTAAAGCTACAGTTATTAAAGACAATGAGTATTTTAAAACTGAAGCTTACGTAACACCTTTCTTGGAAAGAATGTCTAAATTTACTGATGATTTTAGAATCCAAGTAAAGATGCCAGACCAGATAACTAAAACCAAAGATGGAGGAATAGATATGGAAGATATTACTTATAATCGTGTATGGATACAGGCAGTAATGCCAGAGGAGTATTCATTTGATAATCACGATGAAGTAGTTGGTTTTATATATGGATTAGATGTACGTAAGCCAATAGTAAAGATTTATAGAGGCGGACTTAATAGAGCTTGTACAAACCTTTGTGTATTCAATCCTTCTTTCTTGAGTATTCAAGAATTGTCACCAGAAAAAGCTATCAATTATAGACCTGTGACCACTCTAATGGAACAGACTAATGATATGAAAGTATGGTTGGAAAAATTACACAATACAGAGTTTGCAAGAACTGATGAACAAATCGAGAGAAATCTTGGAATGTGGGTGAGAAACTCTATTAATATGGCGTATGATTCTGGATATGGAAAAGTAAAGTTAGCAACTAGTACTCCAATAGATGCTTATAAATTACTATTCGATAAGAAATCTGAATATTTCATCCCAGAAGACCAGCCAGTAAATATGTTCACTGTATATAATGCATTTACTCAATTAATTAGTAATGATGGAGGAAAAGATATAATGAACAAGGTTGAGAAAACTTTGCTACTAAAAGACATCTTAACAGTATAGTGATTTGTTTTGAGGTGTCGAAAATTTTTATTATCTTTGTAAAGCATTTCGGCACAATATAAACAATTATATATTTATGAACGTAGTAAAAAGAGACGGAACAAGTGAAGCTTTTAATGCTTCCAAAATCAAAATCGCAATCCTAAAAGCATTCACTGCTTGCGGATATACACCACAAGAAGATACTGTTAATGATATTTTAGATTCTATTGAGATATGGGATGAAATAGCTATTGAGGATATTCAAGACCAAATAGAAGAAATTCTTATGGACTTTGACTTCCCCGATGTTGCCAAAGCCTATATATTATATAGAGAAAATAGAGCTCGGGTTCGTGAGAATGTGAGAGAAAGAGAAGAATTTATAAAGGAATTTATGAGAGCTTCTAATGCAGCAGAAGGTTCTGAAGTTGACGATAATTCAAACGTTGCTAATAAGAACATTGCTGTACTCAACAATGAATTATATAAAAGCAATAATATAGACCTTAATAGGTATAGAGTAAAGGAAAAATTACAAGTTCTTTATCCTGACTTTGACTCAAAGCAGTATGAAAGAGACTTGAAGAATCATATTCTTTACAAGCATGATGAGAACTCTACATTTGGATTTCCATATTGTGTGGCTTTATCTTGTTATCCATTTCTACAAGGTGGAATTAAAGGAATTGGTGGTCTATCTGCATCTCCAAAGAACCTTGATTCATTCTGTGGAATGTTTGTAAATATGATATTTGCTGTATCTTCTCAATTCGCAGGGGCCGTTGCAACAGCCAGTTTCTTAGTAATGTTTGACCATTTTGCTCGTAAGGAGTGGGGTGAAGATTATTGGAAACATGCTAATGCAGGAGTTCAAACATATGGCTACCCATATCCTACCGATGTTAAAGAATTACTTGAAAATGGTTATGAGGAACCACAATATAGAACTATTGAGAAGGTAATTGAACAGAAGTTCCAACAAATTGTTTACTCTGTAAACCAACCAGCAGCAGCAAGAGGTTTCCAATCAGCTTTCTGGAATGTAAGTTATTTTGATAAACCTTATTTTGAAGGAATGTATGGACATTTTGTATTCCCAGACGGAGATACCCCAAAATGGGATTCTTTAAACTGGCTGCAAAAGAAATTCATGAAGTGGTTCAATGCAGAAAGACTACGTTGTATGCTTACATTCCCGGTTGAAACTGTGTCCCTTCTTTATAAAGATGGGAAATTTGAAGACCAAGAATGGATTGATTTTATATCAGAAGAATATGCGGAAGGACACTCATTCTTTACTTATATAAGTGATAGTGTGGATTCTTTATCAAGTTGTTGTAGATTAAAGAATAAGTTACAATCTAACGAATTTACATTTACCAATGGGTTAGTTGGAGAGCAAACTGGTTCTAAATCTGTAATTACTCTTAATCTGAATAGAATTATTCAGAATTATATACGAGAATACAAGGATGATTGCCCGATACCTGGAACTCAATTAAGTCCTTCATGTTATCCGGAACTTGGAGAGTACTTAAAGGATATTCTTGAAAGGGTTTATAAATACCATACAGCTTACAATGAGTTACTTTGGGATTTATATAATGCACATTTACTTCCTGTTTACGAAGCTGGATTCATTAATCTAAATAACCAGTATTTAACTATTGGTCTAAATGGGTTAAATGAAGCTGCAATGTTCTTAGGAATAGAATGTAGTGACAATAAAGAATATAAAGAGTTCTGTAACTTTATATTTGGAACTATTAAGGAACAAAACCAACTCCACAATACAAAGAAAACTATGTTCAACACTGAACTAGTTCCTGCTGAATCTTTAGCTGTAAAGAACTACAACTGGGATAAAGCTGATGGATATTGGGTTCCTGAAGACAGAAATCTATATACTTCTTATGTATTCCTGCCAGAATCAAATAGTTCTATTCTTGAGAAAATCAAGTTACATGGTAGTGAGTATGTAGGAGATTGGCTAGACGGAGGAAGTGCTGCACATATCAATCTATCAGAACATCCTACTAAAAATCAGGCAAGTCTGTTACTTAACTATGCTGCAACTGTTGGATGTAGTTATCTAACATTCAATGTTCCCAATTCCGAATGTCAAGACTGTGGATTCATAACTAAGGTTCCTGTTTCTAAATGCCCAATGTGTGGAAGTACTCACATTGACCTTTATGATAGAATCATTGGTTATCTTACTAAGATAAGAAATTGGTCAGCAGGTAGACAAGAGGAGCAAACACATAGAGTATATAATCATCTTACATATACAGTAGATGAATCTAAACTAGGGTATACAGTAAATGAATAATATGACAGGTATAGAGAATGGTTGGGTGTGCGACGTAGAATTGGCTAAGAAAATTATCTTAGCTCATTTCGATACATCTAAATATTACTGTTGTTCAGTCTATGGAGATAAATCCATGGACGATTGGTTGGACAAGGTTAGAAATAATCTACAGGATTTTGATGGAGATTTCTCTATCATTAGAGAAAAGGGTTGGTTCTTAGGTGGTCCAGATGGCTGGTCTGGCTTTGTTATTTGTACATTAGATACATGGCTGAAAGAAATGAATGATTGTGACCCTAATGAAGAGGTGTTATCAGTATGTGAAGTAGATGGCAAGCCAATTGTATTTGTATTACACGAATCTGATTAAAGTATGATAAAATACACAGACACAGCAGTAACTTTAAGGGAGATTCCAGATGAAATCACTCTCTGTATAAATATATCCAATTGCCCATGTCATTGTAAGGGCTGTCATAGCTCTTACTTGGCAGAGGATATTGGAAAACCTCTTGACGAAGATTCTCTAGTAGAACTAATGCTTGATAATAAAGGAATTACCTGTGTAGCATTCATGGGAGGGGATTCAGAGCCAGCATACATTAATTGGTTAGCTGATATAATGCGCAGTATGAATGATACTCCTGGAAGTTGGGCTGATGTAAAGATAGCTTGGTATAGTGGTAGAAAAGAAATACCCCAGGATATTTGTTTAAAAAACTTTGATTATATCAAGCTTGGTCCTTACATTGAAGAATGTGGACCACTTGATAATCCTAATACCAATCAAAAGATGTATAAGGTTAATAAAACCTATGAAGAAACAGGTCTTTATGTGTTAGAAGATATTACACGTTTATTTTGGAAAGAGCAGCCATAAGGTTGCTCTTTTTTATTTATTATGGTTTTAATAGCACAAATTATTGCATGGATATGGATTGCAGATGTAGTATTAACTTCTATATTTACACTCAATCCTGTAGGAAGAGATTATATCAAGAGACATAGTGACATTGAAAAAGAAATGGATAGATACCCATATAAGGCTGTTATTACAGTGATAGTATTACTCACACTAATATTTGCTTAGTATGTTTAATTTCACACTAGCAAATATAGGTGTAGAAACAGAAAAACCTCAACTAGGAGAACAGCAAGTAGAAGCATTGGATGCAATGAAAGAGTTCTTAAAAAATAAGAACAAGAGAGCATTTTCATTGATTGGAGCAGCAGGTACAGGAAAAAGTTTCTTAATGAGAACCCTCATTGAGTATATGGATTCTGAATTTACAATGGAGTATGCTTTATGTGCTCCAACTCATAAAGCTAAGTTAGTACTTTCAAGATTTACTAATAGGGATGCTATAACATTGCATCAATTATTACAGCTTTCTCCAAATATTGAAATCCTAGAGTTGGACTTTAAGGATTTAAAGTTCAGAGTGAATGACAAGAGAATACAGATACCGAGAGGTGGAGTAGTTATATGTGACGAATCTTCTATGATAAATGATGATTTATTTGATTTGTTGATAGAGAAGTGTGTTGCATTTAATTGTAAGGTGATATTTGTGGGAGATAAATGTCAATTACGTCCTGTTAATTCACTCACTACTTCTAAAGTATTTAACTTAGAGGATAGATATATTCTTACTAAGATTTATAGGCAAGCAGAGAATAATGCATTAATGCCTATATTAACTACTTTAAGAAGTAATACTATTGATAGATTCCACTCTGCAGAGTCAGAGGAGGGTTCTCTATATTGTTATTCTGATGTTATTCCATTTCTAAAGGCAGCTGTGCCAGCTTATAAGAAAGCAATGAGAGATGGAGACATATTGGCAACTAAAATATTGTCATATACGAATGTTATGGTTACTAGCTATAACAACTGTGTCAGAAGGGTAATCTGGGAAGATGCAAAGACTGTTGAATATCATCAGTTTGAGTTCTTGACTGGATATGAGAATCTCGAGTTTAATGGTATTAAATTCTGGAACTCAATGGATTATATTATAGTAGACGAGCCAGAAAAGCGTGATATTTATATTCCTGGGTTTATGAAAGTCCCAGGATATGAGCTTACATTGTACGATTCCAATACAGATGATAGAACTCCGGTATCTATGATTTCCAGAGATATTGATTCTGATTATATGCAAGCTCTAGCATCACGTATTGAAGGGTTACGATTACAAGCTATTAACCTAAAAGAGAACGGCAGACTTCAACAATCTAGAACTGCTTGGAAGGAATACTACAATGTCATTGGAAGTTTTACAACCCCAGTAGACATGTTCTATGAAAATAGGTTGATTAGGAAGAAATCCTTTGATTATGGTTATGCCTGTTCTACACATAAGTCTCAAGGAAGTTCTTATGGAGAGGTTTTTGTTGATATGAAGAATATCAACCTTTGTAAAGATGAAGATGAAAGAAGACAGCTACAATATGTAGCATTGTCTCGAACAAGAAAAGATGTTCATTTATTACAATAAAAATTTACTAAAATGACTGAAAGAGAAGAGAAACTCAATTTTATGGCTACTTACTTAGAAGATAAAGAATACGACGAACCTTGGAAAGTTGTAGCCGTCCTAGACCTGTATAAAGCTTATTTTGATGAAGACACTCCAGAAGAAGAAATTCAGAATATCCTTGAAAAAATCACAGTTGATGAGTGGGATGATGGAGAAATTACTTTTGAGAAAGAAGATGGTACCGAAGAGACATATAGAGTATATAATGACGATGATATTGATGATATGCTCTATGACGCTAGACAAGACTACATAATGGATGAGAGACATAGAATTCCAGAAGATTTAAGGGATTATGTTGATTGGACTACACTAGGGGAAGACAGATATGGAAGTATCTATGATTTATTCGATGATAGTGACATAATTGAGTTCTCATGTGAGACAGGTCCTTACACTACTAAGTATCTTTACATAACAATTGCATGGTAACAGTAAAGTTTGTTTATAGTAATCCTTCTGATTCAAAGAGGATACTAGATGCAAATTTATCTGGAATCTTTTTAGAGTTGTTTGATGAAGGCAGCTATAAAGAAAAAAAGCAAGCATATAAAATAAAGGCATCATGCGGAGCCAGAGTGACTCCGTTTGTTGCTGTTTATGAAGGAGATGAACTAATTAAAGCTTTCTATTCGGAAGCAGATAAAGACGTATTAAACTCCCTAATAAATTATTTAAATGAAGGTACAAGTAATTAATCTATCAAACAACAAACTTCCACAGTATGAAACTCCTATGTCAGCAGGTATGGATGTACGTGCAGACTTTAGCAGAGTAACAGTTGATAATCCTATTAAAGCATTCGGGGATTGTGAAATTCTTTTTAAATCCGATATTAACAAGGTTACAATGCTTCGCCTTGACCCAGGTGCTAGGGCACTTATTCCGACTGGATTAAAGATTGCTCTTCCAGTTACTGACCAAGACTGTGAGTTTATCTATGAGTGCCAAGTAAGACCTAGAAGCGGACTGGCTCTAAAGAAGGGAATTACTATACTTAACACTCCAGGTACAATTGATGCTGACTACAGAAACGAAATTGGTATAATAGTCATTAACCAAGGTCACGAAGCGGTGTGGATTGAGGATGGAGAACGTATTGCTCAATTAGTATTTGCAACGGTAGCTAAGGCTGAATGGGAAGAAGTAGCTAGATTAAACGAAACAGACCGTAAAGGTGGATTTGGACATACTGGAGAGAAATAATGAGGAATACTTTAATTTCTAAAGACTCAAAGGGTAAAATCAGAGTAGTTGAAATTTCCTGTGAAGGAAGTGAACTCTCTGGATTTACAATTAAAAGAAATACTTACCAATATCAAGGTAAGGTTACAGCACAACCAGATATAACAATTACTAAAGGTAAGGTAAAGAGAACTGTCACACAACAGGCAGAACTTGAATATAATTCCCACCTGAAAAAATATCAAGATAAAGGCTATAAGTTAATTGAGGGAGAAATCGAAGATTATACTAAAGCCCAACTTGATGAAATTCTTCCAGAGCATAAGACCGATGCTAATGGTTGTAAAAAACATATGCTTGCTAAAGACTTTAATAAAGTTGCAACAAGTGTATATGATAAGGTCAAAGTGTGGTTAGCATCTCGTAAAATTGATGGGGTTCGTTGTTCTTTCTACTTCAAAGACGGAGAGGTTCGTTCTTCAAGCAGAGGTGGAGGAGATTATGACCCAGCCACTGCTCACATAAGAAATAATCCAGCTTTGGTAGGGTGGTTTAAGAATCATCCAGATGTATCTATTGACGGAGAACTATATTCTCATGGTAGACCACTTCAATGGATTTCTGGTACCGCGAGGTTAGAGCAAGACGACCCTAGAACTCTCGAATTGGAGTTTTGGATGTATGACATTATGGATGCAGAAGCTGACTTCACTCAAAGAAATGAGCAAATGCTTGAAATGGCAGAAGAGTTAAATATTACTTCTGATTTGTTTGCCCCTATTCTTACTAAGGATTTACAAATAAGACTTGTTCCTCAAGAAGAAGTTAGTGGTTGGACAAATATTAAAAAGTTACATGATAAGTATGTAGGTGAAGGTTTTGAGGGTGTTGTTATTCGTAATCCTAGTAAGCTGTATGGTTTTGGTAAACGAACTAATGACATGATTAAAATCAAAGAATATCAGGATGCAGAATTTGAAATCACTGGTATTTCGGAAGGTCTTCGTGATGAAGATATGTGTTTTACTTGCATAACTGAAGATGGAATAGAGTTTAAGGCTAAACCAATGGGAAGTAGGGAATTAAAACAGGAATATAGAGACAATCTTGATGACATTATCGGAAAGATGGCTACTGTTAAGTTCTTCTATTATTCGGAAGAAGGAACCCCACTGCAGCCAGTACTAAAATGTATTAGAGATTATGACTAATAGTGAAATTATTCTACAAACAATTATGAACTTAGTTCAAAATGCCCCAGCTCCCACTGGTAATTATTGGTACTTAAGTTTCCCTAAGACATTTCAAGAAGCTGTGGATGAAAATTTTGGCAGATTTTTGAAAGAGGATGGGCTATACCATTTTGCAGGTAACAGATATGAAATAACTTGCATTGACTATAAATTCTAAAAGCATGAGCAAACATGAAATAATCTTTAATAGGTATATTTACAGAGCATCTATGTGCGTTGGTTTTGAATTAGACCCTGCTGATTTCTTACACTGTGAAGATGAAGGAGAACTTACGGATGCTATATATGACGTAATATATTCTGAAACTGACACAGGAGACATTCGAGTAGATGAGTCGGAAGTGGAGCTTGATATGGCTAGCTTCTTCGAAGAATGGAAATCTCTAAAGGGTTTAAAGTAGTCACACGAAGTTATGAGCTATAAGAAACAAATAGACATTGCATCCAAAGTAGGCGAATTGCTGGTCGGAATGACTGGCAAGACGCTTAGTAAGGATGAACAGGACGATATGTTTAAAGACGTATTCGAACAAACACTTCGGTTAATGAGCCGTTTTACTAGTGACGTTATTGAAGCTATGTATGACAGCACAGAAAACTGGGATGAATTTTTAGAATTAATAAAAGAAAGATAAAAATATGGAAAAATTTGGATTTGGAGATGCAATCTCCTTTATGGAAAGCGGTCTTACAGTTTGTTTAACTTTAGAAGGTAAGACTAGAATGTACTTCATGGAAGATGGAAAAATTATATGTGGAATCAAAGACTCACATGTAAACTATGTAGTAACTAAGTTCTATACTGACGCAGTCTTGTCTAAAGAGTGGAGTATATATGAACCTTAAGAAGGCTGCATTATTTATGGGTTATAGAGAAATTTCTGACAATAAATTTCTTAAGCCTGTTGGTCACTCCTGTTTGGCTATAAAAACTGACACTTTAGAGTTTGTCAGTTTCTTTAAAGCAAATGGAGAAATACATGTATGGTCTTCTGGAACATTTGATGAAGATTGCACTGTGGAAGACTACATTGAAGAAATAAAGTACCTTGAAACTTATGAACTACACCTCGCATTTGAGAGTAGTGATTTTCATTTTATAACACCAGAACAATTAATTGAATTATGAAATTAATCCAAAGTAAAAATGCCAATGTGAATTATTTGGCAAAGATTGTAAAAATTGAAAACTTTCATAAACACTCTGACCCAGAGGTTACGAAGTTAAAATGTTGCTGTATTGATGGATTTAATATCATTACTGGTATTGATTCCGAACCGGGGTTGTATGTGTATTTCCCAACAGCTTGTTGCATCAATCCTAAATTCCTTAACTACGCTAATTTGTATCGTCATGGTGAGTTGAACTCTGACCAGACGAAGACTGGAATGTTTGAGGACAATGGTCGTGTGAAGGCTATCAGATTGCGTGGTGAGCTGTCTGAAGGATTTATCATCCCTATTGTAGTTCTTGAAAATTGGGTGATGTCAACAGTTAATGTTGAACTTAAAGTAGAAGAAGGAACAGAATTTGACTCTATTGAACATGACGGAAAAACATTTTGGGTTAATAAGAAGTATATCCCTAAAAATACTCGCACTTCAGGAGCACCGGGCTCAGGAAATTCAGGTAAAGGAAAGCAACCTAAGGGACTTGATAAAATCATCGAAAATCAGTTCAGGTTCCACTATGATACCGTCCTTATCAAAAAGTGTCCGCATGTTTTACATCCCAACGACCTTATCAGCATAACTTCTAAAGTTCATGGAACCTCTGGAATATCTGCTTATGTATTGTGTAAGCAAGAACTAAACTGGAAACAGAAAATTGCTCGTTGGTTGACCGGAGAGGAGTTTGATAAGTACGACTATTTGTATTCTTCTCGCTCTGTAATCAAGAACCAGTATTACAACAAAAGTGTTCAAGGTGGATTCTACGGAGTCGATGTATGGAAGTATGCTGATGACATTGTTCGTCCATGTCTTTCTAAAGGTATGACTGCTTATTATGAAATTATTGGATTCTTACCTAATGGTGGTTATATCCAAAAGAATTATGATTATGGTTGTCTGCCGCCTGTAGGAGATGAAGCTTATACATATGGAAAGCATTTTAAAGTGCAAATTTATCGTGTAACTATTACAGATGTGAGCGGTAAAGTACATGAGTTCTCTGCTCGTGAAGTACAATTATGGGCTCAAATGGTAGGTCTTGTTCCGGTTGAGCAATATTATTATGGTTATGCAAAGGATTTATACCCTGACTTAGACCCATCTGAACACTGGAATGAGAATTTCTTGTCAAAGTTAGCTAACGATAAGAACTTCTATATGGAATGTAACTCTCCAACTTGTGATAATAAAGTTCCACATGAAGGAATTGTAATCAAGATTGAGAACATGAAATCAGAAGCATTTAAATTGAAGTGTTTCAAGTTCTTAGATGGAGAAGGTAAAGCCCTTGATAAGGGAGAAGTTGATATTGAATCAGAATCTTAAAAAATTAATAAAATGACTAGTAAAGAAGTAAAACAAATCGTAGACGAAAACATCAGTAAATTATTTTGGGCTTTATTACCTAAAATTCCAAGTATGGTAGGAGATGACTACCTTGAATATACCGTAAATGAATCTGTGGTAAAAATCAGATGGAGAAAGAAATATAAACTTGATTGTGAAACTCCTCTTCCAGACAAACTAACTGATAAACCATTTGACAATATTAAAGACAACTTGTATAGATTTAGTGCAATATCATTTGGTGATTTTATGTTCTATGGATATCCCGATGCGGAGAAGAATCCAATAGTAGAAGGAATTACTTTTGTTATTGAAACCAAGGATGGAATGTTTATGGTTCCAGAATTGTCTAGAACAGAGAC
>ENA-OURQ01000015-OURQ01000015.1-human-gut-metagenome-genome-assembly--contig:-NODE-15-length-175068-cov-5.720032_pt1 | contig 175068 bp, 209 predicted proteins | sample MGYA00242105_ERZ508999 | MGnify/ENA primary metagenome ERZ508999 (study PRJEB26280, sample SAMEA2338771) | human gut metagenome | biome: human gut; feature: human-associated habitat; material: faeces...
TAAATATAATAATATTACTAGGTATATTAATAATATATAGCTAACTTTGTAACATCAAATTAAATAATAATAAATATGTGAATTTAAATCACATTAATTAACTAATTAAAATTTATTAAAGCATGGCTAGAGAAATTAAAGAATCTAAAGTTAAAGAGGAACCTAAAGTAGAAATTACAAGTTCACTCGTAGAAGCAGATGACACTATTGGATTTACTACAATAGCATCAGAAAATGAGTTTAAAAGTGATGTGATAAGTAATCCTTATCAGGAGTTAGCTGATAAGAAAGTAGTCCTTGAAACACTCATTTTAGATAAGATAGCAGAAGGAATTACTAATAAGGCTAATATTGAATATATTGCCCAACTAGCTAATGTATATTCATTTATTAAATAAATGAGACAAATTGATAGAATTAATAAAGAGTTCGCATTAAAAGAAGTGCAGTTGTTACATAATAAAGCAATTGCACTTGCGAATCTTTTAACGGACGAAGAGTATGAATTAATGATTACTAAGCATCCAGATATATTTGCAATTGCTTCCCATCCAGAGAAGGGAGACTTATATCTAAGTGATAAAAGTAATCTATTAATTATAATAGATATTATAAATGAGCACTTAAAACATCAACATTTAAGTCAAGATGAATTTAAAGTAATGACTTTGGATGAGATTAAAGAATATATGCAATCGGTAATATCGGATATAACTTCATTCTCTCCAGATGAATTATACGATACTATTATTATATTAGAAGATATAGCAGCTAATTCTCATTATGATAATGTAATTAAATGAGAACTTACATGCAAGAAATAGAGTTGGTAGAAGAGGCATTATTTAGAGATGCATATGTATACGATGGTTGGTACTATTACCTACCTATGATAATGACAATGTATTTATGAGTGAGGTTATAATGATATTAGAAGAGCCCTGGTATAATACACTTACCGAGCAAATGTTTAAACAAGTTATTGAGGAAATTCAACCAGAACCATTTATAGTCAGTTCTGAGCTTGATAATGAAATTAATAAGGCAGTTTTGGATTTACTTCACAATCCACATGAAGGCGTTGGATTAGTTGAAATTACAAACCGATATAAAAATGATAAGAATAACTGATAATAAAGAAATTAAAGAGACTGTTTTAGCAGGATTAAAGCATAATAAAGATAAGTATGGTAAAAGATATTGTCCTTGCTCTTTAGTAAGAGATGAAGATACGGTATGTATGTGTAAAGAGTTTAGGGAAATGGAAGAAGGAACTTGTCATTGTCAACTCTATGTTAAAATTAAAGAATAACTATGATAATACTTAGTGGGAACTATCCTAGACATCACAATGCTATAATGTTAGAACTTACAGACTTCGATGATAATAAGATTTCCTATCTAGCTAGAATGTCTAGAGGACATCATGTTGATACTCTATTAGTCCCTAGAGAATATAAAGATACATTTGAATCTACAGAACTATACAAGATGTTACTACCTAATATTAGCATGGGTGGTGTACAGTTTGCTACAATATATTATTATGATTGACGTTAGAAGAACATTAGAGAACTTACATCAAATACTTCCAGATTTAACCTTAGAAGAATTATTTAAAGTTCTTGACAATATAGTAGAAGTTCCGCAATTTAACTTAGGACAGACAACTATACGTAGAGACGCTAGTAATTGGAACCCATATGATTCTGGCACATTTGTATCTAATGCCAGTAAATAATTGTATGTAACATTCTCAATAAACATAGCAATAATTATAACAATAAAAGCCCAACTTAGCTTAATTGCTAGGCTGGGCTTTTTATTTTATAAATTTACTTAGGCTTATCTATCTTCTTCCATATACTAGTAATACTGTCAATTCCGAGTAATCCCATAATACACCATAAAACCGTATCTATCATTAATGGAGCTTGGATTACATTAACTGCACAGTATATCAGTACTCCCAAGCAGACGAACCATCCAACCACTCCGCAGAGTCTCTTAGATGATACACCCGAGTGGGATGTGAACACTTGCTTTAAGAATGCTATAAATGTCATCTGCTAATTCTGATATTAATAATTATTTGTATCTTTGTAGTTATTAATCCAATTACTCAAATTATGAATTCATTAGCTAAGAAATCGTATAAGCGTAAGACATTAACCTTGTTTAACTTAAGCAATCCTTATGTTAGATTTGGGTTCTATTGCCTTACCTATCTCTCTATATGGGCTAGTCCCAGACCTCTTTATAGTAGTTGTAGGAGTGTCTGGATTAAGATTAACCTCTAAATTCTTAGCGGGATATTTATTAGAGGCCAGCGTATTAGGTTCTTTCTTAAACAGTCTACCATTCTTCAAGTCATCTCTAAGACTAAAGATTACTTGGTTATTGGAATATCCATTATCATATACATTATTAAATACTACACCATCTGCATTCATCTTATCTGCTGCTCGTTCTAATGCTGCTCTATTAGGTACATCACCTACAGTAACTATTGGTCTCTCTAATTCTAAGTCACCTTCTACTCTGTAAGGTCTCTTGGCAAATCTCTCTCTAGCCTTAGCTGCTTTCTCTGCTTTACCTGGTATAGAATGATTAGCTGCTGTTCTTGGATTGCCAAATTTACCTTGATACCATATACCAGCTTCGGGAGCACCTTCATAAACAGCATCCCATCTTTCTGGATAGTATAGTTTTGGAAATCTAGCACTGTTCTTATCATGTACTACATGTATGGACTGCCTAGGTCCCCAACCTACATTATTAGGTAATGGTTCAACTGAAGGAGTTCCTTTGTTTATAGTCTTACTAATTACTCTAGCTCTAGCCCATTTGTTACCACTAGCCGCTAAATCCTCCACTGGTTTAAGTCTAGGCCCAAACTTATTAAAACCATGCAGTCCTATATATGAACCAGGATTAGTAAATTCTGCAAGGACGGGATTCATTCCAGCATTAGTCATCATGTCTCCCCATGTATTATATTTACCTTTACTAAGTTCCCTAGTAGCTTCATCAACTGTTGTACTACCTATAGCTTCACTCAATACTGGAAGAGGCCCAAACATTGTGCCTGCTAATAATGTACTAATATAAGGTGCAGCTTCTCTCCTACCTTTATCTACAGCACCAGCCAGATTAATATTTCTAGGAGTAACTGTTACTTCTGGTAGAGTTACATTATTCATACCATTCTCATTAGTAACTGGCAATACCATATTACCTCTCTTATCATAACCTCCCATATATTTAATGGGTTGAGCTGGATTTTGATATTTAATAATTCCACCACTTCTATAACTATTATATACCTTCTTCAATGTATCAGCATAATTCCTAGCTTCTGCATATCTTCTCTTACCTTTATTAGAACCAGTAAGCTTAGCTACAAACTTATTAATATCATCGTTCTCCTCAAAGTCATATAGTCTCTTTAAGAACTGTACCTTATCTGCTGCATACTCATCCATAGAGTTATAAGACCTAAATTTCTGCTTAATGGCTTCACCTTTAGCATTCTTATCATTACCAGTCACATAATCACCTTGCCATTTAGCTCCAGTAGTCAGATTACCGAAATTGAATTTACCTTGTGCAGAACGTCCCCAAGCACTTTCTAAAGCATCTTGTGATACCAGCATTCTAATTGCATTATCATTAGTAATACCTGCTCTCTTATAAGCATTAGTAAGGTCAGCCATCCATTTACTTCTGTCCTTATAAGGACTACTCCAAGTTGAGTTGGCAGTATTATCAACTACTACTTTACTAGCTACTGGCTTATTGACTACTAGCTCTGCTATAGGCTTACTAGCTACTACTGGAGTTTCTTCTACTGTATCAGACTTGCTGTCTTCTCTTTCTGGTACTACTAATGCCTGCTCTGTATTATATGTAGTAGGTATGTAATACTCACTGAATGGATTAATAGGATTAGTAATGTCAGTGTAATCTATTATAGGATTGCTTACTGGAACATAACTAACGAATCTCATTCCCACTTGTCCTTTACGAATACGTCTCTTATAAGTAGGCCTACTAGACTTAACAAACTTCTTACGCATATCTCGTTTACCATTAAGTTTCTCTGCATCTTTGACTGCTAGAGATTTCTTAAATGTAAATTTACCTCCTACTTTCATAGCCTGTCTAACAGATCTGCCCTCAATCCATATAGGATTAGATTGCTGTAATATAAATGGAGTTCCTACCTTATCCATTAAAGCTGCTTGTTTAGTAAGCCTTACTTGATCCGGGGCATTTGGAGATTCATTCCATCTCTTAGCATAATCAGCAGGATTGAATTTCCACATGTCTTGAGAAGTCTGCTTTAGTTTACCCTTATCCATTTGAAGTTTAATCACATGACCACCTACATCATCTATAGGTCCTACATAATTAGTTCCAGGATTTCTAAAGACCATAAACTCAGTGTCTCCTGTACGCATTATCATGTCTCCTTCTTTACCTATAACTTTACCTATAGGATTATTTCCGGCATATTCTGTAAATTCAGAGCTACTAAATTTAAGAGGTCGTCCTTGTGGTACTACAGAGCGCATTTCATATCGTCTGTTATATATTCCAGGATACAGCTGCTCATATCTGTCTCCATGACTAAATCCTCTTTTAGCTTCATTATTACTAATAGGTTTAATATTACTGGTAGCCTTATTAAAGAATACTCTCTTAATAATTGGATTCTCTCCAAATATGTACTGAGCTATTAAGTTTCTGCCCTCTAAATTACCTCCACCAAGTATAGAAGCTCCAGCATAATCAGATGGATTACCTTTAATTTCTGACAAAGTAACTGAAGCATTACCTTTAGTTCTCTTAGCTGTCTTATATGCTGCAACTTTAAGAGGAAGTTTCTCTGCACCTTGTAGAAATGGAGCCAATCTATTAGTAATAGCCATACCTATATTACTTGCAGTTCTGGCTTCTTTATTAAATATCCAATGGTTCTTATTAATAGGATTCCAAGCTAAATCAGCATCTCCCTTAATAAACTTGGACAATAAATTCTTTTGATCTAATCTGTAACCTGCCGCACCTCCTATAATAGCACCTGGATTTGTATACTGAGCAATTTCTGATGGAATGCCAGTAGTTCTTTCTACCATATTACCCCATCCCCCAGTTAACTTATCAATGCCAAATCCATAACCAGCACCCTTAGCTAAAGCTATTGGAGTAGTTACTAGTGCTGCACCAGCTGCTGAAGGAAGTATTGTTCGCTCTATACCTACTAAGGGATTAGTCTCATTGCTCATGGAAGCTTTGAATCTTTCTTTAGCTCCTTTAATGGGATGTAGATAATCTTTATTTCTTTCAGCAGGAGTTCTAGTATCATTAGACGGAGTACCACCAAGGTCGACAAGTTCATATTTCCTAGGTGTTACCCTAAGCCTTTCAAATACCTTTGGCTTAACTACTGCCGTATTGTCAACCTTGGCGGTATCCTCTTTTACCTTAGACATAAATACAATCTTTAATAATTATAAGTAATTAATCCATCTATATTGAAACACCTTTCTGTTGTAATTAGGATCAGCCCCTGCAGCTCTAGATTCTTTCTCAAAAGATATAGCTCTGTAAGCTTTGTGACTATCAGCCATAATTAGCAGTCTAATTAACCACTCAATCACATACCACAAATAATAGAATATGATTCCCATCTCAATAATTTGTTTAGTGTGAGTTACTTCATGTCGCACCGTTGAATCAGTCATTCTATCTATTGCTGATTCATTTCTAGTAAATAGAATACCACAGATATTCATATACTGATATCCTTTTACTGGAAATAACGAATTTATGAAGAACAATAGTTTCCTTTGCTTATCATACTTAAATTTCATAACTAGTGCTTCCATTTAGCCGCATTGCGTGCGAAGTTGGCTCTCTTCTTTTGTAAAGGAGTAGCGTTAGGATTATTAAGTACAGAACGTGCATGTTCTTGTACACTTTGTCCAGCCTTCTTAGCTGATGCTGTAAATTTACCTCTATTCTTCTTCTTAATATGTATCTTACTGCCTTTCTTATCTTTGTTGACTAGCTTATTACCACTAGCAAACATAGGGATTCTATCTAAGTCTGCATTAATAAATTTGTCCCTTAGAGAATCACCCAATAGTCTTAATTGCTCTGCGTTGAATTCCATAATTAAATTACACTTTAAATCACTTTGTTGTGTACAAATTTAGGGCTATATTTGCAAATAATCAAATGAATTAGATGAATTAATGATTAGTAGGGTTAATGTTAATAAGTACTAAGGAATTTAATGAATTATTAACTATCAACTTCTAATTAGCAGATTAATGTTATTGGGCAAGCTTAAACTGTTGTACGAGTGGATAGATAAGCTTAATACTAATGTTAAAACTATCATAATAGTTAGTTTGGCATTTGTATTATTGCAAATACATGTATCTAACCACACAAAAGCTATTCTAGAAGATTATACTAAAGTAGAGGCTTATGATAAAGCAGCTGCTGAAGAATACACTAAGATGATTACTCCAATCATTAATGATTATGTGGATGCAATTCTGAAAGGAGACAAAGACGCATCTAATGTATTATTACTGAATTATCATAATACGCTAAATAGCACTCATGGCTTGTCTTATCGTTATTTAACTGCCTTAACAGAAAGAAGAAGAGGTTATGATACTAAAGCTCGTATTAAATTATGGACTGATTTGGAGTATATGAACTACGGTGAGGAGATAGAGCTTATAAATGATAATCAGTTCTTACGTATGGATAGTATTCAATCTTACTTTAGAACCTTTCCCAATTTATGTACTTTATTAGAGGAATGTGATGCTAAATCAGCAGCCCTCTATCCACTAATGGGATTAGAGGACCCTAAAGGAATGATAGTTATACTGTATAAGAATAAGAAGCAATATCACTTGGGATATTACAATTCAGTTATAGCTCCTTATGCACAACGCATATCTATCTTACTAGATTATAACTCAGTTAAGGAGAAATTTAAAGAGTATTATGGAAGTGGACAAAAGGAATGGTCAGGTGTGCTTCAACAACTTAACCCACACCTATTGGAATGAGAATGATGGTAGAAGACATACTTCAGTAACAACATTAATTGGTCAGTATTGTCAAGAGTTTAACTCAGATTTCTGGTCACAGTATAAAGCATTGCAGAAACTATTAAGTCCTGCGCAGTTCTCTATGGAGAAGAAACACCTACTGGATACTAAGAAATTCGATAAGAAGTATTTTATAGATACATATGATTTAGACGAAACAGAATTTAATTCTGTACAGCAAGACATACTGGATGAATGGCAAAGAACTAATAAAGCATCAACTGATAGAGGTACTTCTATTCATTCTGATTTAGAGCATATGTATACAGGCAAAAAGAAATGTACAGTTAAGCAGTATGGAGTGGGGGGTGAATTTCAAGTCAGTGCAGATTATTATGAATTAGATATTGAAAGAGGTGTTTATCCAGAGTATCTAATTTATTACAAATCTGACGATGGAGTAGTACGATTGGCAGGACAAATTGATTTATTAATTAAGGATGGTAATGATATCTATATCGTAGATTATAAGACCAACAAGAAACTGGATGAGAAGTCATTCTTCGATACTAAAACTAAGAAGAGCCAAATGATGAAGTATCCTATCAATAATCTAATGGATTGTAACAAAGTGCATTATACTTTACAATTATCTTTATATGCATGGATGCTTCAGCAGATAAATCCAGACTTTGTAGTTAAGAAACTTATATTAGTACATTATGATCATTCAGGCAATGTTACTGAACATGAAGTAGAATATTTAAAGGATGATGTTGAAAGACTCCTTAAATATCACAGAAAGCAGTGTGTATTAGAGGAACTTAGGGATAAAAGGAAGCCTATAGAGTTCTAATGAGTTAATGTAATTTAGAGTATCCTTCAGGCTGAGATATTAAATAGTAGAAGACCATATTTAAACTCATTAGAATCTATGGGATTAGCTAATATTGTCAATGGACATTTAAATGAGCTACTAGGAAATAATGCTGATGTAGCTAGAGCTCGAATGAGAATCTGTAAAGAATGTCCTATTAGAAAGGATTCATTTTTGGGATACTTATGTAGTAGTAAGTTATGGCTGAATCCTAAAACTGGAGATGTATCAACTGAAGAGAAAGATGGTTATAAACGTGGATGCGGATGCAGACTCAGTGCTAAAGTTAGAGACTTAGATTCTGTATGCCCCGCAGGTAAATGGTAATGATTTAATTATGAGTAACAACGGAACAATGGATTTAATGTTTGGTGGCAAAGGAATTAGCTTTGCTGGCGCAGATGGATTTGAAGATTTAAAGAAGGAAGCTGCTGTGGAAGCACATAATAAGGCAGTAGATGCTTACACTAAAGCTTTAAATGAGAATATTAAAGATGAGCTTGCTAAAGCTGAGGAAGTTACAGAGAAGATGAATTCAATGGAAATTATGCCTATTAATTCATATATCTTAGTAAAACCTTATGCTAAAAATCCATATCAGAAGATTGAAGTAACTAAAGGTGGACTTATTATTCCAGAATATGATGGAGCATTTAAGAATCCAGATACTGGAGAGAAGGATACAGAATATCAATTATCAGTAGTTGCTAATGTGATAGAAGTAAGTCCTTTATGTAAGTTTGTTAAGCCGGGTGACGATATTTATTACAGACGTTCATCTGGAGTACCTGTACCATTCTTCAGACAGGGATTTGAAGTAGTAGCTGAACAGCAAGTTCAAGTGGTTATTAATGAGGGATTAAAGGAGAGATTTAGTAAATTGTAATTATGGAAGAGAAAGTGTTTTATTTACCAGGAGAGGTGGTAACTCTTAGGCAAGATATTCCTTATAAGCCTAAGATGATTGTAGTTAAAAAGGAAACTATGACGTTTAGACCATCCAAAGATGAGAAGAGAGATGATTACTTTATAGGTATTAGATGTAGATGGTTCTCCACTGAAGGTGTTCTTCAAGAGGCTGTCTTTAATACCAAGGACTTATTAAAAGTAGAATAACAATGTCAGTCAATAATAAAGAGAGGGTTCTTAGCCCTCTCTTTTACAAAGACGGAGGTACTTTAAATAAGGATGGTAAAGAATTTGCTTCTTATTTATATGCTATCTCTGGAGCTAAGAACGATGAAGAGTTGCAGAAGTTCTTATTAGATACTGGTATGGAAGAGATTAATAAATTATATACGGATTGGAAGAGTAATAAATCTAAAGTAATGGAAGCTAAAGACGGAGCTAGAATAGACTACATTAAGAGACTTCAAGGTAGATGCCCAGAAGGATATGAGGTTGAGAAATATATGGCTGGAGGTTGTGTTAAGTGTAGAAAGAAGGCTATGGCTGAAGGTAATAAAGTAATTGACGTATTCAAAGATAAATGCGGAGGAAAGGCTAAGAAGAGAATTAAGAAGAATATGGGCGGTACAGTTAGCAATAAATGGAGTATTCCATCAAATGCTAAAGGTGACGCCATTCGTCATATAAACGGAGGTCCTGGCTCAGCAGATAGCACCAGAGAGATGAAGTTTAATGGATTTCAGAAGAAAGCCTTAGCTGGCAAATCGTATAAATAATTTATGAAAGTATTCCTATTTGATAATGCTAATAATAAAGTGATTATAAATGAGCCAGAGGTTCTTCTTATTAAGGAATTCGCTGCTCTATGGACTAATGAGAGGAATAAAACCAAAGAAGACCCTAAAGGCATTTATAAATCTAGAGCTTATAGAGAACTTGCTTACATATGGCTAATGATAGACTGGGCGTCTCCCTATTCTGATTATGCAGAACAAGACAGGCATCAAGCTTGTCTACAAGATGCTAATTTGAGTGAAGATGAATGGGCAGACCCAGTCTTCAGAGCTGCATGTAGAAAATATAGAGATATGCAAAATGAATCCAGAGCACTTAAACTTATCAAAGCCGCTCAAGGAGTAGTTGATAAAATTACTGATTATTTCGATACTATAGATTTAAGTGAAAGAGATCCCATTACTGGAAGACCTATTTGGAAGACTAATGATGTGATGAAGGAGATGCAATCGGTTTCTAAAGTGGTGGATGAACTTAAGTCACTGGAATACATGTATAAGAAAGAACAGGAAGAGGAAACTGGAGTCAGAGGTGAAGGTGATATAGGACATTTCGATAGATAATTATGGCTGGACGTGGAAGACCTAAGAAGAAAGTAGAAATTCCAGAAACAGTTCAAGAATTGATAAATAGAGTAGAACCCGAATTAGTAGAGGCTATACCTTATGTAGAGCCAATTAATAAGGAATCAACAGTTAAAACTAAGTTTGAATGGGATGTTACTGCTAACGAGGAGATTACATATTTTGATCCTACTTTATCTTATGAACTGACTGGCTACCGACCAGTAGACGAGGAGAGAGGGTTAGACTTTGATCCTGCATGGTTTACTGAAGCTAGAGAGATTAAATTAAGAGATGGTAAGTATTGTTCCTATCCTAAGGGATCTAAGAAGTATAATGACTTTTGGGTAGAGGAATTTAGAAGGTGTAATCAAGGATATGAATCACATGGATATAGGATTACAGGTGACAATTACTTCTTCTTAAACTATTACAGACTTAAGAATACTGACGTGTCTCAAGCCGGTTCTGGTCGTGAAACCACATTTCCAGCATTCTTTAGTAAGCAATATGAATACTTCCATTACATAGAACTATGTGAGAAATTAAGTAAGGATGTATGTGCCCTTAAAGCTCGTGGTGTCGGATTCTCTGAAATTGCGGCATCACTTGGAGTTAGACTATATACTACTGTTAGAGGTTCTCATACTGTATATGTAGCATTTACAGAGAAATTCGTTACTGACGTGCTCCGTAAATGTTGGGAGCAGCTTGAGTATTTGAATGCAGATACTGAAGGTGGTATGAGACATTTAAGACAGAAATATAATTCTGACATGCATAAGAAGGCTTCCCTTCTTACTAAAGATAGAGAAGAATTTGGATTCATGTCAGATATTGTAGGATTTGTAGTAGATGTTCCTCGTAAGCTTCGTGGAGACCGTGTAGACAGACTATTCTTTGAAGAATCTGGTTCTAATCCTATCTTAGTAAAGACCTACTTACAGAGTACAGCTCTTGTGGAGATTCTAGGTAATAAATTCGGAACTAGATTCGTATGGGGAACTGGTGGTGACCAAGGTCCAGCATTAGATGGACTTAGTAAGATGTTTTATAATCCTGGAGGTTATAATTTCCTACCATATAAGCATAATCATACTAAAGATGGTTCTTATGCTCTGACTTCTTTCTTTATTCCTGCATATACATTCGTAGCTAGAGATGGGTATGTAGATAATAGAGGAGTTACTAATACTGAGAAGGCTAAGAAATTCTATCTAGAACAGAGAGAGTCTCTATTAGCTAATCCTAAAGAACACTTAATAGCATGTGCTGAGTTCTGTTTCACTCCAGATGATGCATTGGCTCTAGAAGGAGATAATCAGTTCAACACAGTATTATTATCAGAACAATTAGCTAATATTAAGCTTCATAAAATGGGACCACATATTGACGTAGGTCAGTTGGAGTATAACTTTACTAATAATCAGCATACTGAAGAAGCTATAGATAGCGTTAGGTTTGTTAGTAATTCAAATGGTAAAGTTAAAATACTTGAGCATCCTATTAGAGGAGAACATGGATCGGTTCCTAGAAATTTATACGTAGCTGGTATTGACGGTATTGATATGGGTGGTGAAGATACTTCTGATAAGACTCAAGACCCGTCCGATTTCTGCGTAGTCGTTATGAAGAGAGCTTATGGTCTTGATGAGCCTAAAATTGTATGCTATTATAGAGATAGACCTAGAACCCTTAGAGAAGCTCATATGACGTGCTTAAAGATATTGCAATACTATGACTGTCAAGCAGTACTGGAATCTACAAGAATGTCAACCCTGCAATTCTTCAGAGAGAAGCATAAGGAGAATAGACATTTGATGAGACGTCCTAGAGCTACACAGTCCGATATACAAGGAGGACGCAGTAAACAGTTTGGAGCACCTGCCACTGAGGTAGTTATTAGGCATCAATTGGATTTAATTGCACAACATATTGAAGATTACTGCCACAATATATGGTTTGAAGAAATACTAGAAGAAGCTATTAAATATAGTTACGAGAATAAACGTAAGTTCGATATTATAGCAGCTTGGGGAATGTGTATGTTAGGAGATGAAGAACTAATGGGAGTAGTTCCCAGGGAAGTTGACAGCCCTAATAATAAACTACGACCATTTGGGTATTGGGTAGATGAAAGAGGTATTAGGCATAAAGGAGTAATTCCTGAAAGAGAAGCTATAGTACCTAAGTTTAACTTATGGCCAACACAATACGATGACCCTACAAGGATTAGAAGTAGCAATCAGAGATTTATTTAGAGAAGTATACTGTAAGGAATATGTTGGAAAGTTAAAACTAGAAGAGTTATTAACTACTGAAGGTACACATAGAGGATATAAACTTACTCTTGGAATGAACAATGTAGACAAGCCTATTATTATATCATTTGAAGGTGGTTCTAAATCATACCTTAAATTCCTTAAACAAGAACTTAGAGATAGACGGCTAGGAGACACGTTATACTTCTTAGGATATAAACAATATAATAAATTAGAAAGTTGTAATGAGTGTACACAATAGAGGTGATGAATACTTAATGGAGCATATTGATAAGGCAGTATCCGAATTAGTATATCCTAAGTATAAATTACAGAAAGCATACAATTACTACAATGGATATAGGGATGCTGAGCAGTACAGATACCTAGAGGAGAATTTTGGAATAGGTAATCCTACTTCTATTGAATTTACACCTCTTATCAGAAAGCATGTAGATGCTTTACTAAATGAATATCTAGGTACACCACTACTCCCTAAAGTATCATGCAAGGATAAAGAAACTATATCTAAGATAACTAGAGACAAAGAGTTGAAGATAACTGAAGAAGTATATGGATATTTGCAAAGACATTTAAATAACCAAATTCTTAGGTTTCTTAACGGTCAGGATATAACTGACAAGGCAGTAGAGCAGCAAATAAATAAACTAGTTGAAGAAATTAATAATAATTTTATTAGTGACTATGAAATAGCTGCACAAAATGTTGTTGAATATATAATTCAGTCTAGAGATATTAATCTACTTACTAAACTTAAGAATTTGCTTTTAGATCTATTAGTAGCAGGAATGTCTTTCTATCAAGTACGTCCCACTAAAGAGCGTAATAATGTAGAGATAGAGGCATTAGATCCCCGTAATGTCTTTGTAGATAGAAATCCAGATTCAGTATACGTTAAGGATAGTTATAGAGTTGTAATCAGAAGATGGCTTACTAAACAACAAATATTGAATAAGTATGGTAGTAAACTGGATGATTCTAGTATAAACGAACTAGAGGAAATGTTCGAAGGTTATTATGATAGCAGTTATATATATGTTCGTGCTATGAATAATGCCACAACTGGAGCACCTATTACCGACGGATTAGAGGCTGGAAAGGAAGTTATACCCGGATTTCCTACTGACTATTACGAAACATATAACTATAAGTTAATTCCTGTATTTGAAGTAGAATGGATTGATGTTGATAAGGAAGGTGATGATTTCATAGAGAATAGATATGAAGGTGTTAAAATTGGACAATCTATATACATATTAACAGGCAAATCTCCTGATGTTATTAGAACTAAAGATAATCCTTCCAAATGTGGATTATCAGTAAATGGGTTATTCTTTGTTAATAGAAGCAATGAACCATATTCTCTTGTTTTAGCATGTTCACATCTTCAAGATAAATACGACTTAATTACATTCTTCAAAGATAACATAATAGCTAACAGTGGAACTGCTGGAGATTGGATTGACTTTAGTATGCTTCCTATAGCTTTAGGTGATGATTTAACAGAGAGACTTCAGAAGTTCATTGCCTATAAGAAGACTGGTATAGCTCCTATAGACACCAGCCAGGAAGGTAGAGCATTTAATAACAATACTTCATTTGCTGGCTTTGATGATTCATTGAAAGCTGATACTATTCAAGCTTTTGAACTTGCTCTTGATAGGATTGAGAACACTTGCTCTTCAATTACTGGAGTATTTAGAGAAAGGCTAGACGGTATTGAAACTAGAGCTGCTGTTAATAATGTTAAAGTAGGAATGAGGAACTCGTACATTATTACTAAAGGATATTATCAACAGATGGATACTCTATCTGAAGATATATTGATAGATTCTCTAAATATAGCTAAGAAGGTATGGAAGCATAAACCTCTTACAGGAATTCTTATACTAGGAGATAAATTACAGAAGGTATTTACTGCACTACCTGAACATTTCACTTTTACTGATTACGATGTTCATGTTACTAGTAGTTCTAAGATAATGGAAGAGATAGATAAGATTCAGCAAATAATGATGGAGTTCATTAAGGCTGGTCAGTTAGATCCTGACATTGCTATGGAATGTATGACTGCCAGAAGCATGACAGAGTTAAAATCTAAACTAAGTGTAGCATTTCAAAAGAGGAGAGATGAAGTACAGAATACTCAGCAGTTACAGCAGCAACTTGAAGAGTTACAGAAACAACTTGATAGAGCTAGTCAAGAGAAGGAGAAGTTGATAAACAAGATTGAATCTCTTAATGAAGCTAAACTTGCTCTCGATAAACAGAAGATTGAGTATGATTATGAGATTGGAATTATTAAGGCTCAAGCTGACAGAGATTACAAACAGAGTACTTCTGAAAATGACACCAAACGTACAGATATAGAAGTAGCCCAACAATATGATGGGAATCAGCGAAATAACGAAATAAAGAATATATAATGGACTTACATATTAAAGTTTGTACTAATGATAACTGTAAGGTAGTCATATTGGACGAAACGGCAGTAGGAGACAAAGGTTATCTTTCCGAGTCTTCTACTTCGACTATTAAGTACAGATTCAAATACTCTGATACAGTGTCAATTGATGTCTTACAACATAACAAAGTAGATAACCCTGAAATTCAATTGCCAGTATTTACATTACATGATGATGCTAATAAGTCAGTAACACTACCAGTTGGATTTGATGGATGGTTTAATGTATATCATATTGTATTGCCAACTAAGGAATGGTTTGATAGAGAGTTAGCCAAACCTATAGGCTCGGCAATTAATATGTATAAAACTGTATACTATTCAGATGGAATATACATTTATAAGTACTTCAATGAAGCTATTAGCACTGTTACAGTAGACGAGATAGTAGAGAGGAACATAGACGACACTACTATCTCTAGAACTTACAATAACTACGTGTCTATTTGCTTCCTTAATAAATGTTATCTATCTTTGTGCCAGCAGATATTTAATAATAGGGGATTTAGTAAATGTTGGAGTAAGGACACCACAATTGCTGAATTAGCTTATAAAAGAGATTTAGTCTGGATGGCTATTAACGTAATTAAGTATATGGTTCAATTTAATCAGTTAGCTGAGGCAGAGAGAATCATAGAACAAATAGGAGGATGTAATGGACTGTGTAAATCCGAGTTTAGAAAGTGGCCAGAAAGAGGTTGTGGATGCTCTTAAGAAGAAAGTCATTTGTGAGTATACCGACTTACTCAGATATATTGAAAGGGGCCACAGATATGATTATCAGCTAATTCTAGAACAGATTAGCTTAATAGGACTGCTAGAAGATAATGAACTTAGTAGGTCTGAATTTGTAGAACAATTTTATCTTAATCATAAATGGCAGATAACACTATTTTAGTACCAGGTAGTTCTGGAAGTGAGTGTGTCAATCCAACAAACGAAGTTATAGACACATCACAATTTTTAACTATAGATGGGCATCTGGGAGAATTTAAAACAGAGTCGGATAAAGATATAGCTAGGATAAATATACGTGCAGCAGGCGTAGACGACGTATATGACAAGGCATCGGCTGACAATAGAATACAGCAAGCTGTCAAACAGTCAATGGATACCCACTTAGCTACAGACGATCCGCATAATATTCTTCCTCAGATAGAAGGTAAATTTGAGGGATTGGTGAAGCAGGATGGAACTACGCCATTTACTGCACCTCAAACTGGTGTTAATCCAGTAAGTGACTTTCATTTAACTACTAAGAGATTTGTGACTGATTTATTGAACAGTCATTTAGCTAAAACAGACCCGCATAATATAATTCCTTTAGTAGAAGAAATACTCAAGGTATATGTTACTGTTGACCAGATATATAAGAAGGCTGAATTGTACACTAAGAGTGAAGTTGATAAACTAGTCAACAATTGCATAAAGAGTGATGGCAGTGTGGCTTTCTTAAGACCTCAATTAGGAGTTACACCTAAAGCTGACAACCATTTATCTACTAAGAAATATGTAGATGATGTGATGTTTAACCATTTGGTTGATGCTGATCCACATGGATTCTTAAGCTTACTAAATCAGAGACTTAATAATTACTTCAAGAAATCAGAAACTTATTCTAGAGCTGAAACATATTCTAGAAATCAAATTGATGCAATTATTAATCAATTAGTAGCAGACGCTGCTAAAGGGGCTATAGAAGAGCATGTAAATCAATATGATCCTCATGGTACTCTTAAAGAAATCTACAGTAAGCATTATGTACAGCGTGATGGCACAGTTCCGTTTACTGCACCTCAGAAAGGTGTTGAAGGAACAGAAGAGGATGACTTAGTAGTTATGAGTCAGTTGAATAAGCTGAAAGAAGAAATAGGAGAATCAGTAGATAAACTACAACCTATTTGGATTACTAGTGGTCCAGTGCAGACTACTGTAGGATTTGTAGAAGATGAAACTGAATTATCAAGAGAAGTAACATTCCAAGAAATTATGGATGCAATATTCTATGGTCAAGCAGTAGATGTTAAATCTCCTCCTACATGTATCATGGGTGATACAGTAAAGGTGGAAATGTATATTCGTGGACTTCTTACTATTCAGTATGCTGAACTTTATCAAAATGGAGAATTAATTGGAACCTTTACTTCGGATGATTTTGAAACCGGAATGCATGTAGTTAATTCATTACCAATTTACGAAGATACTGAATTTAAATTTGTAGTAACACTATTAAATGGAGTTCAGTACGAAGCATCTTCTATTACTAAAGTTAGCTTACATGTGTTTGTAGGATTATTACCTAAATGGTATGTAGCCTCTAACGTAACCTTTGAATATCTTCAGGAACTAGTTAATGATGACCCTATTAACAATAAGTTTGAATCCTTTGGAGACGATGTTACAGAAATCAAACACAAGTATGAATTCTCATCACCTAAAGAACTCAAACATTTATTTGTTGCAATACCTAAAGATTACAACGATTTAATTGGGGTTGTTACTCCTGCTCAAGAATTTGGAATTGAAGCATTTGACGTTATCAGTGATATTCCATTTAAAGTTCCAGGAGCTCCAGAAGATGTTATATATAAACTCTATGTATATAGAGAAGCGTTAGCAATGTTAAACTCAGAAGTAACATTTAAATTCGAAGAATAATGGGAAAGTATTCCGAACTAATTGGTAGCTTCAAACGTATGGGTAGTTTCCCTATGGAAGCCAACTTCATATTTGAGAATGAAACTGCCCTAAAGGACTTTTACAGCTCCCCAGAAGAAGCTGCAACTCTTCATAAGGGATTGCTTAAACTAGTAGCTGACTCAGCCACAGGAGAGCAATCCCTGTGGTGGGTTACTAAGAAGCAGACGAATGATGAGTTAGAATTTACTAAACTTATTGATTCTACTTCAGTAGAAAGTCTAGAGGAGCTAGCAGAGAAGTTAGAGAAAGAGATTTATGACAGACAAGTAGCTGATGATGCAATTTATGGAAGTTCTGACCATACAGTTGTTCCGGAAGATCTTAATAGCTTGCTTAAAATAGCAGAAGCAATTGCTGAGTTAAGAGAGGCTATAGAAGAAGATGGAAGTAAGGTAGACACTATTAAAGAAGAACTTAAAGCTACAGTAGGTACTGAACTTGATGACATTAGAGAGTATCTGAAGACTCTTGATTATCAGTCACTTACGGCTGTTTCAGAAGAATTACATAGATTCTTAACAACTAGAGAACCTAATACTGATTCTATTGACACATTTCCAGAATTACTTGATTTCTTAGCTGGATTTAAGGATACTGATGTGTTGCAAGATGTATTAGATGCACTGGTTGCAGATATAATGGGAGATCCTCTTCCAACTGAACCTTTTAGAACTCTTAGAGGAATAGAGGACTTTGTTAGAGAATTTAAAGCACAATCTGAGAATACAGATGCTAATTTACAAACGGAACTAGACCAAACACAAGTTGGTGTAGGACTTAGTGGTGATGGAGCATACAATCCTGATAAGGAAACTTATTATTTGAAAGATGCTACATCAGTAATGAATGCACTTAAAATTCTTGACAGTCTTATTAACGAAGCTATTAATAACTGCAACTTAGAAGTAGAAGATACTAACACAGTTGATTTAACTATTAATAAGCAGACTACTAAGACTGTATTATCAGCTGACGTTAAAATTTCTACTAACGATGGTAATGGCATTCAAGCTAAGAATGATGGGCTATTTTACAAACTAGAAACTGAATATGAGAATGGAATCTTAACTGTAAAGGTTAATGATAACATTATTAGTAGACACACTATAGGATTATCTACTATTGTAGAAAGTGCTAAATACGACCCAGACCAGGAAGCTATTATAATGGTGTTCAAACTCCTTGATGGAAGTAAACAAGAATTAGTAATTCCTGTAGGAACACTTATTAGAGAATGGGAAGTTGATAATAGCCATCCTACTAAGGTTGTAGTTCTTGAAAAGGAAGATGTATTAGGAGGAGGTACCGATAAACTATCAGCAGACGTTAGATTGTATGTTGATAAGTATCAAATACTTGAGAAGAGAGATAATACTCTCTATGTAAAGGGTACTACAGATAACCTAACTCATAATGACGAAGCTCTTGATGTAGTTATTGATAGAATTATATCTAGTGGTTCTGATACAAATGACGCATTACAGGCTGAAATTGATAGAGCTAAAGCAGCTGAACAAGCATTAGATAATAAAATTACTGCTGAAACTACTAGAGCTGATAAAGTTGAAACTCAACTTAGAAATGATCTAGATGCAGAGATTAAGCGAGCCACTGGAGTGGAAACTGATTTGCAGAAGCAAATTGATAATCTCCAAGATTCAACTAATACAGATATTTCTGAATTAGAAGCTGCACTTAAGGCGGAAGTGGAAAGATCTACTGAGAAGGATGCAGCTCATGATGCAGCAATATCTGAAGAGGTAGCAAGAGCTACAGAAGCAGAGAATCAGCTAAGAAGAGACTTAACTACAACTAATGAGAAAGTTACTGCCAACACTGCTAACATAGAGAAGAACGCAGATGCTATAGCTAAGGAAACTGAACGTGCTACAGCTGCGGAAACTGATTTATCAGACGGACTTAGAGCTGAAATCGAAAGAGCAACTACTAAGGAAACCAAACTAGAAGGTGCAATAACTACTCATATCAATGATACTAACAACCCTCACAACGTAACTAAAGAGCAAGTAGGTTTAGGGAAAGTCGACAATACTACAGATTTAGAGAAACCTATCTCAGTAGCAACACAGGCTGCCTTAGATACTAAAGCTGATAAAACTTATGTTGATGCACAATTAGATACTAAGGCTCCTATTGATTCTCCAGTATTTAAGGGTAATCCTCAAGTAGAGAATCCTCCAGCACCAAATGATAGCTCTAATAGAATCCCATCTACAGCATGGGTGAATGAAACTATTAAAAATTCAGTCAGTGATGGTCTAGAGGCACATATAAAAGATTTTAATAATCCACACAAAGTAACAGCAGAACAAACTGGTGCATATACTAAGGAGCAAGTTAATGGACTTCTTGATACTAAAGCGGACTTAGTAGATGGCAAGATACCAGCGGACCAGCTTCCCGATGATGTTAAGGATTCTGTTCACTATGATGGAACATGGGATGCTGCTACCAACTCACCTGCATTAGTTCCTGGAGATAAAGATTCTACTGGTAAATATTACCTAGTTACATCTAATGGTGTCTTTGACGGAATACAATACAATAAGGGAGACCTTATTATTAATGCAGATGGTCAATGGATTAAAATAGACAACACTGACTTAGTAACTTCTGTCAATGGTAAAATAGGTGATGTAGTAATCAGAATAGCTGATATTGAAAACCTACAGAATATCTTAGATAGTAAGGCTAATAGTAGTGATGTTTATACTAAGCAAGAAATTGATAATAAGCTTACTGATTTATTAAATGAACATACTCAAGATATTGAGAATATTCAACAGAGTATTACTAATATTGAAGGGGATATTACTAACCTTACTAACAATAAGGCGGATTTAATAGATGGTAAGATTCCTACTAATCAGCTTCCAGACTCTATCATTGGAGGAATGAAATATATGGGCACCTGGAGTGCTAAAGATAATGACCCACAACTTAATAGTGGAGATCCAACTCAAGACGGTTGGTACTACATAGTATCAGAAGCTGGTGAAAGATTTGGAGAGGTCTTTGACGTTAAAGATTGGGTTGTTAACTCTAAAGGTACTTGGGGTAAAATTGATAATGTAGATTCTGTAGTTTCAGTAAATGGCAAGAAGGGAATAGTAATCATAGAAATAGGTGACATTCCCGGATTGAAGGATGCAATAGATAAGGGAGGTACAGGATTAGAAGACCATATAACTGATTATAATAATCCTCATAGAGTTACTGCTGAACAGGTAGGGTCATATACTAAAGAGGAAACAAATAATCTGTTAAGTAATAAGGCGGATTTAGTAAATGGTATTATACCCGAAAACCAGATTCCAACTAACATTAGAGAGTCAGTTCATTATGAAGGTACTTGGGATGCAGAGACTAATGCACCAGCTCTTAAACCTCAACAACCTGAAGCTAACGGATTCTATTACTTAGTAACTGTTGCTGGTAGATTCAACGGAGTTGATTATGAGCCAGGAGACTTAATTTTAAATGCTGGTGGTCAGTGGGTAAAGATTGATAATTCTGATTTAGTTACTTCAGTTAATGGAATGATAGGAGATGTTATTATTAACATACAAGACATTCCAGGACTTGAAGATAAATTGAATGGAGCTGAAGGAGACTTTAGTGAAATCAATAAAGCCATAGAAGAAATCAGAAATAATATTATTAATCTTACTAATAATAAAGCTGATCTAGAAGATGGCGTAGTTCCTGAGAATCAACTACCAGAAACAATCAAAGGTTGTCTTAAATATCATGGTTCATGGAATGCTGCTGATAATGATCCTATGCTATCCAACGATGATGTTGATAAAGAAGGATGGTATTATATAGTATCTAGTGCTGGAACTAGATTTAACAACTCGTTTGCTGTAGGTGACTGGGTAGTTAATTCTGGAGGTACTTGGACTAGAGTTAATAATGCCGATGCAGTAATTTCTGTAAACGGGCAATCTGGAATTGTTAATATTGAAATTGATGATATTCCTGGATTAAAGGATGCTCTTGATAGTACTGATAAACTTATAGATGATCACATTAGGGACTTTAACAATCCTCATAAGGTTACTAAAGATCAGATAGGATTAGGCAAAGTAGAGAATTATTCTCCCGCTGAAATGCCTATTAGTAATGCAGTCCAGACTGAAATTACTAGAATTGATAAAGAACTCTTAGGTGCAGCTACTGATTTAACAGCACATATTAAGGATACAAATAATCCTCATCAGACTACCAAAGAACAAGTTGGACTTGGTAAGGTAAATAATACAAGTGACTTAGAGAAGCCGATTTCAGTACCACAGCAAAATGAATTCAATAGAGTAGACAGAGAGCTTGATAAGAAAGCCTTACAAACTGACTTAGCAGCACACGTCTCTGATTTCAATAATCCACATCATGTTACTAAGGAACAAGTTGGATTGGGTAAAGTGGATAACACTTCAGACCTTGAGAAACCAATCTCTATTGCAGTTCAAGAAGCTCTTAATAATATTAAGATTAATGCTACTGGATATGCTACTAAAGAGGAACTTACTAATCACATTAATGATAAGAATAATCCTCATAATGTAACTAAGGAGCAAATAGGACTTGGTAATGTAAACAACACGTCAGATATGAATAAGCCTATTTCTACAGCTACTCAGATGGCTTTAGATAAGAAGGCAGATATTCATCACAGTCATACAATGACTGATATTACTGACTTAGAGAATCTACCTATTATTAAGGGATTTGTAACTGTGTTATCTGAACTTCCCGAATCTGCAACTGGAGGTGATAAATATATCATGTCTACACAGGTAGGTTCTGGCAGCACTAGATATACTCTACTTGAGTTTGATGGAGCTACAGGAACCTGGAAACAGAAGTTACTAACCACAGGAGGAATTGCAGCTGTAATTGATGGAGATGTATGGGAGCTTACTAGTAAAGGTATTAAGAGAGTACTTGATGCTGACGACTATAAGTACTTCTATGATAAAGTATGGGGAGAAACTAAAGACTTAGTTCAATCTATAGAATGGGATGATACTGTTAGTAATAAGATAAGATTAAAGGTTACTACCAAGAAATCTTATGCAGATCCTAATACTGATGAAGCTACTAAACCAACAGTTACTCCTAAAGTAACATATATTGATATTGAGAAGGAAAGATTTATGTCTTCTGCCTACTCAAGACCTGCTACTCAGGAGGATGTTAATAATGGTTATGCTAGTAAAGTTGGAGTTCCAGTTCTTGTGATTGAACTTACTACTGGTGATGAGATAGTTATCGACTTAACTGATACGATGAATATCTATGACCCGATAGATACATCTTCTATTAATATGGAAGTATCTAATTGGACTGGTACTGCCGATACATCATATAAAATCTCTGCAACTCTTAAAATTGCTGAGAACTCTGATGCAGTCAAACTAGTAGATAATGGTACTTCTGGTGTGTATGCTAGACTAGATAAGAAGAACACAAACTCAATTCAAATGGTTGATGATGGTTCTCTATCTGCTAATCTAGTAATTGATACTGCTAAGAATAATCTTTCTGATATATTATTAACTATAGGAGCTGCTGGATTATCCGCCCAATTTATAGTAGGAGAATATGACTAAACCATTGAAACAAGCACCAAGACCACAGAATATGAGCCAATTAGACTATTTATGGACCTATTTTGGCTCATATGAAGTGTCTGATTCCTTGGATACTCCAAACTCTATACCAACTTCAGAAGCCGTTAAGCAATTTGTGACGGCTACTGAGGTAGGCATAGTAGAATTAGGCACTGAGGAGTTAAGTAATAATAAAATCAAGATATTTGGTTTAGATGCTAATGGACAAGAACTAACATCTGTTCAGATAGATAAAGATGTTAAAGTTGTTGGATTCACTAGACATAAACTAACACAAGAAGATGTAGATAATGGAATTCCTGGAATTGTAGGAGAGGAATGGTTAAAGCTTACAAATTCTGATGGTTCTGAATTCTTCGTAAGCTTAGAATCCTTCAATATAAAGGGTCATGAGACTGATACTACTATTACTGAGGTAATAGATAGTGTAGTAAGTTCTACAGTTAAGATTAACAATCCTACTCTTACTAGAACAGTAGATATTAAAACTACTCCTCATGGTATATACGCTGATTTAGTTATTAATCCTGATACCAAGTCAAAGGTTTTAGTAGTTAAGGGTAAGAATGGAATTGAATGTCAGTTTAACTGGCAGGATACTAATACAGCTGTAGGTCTTCAAGCACTTACATTTGCTGCTTATCAACTCATAACTCCAGACCCTGGTACTATTTACTTTATTACTGATGAGAAGGCTATCTATTTCCAAGGAGCGAAATATTCTGCTGTAGGATTGGACCCTAATCAATATGCTACTAAGGACGACTTAAAGTTTGCTGTTAAGGAAGAAACTGATAGAGCAGAAGCTGTTGAGGAAGCTTTAGAAGAGAAGATTGAAACTATTGAACTGGGACTGTCTAAGATGGTTAAGTGGATAGATATCAAGACTGAGGAGAATCCTAATAGAAAGGCTATAGTATTGGGTAATCATGATACTTTATTAGGAACTACTACAGACGGTAATACTTATAATTTAGCTATGATTTCTAAATGGAATATAGCTGACTTTGGTACTACTAAACTTCCACTTAATTTTAATGGGCTTAATAAGAGACCTACATATAATGATAAGTATGAAATCCCAGTATTAGATAACGTACCTACAACAGAATTGCCTAATCGTAAAGCCCTTACACTAGAGAATGGAGACATGATTATAGGTAAGAATACTAAAGGTGGTTCTGGCAATCTTATTATGGTTAATAGGTGGGATGTAGTTGATATAGGTACACCTTCTATGCCACTAAATTTAAATACCCCAATAGATAAAAGACCTACAGTTCAGACCAGTGGACAATCTGGTGAACAAGCTAATGAGATTGCATACTTAAGTGATTTAAGTTGGACAGACGTATAATTATGGCTAAATTCTTCTTCAGAGGTTTAAAAGAAAAGTACAGTGCAGAATTGCACGCTAACGGATTCTATGTAGCTACGGATACACATGAGCTTATTGCTGGTGGTGTAACTGTAGGCATTAATCCAGAACAGATGCAAACTATTTTAGATTTCATGGCTAGTAAAGGTCAACCTGATGGACTAGCTACTCTTGACGAGAATGGTAAAGTACCAGTATCTCAATTAAATGGAGAACTTGCTAGGGTAGTAGGTTTGGAATCTTTTGTAGCTAACAGAGCAGCTCTAGATAGTATTGAAGCAGAAGCGGGAGATAAATATTATACTGAAGCAGAGAAGAAGATTTACACTAAGACAGTAGATGGTTGGGATGAAGGTCAAGAGCCTCATAGTGATACTATCTACAATCACAGACTTCCGGACTCAGAAGGTAGAACTAATGTAATCTACAGATGGGATGGTCAGGTGATGGTAGAGATTTCTGCTTCTATTGCTCTAGGCGAAGTAGAAGGAACTGCTTATGAAGGTAGTAAAGGTAAAGCTAATGCTGATAAAATTACTAAACTGCAATCTGACCTAACTTATATAGCTGATACAGTAATTCCTGAAATGAATACTAATACAGCTAAAGCTTTAGCTCAAAAAGTAGACTGGGATGCAGCTAAGAAAGTAATTAGTTTACCAGCAGACGGTTCTATTTCAGCATTAAGACCGGGTCAAGAAGGCGTAGAGAGTCCTGAAGGTGGAGTCCTTGTTGCCCAAAGACAATATGATTCTGATGTAGTTACAGAGATTGGTACTACTAAGAATAAGCTAACTCTTAATTCAATTGATGGTAAAGTTAAGGTTGATTATCCTGGTGGTTCTAAGACCGTAGCATATGCAGAAGATGTTGCTACTAACGAAGCATTTGATGAACTAAACACAAAGGTTGGAGATCCAGGTAATGGTAGTACAGTTCCTCCCACTGGAATCTTCAAACTGATTCATGATGATGAGGTTGCTACAGCTGAAGCCCTTAATGATTTGAATGAAAGAGTTGGAGAAACTCCAGTAGTTAACCAAATTCAAACGGCAATTGATGCTCTGAAAGGTGGAGTATCTACAGAATATGATACATTAAAGAAGATTGAAGACCTACTTAAACAAGGAGATACTGATACTTTAGCAACAGCTAAAGAGTATACAGATGCTTCATTTGAGTGGTTTGATGTAGAGTAAAATAATAAAGGAGGAGTATTTAGCTCCTCCTTTATATAATCTAGTGATATGGCAATTAATAAGAAATTAATTCACTTTAAGAATAAAGAAGCTTTTGATAGAGAGCTTCAAGCTGGAAACATAATGGATACTTCTATCTGTTGGATTCCAGACGCCAAATTTATTTACACCAGAGGAACTTATTGGTATTGCTCATCTAAATCTGATGCAGAAATTCAGCAATTGATATCTGACATAGAGACTCAGCTTAGCAATAAAGTTGATAAGGTAGAAGGTAAAGGACTTTCTACTAATGACTTTACTGATGATTTATTAAATCTACTAAAGAAAGTAAGTAAGCCTCTTAACTATAAAGGTTCAGTTCCTACATATAATGATTTACCTACTGAAGGTAATTTGGAAGGAGATGTATGGAATGTTACTAAAACAGATGTTAATTATGCATGGACTGGTGCTGACTGGGATCCATTTGGTTCATCAGCAGTAAATATTGTTGATGATCTTACTACTGGAGGAACTAGTGCTGCTCTATCTGCTGAGCAAGGTAAAGTACTCAAAGGTTTAGTCGATGCTAAGGCAGACAAAGTAACTAGTGAACATCTTGAGAGTGTGATATCTAGTATGCCTGAGAACTTAGTTAGTGGAGTTTCAATAGTTAACAAAAATAGCAGGAACATTATTATTCAATGTAAGTATTCTTCTTTAGATAAACAGGGTCATTACGTTGAACAGCCTGAAGGATCAGTACTTCCACTAACTCCTGCAACAGTTCGAGAAGCTGGTCTAATGTCTGCGGAAGATAAAAATCTGTTTGAATCATTACCAGACACCTTTGTAACTACTTCTGGTAATGTAGAAATTTCGGATTCTGAAGTTACACTTACACATGCTGGGGCTAAATTAGATCCTGAAACAGGAGTCTATGTTAAGGGTAGTAGATATATAATGGGTACCATCCCAGCAGTTACTGAAGAGAAGGCAGGTGTAATGACTGCTCAAGACAAAGTAAATCTTGATAAAACTCTGCCAAATGCTATCTCTGCAGAGGAATCTAGAGCTATGCAAGCTGAAGCTGAGAATTTAGCTGTTATTAAGGCGGAGACAGAAAGGGCTAAGGCAGCAGAGGATGAAATTAGATTATCTGCTGGAGGTGATATAGTTGCAGATAGTGGTGACATTCCGATTATGCCATTATATAGACAAGCTAATGCGTTGTATACTAAAGTAGCAGAGAATATAAAAGACACTGCTACTATGGCTATATATGTAAATAGTTATAATAAACCATATATAGGTAAGCCATTTAATAGAATTAAAATGATGCTTGGTACTCCAGGAAGATGCCGTATTTCCATTGTAAACGAGCATATATTTGATGCTAATCCTACAGAAGAGCAGTCTGTAGTAAAGGATTTAGTTAATGTCATGTGTACATCTACTGGCTATCACTACTGGGATTTAGACGAAGACGTAGTAGTAGAAGAAGGACAATTTGTTGGAGCTTGGTATACAGCAGACTGTTCTAGGTATACATATAATAATGATTTAACTTATCTTACTGCATATCCGTCTGGATGGATTGGGAGAACTAATTTACTGAAAGCCATACCCAAAGAGGAGTGGACTAGATACAGTGCAGGATATCTTAACATCGGTCTTTATAAAAGAGGTTCTGGTTCCGATTTCGAATGGGGTAAAATTGATGAAACGGCTTCTTCTAATACTAGTCCAACTAATATGTACGTCCCTATGGGACAAGAGAAGCTGATAGGCAAGTCTATTTACAAGCTGAGATTAAATGTAAGTACAATTGGATACTTAACAATTAATCTTGTTAATAAGGCTGGAACTACACAGGCATCAATTGCTAAATCCTGGAAACTATATATTAGACAGCTTGGAGTTCAGACGATAAGACTTCCCGAAGATATTGTTTTAGAGGAAGGTCAGGGAATAGGATTCTATGCAGAAGGTGATACATGTATCTTTAAATTTGGCGGCTCTGATTTCGGAACAGCATATACTCTTCATGGATTCTATATTTATAATAAATTCAATCTCTCTACTATGTTTACTAGCGCAAATAGTAGATTAAATGTAGGATTTATAGAGAGGGGAGGCAAGTTGTCACCACTGGAAGATAGAACCATTTCTATTCAAGGAGACTCAATTACCACATTTGCTGGAACAATTACCGATGGTAATGCAGCTTATTATTCAGTAAATCATAAGTATGTTAATACCATAGATGCTACTTGGTGGGGACTTCTAGTTAATGAGTGTAGAATGAGGCTTATTAGAAATGATGCTTGGTCTGGCTCTAGAATTAGTGGTGCTGGAGCTAGTGCAATGAATAATACAGCCCGTTGTGCAGCTCTTAAGAATGTTGACAGCGAAGTTGATACTTATCAATTTGGTGCTCCAGAAATCATAGTAATCATGGCAGGCACTAATGATGTTAGCGGTAACGTTGCTTTGGGAGAAATTGGAAGTACAGATGTTACTAACTATATAGGAGCATTTACTATGATGCTTAGAAATATTAAAACTCAATGCAGAAACTCTAAAATAGTAGTGTTCCAATTGTATAGAGGAAACAATTATGACTATGCCAACACAGGTGGTACTCATCAATATGAATACCAAGAAGCAATGGAGAAAGTATGTAAGATATACGGAGCTCATTATGTAGGGCCTGAACATTTTGGAATTAGTTATCCTAATACTAATTATTTTACTTGTTATAATTCTATGAGTGAATATGGGACTCCTACTTACACTAGTGCGGATTATCTACATCCTAACATGCAAGGTATGGAAAGAGTTTATGCTGGAGTTAGGGCTTATTTAGAGAGTTTATATTAATAATATGTTATAAATAGGGGGGGGGCATTGCCCCTTCCTCCTGTAATTACTAAGTAATTATGGGACAAATAACTGGTAAAGACAACAACAGAGTTCCTACTGTCGAGGAATGTAATGACGCCTTCGGTGGCGATTATGTAACACAAGATGATTTATCTGGATTCTTAACTACTTCTGATATCTCAGAGAGCCATGGAATAAGTCAATGCTGGGTACAATTACCTGGAGGACTTATAATACAGGGAGGATATGGAGGAACAAATACTACTAGTAGACAAATGTTCTATTTCCCTAAAATATTTCCAAATAAGTGCATTGCTGTAGTTGTATCAGGCAAAAGAAGCGGAGATGGAGCCAATGGTTATAACTACGTGTGGAATGTAACTAGAAGTAGTTTTGAAGCATCATTTGACAAATCTCCAGGATTCTGGATGGCAATTGGATATTAAAATATGGGATATATTACTAATTTGAGTTCAAATAGAACTCCTACAGTCCAGGCTTGTAACGATGCCTACGGCTTCGATGCAGGTTCTATGTCAGGGGGGGGGTCACTTTAGGACCGCATGACTCTAATAGGTTCATGATTAATATATATTACACTTCACCTGTAGATTTAAGAACTATTTTAAAAGATACAGACCCAATTGATTGTGTATACGCATTTATAATTCTAGCTGAAGAAGTCTATCATACTGTCTGGCTGTACAGAGGGTCAGATGGTAAGTTTAAGCCTAACGGCTCTTGTTATAGAGATGAAGACGGATATAGGCTGCATCTGTATACAGAATGGCACGACGATGGTACAGCAAGTTACGAACATATATATTTGCAACCAGATGGCTACACTATTGAAGCAAATTGGGTAGAATAAGACACTAGTACTTCCATGGTGTCTATAATTAATAACTTAAAAACATTTATAACTATGGCGGCAGAAGACCCTAGGTTTCTATTGCATTTCAAAACTTTAGCTAAGTTTAATGAGAAACTAGCTGATGGTACAGTGAGTGCAGACAAGCATCTAGTATTTATTAAGGATGCTAAGCAAGTATGGTTCAAAGGAACATATTATGCAGATAATATTAAGATGGATGGTATTACTGACTTCTATAATGGCTGGAGTATCACTCAGAGCAGTGCTACTACTCTAACTATAACTCTTACTGGCAAGAGATGGAATGCTAGCACAAGAGCATGGAAAGCTATTAGTAAACCTCTATCTGTTAACTCTGCTACTCAGTCTATAGCAGGACTTATGAGTGCAGCGGATAAGGTTAAGCTTGATGGATTGAATATTAATAATGTTAGTAATATATCATTCTCATCAGATGCAGCTAAAGTAACAGCAACTATCAGCAAAGATAATGGTAATGCAGCTGATACTTCTACAACTGTGAATTTGCCAGTAGCATCCTCTACTAGTGCAGGTTCTATGAGTGCTACTGACAAGATAGAACTAGATAGAATTAGTACTGCTAACTTTGCTCTCGGGGCAGTAACTCCTGCCGCATCTACTGTAGGAATAGCTGCTAGTAAGACTACTATTTCTACTGGTGCTAGTGCAACTAATAATATTACCCTTCCAGCAGCAACTCAATCTGTAGCTGGTGTAATGACAGCAGCGGATAAGGTTAAGTTAGACGTTACACTTCCTAATCTAATTAATAGTAACAAAACTAATATAGATAATTATACTGTTAATGGATTTAAGATCTCTACTAATCCAGTATTAGATGGCGCTGATATTAAGATAACTGGATACACCAAACCTTCTACTACTGGAGCTCTAGCAGCTGCTGATAGTGTCAATGGTGCTCTTGGTAAGTTAGAGAAGAAACTAGACGATGAAGTAACTAACAGAACTAATGCTGTTTCAAATCTTACTAATACAGTAAATAGCAATAAGAGTACTATTGACAATTACACTATTAATGGTGCTAAAATCTCTACTAACCCTAAAATAACTGTAACGGTAGGAGGATCTGGAAATGCAGTAACTACTGCTTCGTTCAGTGGAACTGTACTAACTCTCACTAAGGGGGCTACATACAATAACTACTCTCATCCAGCTGGTTCTGGGGCTAGTAAATCTACTGGTTTGTATAAGTTTAGTACAGATAGTACTAGCCATATCAGTGGTGTTACAGCAGTAACTAAATCTGATATAACTGCTCTAGGTATTCCAAGTTCTGATACTAATACTACTTATACTTTCGCAAGTGGAACTGGTAATTTTACAGTAACCCCTAGTGGAGGTTCTAAACAGACGGTATCAATAGGTAAACCTTCTACAGCTGGTACAGCAGATAAGGTAGCCAATACATTAACCTTTACTGGCTATCAATCTAAATCTTATGATGGATCTGCTGCTGTAAGTGTAGCTATTCCCAGTAAAGTTAGTGATTTAACCAATGATAGTGGGTATATTACTAGCTATACAGATACTAAGAATACTACTGGCTCAACTAATAGTTCAAGTAAACTGTACTTAGTTGGAGCTACATCCCAAGCTTCTAATCCTGTTACTTATTCTAATTCAGGAGTATATACACAAAGTGGTGCTGTTTATGCATCTGCTGGGTTCTACGATACTTCAGACATGAGAGTAAAGGATAATATAGAATCCATAGATGTATCTAAAGCTGATAAAATACGATTAGTAGAATTTGATAGAACAGACAGAGAACATCATGGCTATGGAGTTATAGCTCAAGAACTTGAAACTGTATACCCTTCAATGGTTAATACTGATGAGAATGGCTTTAAGACAGTTAACTATAGTGAAATATATGCAGTTAAAATAAAGTATCTTGAAGATAAAATTGCAGCTTTAGAAGCCGTAGTCGATAAATTAATAAATAAATAATTATGGCAAATAAAGTAGCATCTAAACGATGGATTTATTCAAACTTCTCTGTAGGAAGCTCTAGTAATGAATGTGCTACTAAAACTGAAATTCTGGGATTTGGATTATATATAACCAACGATTCTAGCTATGCATCTAATCAACTAGTAAGGGAGGAAGATATTTATCTTCCAGCTTGGCAATATTCTTTCTCGGTTTCTGATTGGGATAAGAATATTGGAGAGTATGGTGGAACTACTTCCTCTATTAGTATATCTTCAACCAAGTCTCGATTAGGAGAAACAGAAAGTGTAGGATGGAGTATTGATAATTCTACAGTACCTAGCTGGATTACTTGGAATTCATCAGATATGACATTTACAGTATCATCAAATAGTAGTACTTCTTCTAGAACTGCTGATATTTATTTTGAACAGGATGAATCTGGGAATAGAGACTATGCCAGAGTTACTCAGTCTGGACACACTCCAGTTGCTTATTACGATTACATCTTCTGGACATCAGCTAGTGGTGGTACAACTATTAGTGGTTCATTTGAACAATCTGGAAGTTATATTCAACCTGGAATATATAGTTACAGAGAAACAATAATAGATGGTACAGTAGTTTCACGTGATCCAGTAAGTTTTAGCTATACTGATATACCTAGCTGGATTACTGGAGATGCTGTTAGTACGGGTTATAACCCTCCTAACGCTCCTACGTATTATGCTAAAATGACAGCATCAGAGAATACTTCAGTAGATGCTAGAAGTTATGATGTAGTTATAACTCAGAGTGGTTCTGATAAAGAGATTACCATTTCGGTAAGCCAACCTGGTAAAGCTAATGATACTTATGTATTTACTATATCGCCAAGTACATATGACACTACATATAGTGGTGGTACTGTTATTCCAAGAACAACTTCTACAAAGAATGGCAGTAATATTGGTTACAGTTTAACCTCTGGTGGTACTGACTGGGTAGTTGTAGATATGTCTGGTAATTTTACTATAGAAGTACTAAAAAATACTTCTACTAGTAGTAGAAGTGCCACATTAGTATTTACACAAAATGAATCAGGATTAAAATGTTACGTTTATATTAATCAAAGCGGTTATACTCCTACATATACATATACATTTACCGTAATTCCGACGAATTTAGGCGTAACTGCGGCAGAAACTAATGAGACTCTTACAGTAGAATCTTATAAGACTGGACTTGAAAGTGACGGTAGTAAAACTACAGAATCTCTAGATTATGAATTCTCGTCAAATAGAGATTGGGTTAATGCTGCGAGAACTACAACCAACACTACGTATATAACTGTAGCAGAGAACTTAACAACTATCCAGAGAAGCGCTAGGATTACTTTAACCCAAGCGGAGAGTGGAGCTCAAGCATTTACCAATGTTATACAAGCTGGGAAAGTGCAATCTAGCAATAAGCTAACTATTACAAGTATAACTTATGATGGAGCATATTTATTCCCACCGGGAATAACACCGGTTGCAGGTCCTACAATGTACTTGGAATTTTTAATTCCGAATACTTTTACTTGGGAGACCTCTTCTGGATTAAGTATGAATAGAGGAACAGCTTATGCTGGAGATACATGTAATATATATGTGTTCGAAAATAGCAGATATAGGTTAGTTAGAACCTTTACATTACAAACTGGAGAACAAACTATTGCTATATAAAGATTAACATAATTTAGATAAGAGTAATAGCGAATTCCTTACTTTAGGGGTTCGCTATTATCATTTACAGGTATGCAATAAATTTTATGTTAATGAGTGTTAAATAATTAGGATATATCAGATATTTAACGTACCTTTGCATTATCGTATGAAAGTTAAAATTACACCTATTTCAGGAACTGCTCAGGTAATTGAGTTTAATGTACAGTTACCAGGCGGAGCTAACGCATCTATAGCTCCTGTGTCTACATTAACCGCTACCCAAAGATGGGCAGCAATTGCTACGGAAACAGACGTAGCCGCTGGAGGAGAAAGATACACTCAAATTACTAAGTTAGATTTAGTACATACATTGCAATATACTGATTGCAAAGGAAATGTCAAAGTAATTACTAATACTGCTTCTACAGTGTTAACTTCAGCTCCCAGTACATCTAATACTATAGTGAATATTAATACTGTGGCTGATAAAGCAATAGATATTATAATTCCAAACGGAGTTAGTATAGTAAATCAGGCTATTCTAAGTGAATTGCCTACTTCTCTTCCAGTTAAGGGACACTGTGCTTATTCTGTATTTGAATTACAAATACCAGTTACTACGCCAACACCTACAGCAGAAACTAAATCTAAGTAATTATGTTTGGACAACCATTCGGTAGCAATTATGCCGATTTACAGAACCAATACATGCAACAATTACAAGCTATGCAACAAGCACAGCAAGCACAACAGAAGACCCAGCCTATCTTAGATGAAATAAACAGAGAGGTTGGGTCTCTGTCTTTAGACGAACAGAAAGTTCTAGCAACTATGCAAGAGTATCAAATGGCTAAAAGTACTTACGAAGCAGGGTTCATGGCATTTCTGGGTAATAAGTTTAGTCAAGAATATGTTGCATCTCCAGATGGTAAAATAGCTGCTGATAACTTATTGGCTACTATTAGAAAGAGCAAAGAGCATATACATGCTCAACTTAAAGCTAAAGAAGATAAGGTAAACACACTATTAGAATTAGTTGAACAAGATCCTGAAATTAAGAAGAGATTAGACGAAGTAATGTTAAATAAGAATAAGTAATGAGTGATAAAGAAATTTTATTTCAGGCATTTAATAAGTATGCTAAAGATTTAGCTTCTAATTTATTTCATTTAAACAGTGTAGCTAGTCAGGCGGTAATTACGTATGTAGTTAAGAATATGGAAGATAAGTATGGTAAATATTTAGAGATATTTACTGATGTAAACGGCAATATTAATGTAGATTTGTTAGGTAATGCAGCTAAAGCAGAAATGAAAGATAAATACCCTGATGGATACGTTACTAATATATTTGGTAAGCCAGTTAAGTTTAATGATGAGGATATAACTCAATTACTTAATCTATTTAAACAGTTTAAACAAAATAAATAAATCTAATTCGAGCCATGATTAAATTACAATTAAAGCGTATATTCAAAGGAAGTACTTATACAATAGGTAAATTATATGTAAATGGAGAGTACTTCTGTGATACTTTAGAAGATACTGATAGAGGATTAACATCTGAAATGCCTATTAGTAAAATAAAAGATATTAAAATATATGGTAAGACTGCAATCCCTACCGGAACATATAAGATAGTTATGAATGTAGTAAGCGAAACATTTAAGAACAGATCTTGGGCTAAGCCTTATGGAGGCAAACTCCCTAGATTAGTAAATGTTCCTGGTTATGAAGGGGTTCTTATCCATGTAGGTAATACTGCCGACGATACATCTGGATGCTTATTAGTTGGAAGAAATAAAGTTGTTGGAAAGGTTACTGAAAGCACTGCTACGTTTGTGGAATTAATGAACATATTAAGAGATGATTCTAATATAGAGATAACAATAGAGTAAATATGGAAACTTTGTTTGGAAGGACTTACGATCATGTAGGAAGTACCGATTCCGATTTTATTATTAAAACTAGAGGTCAAGTTAAAATCCAACGGGGTAAAGTGTTCATTGATCTTATAAAAGATGGAAAGATAAACGTCAGCTCTGATATATTTAATATAGTAGATACTGTAAGTGATGTAAAAGGAGCTGATGGAATTTACTATGTAAAAGAAGATGGCTCAGTGTATATTCTTATTGACGGCAACGTAATAAATATCGCTGGAGAGTTAGGAACTACTTATGTTTCCTTTAAGGGACATCAAGAGACTACTGGAGACGAGAAGTATACAGCCTTAGCAAATATAGGGTTTATATATAAGACTTTAAAAGAGGCACAAGCTTCAGGTATTCCTAATAGTGTATTATATGTAGAAGAAACTGGGTTGTTATATTATATAAGGAATGGAGAGCTAATAGAATTTACTACTAGTATTCCTAATCCATATACTGAACAATTTGTAGTTAGTAAGGTAGATCAATCCTCTGAAGGAGCTATAGTTATACAAGGGTCAGGTAAAGAGAACAGCCTAATTGTAGGTAATATGTATCTTTACCAGGATGAACAAAGATCTATAATTTACAGTCCTAATAGTATAGTTTTAAATGCCGGAAATGCTGATATAGTAGAAGTAACACCCCAAGAAATGAAAGTTAACTATCCTGCTAATTTTAAGAAGGAAGTTACTTCTAACATGTTTATGTCTCCTGGAGCTACTGAGAAACTTGGATTTAGACTTTACTTAGAAAGAGGCAAGTCTACTCTGGAGGTTGATAATATAGTGGTTAGGAAGGGAATTCCTGGATATATAAAAACTACCCATAAGGAATTACTACAGTTAATAGAAGATAAGGGTTTAGGACTTTTGCAGAAATACTGTATTATGGATTTCCAGAACGAATGGGAGTTAACTACCGAAGATGATACAATTGAAAATGAAGGTGAAGTAGAGGATGAAGATTCTGACGATTCTAAAGAATCAACTGAGGTATATAATACAAGGCCGATAATAGTTACAGCCGCAGGACCTGACAGTATCACTAGGACTGGTTATTTCAGAGATAAGCCCGAATGGATTATAGAATACGATATCAACTATCAAGATAGAATATTAGTTCCTACTATGGATGAGAACGGAGCTATAACAAGGACTCCAGTAGAAGCTAAGGGAAGAATTACCAAACTTACAGATGAGAACGGAAATAGCTGTAATTATGATTTTAAACATCTAACATTCTTAATAAATGATAATCTATATTATACTTTCGGAGGAACTACTGATTTAAGTTCTACAGATTCATTTAAGAATGTTAAATTAAATTTAACTAATCCAGCTAGATATGGCAATAATGGTATTGATTCTATAAGCATAAATGAAGGCAATAATATAGTTCTTAGCGGAACTTATAATAATGTACAGTTAGGTACTATAAATAATTCATTTACTTTCGATGGTACTATGAGTAATGTCAAAGTTATAGGATCATTATCTAATGTAATATTTGATAAGAATTCCGGATCTACAGTAGTTAATAATTGCATTATAGACAACTTATCAGAAACTACATTCAGAGGTCCTCTAGAGTATTGTACATTTCATAATACATTATCTGGATATGATTTTACTAAGGAGAAATATCCATTACTATATGACAGTTCTAAGGTTAAGAATATATATTTAAACAACTCTAAAGTAAATATAATCTGTATTCCGGATATAGTATTCCCGGGAATGATAGTAATGTATAATGGGCAGGCTCCTATACCAACTGGCTGGCACATCTGCGACGGAACTGGAGGTACTCCTAATTTAGTAGGAAGCTTTATTAAGGCTGGCACATCTGCTGGAGAAACTGGAGGTAAGGAAGAGATTGAACTAAAGATAGAGAACCTGCCTCCACATACTCATAAGTTCTCGCAGTCTTCAGTAACAACCTCTGAAAGTGGGGAACATTCTCACATATATAGAGCACCAGTGCCAGGTGATAGTGATAATGCTAACGATAGAACAGTACAGAGAAGTTCTACAGATGCATTAACTTCTCCAGCTGGAAATCATACACACACAATAGACTTATCTTCAGCTGCGCTTGAGGAAGTAGGAGAGGGAATTCCATTAAAATGGGAACCAAAGTATTATTCGTTAATATTTATTATGAAAGTAGATGCTATGTAATATATATTGCAAATAAAAGTATGCAATAAGTTAGTAATTAAGATAAATTACCAATCAGTTTTAAGGTTCAAAATTTATGCTTAAATTTGCAAATAACTTTAAAGGGAATTAATATGGAAATGGAATTAGCGGAATTAGGATTTGACGACGAAGACATCTTAGGTGAAGAAGGTCAAGTACATACTGGAGACCCAGACGATGATGTCAAACGATGGATGGAAGGAGATGTGCCAGAAGGTGACTATCTGGACAATAGCTCCGATAACAATCCTGATAATAATCCAGACAAAGAAGACGACTTACTTACTAGTGTACTAAAAGCCAAAGGAATTAATCCAGAAGCTATTAAGGTACGTAATGACGAGGGAGAGATTGAAGAAATACCTTTCACTAGTCTTACTAAGGAGGAACAATTAGATTTACTCAATTACAGTCCAGCCGAGGACGAATACGGTCTAGAACCTGAAGAGATAAATCTAATTAACGAACTCAGACAGAATAATCTAAGTGTACAAGATTATTTAGAGGCTCACAGACAACAAGCTATCCAAGACTATCTCGATGGATTAGAAGAACAGCCGCAGTATCAAGTAGATGATTTGTCAGATGAACAACTATTCTTAGCAGATTTGAAAGCAAACGTCCCAGACCTCACAGACGAAGAAGCTCAAGCCCAGTTGGATTTAGAGAAACAGAATGAAGCTCTGTTTACTAAGAAGATGGCTGGCCTTCGTAATGTCTATAAAGAAAGAGAGGATGCTCTTATTCAGCAGACTCAGCAGGACTACGAAGAGAAACAAAGACAAGCTGATGAAGCTTATGAGAACTCTATTTTAGAGGCTATTCGTGATAATGAGACTATAGATTTCGGGGAGTCTGAACTTACCCTATCAGAGGACGATATGAATGAAATTGCTTCCTTTATCTTAGATTCAGATGCTGCTGGAGTCAGATATCTTGCTAGGGCTATACAGGACCCGCAAATGCTAGTACAAATGGCATGGTTTGCCCTTAAAGGACCTGAAGCATTACGTCAGATTTCAGAATATTATAAACATCAGATAACTGAGCAATCTCGTACCAATTATAAAAAAGGGTATGAAGATGCTAAGGCTGGTAGAACCTCTAATCCTACTAAAACTGTAGTTAAGCGTCCAGAACCTAGGACGGCACCTACTAAAGGAATGAATATTAACGATTTAGATTAAATCTAATTAAATAACTATGATAGTAGCAAATTTCGTAACCAATCGCGCCACTATGGGCGACACTAGAACTTATGAGGATTTCTATAAGTTCCTAGGCACTAAACCAACTAGACTTGGTGTAGTATCAAGACTCTACCCAGAGTTAACTGCCTCCTACTTAACTGAATCTTTGAGAAATATCTTCTACATGGATTCTAAATCAAATAATAAGTACAGAAGCATTGATAGCATGTACTTTGAATGGGAAGTAGAAACCAATTACATTAAGAGAGTTGAGTTCGCAGATGTACCAACTGAAACTGGAGAGAACGGAACTGAAATTGTAATGGCTTTCAAAGAGAACTATTACCAGAAGTACGATATCTTCAAGATTGACAAGACAATGCAGCAATGCTTCGTTACTCAAAGACCAGTTCGTAAAGCCGATAATTACTGGGAAGTAACTGTTAGATTGATTGATAATGATTATTCAAGTGTTCTTGATCTTAGCGGTTGCCAAATTGGTGATACTACAAGATTCCAATCTAATGCTATGCCTGAAGCACACGAAGAAGGATATGTAAAATATCAATCTAATATTGAACGTCATAGAGGATATATTACTACTCACAGATGTGATGATAGTTATACTGCTCTATATGCTGCTCAAGAAGATGTTCTTATTAAGATTGGAGAAGGTAAGGATAAGGGAAGTATGTCTGAAACCATGTATAGAATGGATAAGACTCAATCCAACTTGCTGAAGAACTTCTTGTATGTAAGAAATAATGGTCTGCTGTTCAATAAGACTAATGTTGACAAGAATGGTAAACCGACACTGTTCGATCCAGATACCGGTCGTCCTATCTATATTGGTGATGGTATCATCCCACAAGTTGAAAGATTTGCATCTAAGTATGCATATAACAAACTTACAGTTGAAGCATTCACTACAGCTATTGCTATGATGAATGAGAAGAGTGAGAACCCAACTGGTAACAAGTATGTACTTATCTGTAACGAGAAAGCGTGGGGAGATGTACAAACTTGCCTGTCAGAATGGCTTGCTAGATTCAAAACTTGCGGAACTTATCTGTGGTCTAAGAAAGCTAACGGTTATGTTGACGTTGGTGCTACATTCCAATCTTATGAAATCGGTGGTAATACAATTTCATTCAAGGTTGATAGAACATTCTCTCGTGAATGGGGTAGCGACAAGGGCTTCATGTTGATGCTTGACTTGACTGCTGATAAAGTAAGCGGTGAACCAGCGATTGAACATTCGGGTTGCTGGGCAGCGTAGCCGTAATAATTAACGCAAAATTAAAATCTCTTTAATTGCTGGAACTCCTTGAAATAGTAGGACAATCAGCAGCCAAGACTGAGGATAAGCAGGCTCATAGAGTAGCTCTCAGTAAGGTTCAACGACTAGTCAGTTTGACGTAAATTAATAATTATAATTAATTGAAATGGGAGAAAGTTTAAATCCAAGGTACATAGTATACCTTACTACTAACACAATGAACGGTAAGATTTATATCGGAGTTCATAAGACATTAACTGATAAATTTGACGGATATTTAGGATGTGGAGTTTTAACATATAAACCATCTACCTATAAGTTCAGTCAGACTCCATTCCAGTATGCAGTTAATAAGTATGGTCCAGATAAATTCATAAGAGTAACTATTAAAGAGTTCGATAACTTACAAGATGCTTTAGATTTAGAAGCATGGTTAGTTACTACAGAATTTATACAACGGAAGGATACTTATAACATCGTTGAAGGTGGAAATGTTCCTCCTCATAGTACGAGAGAGGTTCACCAATATTCACTAGATGGAGAATATATACAAACCTTTGAATCAATAGCATTAGCTACTAAAGCCTTAAAGGGAACTAAGAGTTTAAACATTGCAAGAGCAATTAAAACTAAAGGTCAGGCTGGTGGTTATATGTGGTCTTATGATAAAGTAGATAAACTTGAAATCTATGATAAAATAAATAAGCCGAAACGTGTTGGACAATACACATTACAAGGAGAGTTAGTAAAGGTGTATGATACAGTAAGGGAATGTAAGAGAGACTTCTGTGGATGTGTTCATGTGTTAAAGGGGGCACGTAAACAAGCAGGAGGTTTTACATTTAAGTACATTGACTAAACTTAAGATATAGTCTAATCAACATGGTAACATGTTGGGCATAATTGCCAAATGTTTACGTTGAAGGGTGGAGACTTTATTTCTAACAAGTATCCAGGTGTTGGTGGTCTTGACGGACTGAGCTCTGGAGTTGTTTCAAGTCCTGTAGCTGCTTCTAAGCTTATCAACTGGGGTTACTCTGGTGTAGGTGTATTCTCACCTTATCGCTCATTTATAATGAAAGAAGTGTAATAAGTTTATAATAGATAATGTGGGGAAGGCATAAGACCTTCCTCACACTATTTTAACAAGATATTAATAATATAATTAAAATGATAGAATTAATATGGCTGATGTATTAGACAACGTAATTGTCTTAAGAAGTGTATTCGGTAAAGTAGGACAGAAGTATTTCTTAAATCCAGTAAGAGATCCTCAAACTGGCAGATATCCAGACTGTGTAAGACCTGTGGATAGTAAGGGTGATATAATCTTTCAATCCGAGGCTGATAAAGGGAAACCACTTATTGCAGAGAATAGAGTATTTATTATAGAAGACGGAAAGACATTTAACCTAAATGATCCTTGGCAAGCTGCTGAGTGGTATTCTATTCAACATTGTCCGATGATTGCTATGTCACGTGACCAACGTGATAAGAATGGAAACTTAGTAATTGATGGAGACTCTAAAAGGTATGGTAGTGCAGAACTCTATGTAGAGAGACCAGGCTACGAAACTAATAAACGTGTTAATAAGAGAAGACTTATCCATGACGCAGAAGAATATATTATTAGAGACCCACAAGGTGCTGATGGTAGACTTAAAATGGCTAAGTTACTTGGACGTAACATGCGTAATGCTCCAGATGCCGATGTAGAAGACTTCTTGATGAATATTGCATCTAAAGAACCAGAGAAGATTATTAATCTTTATCGTGGTGATGATATCGCACTTAGACTGCTATTTATTGATGCTAAGGACAAACGTGTCATTTATGTGAAGAATAAAGTTTATCTATATAGTGAGAATCAAATTGTACTTGGAGCAACTGATGATGCAGTAATATCTTGGATGAAGAATCCTACTAATGCTAAAGTACTTGAACTCATTAAGAGAGATGTTTATCCTGAGTTCTATGATGACAAAGGAGCAAAGAAATAAATAACGTAAACTACTAAGAATGACAGCTAGACAGGTCTATGAAGGAGTTCTGATAGAACTTAATAAGGTAGAGGCTCCCAGTTTACTTTTAGAAGATTTTAATTACCTATTTAATAAAGCTGTCTATCAATACATTAACACTCGCTATAATATCTATGATATTAATCAGCAAACTACAGATGATGTACGTGTATTGAAAGCTACAGCAATTTTACCAGTAACACTAGCTGCTAATGCATATACTGGCGATGGTATTACTGGCGATGGTGTTACTGGCGATGGTGTTACTGCTTCTAATGCACTTTATGGAGCCACTTACGAGGTAATACTTCCTTCAGATTACTTACATATTCTTAACTGCGTATGTAATTATAAAGTTAAGAAACAGTTTAAATGCTATAATCCTGATTCTTTTGTACAATTCTCTGCTAGAAGGTTAACATCTGACTTATGGTCTCAAATTATTAACAACTTCTATATGAGACCTATGTATAAGAGACCGTATTTCTACATTCATAATGTAAATACAAATGTAGCTAATCCCACTAATCCTTATCAATCCGCCACTAACAGTGGTACTGATATTACATCAGCAACCACCTCAGACGGAACTACTACTGTTACAGGAGGACTACCCAAAACTATAAAGATTGGTAGTAATGCTGTAGATGCTGTAGAAAGGTCTGGACAAATTAGATTTGGCAACACTTCTCAAGTTAGAATGGAGATTAGATACGGTAAAGACACATCACTATTTGAACTAGTTAATGTGTACATTGATTATCTGAAAACTCCTCAGAATATCAGACTTACACAGGAGCAATTAGACTTAACAGAAGATACATCTCAAATGATGGAATTCCCAGATTATGTGTGCCAAGAGATTATAAATGTGCTGGTTAAATTAGTCATGGAGAACTCTAGTGACCCAAGACTTCAAACTCATATTCCAGTTAATACGACTATTGCTAATCCAGCTCAAGCACAGTCACAACCTAATAAAAAGTAATAAATTATGTTTAAATGGACTAACACACTGATTGTTAATTCTAATTTAGATTCTAGCGGTAAAGCTAAATGGTCTGCACAACCTGCTGACACAGCTAGTGGAGTTGAAGGTAGCTTTGAATTTAAAAGAGTAAACAAATTCCTCAAACCTAATGTAGTACATATTTATAAAAGAGCTGCATCAGATCCAGTACTTGGTAAAGTAACCTTTACTATGGATAACCAGGGTGTAGGTAACTATAGAGTAGCTCTCTACATTAGATTGTCAGGAAGTCAGAATTCTTACTACTCTAATGACTTTGTATTTAAGGGTAAGCCTCTTATGTACGAATTTGCTGTTAAGGATGCTTCTGCTACGGCAGCTGATATTGCTAAAGAGGCAGCTAGAGTAATTGAGAAGATTCAGACTATTTATGGAGACCACTGGATTAAAGCTAGTGCTAATGGTAACAATTTAGTTATTGAAGGAATGGATGAGTATCAGCTATTTACTAAAGCTGAAATTCAGAAATTTGATCCAACTCTCAACACAGCTCTTGTAGGTGGAGAGTTTGTAACTATTGCAACAGCACTTCCTGCTGATGATCCAGACTACGATGGAGTTAATACCATTGTTAAATCTAAAGAAGGATTCGGTACTTACTGGATGATTCTTAAAGACCTTAGACTGCCGACCTTGGAAGCTAGACGCTTTGCTGCTCTTAATGAAGAGGAGCTTCCAGTAGCTGGAGCTAAGTACAACCAATATACTATCTACTACTGCAAGGAAAGAGGTATTATGGGTGGTGATGCTGTAGGAGAAGTTACTAAGTCTATGACTACTCACGTATTCTACGTTAAAGAAGACTTAGCAGCTGATTTTGAAGCAGCTTTAGGTAACATCGGTACTGTAGAAGCTATTACAGACTAAACAATCTAAATTAAAATAGGCAGTAGCACACCAATGCTGCTGCCTATTTCTATTTTATACCTATGGGATATTACGAGAAATTAGCATCGGCTATATATAATGATATTATGAGTGGACTTAGAGGCTATAGTTCTAATCCATCTATGTCATTAGAGCAGTTAGAAGATGACATCATAGACGAAAGACTCCAAATTATTAAGGAGTACTTTATTAAAGGTCTAGTTCCTAAAAAGGACTTATTAATGACAATTCCATGTATTCAAGTAGACTGTAAAAGTATTGACAGATGCAGATGCAATGCTAGTGTATGCGACCAGGAAATAGCTCATTTTGAATTGCCTCAATTATTAACAGAGTTTGGAGACGATGGTATAGAATATATAGGTACTACTGATATGACATATCCATTTATATATTATACGAATCCTACATTAATGACTTATCATAAATACAGAAGGAGAGGTAAACGTAAGCCTTATGTATGGATAGATACTACTCCTAATGAGAATAATATGTATGATGGGTTTATATTTAATGCTCCGCTTATTAAGCAATTAACAGTAGTGGCTATACCTAAAGACCCTAGACAACTTGATTATTATGGGTGTTGTTCACCAGTAGACATTAATAATATGACCTTTATTGATGCAGAAATTAAGAAAAGACTAACTGAGAAGAAGATAAGATATTATAGGCAACTTGCTATGCCTATTACACCTAATGACCAACAGCCACAATAATGGAGAATTTTAATGCAGCATATTATACTGCTAATCTATTATATAATCTGGAACTAAAACCAGAGGAATTTGAAGAAATTGGTCTAATTGCATGGAATAAAATAGGCAACAGAAGGACTAGACTATATAGATATACTACTAGCATTCAATGTCCTGACAATACTGTAGAATTGCCATGTAATTGTGATATAATAGAAGCAGTTACATATAATTTTGAAGAGTGGAACTACGTTACTAATGACACAGTTAACGGAGATTATGCTTCACAATTTATTGAGAATTATATAGAGACTAGAAAGATGTATAGTGATCCACTCTATACAAGTGGTAAATATGCCAAATATGAAAGAGTGGGAGATACTTTATACTTTGACAAGAACTATGGTCAAGTTAATATCTTATATAAAGGCATAATATTAGATGAGGAAGGTCTTCCAGAGATTAATGAGAAGGAGAAAGAGGCTATAGCTTGCTATTGTGCAGTTACTAAGAGGTTTAAAGAAGGTTGGAAGAATCACAATCAAAACATGTTACAAGAGGCACAATTATTAGAACAAAGATGGCTTAAATTGTGTGATGCGGCTAGAGTTTCTATCTATATTAATCAAAATGAAATGAATACTATATTAGATGCCAAAACTAGTTGGAATAGAAAGATATTTAATAAATCATATAAACCGATGAAGTGATAATGAATTATGCTTTAGGGTACGCCTTCAATATTCATGATATGTTTGCTAACTTTGATACTAGTAAACTTGATTTAGAAACTAAGAAGTGCGAGGAATTAATAGGAAATAGACATAAAGAAGTAATTGCTAAGAAAGTATTTAAGTATGCAGTTAAATTAGTAATAGATGATGTTATTAATAATAGTGCTAGATTTGAACTGCCAACCGGAGGTAAGAAGTCATTTATAGCTATGAAGAAATTTAGTGGGGATGATTTCAAGAATGCTAGAAGGCATGGTAAATGGAAGGATATAGATTTCTTAAATTCTAATTTCTCAGCATATTCTATGATATTTAATTATCAGAATCATGGTATATTTAAAGAGAAATTAGTATACTTGGACAATATTAATAAAGACATCATAACTGAGAATACAAATGCCGGAAAGCAGTATTATTAAGAAGTATACAGACTATATAGAAGCCGTTAAGAAAGAGTTTCCGTATCTTAGTAATGCTGATATTAGAAGGATTCTTAAGTATGGATGGAGACAAATATATATTATTAATGTATCTGGAGGTGATACTTTAATTAATAGTCATAAATACAAATATTGGTTCTATATAGGAGAACTAACACGTAATTCTATAAAGCATTTTAGATATTACAGAAAGAAGATGCGAACTAAAGTAAGAATGATGTATAAGAGAAAGAATATTCAGTGGGATGGATATTATTATATAGCTATTACAGATGAAGAATATGAAGACTTTATGGCATCAAAGAATAAAAGAGGACGCAAGAAGAAATATTACATATTCGAGAATAAGTTCGTATATAAAATTCTAGACGAATGTAAGTTAACGTTCTCCGGCAATAAATACTTTCTTAAATTTAAAATGCCTATAGATTTAGGGTACTTTTATAAGAAGGATAAACTTAGATGTGAATCTCCAGAGATTGCATTTACAAGAGATAGGGCTGCTAAGTTTGAAGATATCTTAGTAAGCAATAATAACTACGAATATTTATAATATGAAGAAAGAAGCAATTAATACATTTGGGGAAGGAATAATAATGGATTTAAATCCATTGACTACTCCTAGTAATGTGCTTACTAATGCTCTCAATGCTACTATAATAACATATAATGGCAATGAGTTTGTACTTCAAAATGATATGGGTAATGGTAGAGTAGAGACTGCTTACTTACCTGCTGGCTATGTTCCTGTTGGAATTAAAGAGTATGGAGGGATTATATATGTTGCATCTTATAACCCCCTTACTAATAAAGGACAGATAGGTTCATTCCCTTCCCCTGAACGAAACATTAGTAGTCAAGAATTAGAAAGAGCTAAAGTAATTATATCTCCAAGTAACTTTAAATATTTAAACGGAATTTTAGATCAAACTATAGTGAAGGTTGAAATATTCCCCAAAGACACTATTTTACGCTCTGGAGATAAGTTTACTATACTTCTAGACTCTGCAAATGTTAATAGCTTAAAGCTATTTATATCAAATTTCTTGAATGCGTCTGGAAGTAAGGCAACATCTCCGAAGAATAAACTACTAACTCTGTCTGTAGCAGTATTAGACTCTAATAATAATCTTAGAGACATTACTAGCCAATTAAAACGATTTGATGCTAATAATAAAGTTATAACATTTGATGCATCAGCATCCCCAATATTGAAGTTTAATTCTGGATACTTTATTCAGACTATGAGTAATTCTGAAAGTACAGATGTAGACGAATTTAGAAAGAAACATGCAGTAAATACCTATAACAATAAAGTATTTGGGAATTTATACTTAGTAGCTAGTTTAAATGTTATAGACTCTATAGGAGTTTCTACATTTGGATATAGAAATACCACAGATGTAGATGTAAGTTATGATGATATAGAGGTAACTGTTCCGGCTAAGAATGTGGCTGTTATCTTTGAAGTGGAATATAAATACAATTGTCCAGACGGAATTTATGGTTCTCCTGACAGTAGCATAGTTACAAACATTGCTGATGTAAATACATCCTATAATTCCTATTACGGTAACTCTTCTGAATATTCTCCCAGCAATGTTATTCTAGGAACTCAGTTCAGTACTTCCAGGGATTCTAGCAAAGCTACTTATACATTGCCATTTCATACAAATCCTGCTTCTGATAAATCATGGCCTATATACGACTTAAATACTGGTTTATATGACAGAAAGGTTAGAGGACAGCTTAATTTGCCAGTAAAGGAGGACGTAGAGAATGATACTTTAGTGTATAGTGCTATTCCGTGTATGGAGTATACTAAGTTACCTGGATTAGAAATTAATGGCTCTATTAACTTAGCAAAGCTAGGTAGTGGTGATATAAGTATGAAAGTTTGGAGATATTATTGTAATCCAGATTCTATGACACTTACTTGGGGACTTGAAGCTTATCCTAGACATGGTACGGCTATAGAATCTGTAATATTTGAATTTTATGATATATTCACTGCTTCAAAGGTAATGACATATACAGCTCCGAGAAGAAGAAGTTACAATGGTTCATTTACCAAGACTTTTAATTTTGGAGTTTTACAACCAAGAAGACTGTATCTGGTTAGAATAGCCTATAAATTAAATACTGACAATAAAGACTATTATACTACAGTAGGCTATAGATGGATGTTTACAACTACTCTATATAATGCACAGTATTTTAGAACCGATGAATCATTCGTAGATGATTTTGCTAATCTAGATGTAGATACTCTTAACAAGTTAGTATTTAATATAGAGGATGCACTTAAACTACTGAGTAGACTTCCTAGTGCTCCTATTATTAGCGATGAGTCTTATATGACTAATGAGGCTAAAGAATATAATACTTATAAGAACTCTAAAACTGAATTTGTATATTCAGTGAATCCAGTGCATGAACTTGAAGGAGCTGAAAAGTATCCATTTAAAGTAAATGAAGCCAGTATTGAAACAGAAATAGAAGTGTCTAGAGATAATGAAGAAACTAAACCTAAAATGACAATTCCTGAAATTACTCTAATAGGTACTGCCAAACCAGGCAATATTAATGGATATAAAGAGTATAAATTCCAAATAGATAAAACTTCTACCTGGGATGAGTCTAAGGATGATGTTGACGATAGTAAATTCTTCGATACTAGTAACAACCTTATAGGGCAACAATTTAAATTCGATTGGGATGATACTGCTAATAGATTAAGGTTAACTGTGGTTACTTTATCTAGACTATACACTAATACAGTTAGTACATCTATAACTCTAACAAACCCATATGTGCCGTTTATTACTAAAGATACTATTCCAGACGTATTTGGATTCAATCCAGTTGAGGATTTAGACGGAAGACTTATTAATACTAAAGAAATTGGATTTAGAACCAGGGATAGAGGTCGTACTGAGAGAGAAATAATAGACTATTTCTGGAGAGATTCTACAAATGCCAAGAGTAGACCCAATTACTATGGAGGAATGAAAGATACGGGTGTATGGCAGATAAAGGAGAGGGATGATTTATATGTTAGAGATTTTAGAGACAAGGTGAAAGAGGTTATTCAGAAAGTTATTGTTGAAAGACCTACATGTGTAATTGTCGGAAATCCAGGAGCATACAATCATTCTAACGTATTTGATGATAGCTCTAACACCTATGAACATATAAAGAGTAAAAGTAATAAATTCTTAGGAGGAAGATCTACTCAGATATTACTATGGTATGATGGCAACGATTATGTATGGGTAGAAGACTTCTGTTATGGTAATTCCTCATATCCTACCTTGGAAATGACTGAAATAGTATACAGAACGTTTAAAAATGTACTTATTCAAAAGGGAACAACAGTAGCTCATACATTCTTCTCTTTGAATAAGAAACACTACGCATACAACGCTGAGTATGATGCTTCAGTGGAAGGTAATCTTACTTGTTCTTCTACATATAGTGATGAGGTTTTAATTTCAGAGGATGGTTCCTTTATATATACTAGTGACTCTATTAAGGAACAAGTTAATAAGGTGCTAGAACAGGTGGATGCCATCATTAGCGGAGAAGAACAGGTTAAGGAGGAAGATGTTACAGAAATAGTTAAGCTAGCAACATTTAACCATGTAGACAATGAAGATTTTAACATCCCAGTTGAAGTTACAGTAGAAGCTCCAGGAATGGAGGATGTATATAATGCAGCTGTTGGAGTAGCAGATGGCAGTACATTCGGAACTGTTGCAGTGTTGTATGATAATACAGTTGTACCTCTTGACTATAATGATAAACCATTCATATCAGGTGCCATATACTATGCAGAAGAGAACAAAGATGTCAAATTAGCAACTGTATCTTCTGGGGCAAATGTAGTTAGAAACCTAAAAGTACAAGACGGCACTCTCATGGTTAAACAAGCTACTAAAGTAACTAAACAGTTCGAGATAGTCAGAGGTGGAGATGCTACCTGGTATTTCGGAGGTTTGCCAGTAGTAGATATAGAATTTAAAGATAGTAAAGCAGTAGGAACCAATTGGGGTAAATTAAGCGTATACGAGTAATGGTACAATTATCCGAGGGCAGTTTTACAATTAGCAATTTAAACTTCCAAACCCTAAGCATATCTTATTACCTAAGTCAGATAAAGCCTGAAGGTAAGATTGTATATGAATACAATCCATTGCGTAACTTTAGACTGTCTGAGGATATAGATAATGAGGGTAGACATCCAGGCGATGTAGGCTTTAATAGCGATGAGGTCATTGAGGCTGGAAGTATAATAGACTTAGATACAGAGTTATTAGGATTTAGTTTAAATAATCCTGTAGATATCGTTACTCAGTCTTCCTACGATGGCTCAGTTAACCTTATTATTAATGACAATAGAAACATACCAAGATTAATAAATACTAGATTCTCTGTACTTCAAAACAATACTTATGAAGTAGTAGATAGAATCGGAAATAACGACACTAATCTATATGACGAGAATCAATTCGATTTAGATACATCTCTTTATAAAAGAGTTAATACAATCCCCTCATTAACATTCAATGGGGTTTTACATCATGGAAATTTAAGTGTAGGAAATTACGTACTATACTTTAAATATGCAGATGCTGATGATAACGAAACTGATTTCGTAGCAGAATCAGGTATTATATCATGCTTTATAGGAAATGATGGTGATCCGTTCTCTATCAATGGAGGATTTATTGATCAAAATAGTTATAAATCTATCAATTTCTTAGTATCCGACATTGACGGAAGTTATGATTATCTAAAAGTTTACTATACTAGAAGCACATCAGATGTTAGCCAGAATAGAGTTGTAACTGCATTTAAAATAGAGAAGAAATATCCAGTAAGAAATGGTATATGTAATATAATCATTACTGGAGATGAAAATGCAGTTGAGATTCCTATATCAGATATAAATATGCAATATTTGATTGCTGATAAAGTTAAAGCCCAGGCAGTATGTCAGAACATGCTGTTCTTGGGTAACTTTAACAAGCCAGATCAAATGTATCAGGATTTAACTGATATAAGCTTAAGAATTCTTCCATATATTGATGTGAAGAAATCTGAGGACCTTATAGGATATGTAGATAATACCTACACAGACATAAGTGTTTCGAATACCCCTGGAGAGTATTATAATACTAAGAACATCTATAATTATGTTGGATATTGGAATGAAGAGTTTTACAGACTTGCCATAGTATGGGTAATGACTGACGGAACTCTATCTCCAGCATACAATATTAGAGGTAAGAATAAGATTCCAACCAGAGATAATTTATTTGGAGTTGATGGATATACTCTCGATGGGCTTACCGACTTGTTTGATAGTGAGGGTAAACGAACATATATAGCAGTTGATGAAGAAACTTACGAGATAGAAGATTCGCAGAATTATGAGAATGCTAAGGGTGTTATTAAAATAGATTATGTTCCAGATTCAGGAGACTTTACAGTATGTGGAATTGGAGTATTCATTCCTACAGAGATTGCAGAATACTTAAAAGATAAAGTTAAAGGATTCTTTATAGTAAGACAGAAGAGAATTCCTACGATTTTAGCACAAGCATATGTATTACCTAGAGATATAAATTCTGAAGTACCAGCAATACCAACTGCTCAAGAATATAAAATTGAAAGGTTCTTGGATGATGATAGAATCCTAAATCAGAACTATTCTGAAAGATTAATGAGTATTGATTCAAACTCATCAGAGTTGGGAGCTAGAGCAGCAATATGTCCAGAATACTCCACTAATCAGGGATACTTTAATTCATTATTCACTGGAACACAATATCTCACTAAGAACTCTAGAGTACAGCCTACATCTAAGTATCTTGATATTGATGTATATAATGAGAGAAACTACTTCGTACCAGGATATAAGGCTAACTCAGATGATAACTTAGTAAATGCTAAAATAGTGGGAGTTGGTGATAATGTACCATTAATTGCAATTGAAGATACTTCATTTAGAGGTAGAGCAGGAGAGGCTGAAGAGGCTTTTAGATTTAGGTATATCAAATCAGACACTGAGACTAAAGATGCTTCTAATTTAGTAAGAGGTATTTATTCTCCATATCTAGGAATCATAGGAAATACTACCATAGGTAATATAATAAACATATATACTCCGGGATATGGTACATCAGCATATAAACAATATTTCACTACTAGATATGATGATACATCTCCTTATTATGCTATAGGAGATAGAGTCAGTATAGAGGATGTAATTAGTAAGTATGAATTAACTACAGTAGGAGATGTTTCTGGCTATGTCAAGACTTATTATAGAGGAGATTGTTATATATGCAATTATACTCATAGACTTAATAGAAACTTCCAGGACCCGTCAGCTCCTATAAATGACGAGATAGTAGACGATAATACTTGGAAAGATAACTATGATAATGAGAATAAGGAGAAGAATGAGAAGATAAATAGAGGAGACGTTAATGCAATTAGACTTGGAAGTTGGATTACCGTTAAATACTATACTTCCAGAAATCTATCTATAAGGTCTCTTGACTATAGTTATCCGAGTGAGGAAGGACTTACTGGACTTAAAAGGGGATTCTATCCCTTACAAGAAATGAGTACAGATGGTAATTATAGAATTCCAGAATCGTCTGTAGTAAATGAAGGGTTTGCAAGTACAGTTGGAGAGAAAGTCTCATATACATTACCTGAAGTACCTTATATAAAGAATAGATTTGATACTAGGATATTGTATTCCGATTTAGCTATTAATGATGCTTTCAAGAATGGGCTTAGAGTATTCCAATTTACTCATTATAAGGATTATCCTAGAATTTATGGAGGATTAATGAAGATGGTTGAATGGTTCGGTAATCTACTTTGCATATTTGAACATGGAGTAGCTCTTATTCCAGTCAATGAACGTGCAGTTGCTGGAGAAGGTTCAGGTGGAAATGTCTTCATAAACACTTCTAACGTGCTGCCAGAGAATCCAATGATGCTGTCAGATACATTTGGTACTCAGTGGCCAGAAAGTGTCATCAAGACCCCCTATTACGTCTATGGAGTGGATACAGTAGGAAGGAAGATATGGAGAACTAATGGCAAACAGTTTGAAGTTATTTCAGATTTTAAGATACAGGAATTTCTAAATGAGAACATTAGTCTAACTGAGCGTGAGTTGACTCCAATAATAGGAGTTAGGAATGTTAAGAGTCATTATAATAGATTCAAACAAGACGTAATGTTCACATTCTATGATAATCTGTACGGATTTGAAGAGAAAGTTTGGAATATATGTTATAATGAGGTTTTAGGTAAATGGATTACATTCTATTCTTGGGTTCCGTCTTACTCAGAGAATATTGATAATGTATATTTTAGCTTTGATAGAGATACTTCTAAATGGATAAGTAAATTAGGTTCTTCTCAGAAAGGTTCTACATCACAAGATGGAGTTATTCTGTCTAATGTTGTTATTGATGAATGGGGTACTTATGGAGGGTTGAAATCTACGGAATTAGATTTAGTGAATAGAGCTGTTCCTAATGATGATAAAACTGGAGTTACTTATGAGAAGACTTTCAGTATTGTTAGAGACAATTTTGGATTTTATAAGCATTTTGACATTAGAGGAGGTAATCACTTAGTAATGCTTTCTGAACCAGATTGGAAGTATCCTGTAGTTCAATTAAATATTCAATGTGACATTACTGCTAGATATAAGTCTGGAACAGTTCCCACAGATATTAATGAATATTTAACTGGATGGAAAGATTATCTATCATATAATTTAGGATTATATCAATCTAGTATTGCTATTACTACTAAAGAAATTCTAGAGAATGGAGTAAATGATGGATTAAATCTTACTACGGACTTCTGGAAACATGGTCAAGCAGGAATCATAGACATAAAAGATCCAATTAAACCCTGTTTCTGGTACGGTAAGCAACATCCGTTTGAATATGAATTTGTAGTGGTTGACAATCCATCAGTCCATAAGATATTTAACAATTTACATATTATTAGTAATAAAGCTAAACCAGATTCATTCCATTATGAAATTGTAGGTGAGGTTTACGACTTCCATGACGATAAGAAGAATATGTATATAAGACAAGAAGCTACTAAAGACTTTTATCAATATAATGGCTCTGACATCTTATATAATAGAAATTTCTTAAATTTAAGAGGTTCCCAAAGACCCATATCTAGAAATGGAATAGCAACAGGAGCTATGGATAAATCTACTATGTTCCCTCTGTATTATACTAGAGTAGATACTTTTAACGAAGTAGAGGATTACTATAGATTGAAGACTGCTCCTAATAAGGATTATGTTAACTTATCTGGAACTGAAATAGTATACAATGAGAAGTTAAATGAATTTAGGGTATGGACTCATGCTAAAGCAGTAGATATTAAAGACCCTACAGCTGGACGTCTAAGAGGTAATATGAATTATCAGGAAGATGTTTGGGATGTACAGATTAATTCTATTACCTTTGTGCAGAAGAATGAGCCAACTTGGAATAAATCTAATGTAAACGGAGAAGTAATTAATAAGGTTCCTATATCTGTAGGTAATTCTCCAATACCTAATGACCTTAAAGGTTTTGATATTTCTGAAAGCACACCAGTTGAGAATTTTATGCCTAGTGATTTAAGAACATTAGGATATAATATAGATGATATAGATGTATCTGATTGGTGGAGTGGTAGGAAAGAAACTAGGTTGAGAGATAAGTACATTAAGATTAGAGTTAGATATACTGGTGAAGAGCTGGCTATAATTACTGCATTAAAGACATTATTTACAATAAGCTATGCATAACACTTATAAAAGAAGAATTCTGAAGGGGCAGGCAGGTTTGCTTGCTCCTATACAGAATGGAGGTTCTAGTTTCAGTCCATTACCACCTATGCCTCCTATTAATACGTTAAATCCTTCTGGAGGAAGATCCAGAAATGGTATCTTTAGTAAGTCCAATATAGGCAGTACCGTAAATGTTGCTAGTCAAGTAGCTGACGTAGTAAGATCATTTATGCCTGAGAATAATGCTTATCAAGGTCCTAAAGGATCTATTACTAGAGGTATAGATAGTGCATATGATGCTGCTGCTAACATGGCTATGCAAATTAATCCTGTGATAGGAGGAGCAATGAAAGTTGGAGGTTTAGTATCAGATGGAATCAATGCTATTACTGGTGGTACTGATGGAATGACAACTCAAGATTCTATATTTAGTTCTACATTAGGTAATTTAACCGGATTGGGCATTATAAATAGTGCCTTTGGTAAAAGAGCTAACACTATTAATAAAGATAATGAGACTTGGGAACAGCAAGGTTCTGCTTACGGAGGGTCTCTAGCTAAGGTAGACGATGCTCTTACTAAGAGTGGTAAGAAGTATGGATTGTTTAGTAATAGAGCTAGAAAGAAAGCCAATGCTCAAATATCTGAAGCTAAGAGACAACAGAATCTAGTTGCCGATATTAATGAAGAAGCACAAGATGCCTTTACAGCATCTAACTACAGTGGCATAGGACTTAGAAATCAAATAGCTTTAAATGGTGGATATAGAAGTATGGCTATAGGTAGAAACGGAATAAAGATTTTGGATAAAGAATTACAATGGGCTAACTCTATCCTTAATAAAACTAAAGCCTCTGTTCCAGAATTTAAATCTGGGGGTAAGGTTAATGTAATTCCGGAGGGAGCATTACACAAGAATAAGCATCATTTAGAAGATATAAATCCAGAATTTAAAGATGTAACTAATAAGGGTATACCAGTAGTTAGTAAGGAAGATGGTGGCGAGTTAGTACAACATGCAGAGATTGAACGTAATGAGATTATATTTAACTTAGATGTAACTAATAAGCTTGAAGAGCTAATGAAGAAGGGCGATGATGAGTCCGCTATTGAGGCAGGTAAGTTGTTAGTACATGAGATACTTAATAATACTATCGACAATACCGGAATATTAAAAGAAATTCAATGAGAAGAATTGCTTTATTAATTATTATGCTCTTCTTAGCTGTGGGATGTAATAATAAACCTGTTAATACAGAATCTTTACTATATTTTGAGAATAAATATACAGAAGCTTGTAACATACCTGTAGTTAAGAGCCAAGTAGGTAATCAAACTGCTTATTTTATAATAGATACTGGTGCTAACACTTCACTCATAGATTCAGATTATTACAGAACACACCAGGAACTGTTTGTATTTAGTCATACAGTAGATGTACAATATCATGGAATAGGTGGTTCTACTGAGGAAATGACAGTAGATGTAGTTATAGGCGAACTATCTATAGGAGATGTAATATTTATGGAATCTGATTTATCATCAGTAAGAAGGCAGCTTCAAATAGAGGGATATAATATTATAGGCATTATAGGTTCTGATTTCTTTGAGAGGACTTTGTCTATTATAGACTATGGAAATAGAGCACTATACTTTGCAAGTTTGGATTTAGACTCACTAAATATTGGTAACAAATGAGAATAGAGATAGGTGATAGAACATATAATGTTAAAGTAGCCGAATCAGAAGAAGATAAAATTAAGGGATTACAAGGCAGAAAGTCCTTAGCTGAAGACGAGGGTATGCTGTTTGTTTACGATGAACCTCAGACCGTAGGATTTTGGATGAAAGATACTGATATTCCTCTTGACATTATCTTTATAGATGAGGATTTAGAAGTAATCTCAATATATCAGGGCAACCCAAACGATGATACTATAGCTGAAGAGGATAACGTACTATTAGTACTAGAAGTTAATCAAGGCTCTGGAATAAGTGAGGGGGATGAACTTGATATAGAAGACGATGATGAAGTACCTACTATGAAAGTAATTGCTCCTGACGGTTCTACTCAAATGGAACTAGAAGGAGGAGAGAGAATCTTCAGTAGAAAGAACACTAAGACTCTGATTCGGATGGCTAAAAGAGCTAGTAAAAGTAAGTCAGATAAAGATTATAAGGCACTTGGTAAGAAGATGTTTGAATATTTAAAGCAACAAGACCAACGTGAACCTGAATATGTGGAAAAGAAAGATTAACTTGTTAGTTCCATTAACTATAACTACCTTTGTAGGACAGTTAAGGTTTAACGTTAAACAGTAATTTAACATGAGAATTCAAAGTAAATCAATTAAATTTATGCAACAAGGTGGCCCAGCTCCTGCACCCCAAGATGCACCAGCAGCTGCACCAGCAGAAGGAGCACCGGTAGAAGGTGGAGCACCAGAAGGTGGAGCTCAAGACCCAATGCAACAGATTCTTCAAGTAGCAGCTCAAGCTGTACAAACACAGAATTGTGAAGCTGCAATGGCTGTATGTCAAGCACTAGTTCAAGCAATGCAAGGCGGAATGGGGCCTGGAGAAGCTCCTCAAGAGGAACCAACATTCGCTAGAAATGGTTCTAAACTTAGAAGAGTTAGATAATCATTTACAAAGTTAGAAAGGAGCATATATGATTAAGTATATGTTCCTTTCTTAGTTTATATAAGTATGTCACAAGTAATTAGAAAGTATAACAGTGGCGGTAAATCTCCAGAAGAACCAGAATTATTTGAATGGAAAGACGTAGGTAAGTATAATAAATTAGATCTAATATCTGGATTATATAGAAATGTAGATACTTACATTACAAATAACAACCTTTCTGGAAAGAAGGCTGATGCATTCAGAACAGCCACTTCTAGACTTATTGACGGAATCAAGAACGGAACTGTTACATTAAATGGAGACGGTACATTCAACGTTTCTGATAAGTCATTAAGTAGTACAGGACAATTTGATAAGAATTTCCTGGGAGGAGAGAAGAATACCGATAATAATGCTAATAATAGAGCTGGGGACTATGTTCTAGACTATATTAAAAGCATGAATACATATAAGAAGCCTACAGTAGCAGCTCCTAAGAAAGAGAAGTTTGATTTTAATAAGTATTTCACTGGAGAAGTATCTAGGAGATGGTACGGAGGCAATGACATAGATAACGATAATTTCTTTAATCGCAGAAGCGAGGAAGATAGATTGAAATTAATGGCAGACATAGCTGGTGGTATAACTCCAGAAATGTTGAGTGGTTATGATCTAGAAGGTACTATTGGTGCTGATGAAATTCTCAACAGATCTAAACGCTTTGTAGAAGCTATTAATAATGGAACTTTAGACAACAATGATTATAATGCATTTGCAGAACTAGGCGGTGGAGGTCTAGATAGATGGTTAAAGCCACAAGAAGAACAAACTGCCACGACTGATGTAAGAGGTAATTTGAGAAAGCAATGGGAAGCCGAGGCTAAGCAGAAAGGATATACTGATGAAGCAATTCAAGCTTATATTGATAACAAACAAAGAGCACTAGATGAAGCTTCTCAGAAGGAAGTAGACGCTAGGAATACTGCCCAAGAAGAGAAATCACATGCTGATGCTAAAGCTGCGGAAGAGGAACGTATAAGACAGTTAGGAGCTTCTAATATAGGGAACTATAACACAATTTCTACTTTGCCTGAGGTAACTCCGTATAATTTCGAAGGTGTATATAAATCCAGATATGAGAATCCATGGTCTTTAAGTTTTAGTGCCTATGATTTAAATCCTGATAAAAGTACACAAACTGTTCCTCTTCATAGAGAAGATGGTTCTGGATATTATGACTCTGCAAATATTGGTAAAACAGTCCCAGGAACTACAGCAGCTCAAAGGCTAGCTAATGACTTAGACTATTACATAAGAGCTGCTGACTTACGTGCCCAGAAGGAGGGAAATGATTCATACAAGCTAGAACAGTTAAGTTCGGGAGAATATGTAATTCCTGATAGCTATAATCCAAGTACAGGGCTTATTAGAGTTTACAACCCTAAAACTAGACAACTTAGATGGGTAGAAGCTCTTACTACTCAAACTGGTAAGGATCGTGTTGAATATTTGTATAATATGGCTGTTTCTCCAAAATATAAAGCAGATGGTGGGATTTTGAAAGCACAGCAAGGTAATGTAATTGATTGGAACATTTTAAACAAGCGTGCTAATGAAGAAATGTATAAGAAGAATCGTCAGGCTGATCAGAGATATTTTAAATCAATAGAAGAAACTAAAGCTAAAGAAGCCAAAGCTAAGGCTATAGAATCTGGCAAATCTGAAGAACAGGCTATTAGCGATTCTAAACCTCATACTCAATGGTCTAAGGCAGATATAACTAGGGCTGGGGCTTTAGTTGGAGATGTTACCAGTTTGTTAGCTAGTTTTAGTGGGATAGGTTCAGTTGCATCAGCTGGTATAGGAGCTGCATCTACAGCTGCTAATCAAGCAGCTGATATGATGGAAGGACAGAGTTTTGGACAAGCGTTATGGAATAATGCAGGAAGCTATGTTTTAGATGCAATATCTCTTATTCCATTTGCTAAAGCAGCTAAAGTTCCTAAAATGATTAAAAGTGTCAGCAGATTTGCTCCATTAATGACAACTACACTAGCTGCTTATCAAGGATTATCCAACGGTGGTGAGTATATTGATAGTTGGAATAAAGTTAAAAATGGAGAATCTTTGACGGTAGGAGATTGGAGAAACATCCTAAGCTCATTGCAATTAGTATTAGGAGGAACTGCTGCTACACATAGAGCTTCTAAAGCAAAGTCTCATGTAGACGCTGCTAAATCTACTGATAAAGTATGGATGAAGACTGCACAAGGATGGAGAAAGGTAGATGCTGAACTTGCTAAGAAAGTGGAAGGTGCTACTAGCATTGATGCCCAAAATAAGCTTCTTAAAGATACAGGTATTCAACTCGAAGAAGCTAAATCTTGGGGAGGCTTTGGCAAGGGTAAGGGTGTAGCTAAAGTTAAAACGACTCCATATTATGATTTCAGTAAACCAGTAACTACATACTCCGGAGATTTACCTCTACAGCATACATTTGGACCTGGAGAGAGGTGGTTAGGCAATGCTCAACTTCCTACTATAAAGATTCCTGGACTAAGAAATGCTTATAATAAGGTTATACATCCTCAAGCTTATAAAAGAGCTAAAGGGAAGAATGTTGATAAATCTTCTGAAATACTAGCCTTGCCAGCCCCTAATCAGGTAACACAAGGCACTAGAGGTACATTTGGATATAATGCCACTACTGGTAGACATACTACTGACGTAACTGATCCAAATAAACTAGCACAAACTAAAGCTATTGGAGATAGAAATAGACACAATGAAATTATTAGAAATGAAAGGCTCACTCAGCAAACTGAAGCTAGAGAAATTCAGAAGGCTAAAAATGAGGCATTAGCTGCATGGGCTGTTAATCAGCCATTCCCTAAACAGCCATTAGCAGGAGCTGCTAGAATTAGTAAGGAGAAGTCTTACAGAAACATATTCCAACCAGTAACTGAACGTGAGTACAATAAAGTATGGGATGAAGCTGTTAAGAATAGGAAAGACTTCGGATATGAGGATGTAACTCCTAGAAGGAATATATATACTGCTCCGACTCCAACTGAAATTACTGTTACTCCTAATTCTAATTCCATTACAGACAAGAATGCTAGATACTTGTGGGAGCTTGTTAACCCTCCTAAACGTAGCACTGCTCACATTAAGAGGGAACTTCCTAAGAAGCAGACTAAGCCTAAGACTAAAAAGAAATCTAAGGATGATAGAGTTACCAAGAAGGCAGATGGTGGATTGTTAATTCCTAAATTTCAATCTCCTGCTGCTCCAATACAACGTCGTAACGTTAGGTCAGCAGATGATTTAAGTTGGAATAATGACATACTTAATAGCTTAGGACTTAAAAACACTTTAGGTAATATAACTCCTGCTAATGCTAGTAAGTATAATAATATGCAGGGGGATTATGCTAAATTAGGATTTGGCACCTCTAAACCTGGTGATACATCTCTTACATATGATCCTAATGCAGCTGATTATCAAACTACATTTAATAATCTTACTTCTGTTAATCAAGACACTATGTCTGATTTAGTAAGAAGAGGACGTATTACTGGTAGAGGTGGCAGTTCAGATAAAGGGACACAGTGGACGGCAGATGGACTTAAGGGAGATCAAACGTTCTTAAGGCATTTAGGTACAGCAGCTACTACTAAGGAGGGAATGGATGTATTGAGATCTTTAGTTCCTGATGATATAGATGTTATTAAGAATTTAAATCAAGGTATGGTAAACTTTATGCCTAAACTAAAGATGGCTGGTATTACTGATGGTAAAGGATTTAATATTCCTAATACTCCAATTGCAACTACAGGGTTATTAGATGAAACAGTTCCTGACGTAGAAGCTACTCCTCAAGATATTAAAACTACAAATAATTCAGGCAGTTATAAATTAAATACAAAGGGTAAAGCAGCTACTAATGTACTGTCTGGTTTAAGAACACTACCAGAGGATATTATTGCTCTAGGTAGAATGGTTGGAGGGTTAAGAGCTAATCGTAGAGCCGCAGACAAATATAAAGAAGGATTAAAGCCGCTATTAGTAGATACCTATGAGAATGTAGTACCTATTACTGGTAACTATCTTGCTAAAGTATCAGCTGATAAGCAGGCTTCTAATCTCACCTCGTTAGCTGCTAGACCTAGAACTTCTGATGGTTCTTTACAGTTAGCTGGAGAATTGGAAGCTGGTAATAGAGCTGCCCAGATGAGATTCCAAGGAGATATGGCGGATGCAGACATGTTTAATAGAACTAGAACATTAGCACAACAAGAATCTGACGCTGCTAAGGCTAGAAGAACTGATGTTGCCAATAGAAACAGAGCTTCAATGTTACAAATTAATGCAGCTAAGAAACAAATTGATTCTGCCAGAATTACTAATAACTATGAAAGAGTAATTTCTCCTTACTTAGCAGGTATTGAAGGAAGATTTAGACAGAATAGGGCAGCTGGTAAGCAGTTCGATTTAGAACAAGCTAGACTAGCTAATGCTACTAAATATAGACCTCAATTACAAGCATTACAAGATAGATATCTTGAAGCTCAAAAGAACAATGATCAAGAGGGAATGAAAGCTGCTATGAATGATTATTATAAACTAGCTGATGCCCAGAATCAAGAAATGTTAGCTCAAAGGAAGAAACTAACTCAGATGCCTTGGTTATTTGAGAAAGTAAATCCAGTTCAAGCTAAAATACCTTATAATAAATCTGGAGCTAAAATGAATTCAGCTGATAGAATAATAATGCAAAGAGCAAGAGACTTCAATAAGAGAATGCTAGAAGATAATAAACAACTCCATAAGAATATTAACGAATCTAAAAAGCAACAAGCAGATTTAATTAAGCATATGTCTTCTTTAACTGCTGAGCTGATTAAGAAAGGAATGTCATGGAAATAATTAATAAAGTTAAGAAGCTACAAGGCGGGGGTATTCCCGCCTTCGTTGGCTACACTAATGTTCCACAACCAATGCCTAGTGCTCCGTATACAGAAGGCTCTAATAATGTAGAGAGTACTAAAGATAAGGCAGAAGGTATAGATAAAAGCCTATTACAAGCTCTATACAAAGAAGGTCTCATTAGTGACGTAGATGCTGTGGCTTCCGAAGTAAGCAATTTGTTTGCTAATAAGAATAATCCGTTAGATCCAAATTCTACTGCAACTGCTTATAGACGTACACTACAGTTAATGGCTAGACTTAGAGAGGGTAAGGAGCAGTGGAAGATGGCTATAGAAGAATCTAAGAAGAATGGTTCCTATGGTGAAATGGCAGTAAGTACAGATGGTAGGTACTATGTGATGGGAGAAGATGGTCCGGAATTAAAATCCACTTTAGAGAGAGGTGATAGAGTACTTACTAATGCAGATTTAGCTGAACTAAGAGCTAATAATGTCCCATTTGCTAATAACATATCTACTACTATAGCTAATGGTGTTAGTATGGAAAGTATTAATAAGACTATTTGGGAACTTATTAGTAAAATTGGAAAGGATAATACTTCAAAAGAATTCTTTAGAACCAAGAAAGGTCAGGACATAAAAGACGGTATTGATGAATTATTAGCTGCCGGAGAAGATGGTGTTTATAAGATTACAGAGAAGAATACAGACCAATCTAGGAAAGCTGTGACTGCTTTAAATTATTTAATCTCTGTAATGCCTACTAATGCTAAGGCATTATTAAGAGGTAAAGCCGCATTAGCCGGATTAGACCCTAATAAAGGTGCTTATAAATTAGTGGCTGATATGGTTGCATCTGGAATTGACAACACTAGTGAAATTGGAATTGATTTTGATAAAGCTGCTACCGCTGGAGCTAATACCGATAGTAATGGTAATAAGAAGACTTTGAGTATGAAGCCTATCATGTCTTATTATGCTGGAGAGAATGGAGTAGAATCCACTTACATAGTAAATCCGGGTCAAGGATACCAAATGCATACTGATGCAGTTATTTATGGGATGCCATTAGACCAGAAAGGTGACGTAGTTCCGCAAGGGTCATTACAATCTTTATTAAATTCAGGAATCGGAGGTATAGTTGATACTACTTCTATTTCTTTAGGAAATCAAAGAGTAGATTCTTCCAATCTTGGGCAAGTACTATACGATGGTACACAGTTAGCCAGAGCTATACTACCATACACATATGATGCTAATGGTAAGATTGTTCCAGATTTTGAATTAATGCCAGAATTTATAGAGGCTCAGAAAGAGATTAAAGAGCGAGGCAATAATATAACTGCCGTTGAGCTATCACAGATATTGAATGCTCACAATTTAGGAGATTACATGTATCAAAATAAAGATGGGGAACTTATATGGAATCCTTCTAAGTTCCGACCATTCCTAATGACTAATGTAATAGCTGGAGGTAGCGATAGCTGGATTGGTGGAAAGAGTGGAGTAATTGATGTAGATAAAGCAGGGGAAGGGTATATGACTAATATCAGAAGTATGCCTGAAGTAGACCCTGATAATATTAAGAATTTGTTTAAAGGTAAGTTAGGTATTACTCCAGAAAGTGAATTGTTTAGAACTGTAGCTTATATGCCTGTACTTGAAAGTGCTGGTTTGGCTCTTAATGTAGCAGGTGAAGATCCAACAATTCCTGTGGATTGGGGAGATATGAGAATTATAAAAGGTAAAGCTGCTCAAGCTAAGAAGTTATCAACATTTACTGGAGCTAGTACATCTAAATTAGACTAAATATGAATAACGTAAAGAAACCTAATGATTGGTTCATAGCGCAGATAGATAATCCTTCGTTTACTCCTGGAAATTTTAGAGATGTAGGATTAACTGCCGACAATACTGGATTATTAGATAGAAATACCTATAAGAATAGTAAATATGTCCAAGATAAATTTAAGGATGATGAAGGTAAGTTTGATGAAGTGTCCTTTAATAGAGTATATGATGCTGCCGCTCAAACTTATCAAAAGTTTGCTAATGATGAGTTTGAGGAAAGTATTATGGATGATGCTGATTGGGATCCTTATTCTCAGTTAAGACCAGAGGATGGTAAAGTTAGGGACATTAATTTTAATGTAACTAAAGTACTCAATCCAGATAGATTAAAGACTGGTGTATCTCAAATAGGAAGGACTGACAATAGAGAATGGACTGCCTCTGAACTAGCTCAAACTCAAAAGGTATACGATTACAAAACTGGGAAGTATAAGGAATATACACCTAATGATAATATACTATTTGGTAATCCAGTAGGTTTCTTAGCGTCATTAGGTGAACCTTTAGTTCTTGCACAATGGGATGAAGATGGAGAACATACAGATCCATTTACTGGAAGAGTTGTTAAACACAGTAAAGGAGACTTAAAATATAACGATGAAGGTACTTACTACTACGAGACTCTAGGAGGAAGAGAAGCATACGGACGTAAATTTAAATCAGCGTTTGATTCATTTACTGTAGACGGTTCAGCAGCTAATAAATATGACTTCTTCGATTCTGATGGTCTTGATAAATCAGTTACTGGTACTGTAATGAAGACAGTAGCTGCAATAGCTCCTCTATTTGTTCCCTACGTTAATACTGTATATGGAGGGGCTATGATTGGTGCTCAATTAATGGATATTCTTCCTACAATCTATAAATCCACCATAGGATTAAATCAAGACACTCCAACTGCTAACTTATTGCAGGGTATAGGTAGAACATTTAAAGGTTCTAAATCTGAATATTCTCAGCAAAACTTGATTTCAACTGAGAACTTCTTTGATTTAGTAACAGATGTAGCTTTGCAGTGGGCACAGCAAAGAACTATATTCCAAGGTATTCATAAATTACTTGGAACAGAAGCCAAACAAAGAGCTGCTTTAGCCAAAGCAGGAGAAGAAGCTGCCGAAATATTACTTAAGAATCCAGAGAAGTATAAGAACGTAGCTGGCAGTGTCATAGAAATGAATCAGTTAAAGGCTGCTAAAGCGTTTGAAACCATCCTTAAGAGAAATAATAGAATGGCAGCAAATACTGCACTTGGTTATATGGCAATGATGCAGGGTTTAGAAACCTTTGAGGATGCTATCGGCCAAGGAGCTACTAGAGCTGAAGCAGCTGCTATTGCATGGGGTGCTGTTGCTGGTATGTATGCAGTTGATAGAACTGGTCTTGGTGAAATATTCTTCCCAGAGCTTAAAACCTCCGTACCTGCTTACAGACAAGCAATTAGAGAAGTTGCAGAGGAAGTTAATAAGGGATTTGAGACACTAGCTAAATCTAATATACCACAACCTAAGAAGCTGGCTAAATTCTTCGATACAGCCAAGAAGAAGTCCTCTGATTACTGGTCTGATGTTAGAAATCATACTACTGGGTTTGTTCAGAAGATGCTTACTGAAGGTCTAGAGGAAATGTCTGAAGAAGCTGTAGTTGACTTAGCTAAAGCTACATTTAACTGGGCCCAAGAAATGGGCTTTACTGAGAGCAAGAATAAGTTAAATGCTGGAGAGAATGCCTTTGAAAGATACGGAATGAGTTTCTTCGGAGGAGCTATTGGTGGTGCTATATTTCATGGTGTAGATGTGGTGAATAATTATAGAGCTACTAATGAACAAACTAATCAAGAGCTTATATATCTAATCAGAAATGGGCGTACTAATGAACTAATAGAAGAGCTTAATAATCTTAAGAAGAAGGGTAAATTAGGTAACAAGAATCTATCTGCTACTAAGACTGAGGATACTAAGGAAGGTACTGTATGGACATCTCCTACTAGTGGAGCAGATAATCAAAATGAAGCAGTATATAATCTCACTAAGAGCTATTTTCAACATCTAGATGCTGTTATTAACCAAGAAGGTATGGGATTATCCGACGAACAGCTATTAGACAAAATGGTAATGAGTGATGTTAGAATGAAGGCTTTAGCTAGCATTGAGGTGTCCGATGGTCAGAAGTTTGGTAAAGCTATACTTAATGGCTACAATGGTAAAATGCTCCAAGATTTTAATACCCTTACTTCTAAAATAGTTGAGAAACGTAACGAAATAGCAGATTTAGAGCGTAAGACAAATGACACAGACAAGAAAGGGTCAGTTTATCAAGCTGATTTACAAAGACTACAACAAGAATATTCCGATTTACAACTTCAAAAGCAGAAATTCCTGGATGGTTCATTCTCTGAGTATTATACAGATCAAATGTTGTTTGCTATAGATAATTTAGCTAACCATCAATATTATGCCGCTACATTTAAGGATTTCGCTGAATTTGATACTAAACAGAACTTCCAGGATTTATCAGAAGAACAAATAGAATCTCTGAAACCTAAATACGAAGCATATCTGAAGCAAGATAAGATGGAAGCTCTAGATGCTGCTTATGGTATATATAAGAAGGTTAACAAAGGGTTCTCTAATAAGCTTCAAGAGGGTAGTATCTCAGTTGATGAATATTACAAATTTAGAAGGGAAATATTCTCAACTATGGTTGACTTAAAAGCTACCATAGACAGGCTTAATCTGGAAGATGTTACTGAGCAAGAACTCCAGTCTAGATTTGGAGTAGACCGTAACATTGACTGGGTTCTTAATAAGAAGTTTACTAGACAGGTATTTGACAGAAAGGACAACGAATCTGATGAAGAGGCTGAAGCTAGATTACAACAAACTGAACTGTATAACCAAGAAGTGTTAGGAAGAGTTCAAGGAGTAATTCAAATGGCACAAGGCTATGGATTTATGGATGCCGAGACTAAAGACTTACTACTTAGTGTTCTTGGTGATAAAATCTCTAACGAACGAGCAGTTACGACTGTTTTAAGCAAGATGTTCGTTAATAAGATTATTAGTAGAGGAGTTGATGATAGTGGTAACTTTCTTCCTAATCCATTGATGGATAAACTAATAGAAACATTAGAGAAAGTCAATGGAGAGAACTTAGAAGACATAAACAAGGAAATCCATGATGTTATTAACTCTGAAGAATACAAGAAACAGCTTGTTAATGAAACTTTAGATTATTTTGATGCTATAGGAGAATACTATGAATCTGAAGATGCAGATAATGTTATGAAGTACACTGAAGAGCGTATTAATAACATGGAGAAGATATATCAAGATGCTGCTAAAGAAATAAATAGTGAAGTACTAGCCAACCCGTACAATGCAACAGTATTGCAACTACGTAGTGATGTGCTTAAACTTAAAACTAGTCCAGTGTATGATTATCTTCAGGATTTTACTAGGACTGTATTCGGAAGCACCTCTAATATTATAGACCTTATAGAGAATGAGCAACGAAGATTTGAGGCAGCTCCTACTATATCTGATTATGTTTTAGATGGTAACAAAGAGAAGGAAATAGAAGATGCTATTACAGCAATTAATATGCTTAAATCAGTAATCTATTCTAGCTCTACTGCTGATTTGGATGTTGACAGGCCATTTGGACATAATGCTCTTATGAATCATTTCTTAGAGACATACTTCCCTAAAGAAGAGAAATATGGAGTTATTAGGGACGATGTAGCAGCCATGATGAATATAGAATTGGATAAAATTATTAATCAGTTGCTGTTCTTAACTGATCTATCTATAATGAATGGGGTAAATCAGTTTAGTAAACATGCTAGAACTGGTCAAAAGATATCTAAATTGCTATATAACGTATTAAGAGGTAATGGTAAATATGGATTCCTAAAAGACTTAGAATATAACGGAACCAAGTTATTTGCAGGTCTAGATGAAATATCTACCCCAACCTTGGACAATATTGACGAAGCAGCTTATGATAATCCAGCGATATCCGTCGAATTGGCTAACTTACAGAATAAGCTTTATGATACTTTCCATAAAATAGTATCTGAAAGCGGAGAATCGGTAAATACAGTACTTAAATCTATGTTCTCTAATTTAGGGGCTAAATTCAATATGTCTAGTTTAGTAAATCAAAATAACACTAGGTTTAGCCCGGAAACGGAATATATAGAAGACTTTGATATTTATATGTGGTTACACGCCACATTAGCATTTAAGAAGTCTGATTTTGATTACTACTTGAGAGAGACTCTTGCTGATTCGGAAGCTACCTATGCTCCCTTATTTGCTCAAGAATATGCTGCTTATATGTCTACAGCTATGGCAGTTAATCCAGAAGTAATGAATGCTGCTATAGATAATATTGATGTTCCTAAAGGTCAGCCTGGCAGTGAATTACTAAAGTACTTTAATACCGTAATGGTTAATGGTATTGGAGGTGCTGGTAAAACAGCGGTAATTGCTAAGTTGGTACAGGGAATCGTTACTAAAATTAACCCTAATTCTACTGTGTGGAAGGTTGGACCGTCCGAGCAACAAGTTAATAACTTGGTAAGTTCTCTAGGAAGTGATGGAAAATCTTTTACTGTAGAAGGTTTAATGAGACATGTCTTAGGTGATGAGACTTATGGTGAACTTAGTAAGGACATTAATAGCTCTAATACTGAGTCTAAATTATATGACTTAGTAGAATTTAATGAACTTAAGCAAGGATACACTGTAGCAGTTGCTAAGTCTGATATAGAATATAGTGACAACGCTACTCCTAGATTGCTGTTTATTGATGAAGCTACTTGGGTTAATAGTGTTTATATGCAATTCTTATCTGATTGGGCGTCCAAGAATGGTGTTACAATAATACTATTAGGAGATTTGAATCAGAATGGATATGAGAATGTAGAAACTAGTATATACAATGTTAAACCAACTGAAGCATTAACGGTTAGAACTCCTAAACTGGATATTAGCTTACGTGTTACTAATGTTCAGAAAGACGATAATAATAAGCAAGTTAATGCAATTCTTAGTAGAATCAACTTTAATAAGGATAATGTAACCGCTGATAATGATGCAGAAGTCAGAGATAGAATATTCAATGAAATTACTAGTAATTTAATTCTGAAACATTATCAAGACGATGACAATCCACTAAATGGAGAGAAGATAGTAAATGAAATTTCAGAGGAAGATATCAAGGCATTATTGGAAGCTGATGGTGAGATAGGTTATGTATACGATAATGAAAACTCTCCTACATATCAGTTAATTCAGAGAATGAATGATAGTAGAATCAAGGTATACACTCCTAAATCTGTACAAGGTTCAGAAGCTGCTCACTTCATTATTGATGTAGACTTTGCTAAATACGATTCTACTGACTGGGCAGACCTTATTAATTTTGCTAAATCCTTCTATACTATGATGTCTCGTTCTAAAGAGGGAACTTACATTATTAATAATGGATTATCTGCATATGTAAAAGAGAAGAATCTTATTAAGGAAGATAGAACTTCTGTAACTCCTAGTCAAGAACGTATTATTAACACTTTCAAAGAAATCAGAATGGCTGCTTTGGATTCAGAATTGGAAGGATATACTCCTTCTCCAATAACTTCTGAAGAAACACCTCAATCTCCTGAACCAGCTGCTAAAGCTACTCCTTATACGCCTAAAAGTCCTTCTAAACCTAAAGGAGATAATCCTATAGAGAATGAATTATTAGGTAACTTGGATGGAAAGAAGACCACTGTATTAGATTCAGAAATAGAGGGTGTTATGTCCGGAATTAGGGCTTATGGATGGTATATGAGATATGGTATGTTAGAGAATGAGGACGGAACATTTGATAGAGTAGTTAAAGATGATATTATAGATGATTTAAACGTCTTTACTAAAAATGGAATTCATTATACTGCTAATCAATTAATTACTCCTAAATCATTATTGGTGGATATTAGGAACTACCTAACATTTGGTGAGAAGTTTGATGAAGATTTCTTACAGAGACTGTCTGATAGTGGTAATGCATATTTAGCTAAGTTAGGATTAGATGTATGGAATAATGGAAGTTTTTATCTTGAAGTTCGTAAAGACGATACTAGTACTACTGGAACAGATATAGCTAGGGACAAACAAGGTTACGATAAGACTAAAGTAGAATCTACTGCATTTAATATTGTTTACAGAGTCAGTATAGATGGAGGTAAAGATATTCAGTTCACTATGGGTAAACTTACTAATCCGGACACTTGGCAGAAATGGGATAAAGCTCATGGCAATAAGTTAGACGCTGCTATATCTAAGTATAGGAAGTGGTATAAGAATATGCAAGAATGGTCTAATTCTAATCCAACATCTTCTAAATACTTCAAAATCAATGAATCTGACATTACATTCTCTAGAGCAACTAGACTAAAAGAGGTGCCAGGTCAAACTTGGAATCTTAATGAACTACAAGAAGCCTTTCCTAATGCTCTAATAAGTCCTATGTATGGATATACCGGACAGGGTGGTGTAGCTATGATTGATAAATCAGTTAGAGGCAAAGGTATAGTGTTTGCAACTACTAACAAGCATCTCAAAATAGACGGGGAGAAAGTTACTGAATCAAATCTGGCGGACATGTATATCAAAATGCAGAAGAAGAGAGCAAGAGCATTTGATGAAGCTAAATCAAGGGGTCTTTCTAATGAAGAGGCAAACGCAGAAGTTGCAGATAGAGTACCACCAATCATTAGAGCTATAGTAACTACCCCTAATGGTTCATTTATAAATGACTACTTTACATTATCATTCAGTGATTTAACTAGTACTGACGATGATGGTAAGAGTAAACTTGATATACAGCAGGTTAAGGATTATATAGGTACATATGGAAGTAATACTACAGCGGCTAGAATGTTAGTAGCATTATGGAATTATCGAGCTGGACTTAACAACTTCTTAGATGCTTATAAGACATATATGTCTACTAATAATCTAAGCGAGGTAAGAGGACAGACTGAAGTTGATAAGTTTAATGGACTACTAGACCAATCTATAGTTAATGGTGCTAAAAGAGTTCCTTGGAATCCTTCTACTTATAATGGATTTATGTTTAGACTTACTTATGCTGATGCTATTAAGGCTAATGCTCCAGGTATGGTAGTTAGACCTATAAATCTTAGTGAGAATGAATGGAAAGAATTCAACGCAGGTAATAAAGTATCTAGAAAACTTACTTATGGAGTATATATAGATCCAGCAGTCGCTAAGGCTCAATATACTATATTAAATGAAATATTTGATGTTTTAGGTAAATACATTTCACTTCCTAAGGATACTAATTTCACAATTAGAACAGAAGGAAGAAATATGGATAATATCCTAGAGCAACTTATATCTGATAATGGAGAGATAGAATTTAGTGATGGAGTAAGAACTGTTAAACATGCAGCCTCAGCTTTAGGAAATATGGGAGGATCTTTTAAAGTTGTTAGTTTACTATCTTCTATCTATAAGATGTACACTAAAGGTTATAAAGCAGGAGATGCTTATTCATTTACTGCAAAAGGACCGGATGGTAAATCTATAGAAACTAGACTAGAAGCAACTAATGTTCGCATAGGTGAAGCTGTCAGAGATGCAGGTAGGACTAGTGCTTTTTCTGTACTTAATAATATGTTCAATGTTATATTACATGGTACTCCAACTATTAAGGAAGGTGCTCCTACTACAACGTATGCTCCATTTATAGATGGAATATTCTATACTCCAAGATTTCAGACTTCTCATGACAGTCAACCCTCGGATTTCTATCCTACTAGAAATAATTTAGATCAGTTCCATATAGATGTAGCTATAGAAAGTCCTAATTTCGAAATTACTATAGACCCTACTGGTTTAAAAGAAGTAGAATTTAAGGATGATATATTACATGCTAAGAGAGACGAATTTAACTCCAGAATGAATTTGTCAACTATGGGAGCTCTGTCTAATGTAAGTGGATATGAATCCTTACAAGATTTAACTGACAGAGCCAGGTCTAGATATGAGACTGAAGGGGATGCTGCTATTAATGATATCATTAAAGAATATAGTAGCTCAGTAGCTGTCAAGCTTTCTGATGCAGTTAATAATAGACAATTAAAGATTAATAATGACACTGTATTAAGTATTTATACTACAGTTCTTGACACTGGATTATTAACTATAAATAGTTACTCTACCCTACTAGACGAAATAAATAAGAAGAGTCCGTCTGTATTACCTAAGAAAGTAGATGGTTCTATTGATAATTCTGCAATTCAGAATGTTGAATATAATGGTAGTAATCTAGAGGAATTTACAGTAACTTTGCAGGGAGGACAAACAATAAAAGGTTCTATTCTCGATGGTAAAGTAGAAATTACAGATACAACTATGTATGAAATTCCATTTGATCCAACTAGAGAACAGAAGTTAAAGATATTCGCAGACACACTTAACGATTTTGATAATCTTAGGGAATCTGAAATTGCTGACTTAATTAACACATTAATGTCTCTATCGTCAGTAACTCCAGAACAGGCCCAGGCTATATTGGATAAAGCCAAACTAGTTGACAGCCATTTTGAAGGATTATTGACTGATGAGCAGTTAGACAATGATGATTTAATTGACGTGCAAGAATACATATCTTCTTTAGCTTCCAACAAGAACATTATTGATAGTCAAGGATGTAAATTTAATATCTAATAAGAAATGGCATGTACTAACTTTGACATAGGACAACACAGACTTGATGCTGAGGTTGCCCTAAGAAGTACAGTATTAAAGTTTAGGAAAGAGCCAGTAATATCTACTGCTAATTTCATAGACGACTTCTACAACAGTTTGAAGAATACTGGACTATTTAACCTGGAGAGCGAGGCAGAATATGTCTCGCTTTCTGAGGTTCTAGAAGATTTTATTAAGACATCCAGAAGATTGACAGATGCACGGAAGGAACAATTATTAGCTGAATACGCTGTACCATTAAGTTCCAAATTCAGTATTAATCCGGAAACCTCTACAGTAGAGGAAGTTGACAAGAGTCTTGTTATTAAAGACGAACCTGAGGACATTCAAGTAATTGAAGAACCATTAGAGAGAAGAGTCGCAACTCCATCCATTAGTGATATTTACGGTTCTGCTTCTGTAGTTAAGGAGTATATGCTGAATCAGTTTAGGTATAATATTATAGAAGCATCATTAGTTAATTTTGCTGATGGCAGACTTATTAAGAGCAATGATGATTTAAATGTTTATATTGCTAAATACAAGAATACCTTATTTAAGAAATTAGTCGACTATATTAAATTAGCTAATTCTGAAGAAGGTATAGAAACTGATGCATCTATGCTAGATACCATCTACTTAGATGGAATTCCTAACGTAGAGAATATGCAGAAGGTACTGGATGTTGCTTCTGGTATATTTGAAAACATATCTAAATCTGCGTTAGACAGTGCATTCGTGTCTAAGAAGAGAAACATAGAAGGATTCTATAAGAATCAGATGTTAGTGGATGGGTTCAATGCATGGGCTGTTCTGTCTAACGGTAACTTCGATACTATTCTTAAAAGCTTATTCGGAAAGAATATGGAAATTAGGAATAAGGGATATGTAGGAATAGAACTACCTGTGAGCACTAATAAATACCAATTTAGATCTGGTTCTAATATGGTTAAAACATGGAGAACTAATGAGAATGTGGATGCATTATCTGAAATAGGTAATGTGTCTAGATTACTTATTGAACAAACTCCTGTAATTAATCATGTTACTGGAGAGCAGATAGGTGACAAGTATTTAAATTTAAAACAATTCGTTCATTCTTTTAGCAAGATTAAAGACGAATACAACTTCATGTTCTTTGGAGAAAGACTACAGGATTTAGTTTTAAATTTACATTCCGCCCCTAATTATTACTTAGGAGAAATTCTTAAGGAAATATTAAATAGCGATACTAGGTCTAAGGTATTCCAAGTAAACGATCTTAACGTATTTAAATCTATCTATGATAAGTTCTATAACAAAGATAAATTCAACTCTCTATATAATATTGCAAATAGAGATTATCTAACTTCTAAAGCTATCACTACTTACGATTTGTTAGATTCTATATCTGGAGTTGTAGACAGAACTAACAATGCCAGGTATGTAGAATATGCTCTTAATAGTGATACTAGAGATTTGGATAGTTCTGAAATTAAGCAATCTAATGTAAATAGACGTAAAATACAGAGAGAGAATGATATTGATATTGCCAATGAACTTATGGCAGATAGAACGGGCCTATTAAATAGGTGGGGAATATCTGTTAATAATGCTACTACTGGCGACGTCTCTTTTACTTTGCCATATAAAGGAGAGAAGGTTACTGTAATTTATAACAGCAATGCAGTTAGTAGTAAAGGACAAAGAAAGCTTGAATTATCAAACTCTGATATTGTTAAATTTGGAAGGCTGAATACTATATTAGAAGAGCCTTCATTTACTAAATTAAAAGCTATATATGAAGAGAACAATCCACAGGTACTTACTGATGGAGAAAGATTATATGTATCTTTAATAGAATTTATAGATGACTTTGCTAATACAGGATTCTTAAGAGGCAATGTAGATTTACTAGCTGCATTCAGAAATGTGAATGAAGCTAACAATCTTGATTATCTTGATAAATTAGTAGCTGTTGCAAGTAGTTCTGCATTTGTTAATACAGTATATGATGGATATGAAAACAATAATCCTGAGAATTTATCATTACGTTCATATATAGAAACTCTGAACTATTACAATGAGAAGTTAGGAGACAATAATGAAAGGTTCTACTACGATAAAGCCTCAAATTCATTAAAGGCTATCAGACCTAATTTAATTAATGTACTTAATGATATTGTAGCAGCTGAACAGGTAGTAACTGGAGAAATATACAAGTCAGTTATTAAAAATGCTGAAGGTAATAATATACCTAACAGCAGGATTGCTAACTTAGCCGGACTGACCAGAAGTTATGTTAAAAAGTATATACTTGATAATCCTAGTTCTGCCTTAAAGAATACGCTATTTGGACGAAATCCTAATATGCTAATGGGAACTTCCATAAAGACTGATGTAGTTAGTAGAAATGGAATAAAGAAGAGTGCCACTAAATTCTCTGTTGCAGAAATAGGATATTCTTCATTGGTATATGACTTCTATGGAAACTTATTAAGACCAAAGAATGGTAATGCACCTGTAACTATTAATGTACAACCTACTGTATATTCCGATAAGGGAACATTTGTAATGTGGAAGCTTGGTGTAGATAAGATAGATGTACTTGATGAGAATGGTAAGCCATTACTCATTAATTTACTTACTTCACCTACTAAAGACATTATTAGTGCTATCAAAGGGACTGTAGGAACTTACTATAAGGAAGTATTCAATAATGTATTGAGTGACTATAAAGAAGTATACAGACAATCTTTAGAGACATACTTACAAAGGTTACAGGCTGTTAATCCTGAGGCTGCAAATAGAATACTATCTAAACAGAGTAAAGTAGATGCTGAGAATGCTAGAATAGCTAAACATAATGAATCGCTGGATTCAGAAAGAAGTAGACTGTTACAAGCATTAGATGCAGCACAAGCAGCTGGTGATTTTATGGATGCTGGTAGTATAGTAAGTGCTCTAGACTCTCTTGATATTAAAGAGCCAGTTTCATTAGTAGATGTACTTGATTACCAGGACTTTACTAATTTATTAGCAGTTACTACATCAGGTGAGTACACTAATATGTCTTATGCTGCTGGAGTCCCTAATATTGATAACGTTCACACTAATAATGGAGGGTCATTTGAACTCAATGGTAAAACTAAGAAAGGTCTGATTCCTAACAAGCTCTTAAACTTCCTTGCCACAGAAATGTATGCTAAAGATGATGTGTTTAACAAAGCTATGCTTAGAGAACGTAAGAAGTTTGTTAAGGACATGATTGACAATAATATGTCATTCCCTTTAGTATATGCCAATGGACGTAGCAATACAGTTCTTAGAAAGGCTGCGGATAAGTTATTAGGAGCTGACAAAAGACTATGGGTAAATGAGAATACTCAAGAACTTATATTAGCTAAACAGGGTAATACTAATATTACTAGACTATCTGATTTAGATAGTAATTGGTTAAGAGATGATGTAGAAATTACTCTAAATCCTCTAATTGAAAGGTACTTTATAGCTGATTTCTTAACATCAGAGAACCTTAGACTAGTAACTACTGGCAGTAGCATTGCACATCCAAATAAAGCTAAATATGGCAGTTTAGATCCTGACTCATTTAACGGAATAGAAATGGAACACTCTTCTAGAGAACTTGCTGAATTAAAACGTAATGTGATTGTACCAGCTACATTACAATATCTACATCAGAATAGTTTGACTGGAGTGCCACCCTGGTATAGAATAGCTGTAATGAGTGATGTTGGAGCTCCTGTATATAACTTTAAAGGTGAAATTGCAGAAGTGGATGCACATGACGGTTCTGCATGGTGTAATCCTATTATGTCTTATTTGGAGAACTTATCATTACAAGATTCATCTGTAGGGGAAGATAAGAAACCTATTGGACATGATTATAATGGAAGATATGGTACAGCAGCTTTATTAAAGTTTGCTACCTTCTCTGCTTACAATGAAAGGCTTCGTCAATCATTAACATCAGACATTAAATTATATAATTTATTCAAGAAGATGTCTGATTTCAAATGGAGTGAATCAACAGCTGATTGGGATGTTCCTGCTAATGTAGACCTTACTGTAAATTTATTTGGTCAGCCAATGACTCTAAGAGATGTCACTGGAGGTGATAGAATATTTTACAGAGACGGTAATAATCATTATGAGATACTAGGACTAGACAAAGTAGGAAATGGACTGTATAATATTAGTAAGCAGTTAGTAGATATAAATGGAAATCCAATACAAGCAGTAGGTACTGCTAATGTATTAATCGATACTAACGTTCCAATTAATTCTTTATTTGAATTACATGCTGCTTTAGGAGGAGTTTATAGTGAATCACTTAGAGATGGAGAACTTGCATATAGCGATGCTTCACTAGCCGTAACTGCTACTTATGTTAATAATATAGGACAGTATAAAGCCAATGGAGACATACCTACTCAACGTAATACCAATCAGCCACTCAAATATAAAATGATTGCTTACTTAGTTAATAAGTCTGCAATTAAAGTGGGAGCTCAAAATATAAATCCAGATAGCTCTTGGTATGACGATTCTCCATTAATGACAATGCACTTCAACACTGATGGTTTAGGTATGCAGATGGATGCCGACCACGTAGTTACCGACCCAGAACATCAGTCAACAATGACCGAGTTCTCTCAGGTAATTTCAGCTCTTGAATCTATGGGATTTACTCATGATATGGCTAAGAATGCATATAAAAGCTTAGGTAAAGTTGCATTAGCTTCTATAGGTAATATTAAAGAAGCTGTATATGTTCTTACTGGAATAAAACCTACTGATAATCCTGATGTCAAATCAGACTTATATGAGATATTTGGTAAAGCTATTATTAAGGAATTAAATAAGAACAGCGATGAATTAGGAACTGCCAAAACTATCATTCAGAAAGCTAAGGAGGAGTTTGCTTTAGATAGGAAACGTAGAACTTCACATGGAGCTGATGCTTATAAGATTCCTTATAGTGATCCTTCTATATTTGCTAAGGCTTTATCTACATTTACGTCCAATATTAATAAGACTGCTATTAAAAGAAAGTTCCCAGGTATGGGTGCTGTTATGGCTCCTGGATATAACATCATACAGGTACATAGGATTGGAGGGCAGAATTATAGATATGACGATTTATATCGAATTGCAGCTGATGAAGGAATATCAGTAGATGAATACTTACAAAGAGAGCAGGCTAAAATTGAATCTGAACCAGCTAATTCTATTGATAGACTGCTACCTGGAGATAGAATTAAAATACCTATCCAAGAAGTAGCTAGTGTAGTTGCTAAGATTAATAGTGATGCTACTAGGAATAAGAAGTTTGCTGAGTTAGAAGTTGGCAAGTATACTAGACTAGTAGATCAAGCTAATAGAGGAGATGGTGAAGGGGTTGAATTATCTAAGGCTCAAGATAACCTTAATAAGGCATTATCTAAGTTAGAAAGACTAAATAGAGATATAGCATTAACTGTACCTCAGTTCTTAGAAGATAATGGATGGAAGCTTGAAGGAGAGTATATGTTAGTATATGTAAATGACTATGATTCTTATAATTTCGTCAAGAAGAATTTCTCTACATTCTATACTGACATTACTAGACCTACAGATTTGAAACCTGCCGAAATATACTGGGATGATGCAACTGGTAAGAGACATAGTATATTCGATATGCCAGCAATACAAGCATCATTTACTGAACGTAAGAAGTATAAGAAGCTTCCTAAAGAAATAGGAGCTAAATTACAGGCTGATGTTCAGAATACATTTATGTTACTAGATAAAGGGTATATGCCTGCTACTGAAGATATGTTATTGGAATATAATCAAGATCCAGTAGCATTTAGTAAGAAGTACGTTCCGGAAGGTAAATACTTAATGGAACTGCCTAATGGTAATATAGCTATTCCAATTCAAAATCTAGTTAACAATCCTGCTGAATTAGTAATTAGTAAGTTATATGTTAATCAATTTAATTTAGGTCCCAATGATAGTATTAATGATGTACTTACACAAGGATATCAATTCTTTGTTAATAAGTACGATAAATACCATACGCCTAAAACTAAATTATTTGATATAGCATTTACTAGAGGAAGTGGTAAACACGTATATATTGCATTTAATACATCTACTGCTATCATAGATAAGCTATCAGTTAATAAAACTCTTACTGACGATGACTTCATGAGAGTTGGAGATAGTATCTTTAGAATAGACAAAGATGGTAATAAATTATATGAAAGTGGATATTACGATGCTGAAGGTAATTATCATGAGTTAGTAACATCCTATAATGCGATTGATGGTAATTCTGTTGAAGAAGTTTTAGTTGTTAGTACTCCTGATAATGTAATGGATATTTATAAAACTGACGATTTTGATTCCATTAAAATTAGTCAGTACATCAAAGACAAAGCAACATTACAAGGAGTTATAGAACAGGGTAAGGACAGAAGTGATAGGTTATTGAAAGGATTATATGACACATATACTAAAGCATTAGTTAAAGATGATTTTAGCGTATCTAAAATAGCTTATGAACTAGAAGCTTTAGAGAAGTCTAGAAAGATTACTGCTGCTAAGAAGAAGTTCGTATCATTCCAGAAATCTCTTGAATTCACTGTAGCTCGTATTCCTGCACAGACTATGCAATCATTTATGAAGATGAAAGCAGTAGCATTTAATGATTCTGACAAGAACGTGGTACATGTATCTCACTGGCAAACTTGGCTGCAAGGTTCTGACTATGATATTGATAAGGCTTATGTAATGGGTTATGATTTTGATACTAATGGTAATTATGTAGGATGGTCTCCATACTTCAATTTCAATTCCATAGAAGCTCTTAGAATGTCTGAAAGACTGCCTACCCCTAATGGTAAACTATACGCATATAGTCACGCTCCTGGAGCTGTAGATATTACTAATTACGTGGAAATGCTTAATGAAGAGAATTTCTATAACCCAGAATCTCTACCAATTATAGCTGAGTTACTTACTGCAATTGATGATACTAACTTAGTAAGTTATACCGGGTCGGACACTAAGAATGCTGATTTTATTCTAAGCAGAATAAATAATCATTCTATGTATATGACTGAGGAACGTGACGAGAATGGTAGAAGGGTAAAGAATGGTCGTCAGAAGATAAGGGCTATTAATACTTTGCCTGCGTTTAGAAACTCTGTGTCGGCTAGTATTAGTAATATTATTCAAGACCTAAAGAATATGACTCAAGCGTATTCTCCAATCGAAATGGGAGATCCTCAGGCTGCTGCTGAGAATTCTACTTCTGGTAAGGAAGCTAACAAAATTACTCTTATGTCTCCTTCTGCTAAATGGGTAATGCAGATGCAGAATATGGATGGTAAACAAGTAATTGGTATTGCAGCTGTTGGTGAGAAGGTATTCTTTGCTAACTGTTATTATTTTAATGAAGGTATTAGAAGTGGAGATTCTAAATGGATGAACAACATGTTCTTCTCTAATGTTTATAAAGGTATTCAAAGTAAGGTGTCAGAGGATGGCAAAATAATTACTGTAGATACCCTCAGAAACATAATGGCCAACATTAACTTTACTGATTTAGCTCCAGAGAAGAATTATTGGGAGAACCTAATTAGGACTGCTACTGAGCAACAATTAACTCAGGAAGATGTTTCTAGAGTTATTCAAGAGCAATTAGGAGTACAGCCTGACCAATCATTGGTTATCTCAGCTTTACTATCTGCCGCAACCGATAATGCCAAGGAGTTGATTCTATCTAAAATTAATGCTGGTCCTAATCTGGCTGGTATGTATTTACATATGATTATGTTAGGATTCAGTTTTAATGATATAGCAAAGAATCTAATGACTACACCTACAGTGCAGACGGTTAATGACTTAATGAAAGTTAATGTATTTGATGAATATCATGAAACGGCATCTGTTAACTCAGTAATTAGGTCATTAGAGGAAGGTCCTAATATTAGAAACTATTTAAATAATGACGGACTGAAGGGATTGTATGCTAGAGTATCTGTCGACAATCCTGGAATGTTTGCCAAGAGAGGTGAGTGGATTCAAGAAATTAAAGATAGATTCGCTAATAATGGTAACATCGAAGACATATTCCCTGCTAAGAACTTTAGAGAATTTAGATTCCTAGAAGAATATGAATACTTGTTGAAGATGAAGAGAAGGATAGATCCAGATAAATTCACTGAGTTCAAGAATATTAATTTTGATGCAAGAGAGACTGAGCTTCTTGGTAGATTTTATGGATTAAATCAAGGTATGCCAACTGATATTGCAGGTAAAATGGCAATGTTGAATACTTATGAATCAGCTATTACTAATAGGGAGCGTAAGTATCTAACTAGCAGTAATGGGTTTAATGTTGATGAACTAATCGTTAATGTATTGAAAGAGAAGCCGTATCTAGAAGAAACTGCGGTTAGAAATATAGTTAAAGATGCAGTATCTCAGAATATAGTAAATGGAGGTTTTAGTATTAGAAAATTCTTAGACCCGGTTAATAATGGTTATAGACAGACCACAATTGATTACTATAATATTATTAAAGGAACTTGGAACATATTTGACATGATTACTAAAATTCCTCATTTCAAAGCACTATTTGATATTTATAATCTTACTGATACTTCTGACATAAATATAAGTACTAAATTTAATCTAGTAAACTCCTACAGAGAAGCTCTTATTAAAGAGAACCCAGTTTATGGTAGAGCTGTTAAAAAAGAGCAATTAGCTGCATTAGCATCTCATACTGATAACGTTCTAATTAATAATTGGCTTGCACGTAGAAATGTAGTATTTAGATTGGAAGAAGGGCAGGAATACATAGGATCTGACATGACTATACACTCAGCTGGTCCTGGTGGAGAAGTATTTAACTTGTCTACTAATGAGGGAATTGCTAACTTTAAAATGTGGATGGAAAGAGAGGTAATTCCTGCACTAAAGAACGGAGTTGTAGGTAATAAAAGAGTACGATCCTTACTTATTAATAGCTTCATACAGGGATTAAGTAGAAACAGAAGATTAGATCCATTTACTAGATCTAATGTAACTTATATGAAGTTGCCAATTAATATGTTAAGTACTGAAACAGACCCAGTATTTAGTAGATACCAAAGAGACTTTGCTGCTCTTAAGAAGATAGAACTTCAAGGAGTATCTTTAACAGATTGGTTCTTCTTGTATAATCTAGTAGTTAATAAGAATCAGTACGGTGCTGACAGATTAACTTCTCTATTTAATACAATAGATGGAGTTGATGTTAGTGATATGTTAACCGACTTTCATAATTATGTAGGTAACGCTGACTACTGGCTTGATGTTAATATGGATTCATTCTCATTGGAGGATGCCCTTATTAGGATGGCACCTATAGTAAGTGAAAGTTCTAAGGGTAGAGCTAGGGATAAATACATTAGAATTAAAGACGATGATACAGGTAGATTATTTCTATATATGAGAAGCGGAGATGACTACTATATGGTAGATGAAGTACCAAATATGGAAGATGAGGATTCGTTAAGGTTACGTGACAATTACTTCGTAATAAATACTCCTAACCAGAGTAACAGAATGAAGGAATTAGTAATTAACTCTTCTGAATCACTTAATACCTTAGTAGGTAAGATCAAAAGTCTAATGAGACGTAATACTATACAAATGAGAATCAAGTGTTAACATGAGTTGTTCAGTTGAAATTATAATAAATTCTAACAAAGGGGCTTCCAGCGTAATCAAGCTGGAGGTTCCCGATGCTAGTGAAATGTCTTTAGAGGATGCAGTAGGTGCTCTAATGGGTAATAAAGAAGCATATGATGAGTTTATTGCTGCCGTTAACTCTGGAGGATTTCCTCTAGCTAACTTTAATATTAATAGTAATAGACAGGAATTTACATTACCTTCTGGTAATTACAATCTAAATACTATTAGAAATGAGTTTGACACACCTAATATAAGATATCTTGTAGATGCTTTACAGAAAGAAGGAGTTGATTTAAACGCCTATAACATCTTACTTACTGATGCTAAATTCAGTGTAAATTGGAATAGTAATTACGGAATATTTAATTATCAAGGTAATTCATTAGCAGTGATTAAACCTACTCCAGATCATATAGAGACACATTTAAAACAATTATATGTATCATCTTTAATGGATAAAGCTCCCAAAGAAGTTGTAGATGGATTATACTCTAATATAGCTACGGCAGCTAAAATACTAGCCACTGACCCCACTACATCTAGAAGAGCTATGATTACGTTAAGTAAAATAGGTTATTCAGATGGTAAATTTGTTGCCAGTAAGTCTAATGTTGTCTCTGCATTTACCCATTATTTCTATTCTAGTGCTTCGCTAAGTGATGCTCTATATAAGACAGGGTTAATTGGAACTTTTAATAAAATATTTAATGACTTAATAGGAGCTCCAGAGCAAGAGTCCATCAGTTATGATAATCCATCTGCTCAAGCTTTAATAGATAGAGCTAAGATATCTGGAAAGTATCTTAAAATATCTAGACAAGATATAGAATCCTTCATGGAGAATCACGGTTATGGTGAGGCAACTGAAGATAATATAGTGTCTGCTATTCAAGACATTAATAACAATATACATAATGGCAAGTTTATTGATATAGCATATATTAGTGATAGTGGGTTGTTATTAAGAAATACTGTCAAGAAACCTGTATTTGATAAATCTATTGTTAATACAGAATATACTGGAGATATCGTAGATTATATAGAGAACTATAATGGGTATAATATAATCAGATATAATAATAAATACTATATTAGTGATAAGTTAATAACTACTGCTGATAATATACATACCTCTGGCGTAGACAATTTAAAACATGCTAAAAACCTTATTGCATTACAGCTAAATAGACCTATTAATTTTGAATCAGTAGCAACTAGTATTAAGAAGAAATCTGGAGACAAAGTTAACATATCTTCTAGTTCTAAGTTGGAAATAGGAGATAGATTTAGTGTATTAGATATTGCATTAGATGATAAAATAAATTTATACAATGACAAGAAGCTTGTTAAGTCCATAACATTTAATAACTTCGTGTCTGAAATGATGAAGAAGCCACAATACAATAAAATACTAACATCACTAAATGAACAAGGAATTAACATTCAATCTATACTAGATACTCCAGAGAAAGTAGCAACGTTCTTCTTACTTAAGAACCAACTTAGAGATCCAGAAACCCATAATGCTTTATATAATAATAAGGTTCCTAGTATGCTTACCCCGGACAAATTAAATTATGAAACTGAGCTTATTACTAAGGCATTAAATATAATTGAGAATGCTAGTGAGTCAGTATATGAAGTAGTTGCAGCAGCTGGAGATAAATACAACCTACAGAAACTTCAGATGAATACTAACGTTCCGGTTCATAAGAAGGTGCCAAGGTCATTTAAAAGTGAAATGGTAGAAATAGCTAACCATCTTGGAAAGAATTATGGTATTAAAATTAATGTAGTTACAGCTAGGGAATTAGCAGATTCTTTTAAGGGTGTAATACCCAATGTAGGTAGAACTAATGCATTTATTTATAACGGAGAAATATATTTAAATGTAGACAGAGCAACAACTGCCGATTCATTACATGAATTTGCACACCTTATTATGGGTTCCATTAAGAGGACTAATTCAGATTTATATTACGGATTAGTAAACCAAGTAGAGCAACTTTCTGACTATGATGATAAAGTACAAGCATTTAGGAATATAGGAGATAGTAGAGCAGTTACAGACTTAAATGAAGAAATATTTGTTACAGAGTTTGGTAATTACTTTAGTAAGATTGCAGACACGTGGTTTGAAGGCAAGGAAACTGATTTGGATGCCCTGGGAGAACTATTTAAAGCCAAAACTCAAAACACATTCCAAACTTCGGAAGACATTAAAGATGAGAAATTAGGTAAATTACTTAACATGAGCATAGATGATATAATGTCAGAATTTGGTAGTGCTTTAGTTAATAAGGACTTTAGAGAGGGTTTTGATATGGATATGGCATCTGAATCTCGTGTAATTACTAATCTAATAGAAAGAATGATTAAAAGTGGTAATTTAAAGGAGGATTGCTAATGGCTTGTACATACAGTTTAAATATAAATGGTCAAATACAGCAATTTAACGATTATGCTGAATTGTTTGACTTCTTAATAGGACATAAGAACCAGATTGAAATGGGACTTATATCAGATATTGTGTTTAGCCAAGACACTAAGCAGTCTGAAATGGTAGCTAAGTTGAGATCTATTAAAGCTACTGCTAAACTCAACAGCAACGGAGTAGACCCTGTATCTGGTGATATTGTATATAAAGCAGAAGGTTCTAATATGTCAGTTACAGATTTCCTAGAAACCGCTACTATTACCAAGGACTCTAAAGAAACTTTCTTAGGACAGCCGTTCAGTATTAAGAATTGGAGAAATAATACTATAAACGAATTAGTGACCAAAGGCATAACTCATGCTGAAGCTGAAGAGCAGGTTAATAATACTATGAAAATGTGGGAGAGGATAGCAGATACTGGTGCTGAATTACATGCTGTTTTAGGTGATTACTTTGCCGGTCATATGTCATTAGAAGAGCTTATAGATAAGTATGCTGGAGTATTTAGTGAACAAACTGTTAGGAGTATATACAAGAATATGGCATCTTTTAAAGATGAAATCTATAAGGCACATGGACAGGACGCTAAACTACTGCCTCAATTTACTATAGATTCCAAAACGCTAGATGGAGTTAATATAATAGGTTCTATAGATTTAGTAGTGATAGGTGAGGATGGTCAGCCGCATTTATATGTCTTTAAAAGTTCTGCAAAGTTGTCCGATAGGTGGGATGCTGCTAAGCAAACTAAATATGATTATCAATTAGCCTTTTATAGACAAATGTTAGCCTCTAAAGGCATTCCTGCTGCTAATATGGAACTAAATATAGTACCTATGCATCTGGAAGGACTAGAGGATGGGGAACTAACTGGAGTTAGCTTTGAAGGAGTGCAAGACAGAACTAAAGATTCTGGAGGCGCCATTAATAGACTAGCTTGGGGAGTAGGTGAATTTTATAATAATGTGAGTTATGCAATTCCAGTAAGACTTACCGATGAAACTATAGGGGAATCTATTAGAGATAATGTACTAGATACTCTTAGTAAGTTTATACCTAATCCTAAGATTAAATCAATTAGAGAGCAAATTGATGTAGACGCTTTTATTGCAAATCATGTTTATGATTCTCCGAACCCCTCGGAAGGTAGATGGTACTTTAAAGATTTCTACAGTAAAGGAAAGCCTATCTATATCAAAGAGGACTCACCTAAAGAGAAGAATGCAGAGCTTAGAGTAGAAGTAGAGAAATACCTAAATAAGATGGTTAAGAATCATAGACTTAAGACTAACAAGTTTATCTATGATCTTAAAAGAGCCATTGATGGTAAAATTCCATTGGAGGATGTGAGTCCTACTACTGGATATACTACTAATGCCTTTGTAGTAACTACATTCCAGAAATATGTTAATGATCCAGGATGGGAATTAGTAAATATAGAGGCATTAAAGCAATTAGGAATTGTAGCTATTAGTAATACTATTACCAAACAAATTGATTTTATTGCATTAAGTCATCATGATTTACATACTGAGCTTAAGCTATCTTTAGGAACTACAATGTTAGGAGAACATGAAAAGGATGCATATGCTCTTAATAATAAAATGATATTATTGGCAACTAATGGCAATATTGAGTTAATGAAGATAATGGCTGCCATTAATGAGATTCCTAATGCATTAACTGATGTATTTAAAATAGGAGACATTAAAGTAATTAATACAGAAGACTCTAAAGCTACTACTGCTACTTCAAGACAGATAAAGGAAACATTTAATCTGTTAGCTAAAGCGGCTAAAGTTAATAATAATATTAACAAACTATCCTTTATGGACGAGTTAGATGTTATTAAGAATGAGTTCTTAGCTTTAATGAATAGACCTAATGGTAAACTCACTAATAGTTTGTCTAGGGATATAGAAGCTTTATCTAAGGAATTATTCAACATTAATACCGTAAATAAGAATGAGATAGCTAATAGGTTAATAGCCCTAGCTAGAAGGATGGAGAACGGAGAACGTCTTGGTAAGATAGTTGGAGGTTCTCTAGAATCTATAGCTAATGAATCTTCTAACACTGGAATAGAAAGACTATACAAGTCAATATTACAGGCTATAGCTTATTATAAAGGATTAGACTTCCTTCAACCTAAAGAGATTTCCAGATACACACAGAAAGGAACCCCTTTATCTGGAGGTATGATAACTAACCCGGATTTATTCCCAGAGGATAACTTACGCCAAATTACTCTTGCTGTGAGAGGCGCATTTGATAACGTTACTAGAGAAATGACTCCTTATCATGAGAAATTCCTCACCGGGTATGTAAAACCCTTATGGAAAGATAAAGGCTATAGTAATGCTAGAAACATTGTCATAGGAGACCAGGTTAAGCTATATAATAATTTCTTTAGAAGGAATTCTGACGGAAGTCTTAATAATAAGATGTTATTTGTAGATCCTTATGATAGCAGTACTCCACTTACTTCAGAGGAAAGACGATTCTTAAAGCAAGCATTGTGGCTTATAAACCAAGAAAGATTCCCTAATATCAGAAGCTTGTCTGAAGATAGTGAGACAGTAAAGCAACTTAAGAAGACCGAGAAATGGTTTTGGGTTCCTCTTATGGAAGCTGATAATCAGATTCTGCAAATGGGAATTAGTAAGTGGATTAACCAAGAGGTAAAGGATGTAACTGGAAGGTTTAAGGATTATTGGAATAGATCCCAGAATGATGCTTATAGTGATAGGGAGTATAGCGACAAACAGAAAGTAATTACTAGGTACGAAATGTACAATAGATTTAATTTATCAGAAGCCAGTGAGGAAGCTAGAGATGCCTTATTAGCTGAATATAAACCAGATTTCTGGGAACGTAACATAGAGACCTTAGTAACTACTTATAAGTTTGCGTCAGCTAGAAAGGAACAATTGGATATTATATTACCTGCAATTAAGGGAATAAAGATGTCATTACTAGGATATGCTAAGTCTACGGATACAGATTTATCAGTCCTTAACGAGACTTTAGACAACTATTTAAAGGTAGCAGTATTTAACCAATCTATTATTAGTGAAGAAGGCCGTCAAGCTTTTGAATATCTTAACCCTATTAAAAGACTAGCATCTTTTGGACTACTTGCATTTAACGTTACTGGAGGTGTTCGTGATATGATTAATGGTATGTGGAAGCAATCATCTCTAGCCTTTAGTAAAATGTACTATACTGATGAGAAGTTTACCAGAAAGGATTTGGCTCAAGCTATGGCTTTAGTAACCAAAGAAGGGCCAGATATGCTTAGTAGGACTACTAAGATTGAGGCTATTAACAATATGATTAGACTAGCTAATATAGATATGCAAGTTCTAAATAAACGACTTATTAGTAACAAATCTGGATTAGCTAATATGTCTAGACATGCTTATCAATTAACTACTGCTCCGGATTATTTCCATCGTATGACCATATTTGTAGCTCAATGCTTACATGATGGTACATGGGATGCATTAGAAATGACTGATGAGGGTATTAAATACAATTGGAAGAAAGATAAGCGTCTAGCAGTATATGCTTCTGGTAATAAGAGTAATCCTGAATATAACAAGCAGAGAGGACTTTATTTATCTATAATGGAAGCTTATAATAGAGATAATGGATTAAATCTAAAAGAGGGAGATGATTTACCATTTGCCTATACTAAAGATGAAATATTGGCTGCTAAAACCTTGTCGGATCTTATTTATGGGCACTATGACCAGGAAAGTAGAGCTTTAGCTGAGAAGACATTTATGGGAGCATTATTTGGACAGTTTAAAACCTATTTATCTGCAACTAGAAATGCCTACTTACTTAAACCCAAGAATTATAATTTAGCTGGAAGAGTTCAAGCTAAGAATGACAATGGTGATTTATTATGGTATAAAGATGAAGTGGACGAGAACGGTAATTCTATAGTAATAGTTACTACTGAGAACACTGGAGTTCCTGCTACTATTAATGAGGACAGATATCTAGAAGGTATTTATTATACTATTAAAGACTGTTTTAGGGCTTTACATGAAGGTGGGTTCTCAGAATTCAGAGATAGTATCTGGAATGAAGAGACCGGTGTAAAGAAAGCAAATTTAAAGAGATTAGCTCATGATATGTTCTTATGGATGATACTTGGAACTATAGGTAAATACCTTATCGAGCTATGGGGAGAGACTAGAGAGGAAGATAGAGATCCTTTAAATCCTAACATGTCTCAAGCCATGAGAGATACTGTATTTAGTCTATTTGAAAGAGGTTACAACAGTTCATACGGAGATATATCTCCCTGGAGTGTGGTGAAAGGACTTATTACAAATTCAGAACCTGTATCTATAGGATACTTAAGTACATTCTTTAATAATACCTATGAGTTTGCATTTGGTGATAAATCTTTATCATCTTATCTCACAGGAACTACTGGACTTGGTAGAACATTTAAAGGAATGACTACAGAACTTAATAATATGTCCAAACTCGCAGCAGATGCAATAGAGGAAGATACAGCACAGTAATAAAAAAAATGGCCTATACAAGTAGAGTTTAACTCCACCTGCATAGGCCATTATTATTAAATATAGTCACCAAGGCATGCTTTAACTTTATTAATCAATGCATCAATGGTACCATTATTCTTTATTACATAACTAAAATGCTCGTAATCATCTAGAGCATGTTCAGAGATATGCTGGTCGTCTAAACCAGTATCTCTTTCTACTTTAATTACTATTCCTCCATGAGAGATTATAGCATCAGCTTCATTAGGAAACCTTACGTCAGTAATAATCCACTTAGAATCGGGGTTAGACTCATAGACTTGCATTAGATGCAAAACCCATAAATCTGGATGAATGTTTCTACCAATTTCAGTTCCTAGCTTTTGTAAGAACTCTCTATTGGTCATTCCAAGGTTTAAGGTAGTAGGAGATTCCTTAAAGTTTTCAGTTTCAAAGCAACACATGTCAACACCTAATATAAGAGAACCACATGCTTTTAATGCATCGGCAAAGGCATGCTTCTCCCATTCAGAGAACTTAATTAAATCATCTCCATAGTTACTAAGTATATTGTTAAAATGTGCAGCGGAGGGCTCTAAACCTCTAAAGATCTGGTCATACTTTAAGTAATTTAAGTACTTAATAATATTACAAATGGTGTCTTTACCACATTGTTTACGTCCAGCTATTCCGATTATCATTCTTCGAGGAGGGTTATACAATCATCACTATATTCACAATCTCTTACGTCTAAATCTCCGCAATCTACTGTGTCCATAGCTTTCTCCCAAGCTTCATCTTCGCTGTCAGCCTCTACTTCCATGTCAAAATATAAACGACATCTAAGCTGTCTATCAATACTTACGTTATACCTCGGCATCGCACATAGTAACAGTTACTAACTCTCCACTATCTATAGCTTTGCGAATATATCTCATTAAAGTAATGGGTTTAGGGTATTCTGCCACAAATGTAGCAGTTCCTACATCCTCTTTATCATTCATATCCACCGGGAACACAATTCTCTGGTTCTCAGTTTCTATCTGATAATAAAGTACTCCAGCTATAGCATGTGTGAATCTGGCTGGATAAGGCAAAGTTACAATTTCTTTTAATGTCATTAATTACATAAATTAGCTTTAACTAAGTCTGCAATCTTCTTCCCATCAGCAGCTGGATATTTAGCTTTCAATTCTTTGACAGCTATTCCCATCTGATTCTTAGGGATTTGTACTGGATGAATATTATGTTCTTCATTGTCGTCATACCATCCTTTATCTAATGCAAGTTTAAGTAATGCAGCATTCAATTCTTCTTTAGTAGGCTCTTTAGGGAGCAACTCCTCTAGTATCTCAGCCTCATCAGCCTCAGCTGCCGATAAGTCCATACGTCCTGCCGTTTGATAGGTTTCTGCATTAGCCCATCTTTCATCCCTCATCTTCTTAATAATAGAGATTTCCGCAGCTTCATCCAAAGGTTTAGCATTCTTAGCTGCTGCATAATTAGTAAATGCAGTCTTAATAGCTCTATACACATTAGTACGTGTAGTGTCATGCTTCTTCATAGAATCAGCAATCATTGCATTCAATTTATCATTCCACATATCATTTCTATTTAAAATATTGATTATATGTCTAGCGTCCTCATCAGTAATGCCGATAACTGTATTAGTCTTGATAAAGTACTTCCTCTGATGTGATAGCATATCCCTATCGTCGTCCAATATAGCATAGACATAAGGTTCTGTTTGAGAATCAAGCCACTCCTGTATCTCACAACCTCTATGGCTTCCGAATGGAGTAATACTATGTATCTTAAATTTTAAACCAGCCTTGTCAAAGATTGATTGTAAGTTAGATTCAGTTCTCCAGGAAGAACTTACAACTACCTTACAACCGGTTTCTTCAACTATTCTGTTTACAATTTCAACACATTTTGGATCAAAGTCTCCTTGAGGATATGAATGGTCTTTATTCCATTCCTCCCGATACCATGAAACACTATTAAGTACTCCATCTACGTCCAAGAACAAATACTTATTAATTCCTTTCATAAAATGTTACTTCTCTAGAGAATCCATTCTCTGAGATAAGGTCTATCTTAATATCCTCTTCAGACTCCTCTATTATTGAGTCTTCCTGAGTTTCTGTAGTTACAGTACAGCCTATAACCCAAGATGTACTACCATCGTCCCATTTGACACAGTAAGGCAAACACGTTCTGTAATCCGTTTCAAGTATAAAACCAGCTTTACCTTTCTGAGTATAATGGGAAATCATAGATACTACAACCCTAGTACCTTTCCGTAATGGATAGCAAGTACTGTGGAGTACACAATCTGAGATACTTATAGTATATATATTATAATCACTAAGCTTGATACATTGCAATTCATGCTCGGAATAATTCATGGCATATACACAGAGTAAGTCTCCATATTGGAGATCTTCAGTATCCTTTCCTATATACTTGACACAATCATCAATACAATATCTTCTTAGGGGTTCTGTAGACCAGGAACTAAGTTTATCAGTCACTTCGATGTTCTTAGGATCTACTTCAGTAGTTGAGATTTCTTTAAGTCCGGACCTATATTTATAGTCAACTTTAAAAGCAGACATCAAACTCATCACTCTTATTCTTGATAGGAAGACTTCTACCTATAAGTGGAATGCCAATTTGTTTACTTACTTCATGGCAAATAGCTGCAACAACAGTGGAGTCAATTCCTCCACTGATGCCTAATACCATTGCCTTGAGATTATTAACTTTTACATAGTTTGCAGTCTCCTTTACTAGGACTTCAAACACTTTACCATAATCCAAGTTATTCATTTCAATTCACGTTTAAATGTGTATATAAGTCTTGAAATCTTAGTAGAAATAGCAATGTCTACACGTTTAGAATATTCATGAGATACCATTCCTACTAATTCCCAGCCTAAAGACCCTAGAGCGTCTAATTCACTCTCTGATACTGGATAGACTCTTTCTAACATTTTATATTCAAACTTCATATTAACTGTGTTTATAAAACAGATAGTTATATTGAGCTTCGGTCATTTTAACAGCAGCACAGAGAATCCATCCCTGTGCTCCCAGCTCATTCAATTCTTCTACGCTCATTACTGAACCGTATACAGTCTTTCTAAGGTACTCTATATGCATATCCCAAATCAGTTAAACACCTTTGAACATCCTCAATCTTACCGGTATGTTTACCAGCATCATCTGATAATTTAACACAACCAAATATTGGTTGGCTAGAATTCATTTGGCAGCTAGTAAGTTTCATTACAATGTTAGCTGGCTTGAAACCAGTATCATTAGTAAGATTAGTACCAATACCAAATGAACATCTAATCCTACCTCTACAGTATTCCATAATATCTTGACATTTGTCAAAATCTAGGGCATTACTAAAGACAATAGTCTTAGTCGTGGGATCGACACCAAGTTCTTTATAACGACTAATCATATCGTTTATAAACTTGTATTCGTCCCCAGAATCACATCGTACTCCGTCAAACAGTTTAGCTTGCTTACGAGACAGATTCTTCATAAACGTATATGAAGTATATGTGTCAGACAATGCTATACCTAGATCACCATCATATACATTTACCCAGTTCTCAAGAGCCATATAGTTAGCTTGCCTATAACCATACATAGCGCCATGGAACATGAACCATTCATGTGGGTGAGTTCCCATCATAGGCATATCATACTTCATTGCTAAATGGCAATTAGAAGTACCAGTACAATAAATAGACCCTTCCTTAATTGCAGATACTACTACGTCTTGCACATTATAACTAAATCGTCTTCTAGTACCAAATTCAGAGAATTTAATCCCGGCAACATTAGAAAGCTTAATTTTAGGTGATAGCCTCTTAATAACGTCAGCCAAATCACAGTTGTTATCAAATATTCTGCTGCGCAATTCTGATACTATTGCAAGAATAGGCACTTCGTATAAGGTAACCTTATAAAGATAGTCAGTTACTTTAATGTGCAAGTGGTTATTTTCATCTAAGGATGCTTGTATCTTGCCAGAATTGAATTTAAATGAAGATAGCCATTCCCAGTAAACTGGAGGAATGAATCTACAATTATTATTCATATATTCTTGTTCATCCTTAGTAAGATGTAACATTCCTAGGGAACCAAGTTCCAAGTATAGCCTCTCTATGAAGTCTTCTGGATACTCAGTATTATCACGATCAATAAATTCAAAAGTTCCTCTAGCTTGAGGAAATAATTTCATATAAGCATACGAAGTTGTAAACTTATATAAGTCTGTATCTAATATAGATTTAATTATCATCTCGTTTAAACATTTCTATAATTCTACACACTACTGAATCGATAGTTTGTAATGATTCTATTATTCTACTATCTCTATATTCCTTAGACCAGGTACTATACTCTTTATGGTTAGTTATTCTCTGCACTATAGAGCCTATTACTAGAATAGCATTGACATAAGGAATCAAGCCTACTATACCCGTAAACACTACTACTTTAGTAGTAAGATAAGGCCTAGTAACTTCGTTAGAATAAACACTAGCAATTACACATACAAACACCAGTACTGAAATAGCATAAATTAATCCCATTTTAAGTTATATTCTTTAATTAGTTCAACTAGTTTATCTCCTCCGTCTATAGAGGCTATATACTTAGTATCTACTATTATGTTATCTGCATACCCCATAGCTATTAAACTACAAATGGTTTCATACACACAATAATCACCAGCTATACCGACTACTCGAATTTCGTTATCTGGGTCAGATTCAAAATCAAGTAATATGTCTGATATAACAGAAAGACTTTCCAGATTATCAAAGATACTATATTCTTCTTTATCAGGACTGTCTCCTTTAATAAAGATGTCTGTATCCTTACGATAAGCATAGTTGTTTATCACACTCCATAGTGGGGCATATACACAACTACCAGCAGTACCTTTAACACAGTGTGGAGGCCATTGACCTCCGTTCTCTTTGAAGGAGCAATGATTAGATGGGTGAAAGTCCTTAGTAACCATTATATAGTCACAGTCGATTTCACCGTTCTGTAATGCACTAGCAAGAGCATCCATCTTCTCTTTAGCCCCTTCCACAGCTAAAGACCCACTGATAAAATCTACCTGTGGGTCTACAATCAATAAGATCTTGTCCATTCTACTTACTACACGCTGCTATAGCAGCCCCAATTACTATAATTATTAGAGCAATTATTAAAATTCCAAACACAAGAGCAACGGGTATCCATAGTGGAGCCAGTACCCACCACCATGACCAAGTAGCTACAGCAGAAACTCCTAATAGCTTAAGAGTTATAAATACAACTGCTAAAAGTGTACACAAACTGGGCCCTCTATATATTACTTCAGGAGTGTTAACTGTATATTTCATTTTAGATATTTAAGTATAAGGGTTTGTAATGAATATTATAATCTTCTCCCACTAAGCTTACATTGGCTAAATGAATACCTGTAATTTCCTGTAATTCATGATTACCACTGTGAATGTGTCCACAAAAGCAATAATCCGGTTGCTTACGCATTATTTCGTCTGCTAGCCAAGGATTACCTGCATCTTTACCTGCCCATGCTCCAGTATGTATCTCTCCTAAACCCAACATCTTAGGAGCATCATGAGAAAGTAAAATATTGCAATCTATGGGAATATCGGAATACCTATCCTGTAGTGTCTCCGATTCTCGCATAAATGCCCAATTACCGAAGATCTTACAGTACGGAGTTCCAAAGATTCTGAGTTTAACAAAGACTCCAGGCTTCACTTCGTAATCATAATCCCACATCTTATGATGGAGATATACTAGCTTACCATCCGTAGGTTTATTAAATGTTTCATATATTTCAGGTTCCATACCTCCATTTCTTTCAAACCAGAAGTCATGATTACCTGCTATAAATATAACATGCTTACACGGAAGATTGTTAGCCCATGGAATAAACTCAGTCTTTAACCATTCTAGAGAAGCAGGCATATTTAACTGGACAGACAGTGGCATTATATCTCCACATATGAAGAATAACTCACAGGGTTCTATTTCTGGAAGTATTCCATGTAAATCAGATGTCACCCCTATTTGCATTTCTCGGTTTTAACCTTAAGTTCACACATAAGTTCCATCTCTACACACTCACCTTTATTCAGTTCGGGGAAGGTAACTATCCCGAACAACTTATTAAGGCTGTCATTAAAGTCTTCTTCCGACCAAAATATACCATCGTCGTCTGATTCCTCCCACTTTCCATCGTTCATAATTGGAGGATTGTATCCAACATATAAATATACATAATCAGCAAGACTGCCCTTTAAGTCTCTACAATACCATGCTCGTTTCATTTCTTGTACCAAGTTGTGTTTAACTGTTCATCAATCTCAAACTGTAATGGACCTTTCTCATATGTAGTGGTTGGAATAAAACAATCCTTAAATACATCGTCTATAGCCGAGGTCCAAAGAAATTTGTTATTACTTCCACTCCAGCTACTACCCCCTGTTACTATAGGTTCATCGCCATCTGTAACATATAATCTTCCGTCCGGTACAGCTACTACCCACCATTTACCTACTGGACTAGTTATGGGGATTCTCATGTTCAAATTCAGATATATCTTTTAAATAGTCAAACATTTCATCTTCATGTTTGTGGACAAACTGAATAGTATCAGTAGCGTCTACATACTTGGTCTTGCCATTAACAAAACCAGCACACATACGAGCACGGTAGCGATGTGCTCCATTGAATCCATCATCAGGAATCACTTCAATTGTTTCTGTCTTACTAGGATACACTGTTAAATCCTTTACAGGAACATACTTCTTTCTACTACTAATAATTCTTGCCATAATACTTATTCTTTATAAATGTTAAATGTTTCACCCATTTCATTAAGAGTATCACATAGATGTTCTACACATCTTATAAGTGCCTCTTTCTCCAATCCTTCTAGCCATTTAAGTCTAGTCTCTGGAGTACAATCTTCAATACAAGTAGGAATGGGTTTCTCCTCTCCTTCTAATTTATCGAAGATAAATATACCACTAAGATTTCTCCGCAATTTCATACTTCATTTCAAACTCTATCGGTGTATCATACCAAGTAATGTTTGGAGTTTCTACACCATTAAACAATTCACTTGTAACAGAATATGCTTCTCCATCACAGTTCCACATTTCGCTGTCAACATCTCTGTAAGGTGCTTCTGTATAGAAGTATCCTTCTCCGTCTCTGTCAACAGCATACCAGACTCTAATTGCCTTCATGTACTTGTTTCTCAATTATATGTTTTACTTGTATATATGACACAGGAATATAATTGTTGTTATCAACTCCTACATCGTATTGAGTTGGGAATAGATATTTTAATCTATCAGCATCAATTCCTGTACCATTTGGACCTGAATGCACATGTCCAAATAATTGCCATACAGCATCCTCTGGTTTGCGGTATGTTCCACCATAACACAAGAAGGGATAGTGATTTAAGTAAATACTACGATTCTCTATCCTTATTTGCATTTGCGGAACTACTGCCTCAAACTTATCCATGTAACCTTGCCGTATATTCTTACGGTCATGGTTCCCTAATATGAGATAAATCTTGCCTCTCAAACGAGACAAGACTTTATTCCATACATCACTACCACCAAAAGCAAAATCTCCCAAATGGAAGACTGTATCATCGTCAGTGACCACGCTATTCCAGTTCTCTACCAACATATCATTCATATGGTTTATGTCTTTGAACGGACGCTTACATAAGTTAATAATGTTAGCATGACCAAAATGGGTGTCAGACGTAAAGAAAGTATGCTCTGGGTCAAATTCAAACTGCTTCATTTACCACAACAATATTTATACTTCTTACCACTGCCACATGGACACGTTTCATTCCTTCCAATTTTAGGAGCTTCACGCACATATGGAGTTCTACTTAGATATTTACTAATCATGTTTCTTAATTTAACCTCTTCTTCTGGAGATAATTCCTTATCGAGGTCTAAAGCGGCTTTAGCTTCTTGCATTCTAAATGTGAATAAATATTTAACAAATAATATTAATCTACATATCCTATTAATCTGCATATCGAAGATTCTTTGATCAGCTTTGTGCTGTTCACGTTTAGTTCTTCTGATATCAGTTCTAAACTTGTGTACTCCCTGGATCATAGATATTAATATAACCTGCTAATATCATTCTATCCCTCAGCTCAATTGCTAACTCCCTAGCTTGAGGATGAGCATCACGTGCACATCTTAAATTGAAGAATCCTGCCCACTGTTCATCAGTACCAGTCATAATTAACTCGGTCTTGAGAGCCAAAGGTAATACATTCCTAGCTTGTTGGGCAGTCCAGCCCTGCTCTAACAGTTTAAAGTATGTAAATTCAGCATTTTGTAACTCTGCTATAAAGAGACCTTCTGGACTATCTTCACTAAAGTCAGTGCCCTTTCTATTTTCATACTCTTCTTCTGATAGGAAGCATTCTTTCCCTGGACCATATGTGTCTATGCCACACCAGCAATGCCAAGCATAATGACCTTCTCTTGTAACACTATCAGATAGCCAGCTCGGAATAATGAATGTGCATTCCTTACCGAACTTATCCTTAGCATAATTACAATACCTAGTACTCTCTTGGGCAAAACTAAATACTCTATGTCTACAGAACTCTCTTGCAACTCCCATATCACATACAAACCTTACAGTTATACGCTTAGTATGGTATTCTGTAGGTTCGCATAGATATTGCAAATCATCAAGCCAGCCATTCTGCAACAGTACTCTATAGTTAGTGGTTACATAGAAGACCAGATATTGATTATTAGCAATTCCTTCCAGTCTAGAGTTAGCTATAGAATACTTCTGAGCTATATATTTACCTTTTGCAGGATATACATACTGCCCATCAACAGACTTCTCTGGTATTCTTAGATACACAGTGCCATGCTCTAACATAGCAGTATGACCTCTAGCTACAATAACATTATCAATAAACTTTCTAGCACTATCTTCAGTAATCTTATCTTCAGACTTATAACAAGTCCTTGCACACAGTTCCATGTGTTTGAAGAGACTTTCAACACCTGGTTCCTGGTTAATAATTTCTACTTTCGGTTTGATTAGACGCACTAATAAAATGTTACTTCTTTAGAACCAAATTCATCTAATTGTTTAATTGTTTCATCTCGTTCTATTTCAGTATGGCTTAATGCTTCCAATTCTTCCTCTCTGGACCATATGCGACAAAGATTATCAGGATCTAGCATTGTTTCAATCGAATTAGGCCCTCTATGATGATCTCCCCTCCTGAAGCTAACATCCTTGCTGTACACCCTCTTATATACCTCCATAATGTCCCAATTCGAATGGCCTGTTTCATACACGCTATTCTTAACTAGCATATTATCAGTATAGCGTCCAGAATGCATAAAGCCACATTTACTAACAAACATGGTGTATTTATCATCACCATTTGCCGGCAATCTTACGTCAGTGAGAACTAGATATAATTCTTTATTCCTCATCCTGACGACCATCGTATTCTCAAGATCATTCAGAGTCATCGTCCCAGTTCAAATAAGGATTAGATGCAAGGTTATAGTTATAATACCTTGTATCTTCTGTAACCTCATCTCCAACAAAATCAGGCAGTTCTGGATTCAAAGTTGCCTGAGTTAATTCGCACTCAGCAATTGTTAATCCTTCATTGTCTCCCAAGAACTCATCAATTTCCCATTTGTTACCTTTATGGTAAACTATATAACGCACTTTACGTATAACGTTCGGGCAAAGTTTTAACAATTCTAATGCTTCATACTTTGGAATCTCCTGCCGCCATTCAAACCTACTAAGAGTTCCCTTAGCCTTTATGAATAGCCAACCTTTATTCTCCCTAATAGCTATTCTAGTCTCAGATAGAGGATTATCTCCAAGATATCCTTGAATTATTAATCCTGCTTTCTGAGCCTGTACTTTATAGCTATTATTCTTCACTAAATACTTTCTTTCAATTTCTGTCATAATTAATGTACCCAATAGTCTTCAATAGATATATCCGCACCTAAATGTGCTCTAGTACAGAACGGTTCACCTCCACTTTCCATACATTTCACAAGTATCTTGCCTACCTCTTCAGCAATGTTCTCAGGTGCTTCGACATTATGTTCATCATGAACAGGCACACAATATCTAACCGTAAATAACAAATTATTCTTCCTTAGCCAATTAAAGAACTTAATAGCAGATAATTTGAAACACATAGAACCAGCATGTTGGATAGGATAGTTTATTGACTGTTTCATTGAATCAGACAACCTTCTCCTCAAGTGCTGAGAGCTTGTTTTGTAATAATTATCGCCATTAGATCCTAACATATATTTAGCTTCTGGAGAGCCTAATTCGCTGTCTATCTTACAAAGATTATCCCAATCATATATGAATGCTTTATGTTTAGTAATAGGATTAAGAAGGATATATCCCTTATCTAGAACATCTTCCCTTCTAAATTCCTGATATCTCTTTAATCCAGAGAAACCAGACATATAGTTATCATATACCTCTTGAGCTCTTCTCTTAGTAAGACCATAGTTCTTCATTAGAGTGTTCCAATCTCCTCCATAGTTGAAACAGAATTCATACCCTTTAGCAGCATCTCTAAGAGGTTTATATTTAACCTTAACTTCAGATAATGGAGTATCATCGGGAATATCAGTGAATACTATTCTAGCAGTTAGACTATGTAAATCTCCACTTCCATTTACTAATTCGTCTAACATAGCTACATCATTAGCAATAGACGCCATTAAAAAGGATTCCTGTCCTTTATAATCACAGCTAATCCATTTATACCCAGAATCTGCTATGAAGCAACTTCTAGTAAATGGATCATGTGGAAGATTCATTAGGGACGGGTTAGTTGCGGACAATCTACCAGTATCAGCTCCTAATTGAAAATAATCTGGATGAATACGTCCACTAACTGGATTAATCTTATCTATAAACTTCTGCCCAAAAGTATCAACAAGTATTTTAGCCTTCTTATACTCCACATATAATGGAACTATAGTACACTTATTGGCTTGTGGCTTAATAAGCTTTATATCAGCAGATTTCTTCTTAATTTTGGTCTTTGGATCTACAGTAGTACAGTTAAGCCCTAGATGTTCAAATAAAGGCACTACTTGTTGACTACTAGACCAGTTTACATTGCATTTAGCACAAGTATCAAATCCAGAGAACAAATCTCCCTGTAGATTACGTGTTACATATGGAAATGCTTTATCATACTCATAATGAATAAGTCCAGTTTGAGGATTCTGAACTCTCTTTACATTACTCATATTATTGTTAAGGGAATCAAACAGTTTAAACTCTTCCATAATGGGAACTTCTTCGGTAGATACTCTAATATATCCCTCAGTAGAAGATTTATGTTCTTCATAATAATCCTCTACCCATTTATTAAGAGCAGCTTCTGCTTTATTAACTTCCTCTTTATCCCTTGACATCTTTTGCTTCCATTTGATTGGATCAAGTTTAGCTCCACAATATTCCATATAAGCAATTACTGGAGTAAACTTCATTTCAAATTCAGCAGCTTTAGTTAGTTCTTTCTTCTCTAGCTCTACATCTTGCTTCTCTTTAATCTTAGTAAGATACATAACATCACCAGCAGCATATTGTACCACTGGTATTGTTAAACCTTGTGTGATAATTTGACCTCGAACTGTTTTATCAATATCTATACCAAGATAGAAGTCAGCGGCAGCTTTTAAAGCAAGACTATGAAACTGAGGAGGATACCCTAGATAGAGTATCTTCTCAGCGATCATTCCATCCCATACATTATAAGGAACTATTCTATGATGATATAGAAACCTTAAATCAAATGCAATATTCCAACCTAGAAATGTCTTAGTAGGATCTTCAAGAACACATCTAAGCTTTTCAATTGGAATAGTTACATTATCAACAACTATCTGATCCTGTCCTAAACCGTATTGAGTACACAATAACGGCTTAGTGTAAGGGTCTAGACCAGCAGTTTCACTATCATACTCTACCCAACTATGAGGCATTATCATGTCTATAGCATCGGATAGAGATAGTTCTTTATAAGCATCAGTTTCAAATAATGACCTCTGATTACTTACTAGATATATCACGAAACTTCAATATCAATATTGCTAATATCAACATCTCCCAGGCTACTAAGTGCAGCTTGTATTCTACTCTTAATAGCTGCTACAGCTTCGTCTACATCTAAGTGTCCATAATATTCATACCATGCTAATCCTTTAGCATTAATATCAATCTTAAAGACTTTCTCTTCTACATTATATGGAGCAAATGGATCCACCTCTGCCCCTAAAGGTAAATTACTCATTAATTAATGATTATAAATTAATAATAAGTAATCTATTAACAGACCTCGTTACCGAGTCTTAATTTCCGGTATCAAAATATAATAATGTGGGATTATCCTTTTGAATATCAATAGAATCTAAGTTCCTAATAGCAAGCTGTTGAGCAAACTGATTAGTATCAAATCCTATTGTTATAAGATGGTATCCGTGGACTGTAGGAATGATATGTTTTACTTTTACGTCTTGAGAACCTCTACAATTATTAACTATGTTAATAATATTGTTAAGATAGTTTTCATTCTTACTGTCGACATCAACAATCCAAAGAGGCTTATAACCTCTAGCTCTAGTATGTCCACATGAAGAATCCCAAATCCTATATCCTTGATAACAATTGCCTTCCTGAATTAGTTTAGCATATTCTTGAATTGCAGTGCAGGCAACTTGTTCAGCATTACGTTTATTCAGAGTTATATATGCTCTTGCATGATTACTTTGACATAATTCTGTAATCTTTGCTCTTTTACGTTCTAGTTGCTCTCTGCTGAATATATAATAAGTCTTAACAGTCCTATAGCCATTATTACCCGTGTCAGTCACACAACCATCCTTCTTACGCTGGATAATTTGTAAGAAGTAGAATTCATTAGGGTTATTAAACTCTAATATATCCAATATCTGATCAAAATTATCTACTATCATCCTCTTGTTATTTTAAGTTTAGGTGTCCATACTTCTCCTAATGCTCCTTTGTTACATCCTAGACCTATCCACTTAATAGTTGGAAAGAAGTTAAATAAATAAGAGAATACACTGGCATTTACATTAGGAATTTCAAAATCATTCCAGTACAGCATTATATACTCGTCTTCTATATAATAACCTCTAACTGTATGTACAAATGGATAACCAATCTCGCTAAACCATTTAGCATGTGAGCAGTCCATATGCTTACTAGTTGGAAACTTAACTAGTAATGTATCAGACTCCAAATAAAATGGTTTACGCTTCTTGTGAAATTCTTCTTCGCTCATTATTATATTTATTTACTTCAACTAGTCTATCTGTAGCTATAAAGGACAATCCAATACTAAATGCCCATAAGGGAGCAGCTGGAACTATAAATAAAGTTATGAATCCAAGCACAGCCCCAAGTATTAGCCAAGGAACTCCCCATATAAATAGATTTACTATACTGTTATTGTCAAATCCCCATATTTCTTGTTTCATATCAGTCACTTGGAATTACATCTAAATTTGTTAAATAGAATCCGTTATCATCTAGGTCTCTCTGTACGAAGTATCCGTTAACATCTACAGTCTCCCCATTAAGAGTATGTATCATGACTTCCCTGTCTCGATCATACTTCTGGAGAATTTCAATCAACTGTCCTACAAGTATTGCCATTAGAATTTACCTTCGTTTGGTTGTAGACAGATTAAACCTTCATTACGCCACATCTCCACGCACTTGCAATTGTCTTCAAGTACGAATGGAATATAGTATTTACCTTTGATATTGTCTTCATAGAGCTTCTTCTTACATATAGGACCAGCTACGAAGCTCTTAGCAGGGCGCATAAGAATCATATCTGGATGTAAGAAGTTGTTCTCCAACCACTGTTCTGTAGCTTTACGAATTTCAGGAGTGTCTTCTCTACCAGTCAAGATTATTAACTTAGCAGGATAGTTATCACAGAAATTTCTAATAAGCTCTACAACAGGAATGATAGGCTCATCAGTAAGCATACCTTCAGCTGCGCCTTCACCATAGAAGGGACGACCACTAGTATTTAAACATACAGTAGCGTCCATATCTACAATGATTGCTGCTGGCAAGTTGGTATCTTGTACTAATACTTTAGCTTTAGCAGCCATAATTTCCTCATGAATTATGAAGTCTTTATAGCGTCTCCAGGTCTGCCTAATAACCTTCTCACCTATAGGATGTTCTCTTTTAGCATCACGGCGAATACATTCATCTACGGGAGTCCAGAAATCTTTATATTCGACTTCATATTTCCAATCGTAGGTATAATTCTCGTTAAAGTCCTTAACCATCTTTTCTAACTCAGCACAAGTCTTAGGATTAAGGTTCATATTATCAACTACGATATTGTAACCTTTCTCCATACTATAAGCTAGTACAGTGTTATAAGTTGCAGTAACAACATTCTCTCTACTAGGAACCCAATAGTCTCCTAACATGTTACGAACATCATCGTTGTTGAATCTAACTCTATGCTCTGGGTCTTCATGACACCATTGCTTAGCCCAAGTGGATTTACCAGAGCCTTGTATGCCTCTACAGATTATTAATACTCGCTTGTCCACAAAGATTCTTCTGATTTAGGGTTTGACTCTACAATATCTTCCCAATTAGAAATATCATCTACCTCTAGATAATCGTCTATCTCTGTTTTAGAATCTATTATTTCTCCGTCCTCTTCGTAATAATCTCTGTCCTTTATTCTGGTGACGGCATCTTCGTAATTAAGAGCTTGAATCTTTATATGCTCATAAAGAGTTGCCTGCACTGTTGATGTTACTAAGAATTCAAATGTTTCCATTAATCAATATTACATAAGACATCACTAAATCCACTATAATCTAAGTCGGCTAAAATGTCTCGTATAAACGATATGTAATCTCTAGTACTTTGTAAATCCCGTATATACTCCTTAGTGGATATCATCTCCTCTATAAGTTCCGAATTACCATGACAGAATTTCTCGTACTCCACTCGTCTAGCTTCTGCTTTAGCAATGTCATCATCAAGGTCTCGAATTACTGATTCAACATCACTAACAGTGAGTTTAGTATACTTCTCTTCATTACCAGCATATGCTATACTAAGATTATCAAAGAATCTTTGATACACCTCATTAGACCTACTGAATGATTGAAGTAGTAACTTCTCCTCTGGATGTGCTTTAGGCACTAAATAAAATGATAAATAGCTACTCATTTCTCGTTAGTTGGTTTAAGCCATAAATTAGTGTTCTTAAAAATGTAATCTCTTAAATCAGTAAGTTCAGATAACCACCCTAGAGTTAAAGATGAGTTACACTTAAAGCACTTTGTCAGCTCTTCCCTTATTCTCTCCTCAGATACTACTGGCATTTTGTCGAAATAGTCATAAGCCTTCATAGCCTGCCACATATCTTCAGATACCCGTAGTCTCTTGGTAATAGAGAACCTTATACCTCTGAGAATCCTTAAAGGGTCATCATCGAAAGTTACAATAGGAGGTAATGGAGTCCTAAGAAGTTTCTCCTTAATGTCTTCCAAACCACCAAAGTAATCAATTATTTCTCCAGTATCAGGGTCTTTAGCCAAAGCATTAACAGTAAAATCTCTTCGTGATAAATCATCATAGAGATTTCCTGGCTCAACTATTGGAGTTCTGGTATTAGGAATATATCCTACTTCCTTTCTAGCCATTACAAAATCAGCTACTCCTTGATACTTGTATCCTTCTGGGAACTTAGCACGTACAGTATAACATTCTGGAGTTACTAAGAAGATTTCAAACTTCTGTTCTTCTAAGTAGCTCTTTAATGCTTTAAACATTAGTTGAGCTGGACTAAGTTGAGCTTCACATGGGTGAATTTTACTATAGACTGCCTCTGTAGGCACAGCTACGTAATCAACGTCTTTATTGGTAAGACCTAATAGTTCATCACGTATCTTACCACCAACTTCATAAAATTTAAAATCTTCCATCTTAATAAAAATATGAATGTGATTCTTCTATTTTATCAATGACTGTATTAACCCTTCCTACCAGTCATAGATGCATCCTATTATCCTGTTCTTCTTAACGAATCCATACAATTGGTCAATGGCTTCCTCATATGTTATGCCTGGAAAGAGTGGACCGTATGAGTTTTGATCTTCCTCAAAGTTCTCAGGGCAGGTAAAGTCCATATAACGAATCTTAGAATATCGTTCAAAGTATTCATAACTATCTAAATAGGGAGGAAGACTTACATAGCCATCAGTAGGCAATAAGTCATATGTGTCCAGAACTTCTAGTGCTTGCTCCTTAGTAATAATTCCTGCATCAGCCTCCTCAAATAGCTTATCAGCTATCTCTCCTTTAAGCTGTCCTACTTCTGCTAGCTTACGGGTTAATAAACTTAGCTTACTAGATACTTCTTCCGTCATATATAAGTGGATATTTGTTAAACTCCTCATCAGTACCTTCAAATGGAGTGATATTATAGTTATAATATTCATCCCAATCTATGCTATTCAGTACTTTAAGGACATCTTCGTCTGTCATATACTCGTAATCATATCCTTCTGCTGTTACTATAAATTCCTCGTCAACTATGCTAATAGCTAATTCGTAAGCATAATCATCAGCAGCTTTAGACATATTATCATCATGCATAGAAGGTGCATAAGCGACCACAAATTCATTCTTGCAGTCGTTTATGCACTCAATTAAATACCTATTCATTATTGGTCTGCTTCTATATCAATTTCTCCTTTATCTAATGATTTAGATTCCTCTCCCAAGAATCTAAAGCATTTAAGCTTGTAAGCTTCAGATAAACCATTCTCAATGCGAATTACTATACCTTCATGTGGTACATCATTGTGGCATGTAGGTGAAAGTTCTTCCATGTGGAACCTTTTATCATTAGCTAACTTTTGGATAAAATTCTCATTCCAATGCTCAGTCTCATCAAGCTCTGGATATAACTTCTTAGCATACCCGTAATATAACTGTTCTACCGGAATAAGTCCTTTATCTTTACACCACTGTTGTACTTGTCTAGCAGAGAATTCAAATACCACACCATCTGGATTTGTATAAGTAATACGGTAAATTTGAATACCGAAATTCTTACCATATTCATATGGTGTAGTTTGAGTAGTAGGATCCCATACAGGCCTCTCATAACCATAGTCATAAGCTTTACCATTCATTGCTTGAATAGCCTGACCTGTAGGCAACCATCCTATGATTTCATAATAAAGAGTAAGTCCTTTAGTAAGATACGGAGACAATTTAGAATGAGCTTCACCCCAAATATCGCAACCATAATATCCTGCACTTGCTTCTTTATTGTAATACTGATTTTTAACTACCTTTCTAGAAGACCATAAGTAGTCATACTTAGTGTCTGGAACATCTGTGAACCAGCTAGCCACCTTGTCTTTCCATCTTAATGGTCTTTTACATAGTACATCAGCAGAAATGCCTGATGTTCCATGTACTTTGGAAGTAATACTAATAATATCATTAGGTTTAATAACCCAAGGACATTTCTTAATGAGAACAGTATCATAGTGAAATCTAAATTGATTCTCTACTAATTTACTAATGCCTTTAGGCTGCTTAGCTTGCCTAGAAGAATTTCCAGAAGTTTTAGGAGGATTCACTACATACTTCTTACAAAGTATATGTTTATCCAAACTATCAAATTCTGTTCCTTCTTTTAAGTTAGTAACTACTTCATGAGATTCTCCTATAAAATCCAGCCATTTATATAACGAATCTATAGGCATTATAAATCCCTCTGAAGGAACTCCCTGCAACTTAATAGGCTTTACCCTACCATTATCCTCAAAGAAACCTGGAGAAGCTTCCTTATTAGCATTGAATTCATTGTGTCTAAATAAGTTATTAGCTGCCAAATATTTATTAGCAATCTGACATCCTACAGGGAAATATATATATTGCCCTGGTTGAGTATCCTTAGATACGGATATCATATAACCATCTACATGAACACATTTCATCCTTTCGCATTTAGGATTAGGGTGTGGTGTGAAATCTTTTACTTGAATTATCTTAGCTGCATAATTAACATTAAACTTAGAAGATTGATTTATACGCATGTATTACGGATAATTTCCGTCTGTAAATAGATAATCTATACAAGTGTCCAATCAGTACGCTCTACAGCATCAGGGAACCATTTAGTTACCTTATAATACTGATTAGAATTAGGCTTTGGATAACATACTATACTACCCTTAAGCATAGTATACCTTCTACCAGAAGGATTAGTAACTATCTCGCCTATACGCATCATAGATAATGCTTCTCCAAAGTCAAATACTTGTTTCTCCATAATCTTAAAAATTTATTTGATTTTACAATTAGCTTCTAAATAATCATAGAGTTCATCTATGTTCTTTAGAATCTCATTACCTTGCTCGTCTGTAGCAACTATATGTGGATCTTCTGATTTCTCATACACCCACCATTGAATCCAGTCCATACCTTCTTCATTATAGTACTCAGATAGAAGTAACATTGCTAAATCCTCAGCATTGGTTACTAGTGGACTTTCCATTATATCAATGCCCATATTGTAAAGCTTTCTCATTTGCTTTACAATATTAGTAAGAGAGTGAATTGCATGTAGGAATGTAGTCTTTACCATACTATTTTATCGAAGTTATCGCTCATAGTTTGAATTGTAGCCGAATCATAGTGTTTTAATAAAGCAAGATAATAATCAAATATAGATTGGTACAAATCATCCTTTTCAGCATCAGTAAGGGAATTCCCAGCAAGGGATACCATTAAATCAGCTATATTAGAGCTTAATAATACAGATGTTTTATTTATCATCTAATGTTACAAATAAAGTAGCCAGTATGTCCAGTATCTTTTTATCACTCATATCATTGATGGTTAGTAATGTTTCTCGAATTGAGAACACATCATTATCTGGGCGATAATGAGTTCTCATAACTCTAATAACATCATCTACATCTCTGATTAAAGTATCTTCATCATAAGCTATATCGTCCCTGTATTTAAAGAACTGGATTTTAGGCTTACCTTCCCTTCTATATGCTACTATATAATTCATTCTCGTGTAAGTTCAAATTCACGCATAAAGTTAGCAAATACTTGTGCTAACGATTCATCTTGTTTGTTGTTATAGTAATAATTGAATGCATGAAACACTTCATGCCAGAAAGAATTCTTAATCTGTTCTTCAGTCAGATTAATTACCTTTCCATCATCAGTCTTCATGCATTCTGCTACCTTTATTTCTAATGTTAAATTACAATGATAGCCAAAGGTATCGCCATCATCTATAAAATCACATAAAGTGACTTTATACCAATGATTGGCTATTCTAACCTTACTAGGGATGTCATATTTATTCATAATCCCTAATACATTTTAGAACTGGCTGTAGAGGACAACCTTCATCACTAAGATAGAAATACTTCACAGTAGCCATCTTACCAATGATTTCATCCATTCTGTCAAGGTATTCCCATTTTAACTCACGGGGACCCATAGGTTTGGCTTCAAACTCCTTGCCCTCTTTAGTTTTACATACAAATACCATGTCTTCGGGACGTAATCCTTCACTATAACCAACAATTTCAAATTCTGCGTCCTTATACATTTTGACTTTAATCATAGCATTAGTTCTTCCTCCAAAGTTATATACCTTAGAAGGATCACGAATAACTATTCCCTCAAAGCCTTCACCTACATACTTGTCATGTAGTTTCTGTATATTAGCCCAGCCAACAACTGTCTCTTGAGGAACTATTTGGAACTTCAATTCTCTATCATCCCATTCTCTTTCTGGATTGAAACCTAAATTCAATTCATCAGTAATGTCATGAAGAATATCTAGTCGTTCCTCAAATGTCTTGGTATTATCCATTACATCGTAAATATAATATTCAAGCCAATCCATTCCAGCTGTATCTTTCTCCAATCTTGCCGCACCACTGATCTGCTGTAGAGATTTACCATGTTTATATAGTTCACCGTCTAATACAATATCAGGATGTTCTTCAAAGAATTGAATAAGTTTTGGATTATGACGCATGAAGGAGGTTGAAGCATCGTAATCACCACCTCCTCTAGAGGCAGTTCTTACTTCCCCATCCTTCCAATAGAAGGAGCATCTAACTCCATCTATCTTTCTGCTACCGTACCAGTATTTGATTTTATCAAACACACTAGTAGCAACTTTGTCAGCTTGTTTAGCTAACATATGCTTCTTAAATCCATTTGAATCAGTAACACCATTACCTAAGTGTTCCTCAACAAATGCCTCAACTGCTACAGCATTATTAATTTTAATTGAAGATGGTAGCAGTTTATACCCTTTATCTGTGTATTTCTTTAAATGAGAATTATACTCTAATCGTGCCTGTTCAGATACGGTTCTTTTAACCTTACCTTTATAAATCCATATCTCTGGCTGTACAGTTACTTTACCACCATATTGATATGTCTTTCTTCTAATAACAAACCCATGTTGAGCATCATCCCATTCGTAACTAATCTCAACTACTCTAGTTTTACCCTTGTTGTCTTTAGTTACTAATATGTCCATATTAATTTACACTCTTATGCAATTAATCAAGATCGTCAATAGTTACAGATTCATTACAATCTTTAATGAGCGAGTTTATTAATTCAGCACGCTCTGTGGCTAACTTCTTGGCCATCTCCTCTGCTTCCTCTGCCTTCGCACGATATTCAAATTGCATAGCATAGGCTTTCTGGATTTCTATGCCTAATTCCGTAATTTGCTTACTTCTAGTTATTACTTCTTCTGAGCTTAACATACAAATTTAAACAATAATTAATTAGTTCCAGTGTGTCCAAATCCACCTTTACGATCTGTCTCATTTAATCTAGCAACTTCTTCCCATTCAGCCTTAGCAGCCCAGCCGAAGACTAACTGTGCAATGCGTTCCTTGTCTTCAATCCATACTGCTTCATGACCTTGATTGATAAGAATGATATGTACTTCATCTCTGAAATCTGCATCTACAGTGCCAGGCGTGTTAAGTACAGTAATTCCTTTTTTCAGAGCTAGTCCACTCCTAGGTCTTACTTGACATTCTGCTACTAATCCATCTGTAGGCTCTGGAAGAGCAATTCTTAGTCCAGTTGGAATAAGTGCTCTAGCTCCTGGATCCAATCTTAGCATAGTTACTTTATTACCGTCCATTTTAGGTGATGCAAATACGACCTCACAGTCACCAAAGGCTTTAATAGGATTATCAACTGTTACTCTACTAAAGTCTGCACGTACATCCATGCCTGCTGACATGGAAGTTTCATACTGAGGAAGTTTGTTGTTGGATAAATTAATTACTTGTACTTTCATTGAGTGTAAACGAATAAATTGAATTCTTAGTTTTAAATATCTTTTTATTCCAATCTATAGACATTATATTGGAAGTAGTGTACCACCTATCAGTATTATCAAGGACTAATGGTAGACCTTCTATAAAGGCAGGGGTTGTACCTGATTCTGTAAACCCTACCTTTTGTCTAGCATTATTAATTCCCTCAATCTTAGTGATAACCATATATCCTTTCTTAGCATGTTCTAAAGAGTACTCTTTGAACCATTTGATAATAACTTCAAATTTACATTCGTCAGCTTCGGTATAAAATGCCTTTACTAATAAATCATTATCATAGACTGCTAGGAATGGATTCTCTCTGGCACTGCAACTTCCTTTAATCTTGAATGCCTTCTTACGCTCCTTGTAATGGTTTATATCGAAGGTTTCTAAATTGAAGCAATACCCAGCCATTTCTGTTAATTGATCTCTCAACTTAGTGGAAGACTGGCTATCATAAACATATTTAAACGTTAGCATTCAACTATATAATATTTAGGAAATATAATTCCATCTATTTCTAGTTCTACTTCCTGAACAGTATCAAACACATCAAATATACTGTCATAGTAAGCATCAGCCATCTCTTTACATGTCACTACAGATGGTTGATTAGACTGACCCTCCATTGTTTGTTTAAGTGAGTCTCTATAGTTGTTAACTACTCTATTAGCATCGCCATCATCTAGAATAAGAATAACTTTACCGTTAATTCTGTATTCATAGATGCCATTCCATATACTTTCTTCTTCGGAACATGTGTTTAGAAATGGTTCTAACTCTGCTTCAGTGGCAGTATTAAGTCCTAAATGATAGGCAGTCATATATAACTGCCCTGGATTTTCAAATCCCTTTGATCTTGCTAATTGAATAAAATCTGTGTAGTGCATAGTAATTAACTTAATATATAAGCATTAGTTTTGGTTCTTGATAAAGATACATATTGAAGCTGTCTAAGCTCGTTAATGTCTCTATCCAACTTTAGATTACCCATGTCTACGAACACATTGTTATAGGAACTCCCTTGACTTCTGTGTGCAGTTATGGCATAACCATAGTCGAACGTCTGTGGCTTAATAACTCTATTATCAAATAACAGAGGAACTGGAGTAGCAAACGATTTTACCATATCGAAATATATACCCCATAAATACTTAGATTTAGTCCTATTACTCCACTTTTTAGCTTGTATTGCATCAAGCCTTACAGATTCTATCTTCTGAGCAAGTGTATGTAAGTAGTCAGGATTTATATTATCTGGGTCTATTATGAATACGTTCATTAATCTCTTATCAACGCTATCATATAGGCTCAGCTCGAACCCTGAAAGTCTCATAAAATGAGGAATGTTTCTAGAGGTTCTGCGTATGTTAACAATAATGTAGTCAGAAGAATTAAAGAATATGTCGCCATCGTATTCAAAATTCTCACATCCAGTTAGAAATTCTGATTTATGATATGGCTCATTATCCGTAAATAATAATCTTCTGACACAATCATTAAAACCTTTTACGCGCTTATTAGTATATGCTATAAGTTTAGTATGGTTTACATTATTATGTGTCATACCATACTTAATTTCTGGCAAGGCATCTAGCATAAACTCTTTAGCATTATTATAACAAAAGAGAGAACCCTTCTCTCCGATTCGTGTTTCAAATCTAGCTATAGGATTCTCTCTTAATGTTAATAATATGGGTGCTAGGGCAGTGTCTTCATCTTGTCTGAATATCTTAGTAAGACGTATCACATTCTCATGTTCAAATACCTTACTAAGACCTCCATTATTCACGGGAGCTATTTGGGCAATATCTCCTATAAACAGAATCTTACACTGATAAAATTCACAATAGTCTACAAGTAAATCATAAAGTTCATCACTAACCATAGAGGCTTCATCTATGATAATTAATCCCTTATTAGGAATGTTACCCATACCTTCAGAATAAAACTTTAAATCCTTGTAGTCTAAGTTAAATATATCTAGCTTGGGAGATAATGCTAATAGTTTATGTAATGTAGTAGCTGTATAGCCTGTAGCCATCTCTAGGACTGCTTTAGCCTTGTGAGTAGGAGCACACAACTTAAAGAATTCTGTTCCTTTGGTACTATCTAAATACTGTACGAACTCATTCATGACTGCTGTTTTACCTACTCCAGCATATCCAGTAAGAACTAATATCCTTTCCGGACTATCTAAGAATTTAATCATCTTATCAATAGCATACAACTGCTCATCTGACCAAGCTATCTTGTTCATAACTATTTATCCCAAAATTTGTAAGTTATGTTTGTTAACTTGTACTCTCCATCCTCAACTATAACCTTATAAAGCCTTTGGTTAGTGTTTGGATTATTAAGCGGTCCACATTCTTCAATGTAAGGTCCGAGCTTAACGTAATTAAAGTTCTTCAGTTCAATTTCCTCTGCCAAAGTAGCTCTACCACTATACCACCCAATCTTTATGTTAAGTGGTACTGTTTCTTGCCATTGCATTTCAGTTTCGGCTGGAATTGTTACCTTAGGAAACTTTACCTCTTTATGAATAGTAAAGGAATCTACTATCTTAGTAGTAGTTAATGTCCTTACTAAACCAGCATAGTGATTAATGAGTTTAGGGTCATTATCGCCACCCATAAAACAGATAGCAGTAATACCTTTATTCTCATTAATGAGTTTCTCTATCCTAGTAATTGTTAGAGGTTCTCCAATATCCTCTGCCAAGTAAGAGCTATGACAGCCCTTACAATGACATGGACAATTGGATATATTAATGGCAAGAGTGGTTTCATCAGGAATTTCCCTGAATACTATATCATATCCTACATATTTAAGCATGTGCGTAGAATCTTCTGCTAGCTTCTTCTTGTCTTGCTTGACTGAAGTTGCTAACACGTTTTAAATAACCGATAACTCTAGTAGCATAATCAATGTTCTTACTACCACACTTAGGACATTCCTTGAGATATCTTTTATCAATATGTCCACAATCATTACAAATAGTATTTGGAATATTAAATGTGAAATAGTTAGTACCATTGACAGCCGCAACCTTTAATAAATTACGATACTGTTCTTTACTAAGATGTTCATCTAAATTCATATGAAGAGCAGAACCCGTGTTTATCTAATGTTTCCATTAGCACTGACTATATCTTAACGGAAGCACTTCCGCAATATCCATTTCAAACAGCGTACCAATAGCTGCCTTACTCCTCCGATCCGAGGATAGTCGATACAGGATTATAATTATCAATGTTTATCTCCTGACCATTAAGTAGCCAGGCAGATTTAACTTTACTATAGATTGGAAGATGTTTATATGAATTAGCAATTAAACCTCTAAAACTATCTTTAGATTTACTTCTGCTACCATACTTCTCATATGTTTCTGTCAGAGTATGATTAGTATAATACTTACGTATCTCTAAGACTTCTTCGTCAGAGTATATTGCATTACCATTCAAACTTCCTGGGTTACTCTTTTGAGAACTGTGATGTGCTTTGTTAGATTCGGTATAAACTTCTGGCATAATAGACTGCCAAGTAATTCCTTCCCAAATCTTCTGAAATGCTGAGTAGGAAATTCTATCCTTAAACATCTCCCAACATTCTTTACATCTCAAGTCTCCATAAGAATAGATCTCTCGAATTTGAATTACATCTTCCACTTTAAGTTTAGCTCTAGGGTTTCCGTCTAACTGGTTAGATTCACCTCCTCCAGTAATATTATATCCTTTATCAGGATTTCTGGAATCAAAGGCCTTTATATAATATCTCTCTAATTCCCCAAGCTTCTTAAAGTCGTCAGTATTATCTATCTCTTCTATAATAAAGTTCTCAAGACCATATTTACGCATAGACCTATATAAATGTCTATCACACACTCTACTGTCTCTTATGTGACCTCTCCATCTTGCTTCTAGTGTAACTGTAGTTAAACCTATATACACCTTGCCGTTAATACTGTTAGTAATTTTATAGATAATCATTATATTAATAATTTCTACAAATTTACTAATTTAAATGGAGATGTGCAACTCATACATCATAATTAATTTCCCACGGGATTACCATACATCTAGTCTCACGACTCAAGCTTCAGGCTTCCCCGTTAGCATAGTTAATTACTATACCCGTCTGGTTAGACGCAAAGATATAACAGGCGATTGTTCACCATCAAGATACTTGATATAATCTTTACCATGTAGTTTAAATTTATCAAGTATAGTCAAGGAAGTGTCTTCTACAGCATAGAAGTAACTATTGTAGCAATCTCTCGATACAAAGTAACCTGCCTTCCTGTCCCACATAGCATGTTTAACTCCCAGGTTCTCCGCGGGAACAAACTCACAGTTAAACATCAACTCCTTAGTCTTAGCTTTACGATTCTCATCGCTAATAGTCTTAAGGATAGATTGCATAAATTCTCTGTAAGTAGGATTGTCATTAACTGGAATTCCTAAGAACTCAGCAGCTTCGATAACTCCATTAACACCTACAGTTAAATACTGTTTCTTCATATGAATAAATCCAGCAGAATAGACAGTTAACAAACCATCATTTAAATAGTCTTTGAGTAACTCATTATATGCAGTTTGATATTTATGAACTTTCTGAACGTTTTCACGTAAATACTCAATCATATCATATCCATTATTGACTGCATCTTGAACTAACCTATTAATATTTAAAGTCATTACAGACTTACTACCAGTAGCAATACCACCAGCTCCAAGAGAATAACTAAATTGATTATCAGTTACTTCATTGCGAAGTCTACAACAACTTGATAGACTGTCTGCCGAATCAGACATATAAGTAAAGAATGAGTGTCCCTTACTATACATTTCTGCTGTAAAGTCTGCCCATTCTTTATCTACCACATCCTCACCATCGGTAAGAAGTGCTACAGTTTCCACAGGGAATGTTAAGATACACTTAGTGCGTTCATTATTAAACCAAATCATGAACTTCTTCTGTAACCAGTTCAGAGAATCCCATATGGGCTTAGTTCCATCAGGGAATACAAACTCCCCAAACAAGCCTTCAAAGTAATTCTTGTCAAAATAACTGATATTCCAGAATACTGATTGGAAGTTACGAGCAGCTGCTGGCTGATTGATTGAATATACAATCTGTTGGAACTTCTGCTCTAACGTCTTATCAATATTTCTATGTTTATCAACCATCTCTTCCGGACGTTTCCAATAATCATCACCCCACTCTTTACGAGCGAAGTAATCGAAATACATTAGGAACTCACCAGTAGCTACTGCTCCAGCGAATTGCGAGCTGATAGCAAATACCAGATTAACAAACATACCGCAGAAGGAGTCCAGATTCTTAGGCTTGGCAGACAAACCTCCAATTGGTTGTAACCCTTCAAGTAGAAACGGATACATAGTGATAGCCACGCAGTAGGGCATAATTGATGTTTCGTCATGCTTATAAAGTTCATGAGATTCCAGTTGTCTGATATACTCCTTAGCTAAATCTTCACCATATAACTGCCTAATTTTATCTGTAAGAATAGCTCTGTTAACTTTAATTACATCACCCTTAAACAACTCTCCATTTAAAGTTACTATATTCTTCTCAGTAACATTGGCATTAGCATCATATTTACTGCCTGTAGCAGCATTAGATGCTTTGGCATAATCCTTAATAAACTGCTTCTTCCCAGCTAATGCTCTGAGTTCAGCTTGTTTATGTCGATACAAAATGAATGCTTTAGCAACATCATAGTAATCACAAGCCATCAAAGCCTTTTCAATTTGATCTTGAAGCTCTTCTACTGATACTATGTTGTTAATATACAATTCATCTTTAATATCATCCAAAATGTCGGAATCAATTGGTTCGTTAACAGCATTGAACGCCTTAGTAATAGCCGCGTCAATCTTATTAATGTCGAAAGGTTCTACTCTCTTGTTTCTTTTAATTACTAACATTCAATTTAGAAGTTTAATATGTTTCTTAGTAATAGAGTCTTCTCTGCTCTATTCATCAAATCTTTGCCCTTGTCATTACTAATTAACTGAGTAAATGCATTATACACAGTAAACATATCCACTTCATTACCCTCTCCTATATAATAGCTAGAATCAGGGTCCTCAAACATAGAACCATAAGCCTTAACAACAAGGTCTGTTCCTATCTTTACGTCTCCATACCCACCGTTATAGGTCATAGATATAGCGTTTCTAACCCATCTACCTAGATTAGAGTCTATATTACTTGGAGTTCCTTCCCATGTAGTATTATGTAAGGTGTCCAACATCAATTTAATATCACTGGTTTGTGATAAAAGGTGTTCGACAGCTTTATAATTGATGGGCTTCTCAGACTCTAAGTTCTGAACTTGTAAGAACTCTGGGTCAAAGACACACAAATTTGTGCATGCTCTATTAAGAGCACCTCTATAAATCTTAGCTACTGGTTTGCGTACATCTAATCCATATACCATACCAATAACTTCATCGTGATTATCTATTCTGCAATTCTCTGGCATTACAGCTTGAATAAGTACACGATTATAAGTGATATCATCTGCATTAACCTCTCCATCTGCTGTTCTAGTAACTTGCTTAGGAAGTTCTGCTTCTACTATAAAGTTACTAGTAAACTTATACATTCTTTCTAGGAAGGGTTCTACATAAGCAGCCGTAGGGAAGTAGTTACGCTTCCCTATTCTGGTTGCTTTACCATTTAACAGTTGATCAATCGTCAGTTGCATTATACACAGTACAATATCGGCTTTGGTAATTCTAGTAATCTAGCAGCATAATATACAGCTCTTAATGGATTTGCACCATTGCCATCAATAGGCATAGTGTTAGAATTAAAATAATTAACACCATACTTTTTGGCAATATTATATAATCTCACTAACAACTCAGTAGATTGACTTTTTGTTGGATCAATTTTATTTGACAGAAGCTGATCTATCAAATACTTCAGAGCTTCTCTGCAAGTAGCTCTGGTATCACCACCGCTAAATGTATGACTGTCTATCACAATTGTTCGCACAGTGACTCCGCAGAATGCACCCTCAGCATACTTTACTTCACCGTTCTCCATTTCAATAGGAGTTCCCATTAGTCCCTGTACAGGATGAACAGGTTTCTCTACATCTCTATCATTAATGGTTATCTTACTGGAATCTAGTTGCTTTGAGGCTTTAGAAACCATACTATCTTTAACAATAGTAGGAAGATCATCTATGTTAGTTTGACCAGTTACTCTAAATCCAACAGCTGGCAAATTACTCATAAGATTATCCTCTGCTCGTTGAAAGTCTAGCTTACTTTGTTCTAACACCTTAAAAGCATTCACATAGTCATCACAATTAGCTCTAAGAGCTATTACATCATCAATAGTTAAAGTCATTGTTTACATTATTGTAAGATAATTCGTCCATCTAACGTGTTCTTACCATCTACAATACTATAATCACAGGATGCAAGAGTATTACCGAAGTTCTTGTGTATCCACTCAGAACTTCCAAATAATGAGCCTACAGACTTATAAGTAAATCTTCTACCATAGGTAGTAGCGGATTGATGTAAATCTCCCTTTACAAAGACTACATTACCGGAGATTCCTCTATTATCCAGATACTCATTAATAAAGTTCTCAGTCTTTACATCTAGGGTTAGCGGCAAATTCTTGAACATATCCTTGTTATCTTTACCGTGACACATTACATAAGTAACGTCACCAAGTTTGAACTCTCCGATAAATTTATCAAATACTTGACACTTAATATCGAACTGTTCAAGTATAGCAGCCAATGCTATATTAGCAGCATATCCAAAATCACCATCGTGGTTAGATTCCCCAACACAGTAATAATATAAATTGGAATGCTTAATCTCTTCCTGTATAGACTTAACAAAACTAGTCATTAGTTTTATATAAGTATGCAGTTGTTCTTTATTGCTCATATTCTGAGCTAGGTCATGTCCACCTCTAGTAGTCTGACCATTATATCCATCTAGAGAGTCCCCAAGATTACAGATAACAATATTCTCAAATCCTCCACCTATATGATAGGCTTCTGTATATACTCTTTTAAGAATCATATCAAATCTTCTCTTCATCTCTTCCTCATTATAAGGATTTTGATAAATAGATTGTGGAGATACAGCTGCTCCAGTATGAATATCAGATAACCAAATGATTAAGTCTTTACCATTGGTTATCGTAGGTGATTTGCCCCAATCATACAAATTATTAATGTCTAAACCTTCTAGAATATGTTTACCATCTTCAATCTTAGACTTCAATTCTGCATTCTCTAATGCATACTTCTTTAATAAGGATTCGTTCTGTTTTATCCTTTGAGCTTCTATGCCTCTAAGAAAGTCATTCTCCTTCTCTCTTAGTTGCATAACTTGAAGCTGTTCAGGAGTATTCTCCTCTATAATATGAGGAGCAAACGGAGCTGAAGCCTTAGTAATATTAAATACTCTCAGAATCTTCTTGAAATCTTCCAATGAATATTCTGGGAAGCTACGGCTAACTTCTCTTTGCGTGATAGAAGAGCCATAATATGAATACAATCTATAAATCATATTCATTTCATCACGTGTAAGTCTTCCGGCTAAAGGAGCTTTATCACGCAAAGGCACAGTAAATTCATAGGCAATAATCCTACCTTCTGTGTCTCTTATATACTGAATGGTTCCAGTACTAGTCTTTTCAGAGGTATTCTTGGCTTTGGATTTAGTAGTTCCAACATAACCTCGTTCTTTAATCTGTTTAAACAAATCCATGACAGTAGAATACTGTTCATTAGATACCTTGTTAGCCTCATAGTCAAACTCCAGTTGCTTACGCTTATTGCAGAAATAATTCTGAGGAAGACCTGTCTTCTCAGCATAAGCATTCATACTGACGTTATCTTTAATTACGTTATGTAAGTGACTGATCAATTTGACTAGAGTTTCGTTTCTCATATTACTGATGTAAATTAGATAGCCTTTCGGCCTTAATATAAAATTTCTAATCTCTTTGCTACTAAGTATCTATAAAGAATAAGGGGACTACCTTATTAAACATAAGATAATCCCCTTGATATTTAAGGTCAATAGAAGTTATAACTTATCCTTCAACCCCAAAGCAGATATATGTGCCCATCTTAGCTGACTTAGACGGAGTGTACTTAACTTCAAAAGCACCATCCTCACCTTCAACTACTGCCTTAATATACTTGCAATATACGTCACCAGTGTAGTCTTTCTTAGTGTACAGTTCCTTAGCTACTTCTTTAGCCTTAGTCTTAGTCTCGAAATTGATAAACAGTACTTCACCAGTTGCAGGATTAATACCTTGATAACCAGTCTTATACTTTCTCTTGCCTTTCTCATTCTTGATGTCAATCATAGTGTACGGACGCTCACGAGTGTCAGCAGAACCTGCCTCAAACGTAATGGAACATCCAACACCAGCAGCCATCTTAGTATGTTTAGTAAGATACTCAGCACAGAATTCCTTCAATGCTTTGTCAGTGATGGGCTTACCAGCAGCTTTCCATGCCTGAGTAGCATCACGAATTACTTGGAATGGGGCTTGTGCAACTGCTTCTTGTTTAGTGTAACCTTTAACTTCTACTTTCTTAAAATTTACTTGATTAGTCATAATTAATTGAGTTTTAAACATTATTCCATTGAGTGTAATCTCTTTGTTATTGTATTACAAAGGTACTGCTTTAATACTGGATTACCAAGCAATACTGATGTAAAATAATCTTAATGTTGTATTCTCAATCTGACCTCTTCTTTCAGGGAGGATGCTGCAAAGGTACTACTTTATCTCCAATTGGACAAGTAATGACTAATAAATAATGCGCTAAATTATTTTAACTATTATCATTAGGTGGAAAGCAAAATGTATTATTGCACGCCATGTAGCTTCACTCTCTTCATAGAATTTATCTATTATGCCATTCTCATCATTAGCGATTATCCCAGTAGCCCATAACAGTTGATTAAATCTCATGTCTGGATACTTGTCTATTAAATCGGATAACTTATTAAGAATAGCTTTGTTGTTTACATATCTAGTGTTATTCATACACTTTAAAATGGTAAATCTGGAGTTGAATCTTCCCAGGGTAATTCTTTATCAAGAATCTCATTGATTTTATCAACCATTTCCTTAGAAGACTTCATATCGAATGTAAGGAACTCTGTAGTATTTCTCATGAAGTCATCGCAGATAACTGCAAGACCTTTAAGAATCCTTTCAGAGTTATGAGACTCTTTACCCTTACGAACTTTCTGAATTACTTGCCAAGTAGTAGCATTAGGAGTCTTATTTCTGGCTTGCTTAGTAAGGAAGCATATTAGTGAGATCAAGGCAAACTTAGTTCCTATATCACAAGCTAAACACCCCAAACTGAAGTAATCCTTATAATACTCCCTTAAGTCATTCAGAGTTGGTTCATAGTATTCCATCAGCATCGTATCCATACAGTTCGTAGTATGCTACCATACGTAACAACTTAGTAAACTCTAAGAATCCTTCTTTCATATGACCATTAGTGACTGGGTATACTCCAGACCTGAAATCAGGAACTGTAGATACTACTAGCATATTAGCCTTTAAAGAAGGTTTGACCTTATATGTGCTCTCAATATACAGTTTAAGCATCCACATATACATAGCCATTTGTCTAGCATAATGATACTTATCAAAACTCTCGCCAAACTTAGTAAGATAATGCCCACTTGTCTTTAAGTCATTGAGTGTTAACTCATCGCTATCAGGACAGTATGTGAAATTATCAAGCTTAGCTTTAAGTTTTAATACCTTATTCTTGCCACCATGTTCTACCAACACAGACATTAATAAGGCTGCTTCATTAGCTATAACAGGTTCTGCAAATAAACCTTCTGGTTTTAATAATGACTGTATTTGCTTATTGCATTCAACTGATGTGAGACATTCTCGTAGCTTGTCTCTAGACTTGGGATCTAAATAAATAGGAACCTTATCGGCAACATATTTACTTCCCCATTCATAGGCTGTACGCTGAGCATAGTAGTCTTCGCATTTAATACGTAGAGCTTCCATCTTATCAGCATCCATTTTACCCTTATAATAGCTAACTTTATCTGATGCTGCTATAATTTCATCAGCAGTAACAACATGATTAGCTACAAATGTAGGATATAATTCATCCGCCATGAATCCAGCTTTAGCTGTAGGTCTATTAACTGTTTCTACAAGAATAAATGATTCTGGTTGCAGTATTAATTCATGTACTGCTGAACCAAAATACAGTGAGTCAGAATACCTAGAGTCTGCTTCTAAACCAGCTTTATACAAAGCAGGACTTCCACCTTGCTCTGGATTTATTAGCTTCAATCTAGAGTTACTGATGTAATCAGAATAAGCATCCCCGAAGTATTCTTCATCACTTATGTCTAAATATTCTATGGTTTCAATTAGTGGTGTTATTTTAATTTCCTCAAGCATATTGCTTCATAAATAGATAAGCATCGATTATCTCAGTTCTATTTAGTGAGAACACCTTGAACATAGGGAAATCAACAGTTCTGTCTGTATGATACAGTAGCGCTGGCACCCCAGAACGTTGACATTTGATTACATTACTTAAAGAATCATCAATAAAGACATCCACTTTACCTTTAATCATATCAGCTTTATTACCATGCTGGTATACCATTTGATAAATTGGTCTGTCAGGAAATCCATTCCTCCTGAGCCATTCTCTAGTCCATGCCTTATTATTGACTCTCTTAGTACAATACAGCTCTGGAATAAAGTCAGGTCTATTAATAACTGGGAGATTTAACCAGAAATCTCTCTCCTTACTAAGGATTTGTTGTACATTCCTAGTAATTATATGGTCTTTAAGCATGTGAGGATTGTTAGCTGTATCGAAACGCTCACAATAAGCACCCCAAAAACCAGCCAAACAATCATCTATATCTAATCCTATTCTGAACATTCAATAGCATCTTGTTATGATTTTAGAATTCTTCTATATCATAGATGTCACCAATAATTATCTCTCTGTCTCTTGACATGATTACCCCTAGTTCTTCATAATCTCCAGGTAGATCAATATCATAATCTTCAACAAACAAGTTTATGAACTTGTCTTCAGCTTCTGTGAAGCTTCTAGCTCTCACTTTCTCTAACCACAAGTCTCCATTATTAAGACCATAACATGGTAGAATGTAAGTACTCATTTATTTAGTTTAAAATTTTAAGGCAATATAGAACTTTATAAGACAAATCAAAGCCGTAGGTAAGTCTTACGTCAGTTAAAGTGTCTTCATAAATTTCAACCATCTCTTACTAAGACTTCTTAATAAGTTCGTAAAAGAAATCTTTACTCATCATAACGTATTCTCCATCAGAGCCCATATTCACACCTTTATCAACTTGTTTATTCCAGACTATTACTAATGGCCTGTCTTTACGTCCACAAGTTTTGATGATTTCAGCAATAGATGGAGTATTCTTAGTACATTTGCATTGAACATAACAAGGTAATTTGTCCTCGGTTTCTGCGATATCAATCTTAGCATCATCCAAATTCTTAGATTCACTACGAGACGATTTTAATCCTTTATAACCGAGTTCAATTAATTCCTTAATAATTTTAAGTTCATAATTATTACCCTTACGTTTAGCATAAGCACCGTTACGTTTCTTCTTTGGTTTTACTTCTTCAGTACCTTCCATGCTTCGTTAATTAAGTTAAGTGTTGCATCTCTACCATATTTAGCATGAAAGTCGGATATATCCTTAGCTCCATAAGATCTAGGAATCCATAGGCATTCTACTCCAAATTGCTTCCTTATCCGATTCATATTATGAATTCCAGCTAAGTCATTGTCATAGAACACTACTATCTTCTTAAATCTCTTGCTGAGTTTCTCAAACTGAGATTCAGTTATGAATAGATTCTCAGAATTAGGAGCTATTGCAGTAATTCCTAAAGAATATAGGCACATTACGTCCTTCATACTTTTAGTAATTACTAACAAATCACCTTCTGCTGGGAGTTGATGAGCTCCTTGCAACATGACAGCCTTCCAATTAGAGAGAAATCTTGTAGTTCCCTTGTCCCTAAGTGGAAAGTATATACGCCATAACTCAATGCCTTTATCGTTCTTACCTCGATAATAGCCGAATATGGGGTTCTGAGAACCAGTAGTAGCATAATAATTCCCATTTAGGAATACAGTTTTACATGAATACACTCTAAATTTCTTTAGAACATCCTTAGTAATTCCATATCTATGCCACCATTCCAGCTCTTTATCAGTGAATTCCTGTATTTCAGCCCGTATAACAGCAGGTCCCTTGTCTTTAAACTCAGTACTGCTAATTACTGGCTTACTACCTTTAGGCAACGTCTTGTGTTTGATATAACCAAAGTCATTAGCAATGATTTGTAAAGCCTTATAATAAGAGCAGCTATACTTATACATTACTACACTGATAAAATTGCCATAAAATTGTCCACTGAAATCATTGAAGATGATATCCCCAGACGCATTCCTATAAAAGGAACACGTAGGAGAATTATCATTTCTCAACGGAGATTTAAACAGTCCCTTCTTTACTGGGATACCAAGATAATACTCAAGATATGTCTCCTGAGATTGCCTTTCAAGTAAATACTTCTTAGTAATTTTAGGTTCATACTCTAATACCATATTAATTCGATACTTAATGTTAGAACCTTAAAGTTACTAATTATTTCTTATACATCAAAGTCAAGGTCTGAATTAGCTGATGCAGCATCTCCTGCTACCCCAAAATCATCAGAACTTGTTCCCGGCATATCTGTAGGACCGTTACTCTTCTGTTTATTCATCTGATTAGTTTCATAATCAGAGAAGAAGACCTTATCACCCAGCCAGTTATTAGAGATATAAGCATCACCTGCTTTACTAATATTAACGAAGTATGGCAAACAAGGTTCACCCTTCTTATTAGCAATCAGTTTCAGTTTAGTCTGCTTATTAACAGCATCCTTAGTAATCTCAATAAAAGTCTTAGCTAACTTCTCAAATTCATCGGGAAGTGCAAAGGTCATAGATTTAAACTTCTCATATTTCTTAGGAGATAGTTGCTCTCCAACATGAGCTAACATAAACTTAAACTTCTCCAAATTAGACGGATTCTCACGTTCTACCCCACCATTAGAGGTTACTGGTCTCACATCATCACCTTCCTTAGGACAGAATATAGTTTCTTCATATACTCCATTCTCATTCTCAAACGAAATCTTCATGGTCTTCCAAGTAGTACTTGGGTCTTTCTTACCAGCGAATTCGCTATAAGTTACACCCTTAAAGAGTACAGTATGGATTTCCCAAGGTTTCAGTCTAGGTTTGATTGATGATGTACCGTTAGTGTTGGATAAGTTGAAATTCATTGACATAGTTCTAATAGAATATTAAAGTTCGAAAGTTAATGGGTCAATCTCTTTAGCTGACTCATCTTCAATCTCTGTGTCTAGTGGCAAATCTACATTGTCAAAATCTTCCTTAACTTCTATGTTATCTACTTCAGGTTCTATAGGTCTGTCAGCATTACCAACTAATACAAACAAATCATCATAGCCCTTCATTTTAGTTACTGTAAATGTATCTCCATACTGTCTTAATAACTCATTGGATTTACCTCTACAGCTTACAGATAGACCTTTAGTAAGCTTATTACCACCTTTGGTACCAAAAGCTTCATCGGTACCAATAATCGGGAATGTTACTCCTTCAATCTTCTGGTAATTAATACTAATTCTATCTCCCCAGGCAGCACCTATCATAGCAGCAGCTGCCTTATTAAGTATATACTTATTGGAATCTAATGTTACTTGAGGTTCCGCTGTATCTTCAACCTCTACTGTAACCTTCTTGGTAGGTTCCTCCTTGACTATCTCCTGCTTCAGAGATTTATATTCTCCAGTAGCAGGATCAAAGTCTAGGGTTAATAGCATTTTAACTATCATTCTCCTAATTCAAACTTATTAATTGTATCAATAACCATCTTCATATTAGGTTCGATATATAAGTCAGAGAAACATCCAGCAGTACTTCTACAAGTATCAGGACCTAAGGATTTAGTTCTGAATTTATACGTAACTTCCTCATCATTAACTATCTTCTCTGCATAGAGCAAGTAATTAAACAGTCCATCAATATTAACACTTCTGTCCAACATCTTACCGGTGGTGAAGAGTTTATATTTAGGATCATAATCGCTACCATCATTCACAATATGTGATATGAAGATTACGATTAAATCGTCTCGGAGAGTCATTGCCTTAAGAATTAAGTCATAATAATGCTTTGCAAAGTCAATATGCTTATCATATCCTTTCTCAGCACTTCTAGACATTACTTCTTGAGAGAGAAGATAATTACTATCATCAATAGCTAAGACTTTAATCTCCGGTAGTTTAACATTAACTACGTTCATAATATTCATTACCTTAGCAAATTCATTACTAAAATACCAGTTACCAACGTAATTCTTGTCCTTATCCTGAGTTAACTTCTTATAATTCTTTCTAAATCCTGGAATAGATAATTGTTTTGGAGTACAACTAATAATAAATGTTTCTTTAGGATTCAAATATTGCAGCGAACTAGACTTACCACTACCTGAAAATCCTCCAAGTCCTATAATTTGGCTCATTAAGTTATAATGTTATGGTTACGCGTAAATCATCTCGTTTAGCTTTAACTTCATCTTCTGGAAAGTCGATGATAGTCCAATCTGGATGTTTATACCTCTCATAGTCATTGATTTCAGATGGAATAGGTAACTCTTTAAAGATACCACATCTACCATAAAATCCTGTACCAATAGCTATGTCAGACGAACCAAATCTATTCTTAAGAACCAGTAATGACCTGAATCCATCCTTTAGTTCCTTTATGTCATATCCTCTATAAGAAGACAATTTGTTCCTAAATGGATTATACAATACTAATACAACATTAGCATCCTCACTAGGAGAACCACTTTCCTTCAAATCGGACAAATCTGGCTCCTGTAATCCTTGCTTTAGTCTTTCAGAATTATTAGAATTTCTATTAAACTGCATAATATTAATTGGGGATACTTTACATTTATTTCTAAATGATACCCCATATGCAGAAATAGTATCAATCTCTTCTTTCTTACTACGACCTGGCAACGGTCTTACTAAGCCCAAATGGTCAGTAATTATAGCTATGATCTGATTAGGATTATTAAGTATATAAGTGTCTTCATCAACAAAGGTTCCAAACTTCTTCAAGTCTGCTATAACCATTTCTTTATACTTCTCTGAATTTAAAGTTCCATCATGTATTATGAGTCTGTCTTCTATTGATTCCAGCCATGGAATACATTCTTGAACTAAATCATAATCCTCGTCAGATAGTGTTACTCCCTTACCTCTAGAAAGCAATTCTTTAAAAGATATCTGTTTACCATAAGTCTCATAAATGTGAATAGAAAGCAGTTTAGCTAATAGCTGTTCTGCACTCATTTCCAGTGAGAATATAATAAACTGTAAATCTCTATCTTGACTTATATCAAGAAGTGCTTTATAAATAAAAGAGTGAAGTACTAAACTGGTTTTACCATTACCAGTTCCTGCTGCTACTAAGTAATATGTTTCTTGAGTTAATCCGTCAATAATCTGTTCTAATTTGGGCAGACCTAGTGATAATCCTTGATTATCACCTCTTCTACCTCTTTCGATTAGATTCAATAAGCTATTAGTATGTGTCATAATTCTGTTATAGTATCAAATACCATTTCATCAAAGTGACCTTCCTTAAATGCTTTAATAGATTCCCAAGATTTAGATATAATGAAATCAGCTATATTCTTATTAAGCAGATTACATTTATTCTTCTTAGCCCAGTCGATTAACTCTAGTACTTCTTTATGCTTATCTTTACTCCATCCGATATTCTTACCATATCGGAAGAACATTTCATCTTCAGTAAAGAATCGTTTGGCGAAATTCCGCATATCATATTCTTTGCCGTTAATAATACCTATTGGAGGATAAGCATCCCATAATTCTTGACCCAGTTCTCCTGAGTACTTTCTGTAATTTCTCATGAAATTCTCATTAAAGATCACAGTTTCGGGGTCAAACTTCTGACCCGCTTCAGGGACTTTATACTTCTTAGTAATAATTCCCTTAGTTTGAAGACTTAGTAAGATAGTCCTCAATCCAGTTTTAGTAATAGGCAATCCAAGATATTTAGTAAGGAATTCTCCATGACCTTCCTCTGGTTGCGCTATAAATAATAACTCAATCATTAACAACTCCTCAGCAGTAAGTCTATACTGCTCCATCATTAACAATTGGTTGTCCAAAGACGTCTTTAATTTATCCAAGCTAATGATTAATAAGTTAGTAACTTACCAATCTATTATGCTGCAATAGTGTTATTCTGATTTCTCAGTGTCCTCAATTACATAAGCATCCTCAGCTACTTCAAATGGAGATAAGAAATCCTCAATGAGTTCTTCCTGTCTTTTAGCCATAGCCTTAGAATCATATACTTTACCATTAAAGGTAAATTCTCCCTTCCCATTTATGCCATTAGTAACAACAGCATCAAATACAGAAGTGAGAGTAAATAGTTCAACTATACGTTCAACTGTCATTTCAAATTCTCGATATGAGTTACAAAGATAATCCAATCTATTTATACTACCAACTGAATCTACCTAAATTTGAGGTTTCTCATAAGGCTTGGCACATCTAACACCTTATTCCCTATAGAAGCAGAGACAATGCAAATGCTAGCCTTAGAATGTCTCTCTAATAGGTGCAACAGACCAAATATGTCTACATTCGCAGTAGTAACTGGCAAAGGTAATACAACTTCTTGGTCCATTACGTCATAATAGTTCACGGTATACATCAGAATCTAAATATCATTTTAGTTTCCTTGTTCTTCTTAGGAGTAAATTCTCTTCCTTCTAAGACATCTAGCAGATTAGAGCTGTCTATGGTTATGAAATCTTTACCACTAGTACTTTTACGAAACCATTCTTCTTCAACAGTTCCTTTAATTACAAAGGTAAATACTTCTGCCACTTTATTCTCTGCCTTCCTAATAACTCTGCCAATTCTTTGTGTCTTGGTAGTAGGACTAGAATCAAATCCAAGAATAACAGCTACAGACAATCCCGGAATGTCAGCACCTTCGTCCAACATTTTAGAGGTATTAAGCACTCCTACTTTAGCTTCCTTGAATTCCTCCAAGGTCATACGCCCTTTCTTCTTAGTTTCCTTACTAGATAACACTTTACCGTATCCAATCTTCTCCGCGACTTTAATTGTCTTACTAAACGTAATACATTTCTTGTCTTGACGGTGCTTCAATATTAAATCAGTAAGTTCTATCTTTTTAGGATGGTTATATATAAACTGTTTCCTTCCTTGCAGGGCTCTGTTAAACCCCATTGCATGTATTAGAATCTGTTTATTAATAGCCTTAAATTCGTCAGGTTTATTAGCATAATCAGGACACATTCTCTTAGCTAATTCAACGCGTTTCTGCCATTTAGAAGCGCATGCCATAGCTAAGGTAAAATCATGGTTAAAGAAAGAGAAATGATCATAAAACTCTCTATTTAGTTCTAGGTACTTGCTTAGATCATCTACTTCTATTAAGACTTTGTACTCCCTATAAGGAGACAACCAGCCTCTGGCAGTAGCTTCACCAACATCTACTCTATCAACTACAGGACAATACTTCTTGATGTAACTGTCTTTACCATCAAGCCTTTCCATAGTTGCTGTTAAACCTAGAATTATTTTATACTTAACTACTTCAAACACCTTTCCAAATAAATCGGAAGCGTATTTATGACACTCATCAAGTATTAATAGATCACAATTCCATTCCTTTCTTACTACAGTATTAATGATAAGCACCTGATAAACTTTAGGTACTTTTTGCTCAGCTAAATCTGCTAACCATTGTCTTTGCAAAGCATCTGTAGGTACTACTATTATAACACTCTTTCCAGGATTCTTAGCCAAGAATCTCTTCATACACATAATGGCAGTTCTAGTCTTACCGAAACCGGTACAATAGACTAGACTTCCACATAATCTGTTATTAACCCATCGTTGAACACCTAAAGCTTGACGTTCACTTCTGGTAATATTTCCAAATAAGTCTGCCATTTGTTATGTAAAGAGCTATTACACCTTAAATTAAATCATCTATCCCTTAAGTCTTGTGATATGACTATAATGAAATTAAATTAAGTAATGCATAGCTATTACATAATAATCTGGATTAATAACTGTCAACCAATTACAATTCAGATATAATTTACAGAGTAAATCCTTTAGCATCACATACCATTTTAATTTGTTCCTTACGAGTTTCCCATTGAGAGATGTGGAACTTAACTTCTTCAGCCAAAGAATAGAGTATTCTATTTCTGAGAACCTTAAGTTGGTCTGTAGTTAACTCTGTATATTTCTTACTCTTCAGATTAACCATAGCTCTTAATTGAGTATAATTCAATCCTTTGGGAGTAATATAGATAGGAGCGGTAGGTTTAAGACCTAATCTCTCTCTAGCCACTACAAGCTTGTCTCTCAGTTGACCATCAGAGTCTTTCTCTACTAAGTCCTTACTCTCTTGAGCAGTAAACCAGAGACCTTGCTTGAGAATGAATGTGAGTGTAATATGTTGCTTGTTGAACTTTCCCAGTCTGTCCAAACAACCTTCACGAACAAGTTCAGTAGGAATGTCTTTGAATTCCTCCGGACAATTATTCATGGTTCCGTCAATCGGATAATCCTTAGGGTCTATAGCATCCTTATTAATGTCTAGGAAAGATACTAGGGCCTCTAAGAATTTAAATCTAGGCAGATGTTGCTCTTGCTCTAGCCATCTTAAGAATAGCTCGGCATTACAACGCTGCTTCTGGTCATTAATAATGTCCAATAAAACATAACGACCAGGATACTCCTTGCTAGTATTGTGAAGCATAGATTCACAATGGGCGTAGAAACTACGAAGTTCTTCCTCAGTACAATCAACCAAGCGCTTCTCCTCTTGTACTAATTCTCCATTAACTTCTTGTTTACGACCCTTCCATACGAAGGAGTTAATATTATTCATAGCAGCTGCCAATTTCTCTTTAAACATACAGATATATCATATTAATTTGATGTAATGGTCTAATCTCTTTAATTTAGATAATCTTTTACAGTATAATCTCACCTTCTGGTGGCTTCTCGTAAATAAAAGTCTCAAAATAAAAGTCAGTATTCTTATAAGGAACTTGAATATTATTCTCAGAATCGTACCAAGTATCCTTACCAGCTACTACTTCCCTATATTTTAAGAATCCGATGTCCCCAACTACTAGGAATGGACTATCCCAATTGGGACATCGCGTACACGCTTTATATGCACCAGTTTTTAAGTCCTCAAACACATATTGAATATAGCCACCTACGTTCTCTTGTGCAGCTACAAGCCGCACACGTAAGGTCTCTATTATCATAGATATCTTGAGCCTACACGCATATCTTCAGGAATATTATCTTCTTCAAATGGAATTGCTTTCCATTCTAGATCGTCCGGATTCCATCCAAATGCTTCTGCATCTGCGTGGGCAATATCTCTACCTCTATCTAGAGCTTCTTGTTGTGTTTCGAATTCTTCTGTTTCTTGATAGGTAATATTACCCTTCAACCCTGCATAAATGTTGTACTCAGTCATTCTTCTGATTCGTTAGTGTTAATTTTACCATCTTTATAAGTTACACAACCGTATTTAGCGAAGTCACATACACTCTTCTTAATACCTTTGAAACAGGGATATTTAGCACATTCTTTACAGGTGCGCTCAGGATACTTGTATTTAACTCCATCTCTGTCTTTGTCACAGTCTTCGGATTGCTTCTTAGCCATGCGCCTCTGATTTAGTTGTGTCTTAGTAAATTACTTGAATAATAAGGCCATTATTACTCCTACAGTAACTACTCCTAGACTTGTTGATAAAGTGGTTAATCTTTTATTCTTCTTAGTTATTTTACGTAACTGCTCTTGCTGTGTTTGAATAGCCGTATCTTGTAACTTAATGTGCATATTAGCTCTTTCCAGTTGAAGTTTGCGTAGACTATCAGCTTTAGCCAAGTTTGCAGTTAGTAAGGCATAAGAATCTACTTGCTTTATAAGTTCTACCTTCTCAAGTTTTAACTTCTTATGCTCCAGGAATATAAGATTAGTCGACTTTAGCTGTTTAGGAGTTATAACTATTAATGAGTCATTTACCAACTTCGGATAGATATTCTGTGAAGAACACCACATCGTCGGCAATAGGCTGATTAGTAATATTAATAAACTCCTTTTCATACGTATACTTTATAGTATCTATTTTACCGTTACTAGTAGCGATAACACCAAGAATACTATCGTTAGTATTTGCTAAATCTCTTATTTCCTTATTAAGCGAATCAATAGTCATTTCATATTTGTTGGTATCTGGCATTACTACAGGATCTTCCTTTAGTAATAAACCAACTACAACTATTATAATGGCTATAGTAGCTCCTATTATAAATGGTTTACTCATTGCAGATAGTAATGATTATACAAATCTACAATGTTATTCACTTTCTCTGGTGAGGCTGTGAGCAATGTATCTAAGCATTCTCTTTCCTTATCATTCAGATTAAGTTCAACTTCTACCATTCGGGAATCTAATTCATATACTTCCTTTGCTGTATTATAACCAGCAATATACTTCCCTGGGCATTGTTTAAAGAATGCAACTTCTTGATCTAAGAGTGCATTTACCACACCACGATTGATTAAACCTGAATCTGTACTGTAGAAAGCATGTTTGTTTCCTTTGCGAGCTTTACCTAAGGCAATTGTTTTACCTACTTCCTCGTTAAACTCATCTTCGGGGTTGCATATTGCAACTCCTATTGATAGTCTCTTTACGCCATCATGCTGAACTGCATTAGAATCACTATAATCAGTAATAACAGCATCTACTTCTTGTGATACTGCTGCCATAATGAATTTACGTTCAATGTTTGCGTAATCAGTAAAGGAATCAATTCTATATTCTACTCTCTCTTTCATAAGATTAACTTTATAAGATAATAAGTCTTATCTCTTTAGATGGTCTAATCTTCTATTCAGATATTATTTCCTACCTAAACCGTTATAGAAGTCAAGTATGGCGTTCTCTTTACGAAGCCATGTAGCTTGTTCTCTAGCCATATCAAGAATAGTTCTACTAATGGACTCTTCTTCTACTTGCTCTTTAACTAGCATACCAGTATCTTCATCATCTCCATTTAGCCACTGGAATGTAGCCCAATCTCCTTCTTTCTGAGCCTGGTCCACAATCTTGTTGATACTCATAGTAGTTTCAATTTCCCTGTCTACCGTAGCAGCAAAAGGCATGATTCTATCCACTATATCCACTTTAATAGGAGGAACTGGAGGGTACTGGAACAAGGCATCATTCTCGGTTAGATATTCAAATATCCACGAATGATGTAGGTACTCTTCTTTAGCTCTACCTCTCCAGTAGATGCCAAGTTTAGGAAGCCCTTCTACTTCAAAGTAATTAGCGAATGTCATATACAAAGCATGATTAGCTAGTTCAGCAGACATCTGCTTTACTAACATTTCAATCATTACTGACGATAAAGGACATTTACGTCTTGTAGTATCAATAACTCTCTCAGTATATTTCATAGTAGGTTCTGCACCCACTGTCTGAACTCCATCACTTGTTACTTCTTGTATTGGATTTCCGTCTTTGTCTAGCTTTCTCACTGTTAAATACTTTAAAGTTATTATTTCGCAAATAATCTAACGGCGCTCCTATCCAAGTAATGTACTTAGCACAGGTAATCTCTTTATCCATCTTGATGAACTGCGACTCTTTAACTTTTAAAGGTTTATCAGAAGAGAAGAATTTGGTACCTACACATTCTGCCCCATCCTTTCTAATGAGATATAATTGCACTTCATATAAAAAGGTGGGATATTCTGTTAGTTTAACGTCCCCAGAATGGTAGATTATCTGGGCTGTACGTTTTACCATTCCAGGAATACTTTAGTACTTCCGATTTGGGCGTCTTATACTTCCCTAAAATATAAGGAATGTCAGACTGGATACACTTATGACTAAACGTAGTCTTAGGTATAGGTTTCTTGGTCTTCGGGTTAAGCTTACCTGTAGTGAAATTACCACCCTTTACATAGACTACCAAAGTTCCAGGTATGTCTATGGTTTTAACTGGCTCAGACCAATTGTAATTAGGAGCAGGAAATCTTCTAAATTTCTTCCACAGCTTACGCTCCTTTGGAGTTTTAGTCCAAACATTAGGGTCACGAGGTTTAACACTAGGCTGTCTTAGATGCTCAGCTACTAGGAAAGCATCATCATTCCAGTCTCTAATTCTAAGTCTCTTAACTCTGTCCTCTGGACTTTCCTTCTCCTTAAAAGTCTTCTTCTCCATTTTACTGATAAGATTAAATGTTAATTACTTCGTATGAATAGTACCACAAGTATTACACTTATAGATACCTTTCTCATAATCATACAGCGTGTGATTAGTAAGTCTACCACACCTAGTACAATTCATAACTTTTACGGATTCATATACTCTCCTTGACCTTTTCTTGGGAGTCACCCCTACAGTTGAAGTCATAGTTAAATACCTTTAGTCAGTTCTTCTAATCTCTGTATTGCTTCTCTATAATCTGCAATATAAGTTGCCAAAGACATGGGTTCTGGATGTTTCATTTCAACACGATAATTGGCAATAATCTTAAGACATGTAAGCAACGGCACCCCATACGCTGCTATCTTTAATTCTTGCCGTTCTCCTTCCTTGGATTTGACAGTTCTTAACACCGACAAATCCCAGAAGTGTGAACTATCACCTACAGATTCCATTCTGAAATCAGCTTCTTCTATTACCATCAACTTTGTAATGTTAATTTATAAATTAGTTAATCTCCATTTCCTTGAGTATCTTGTGAATTAGCCAAATAAATACAAACGGTGATATGAATGGACACAGAGACATAGTATAAAACTCATCACTTAGAGATTCATAAAAGGTATCTGGGTCTTCACAGTGACTATTTATTAAGTAATCAGCCAATGTAGACAATAGGAAAGATACTCCATACATTACCAATGCTATAATTACGACTGTCATTTCTCTCTGTTTAATATATTACAGAGTCTCTGTAAGTCTGCTATAATGGGGACTAACGTACCAGCACCTTTAACAAGGGCTGCTCTCTGGTCGGCTATTTTACTAGCGTATTCTAATTTAACTGCATTAACAGAATCATTATAACCCTTCTTCATAGAAGCTCTATTAGCTAGAAAGGTCGGAATGGTAATATATAAATGTAATAATGCATCCAGAGTTTTAGTGAGTTCCTTATAAGTCATAGCTTTAGTAACTCTGTCATATACAAATATATATGTGTCAACTCCATCTGGTATTATATTTACATATTTATCAGTCTCCGTACCCTTTCTCCCTACATGGTCAGAGATTCTTATTACAGGCGGAAATCCTTCAATAGTAAAATATTCTGAGGTTCCTACATAATCAGTAGAAGTAAATCCCTTCCTCCTCAACCATGCTCTTAGCTTGCTCACCCCTCTCATCTTGTTTATTATTCTTCAATGTCTTCAGAAATACCTGAGCACCAGTTAATGGACAGTACTCTAACCTACATTCGTTGTGCTCATCTCTAAAGTAGCAATGTTTACACGAAGTATTAGAATTAACTGGTTCAGCTATTTCAAAGTAACTACCATCCACCTCAATGATGTCTCCTGTACTTAAAACAGGTGATATGTAACCATCAACAAATTTAAATGTAATCATAATTAGATTCAAAAAATAAGGGTCAAACCCAGACAGCTATATAGGTTAGACCTTACCTCTGTTAAAGATAAAGCATAATCTAAATAAACTAATCTAAATTTGACCCAATACGGCAGTACAAGTATGCACTACTCGATAAATGCCGCTAATCGGCTAGGTTTCATCGCACATAATTGCGATAATAGTAATATTTATTACTAGGTGTACTACATATTAGTAGTGAGAAGGAGACTAACCCCCCCCCTCATAGCAATTGGCTGGTAAATACCATGACCTGCTATGTTATTCGAAATAATCAGGAAATTTGTTTCGGAAGGCGTCATCAATTTTAAGTCCATCCAAATCCTCACAAACCGCCAGTTCCTCCAGAAGTGCGTCCTCTGAATCATCCACTGCACCATTATCGGAGTTAATCAATTCAATAAGAAGGTTTGCTTTCTGGGAAGTTAAATCAGTACCAATCCAGCTAACTATAACTTCTACAAAGAAATCATCGAACTCAAGAGAGGTACCTACATCAGAGGCAGCAATCTCATTCTTCTTATCGAATAACTCTTTGATAACATCATCACTGATAGGTTCTTTAAATTTATCCCTAAGCACAGTGACCAATTGTGATTGTTCTTTATAGTTCATATGCGTATATGATAATTACAAATGCTAGCAACAGCTAACACGCACTTCGTAAGAAGTTATTACTACTACGTAATGATATAATTCAATAGTATTGAATTTCACGGCATTCGTAATGCCTAAAGTAGACATATCCTCTCATATACATCCACTAGTTATATTAGAATAAAGAATTTACCTCTTCCAAGATATAAACAAGTAATTACCTACTAATCCGGGATAACCTTCCTTATTAATTACTTTTACAAAGAATTGCTTCTCCTCGTAATATTTAAGAATGTCATCAATAGATTTTAGTTCGTCATCGTTTAAATCCATTACTAAGCTAAAGTAATTATTCTCACTTTTAGCCTTAATAAAGCTGTCAGTAGTACTAATGAACCTCTTAAATATAATTTCTTGAGTTACTACTTCATTGTACGTTGCAACCGAATATGCTTCCTCCGCATTCATTGAACTTCCTTCTAACAGTTTACTGAAATCAAATAACTTTCTCATAATCTAATTAATTTGAGCCTTCTTTTAGTGACTTGAGTGGGACTCTAACCCACAACCTGCTCCTTAGGACGGAGATGCTCTATACTATTGAGCTATCAAGCCTTGACAGTTACATACTAATAGATCCGGTATGTTTACCTCTTACTTTAACAGAGTTAGCAGTAATATCTCCCTCTACATCACCACCTACTTCGATGCTGTTAGCTTCTATACTACCTCCTACATTACCTTTAACTTCGACACTATTACCATGTACAGTAAGAGCGTTTCCGTCAATGTCACATGTATTACAGTTGAGTTCCTTTACATTACCAGTAAAACTGATATGTACGCTATCATTATTGACTTCAGATATTAATTTACCATTCACATAAATTCTATTCTTTATTTGTGATATGGTAATATCATCTTCATCAATATCAAACGATTCATTATCAACAAACAGTTTATTCATGATTCTTCTTATCCAGTTCATAGTACTTAATAAGTTTATCAAACGCCTTAACTCTAGCATTATGTCCCTCCTCACTATCAGGGGTCCACCAATAAGCTTTACCATATCTATCTTTAGGAGCCTCTAGAAACTCTCTATTAAATTCCGGAATCATGGTAACTATATCACGATGGCTGTAAATAGTGATTCCACGTTCGGTTCCTGCCATAGCATGTTCTATACAGAAACACATTCCCCAATATTCAGGATGGGTTACAAATAATTCTTTAGCTCTTTTAAGAACACTTACAACATCTGTCATTTCACTTTAGATTTAGTTAGTTGGCCAATCATTTGATTTCTAAAGCCCTCAACTTGATGGGGACATATATTAGTAATCCATTCTTTAAAATATCTATGATATTTAGTGTGATTACTTTTATAGAACTCTCTTTCCAACCAGTTATACAATTCTCTTTCCATATTTATTAAATTAGTAGTCTTATTCAGAATCGAACTGAAACCTCCATATCCGTAGTATGGTATTCTATCCGTTAAACTATAAGACTAAAGAATAGAGGGTGTGCCCACACCCTCTATTATAATCATTCTATACCATAGTACATCAAGTATAATACTTGCTGCCTTAAACCGTATTTACGTGTAACAACGTTAGCATTAAACCTTCCAGTTATGGCCGCATTAATGCTCCTTTTCAATTTGTCGGCAGTAAATAACTTACCAGTGGTACCAATTAGTCCATTAGGTTCATCAGCACAAATAAAATCTACAGCTTCAAATAACTGTTCTTTAGTCTCTGCGCTATTTACCTTTTGCCACTTCTCTAATTCTTTCTCGGAATTCATAACTTAAGACAATGCTTCAAGCTCTTTAGCCAGCTCTTCATAAGATTTACTCTCAAGTTCTGCATCTTGCTTCTTAGCCATGAGATCAAGAATCTTCTGACGCTTAGCTTTCTTCTCAGCAGCTACAGTGCGTTCTTCCTGTTCCTGTAACTTAACGTCAATAATGTGTTTTACAATATTGAATTTCAGTTCAAGTTCAGTGGTATCTTTAGTACGAGTCTTGATGAAACTTTCGGTTTGTGATTCCTTTAGCCTCTTATTAAGATTAATAGCAATAGGATCAAGTTGTTCCAGAGATAAATCCCACAAATCTTCAACAGATAATACTCCACGGTTAGTGGAATAACGTAATTTTATTCTTGATGCTTTCTCAAACATAACACTTTCATTTTAAAAGTTAACTTTAATGGTTCTTGTAAAGCTACCAGTAACTTTACAGATAACGCTATTGCGGATAGTAGATGAGAATCCTAAACCACTCAACTGATTATCAGAATAAGGAGCCTTCATCTTATTAGCTAACATCTCAAACGTCTTACGATCCTGAGATAGTTCACTCCTAAGATATTCGTTAAAGAATCCCCTTACTGGAGATGGATTCTTACATCCATCTAAGATGAAGAAATAGTGTTTATTGCCTACTTCTGCACCGTTCCAATAATTTGGAGACAGAGTGAGTAACGATACCTTATAGAATTTGTTAGTAGACAAGTTCCACGTCTCTTTACCACTTGAGTTACTCGAAAGGACATCATGTATGACAATTCCCTTGGCTTTAGAATACTCAAATTTAGCTACTGTCACTCTATCACGACCTCGAAGATCTGTTGTGTAGGTATACTCACGTACTTCTCCATTACATTCAATTTCAACAGTAAATCCAACATCGTGATATTCTCTTTTGCTGAAATTGTGTACATATACGGTATACATACCTTCCATACGCGGTTCATCCTCCCAGATAACGTTCTCTACTGGTTTACGAGAATGTACACCACCAGCATTCATGTCGACATCTAGCACCCCACCAGAGGCTCCAGCTCTACACGAGTAATTGATTTCACTACCCCAAGGTTGTATGATATGGATGTCTAAATCATCACCATTATACCATGCAAGAGAACACCTTAGATATCCATTCACCTTACCTCCAGCAGCCTGTACCTTATCCTTAATAGAAGAATCTGCAAGGTCTCCATTGTATGTCCAGGCGAAATTATTTGGCCATTTAAATAGATTCTTTGTATCTTTATTAGATGGAGCTGTTAGAGTCATAAGGTTGTTTATATGTCTACCTTCTAATAGAACTTCTATACTGGTAGCATTAGGAACAACATCCTTAATAAAGTCCTCAATTGATATTTCGGCAATAGTACCTAATTTCTTAGGATTAACTGGAACATCTTCCGCTAAATCTTGGAATATACTATTCCCAAGCATTGACTTCTTAGCATTTCTATCAGCAAAGATTACATCATTAACTGTAATGTCAGTGATTTCTGCATGTCGCCTTGGAAGTGCATCCATTAGCCCTAGTTCAACAACCCTAGCTTCAGCAGCCTGAATCATCTTCTTAGTAGCTAATGTCTTAGGTCTTTGATAATTAGCAGGAGCTACTATTCTTTCGTAGGCACTAACACTGGCATCGAGATCACGTCCGTTAGTAATATCTACAAGTAGAGTACCTATAGCAGTATTCCTAATACGTCCTACATAACCAACTTTAGCAGATTCAACCCAGCAGAAATTATCACGTTCCTCACGAGGAACTACTTCATATTTCTTCTTGAGTGCAACAAATGCCTCTAGATCGGATTTATACTGGTCTCCACGATACAAAGAACCTTGTGAAATCAAATCCAAAACAATGTCAAAAGCATCCATGGATAACTCATCCAAAGCCCGCTTCAATACTGTTTTGTTGATACGAAGTGCTCCCTTTACTGCTTCTTCGGAATCAGATACTGCACAAAGTAAATGATTAGGAAGCTTGTAAAATAAATGATTCCATGTATGTACGTGTCTTGTAGGAGTTTCTATCCATACATTGTTCTTATCTGTACCCAGTTTAACCACCTTACTAACAAATACGTTACATACTGGTTTAGATTTAACAAGCTGAGCTAAGTTTCTGGCTACTGTAGCATAAGGTTCATCTAACACTAAGGAATCCCAAATACTTACTAACTTGTTATTAACTATTGCAACTACATTGCCATAAGGTTTGATAAACTGACGACAGCAATTACATGTATGTGATTGTCTTTCATCTTCTGGATAAGAATTTATGTAACAATCCCACAGCTCATCCTTATTAACATTAGTTAAATACAATCTATCAGCATTATTAGCTAATGCATCAAATTGCTTGTAAACTGCTCGTTTAAAATCAATAAATTCCACGATAATTAAATTTTACAAAGGTTTTACATTATCAAAGATAGCATCACTAGCTTCTTCTCCCCATTTAGAGTAGATAACAACACCTACTGGGGTCACTTGGAATACAAACGGATCAATACTTCGTGGCATTACTCTTATCTCAGTTTCAGTAAAAGATACTAGTTGTTGCATATCGTCTACTGGTGCGGCTATAAATAAGTCTGTAGATTTACAGGCAGTATGAGATATAGTTACTCCCTCAGTTCTTCCCTTCCAATATTTGGCAAACGGATATGCTGTAAGTTCTTTCTTGTGGTATTGTAAGAATATTAGACCTTCGGAAACAGGCTCTTCACGATAAAAGTTATAGTGAGAGTATGGATTTGGAGTACTAAACCTTCTGACATTGACTTTTACATTAGTAATAAGAGCATTACCACAATTAGAGTATTTATTATCCGTTAACGAGTCTAGTGTAGTCTTAGTAGCCAAGATTTCATCCAGATTATCCTCTGGTATATCACCTTTATAATACGACAGTGGCCCGGATACCAATCCATACTTAACATTCAGATTAATAAAATCTTCCTCTTTGAGTATAATGCATCCAGGAAAGTTCTGTGAGAAGAAGTTATAGCATTTAAAAGTCTCTAAGTTATTCATATACTTCTCAGCATCTGTAATAACTGAAGAGTGATCAAACCCTAGTAACTTAGCTTTCTCAGCTTTCTCAATTGCAACATGATTCATCTCTAAGCTTCTAGTTTGTTGCAACCAGTTTAAGCTAGCTAATATATAAGCTTGATGAATCTCTAGAGCTCCTATTTGGGGCCTAGTACCGATTTGTGTGTCCATAATCTTTATGCTTTCTTTTTAATAGAACCTGGTCTTGTAGTAGCCCTCTTGAATGTATCAGACTGCTTATCCCACCATGCTTGACGGTCTCTAAGACGTTGTTGTTTCTTCTTGTACTTCATACACATTTAAGTTTAATTCATTGCTGGCATTATAAGCAAGCTTATCAGCTTTCTCATTATACTCAGAACCATTATGTCCTTTAACCCATCTCACGTCTATAAGCTTATGACGTTCAATAGCCTTATCAAGTCTAGCCCATAAGTCAGTATTAGCTTTCCTTTTCCAGTTCTTAGTAAGAGTACCTACTATATACATGGAATCAGTAACTATAATGACTTCTGAGCTAGTTTTAATGGATTCTAATGCGACTATAACTGCCATTAGCTCCATTCTTTGATTAGTACTATTTACATACATTTTACTGTAGGAGAATACTTCCTTTCCATCTTCCACGATAACGAATCCTATTCCACCTTGGTTTCTGGCAGGAGAGTATGCTCCATCAGTGAATATTGTATACTTATGCATCAGCTGTAGGATCTTCAACGAAATCTTCGTCGGAATCTGTTTCAGCTTCTGTTGCTTTGTGAAGTAAATGTAATGTCCACATTCCTAATACGAATGCAACATACAATTCATCCTCAGGCTCTTCATATGTAAGCTGTTCTAATACGGCATTACATACTTCCATCAATGAGAAATCATCCTTAGACATTTCTTCATCAGATATCTTAGTCATATCATCTATATAAGGTCTAACTTTCTGTATAGCCATATCAAATGACTTAGATAGTCGCAAACCCTTATCACCAGCATCTATAGCTGCATGAAAAGGTTCTTGTAACTCATCTCTAAGATATCCTAATGCAAAGGCTCTGGTTATGTCTCCTTTAGCTAAATCCAAGAAAGATTCAGCATTAAGAAACTCATCTAATTCAAATTCGATGTCTTTAATGTCTATTAATTTACCCATTTGATTATTGAAGTAAACTTCCAATTTTATCGGCCATGGAAGTTGCTTTAGTAGAGACTTCGCTAAGATTAGCTGTCTCAGTTTGTAATAAAATAATCTCTTGTTCTTTAGCTGCTTTCTCATCATCTGCTCTTTTAGCTACATCACGTAACTTATTAACAGTAGACTGAAATGCATCAATAATCTTGGAGGATTCCTCTGCCAGAGAAGAACTAGTAATTTTATTTACTTTCTTACCTATTATCATAAGAGTTATTTAGTTACAAGACTTAAGGGATGTCGCCACCAGAGGATTCGAACCCCTGCCACTACGCGTACTGTAGACCCGATCGAAACGATTGTCAATGGCGTTGGAGCAGTGATTAAGACTTATGTCTTTAAAGAGGTATGCTGCACCCACCCCACTCCTTGTACTTCGGAGCATATCTTATTTCATATACTAGACTCTGCTTTAGTCATCATCGCTAGAGTTAATTATAATCCAGTCTCTAGCCTGGTTTCATTTTCACTTGCTTAAGCTTACTACACTTAGTGCATACAAAAAGGTATACATGGGAACAAGGAACTTCTTCATCATTCATGTATACATTCATGTGCTTTAATTCCTTCCAAGTATGCCGACATGTTAGTTTCAGTATCCAATTCTTTAATAGCTCTTTCATATTACAGTATTTTAGTCACTTTACCAAATACAGATTTAGTCCATCCATTAATTCTACCGTGATTGTTTCCTATGAGAACTCCTCTATCTCCCTTAGCTTTAACTAAGTGAGTATAATACCTTCCTTTAACTTTGCAAAAGACGATATCTCCCACTTCTACTTCATCTAGGGTTATTGGACTTAAGACATGCTTTTGTCCCGATTTGATTAGAGGAGTCATGGAATTTCCCTTCTCTGAAGTTACGAAGGAGTTTCCTTCTGCCAACATCTTTACCTTGTATAGCATTAGCCATTAATTGCATTTCATAGATAAAATTTAATCTCTGTTCCATTCTGGAACCGTTAGTCACTCTCTCAAACATAGATAAATGTCCTCCATTGCCACATAAACAATATTCCATTAAGGTGTCATATCGCTGTTTCTTAGCCTCTAATTCAGTTTCTGGAATGGGATATCTTTTAAGTTCGAGACCTCTGTATAAATCAACAAGTTCGCCCAATGTAGATGACAGTTTTAATAATGCCATTACATTGGGCGCACGATGCCTTTCACATTTATTGACGTATTCTTCTAAAGCTAAATCCCAGTCACCGAATACATATTTGACTTGTGACAATTCAATTTTAGTAACCTTTCTTAGAAATTCATAAATCTTCATTATTAACTGCTTTAGACGTTATTACTTTACTTTCAGTCCTTTCTTTAGTCTTGATAGCAGCTTTACACGCTTTAGCTTTCATTACTAACGGACACTCACAATAACCTGTTGGATTATACCAACAGCAATAATCACACTGATGCATACAACATAATTTTAATTGTGACGCAGAAGGGAGTCGAACCCTCAATCCCAAATGGGCACGGGTGTTTAAGACCCGTCTGTATACCAATTCCAGCACTGCGCCATCATTACTACACAATACATGCAAGAAGAAGTAACATTATTATAGTTACTATTGATATGGAGAACATTACTTTAACGAATTTATCATTGACATTCCATATCATTGCTAGAACTGCACTTCCTAGGGACATTGCAGCTAAAGTTACCAATACACATCTTAAAACCATCATATTTCACACTGCTCTTCATTTAATCTATCAATCCAATTGATTAATAGACGATATAACCATTTCATTTCCTTAATACTTTCTTTGCATACTCACCATAGGTACCATGTCTCTTCATAAACGGAGTTGGAAACCTATAATCGAATTTATAATCACATACATCATAATCGTTCACAATCTCCCTACTAGAAGAAATCTCATAGTCTAGGATATCTTTAAGTGTTAGAATATCTCTAGTCTGCTGTCTTTGGCGTCTCTTAACCTTTCGGTTATACCAATTGCGTTTAACTTTAGGTCCTTTAACAATAGGGATTTTACGTTTACTCCTAGTCATTCTGTACACAATCACAATAAGTATCAACAAAATCTTTAGCTTCTTTTAAACCACATTTAGCAGATTCCTTCACATGCTTAACTGCCCATAGCTTACCGTCTTGTTTTACAACATTCTTCATTTTAAAGAAATCCTCAACTGACAAGTCAATTTCGTTATTGCAGCACTTCTTATAAGCAAGCATAGCATCGTCGTACTCTCTAGCCAGTTGAGCTATCTCGCCATTAATAAGAACATAAAGCTCATCGTGTTACATCATTACTAATGTGACCTTACTCTCTCCCGTATGCTCTCCAACCTAGGTGGGATGATGTTGTCTCCTTATATTCTTATATAGTAATCCGCCTAGCAAAATGTGAACTATTATGCTAATTATTGACTCACCTGCCCTTACTTAAATAGCTCGTCAGCTAACATTGGAGAGGCTCTTGTCATTTCTATACCCTTGTTCACTACAGGTGGTGGATTTATAAGCTAACGATATTTATCGAATATGCTATCTGTAGCTTCGGTATCCCACATAGTAGCAATAATTGCTCCTATTTCATTTGCCTTAAATACGATTGGATCCTCAAGCTGACGTTTTCTAGCCTCCTCTTTACCTGAATACATTCTGATAGTTATATTATCTGTCATAGTATCATAGGGAGCTGCTATACACCAGTCATTGTCATTTAAGGTATACGAACTGAAGCTTACACTGTCCTCAACTTCTGGGTGTCCTATAGCACGCATATATTGCCATCCAGAAGAGATGCCATCCACTACAAACGGGAATCTTGAGAAATATTCAACGATTTCATTTACTATACTCTTTGGCATATCGGAATTTATATCTATTCTAGGAACCCATTGCATGTTATTAATATTCTTTATTTTATGCAATTCCTTTCCAGCCTTTACGATAGCTTCAACGTTCTCCTCAGGAATAACTCCCTTATAAGTTGAAATAGGACCACAAGCCAAGTTGTATTTCTTCAATACTTTAAAGAAATCATCATAAGGAACTATCATACAAGAAGGACTCACTTCCTTGATTCTACCAATAAGAGAGGCAATTTCATCTATAGATTTACTAGAACCTTTAGCAGTTAATAAAGTACGAAGTGCTTCAGCATTCTTAGTTTTACCCAATCCATTAGCCTCTAGCTTAGCAATCTGAGCTTTAATATCTTCTGTCTTATCAACATTCTGCCCTTCCAAGTATTTCTTACAATACTCCATAGAAGCAACTACTAGGGCATTACGTAGAGCTTCTGCATTCAAATTATTTACCATTGTTATGACTTATTATACTGTTTATATAACGTGCACTATACACTATGAACGTACAGCCGCTACTTCCAGTTACTAAGAGTAGGAGTACACATATAAGCTGATTGTACCAAGGTCCGTACTCGGTTCTAGATATATTAAAATAGAATGTGTTCTTAACACCATTAATAATAGCTCTATTCCAAGTTGGAGTGTCTACGGCTAACTTAAATGTATTATTAAACCCTTCAGCTTGCAATACAAGTTTATTTACTTTCTTAGTAGTAGAATTACCATCTTGTGTAATAGTTTCATCCTCTACTATTCTGTCTATGACTTTGCATTTGACTATGTGGTCAACATTCATATCATGCCAGAACTGAGTAGTATACACTTTAATACACAAACATAATATTAACAAAGCTACTATCGCAATCCTTCCTGAAACCTTTTCGACTTCAGGTCTTAAGTCAATTATTGTTGGCATCTTCTACACTTAATAATTGAGTTGCCTTATCCATTCCTAATTCATATGCTTCAGCAATTAATACTACTGCATCGGCTAATGTAAGCTTATTACCATTTGCTTCAGCAAACTCGCCTGCCTCTTCAAAGATTTCTTTCAAATTATCTGCCATAATTAAATACATTTTAAAGTTAATACTCTAGTAGGGTAGGAGAGACTCGAACTCTCACACCCGAAGGTATCAGTGCCTAAAACTGACGTGTCTACCATTCCACCACTACCCCGTTACTGTTTTAATAATTTAATGAATTCATCTTCGTTTCCCTTATAGTATTGCTGAAGATATGCTATATATACAGCTTCATTCTTAACTATTTGAGGGAATTTATTCTCAAACTCAATTACTCTTTCTTCTCCAACTACGCTAACATGAAAGTCTCTAGCATCATTACTAGGACTACATAGCAACATAAATAAAATAACTATTAGATACTTCATTATAAATAAAAGAAAGAGGAGTGTTGCCACTCCCTTTCTAGTTTTAACCCAAAGTCAGTGTTAATCCTTAAAGTCGTTACGACTATATTCGAAATAAGTTTCACACATCTTTAACGTCGTTTCAATCTTATCAGCTCCGAGCAATCCTATTAACCCAGCGGCTAATTTATCAGCAGGAGTTTCGATAATAGCTTTCTTAGAAGCAAGACCAACTTGACGTTGATAGGATTCAACACTGGTCTTAATATGGAACGATGTTACATGGGTCTCCTCAGTAAAGATAAGCTTAGACTTAGTAGATTCTACAATTTCAGCCATAAATGCCGGAGCAATCTGTGCCTTAGCAATGTAGTTACATACATCTGACAAGTCGTCGTCTACGCTATAACCTTCAGCTTCGGAGAATGTTTCACGAATAAACCTTTCGGCTGTCTCAGCATCAAGACAATCCATAGTAATCACAGAACCAATTCTCTTACCTCTTAAGAAGGTAGGTTCAATCAGCTCAATATGATTAGTAGTAAATAAAGTGATTACGTTCATATCTTTGGTATCGCCGCCATCCAAAGTATTCAGAATATCCTGCATTGCAGAATCTCTGTTACCTCTAGTTACCTGGTCAATATCCTCTACAAAGACAATAACACCATGACCTGAACGGTCTACTACTTTACACATACGGAGAGTTTCAGCTAACAGAGAAGGGTCTTTTAGATATACGAATGACCATCCGTTGTTTACCGCATCTTTGGCCAGTTTAAATGCCAGTAGGGTCTTACCAGTGCCGTATTTACCTTCCAGTAAGCAGCCATACTTCAAAGGAATACCCTTTGCAATACATTTCTCTGGGTACAAGATTCTTGAACGAAGCGGTTGCAGCTCAAATTCTGTCTTCTTTGACAGGACCATAAACTGCTTATCAATACCAGCTAGAGTCATAATCTTCGGTTCACTCAGATTGGTAATTTCAAGTGCCTGGTTCTTATAGATAGATTCAGTTGCGAGCAATTCTTTAGTCCTCTCAACAATATCATCAATAAGAGATTGGTACTTGAATTGGCATTGACCTTTAACCAATAGTAAATGACGGTCGTTGTCATAGTTAATATTGATTTCAGAATCCTCACCAAGTTCTTCCAAAGAGATTTTACCAAAAGGTACTTTAGTACGAGAGCCGTCAGCTAAGATGACATCTACGGTGTCAATATTACTGTTGCCTGAAGGACTCTTATCCTCCTTACTAACAGCAGAACCAAACACTTCGTTTATAGCTCTATTCAATTGATACACACCATCTGGTTTCCAACACAGGAGTGTGTACTTGAATGATGCCATCTTCTTAGACTGCTTGATTTCGCCTTCAATGAAGCCCAGGACGTCCGCGTACTTCATATTACTTTGGCACACTTCGATGATTCTCTGTTTCTGAGATTCCTCGTACTTGTTAACTCTAGCTGCTATAGCAGCGGTGGTTCCTTGCGGAATAATGTTCTTCGCCATTACTTGTTAGGTTTATTAATCTTATTTACTTCCTTAATAATTGCTTCGCAATTCTCTCTGGTTGTAGTTAAACAACCTAATTGAATGATTGAACCATCTTGAGTGACGGTAAGATTCTTATCATCAATTGTGGTTCTACATTCACTTCCCCTAATAATACTTTTAATCAATGGGTAGGGTAATGCAGTATTCTTACAGAATATTACATTCTTGCCTTCCACATAAATGACATCGTAGCCGTCAATGCTACCTACTACCTTCCTCATAAAAAGATTCTTATCATCAATTGTGTGGGCCCAGCCAGACTTGAACTGACAACCTCAACATTATGAGTGTTTTGCTCTAACCGATTGAGCTATGAGCCCTTAACTCTTTAAAACTGACACAATCAATAGTAAGGTCTTATTAATAACAAACTCATTAACATATTAAAATCATAATTAGTAGTTGGACTATCAGGATTCAAACCTGAGCTTCAAGATCCAAATTCTTGCGTGACTGTCGCTACACCATAGTCCAATTACTAAGGGAATACTATGACTCCCTTACATGCTCTTCATAAATATACAGTTCAAAGTTAGGTCTTATAAACATATCTTTGTCTGTAGCTTCGTCCCAATGAGTAACTATAACCTTCTTGCGAACGTTATGGCTAAACATAGAATCAATATTGAGACTATGCCTAAACAAAACTGGATCAAACTCTATAGCCCGGAAAGATTTCTGAAAGTCGTTAAATTGGTTGTTGGGGTCTACAACAGGTCTAACTGGCTTATCAGAAGGAAACGGACCGTTACCATGACGTGTTATGTATGGTCTAGTAACGTAATTAACCGTAACGGTGTCATTACATCCAATTTGTTTTAGTATTTGATGAGCATTCTGTGATGTTGTATTAGATGGAGTGCAATGAGGCATTATTCCGAATCTTTGGTCTAATAATATACCTTGAGAACCTTCAAAGATAAGATTGTCGTAATCTTTCCATATAGCTTCTAAGGTACTTACTTGGACAGTGTTGAAATATGCATTCACAGTTCTGCACCAATTATCCAAGTCAATTGATGGATATACACTATTCATGTGATAATAGTTGTCTGCTATTGCATTAACTTTCTCTCTAAGAATATGTACATTCAAGCAATCTATAACCATAAGATTATACCCCGACTTCACTCGGTCTAAACACGTTTTAAAACCAGTCCCTACAGTACCGTGACGTAGATTTACTACGTCGCTCACTTGGGAATAGACGTCGAATGGTACTATGACTTGACATAATGGATTATAAATAATTTTAGGAGTAATACCTAATTTCTTTAAATCCATTGCTTCAAGTGTAGAGGTTACTGGGTCTACAGTACAGTATTCAGACCAATATGTAGGCACTCCTAGTAAGGTTCCACTTCCAAAGTTACTAAATGTGTGCATAAGGTCTCCGTATTTAACAGTATGGCCAACTTGATGTCCGCCACTAAACCTTATTACAAGTGAGTTCTCTGGATTCTTAGCACATATATTATGTACTGTCTGCCCCTTACCTTCATCGCCCATAAATGAGCCTAACACTATACTAATCATGATTTTAATAGAAATTTTGTTTGTCTTCGGTAGTTGTACTACTAGAAGCATCACTAGGAGTTTCCGCATACACAGGCTCCTCGTAATTGTCTTTAATTGCTTTAGCAATTACTTTATCCACTTCATCAGATTTGCACATTAGTACATTCTGTCCAAGTAGATTCTTCCAAGATTCAGCCACCCTTGTGCCATAACTGGCATTAGTAATGTGAATGTGGAATACATGGTACTGTTCTTGTGCTTTCCGAATTGCTTCATTAGCACTAATAGAACCAGCACCTTTTTGATACCCTAGAATTTCAGTTAAACTATTACCTGGGATTCCTTGTAAATTAGGTTCATCGCCAATAGTAAACAAGAATCCTTTAGTATGTCTTTGGAACCAAGAATCAGTTTCAGTGTGATATCCTGCAACTATGTGAGCTAATAAATAACTCTCACCTGCATTACCACCACCTCCACCTTCTATTACTAAGGACTCTAATGAATTTAGAATCTTCTCAGTATCAGATTCAAACTGTCCAACCTGAATAGGATATCTGTCATATTCGTGGTCTCCAACTGCCATAAATAACAATTGAGGATCACGTACTCCCATTTGCATGACAGAATCCATAATCTTAGGTAAATGGTTCTTAATCATTTCATAAGGAGTATTCATCATTGAACCAGTAACATCCAGTGCAATGATTATCGGAGTAGAGTATGGATGTTCTTGAGAGTCACGACACTCACGAACTCCAACATTGACCATTTCAGCTTTAACTTGAGTATTAAAGCTACGTGCATTTACATTAAACGACGCTGCTGTATTACTAGCATCTACTGAAACGTTCTTAAAGAGCTGGTCACGCGATACCCTAGTATACCCTCTATCATCAGATAGAGTGTTATAGGCAATGCTACTATAAACACCACTTCCCATAATTAATTATCTAATGGGTTAGTAATGTCTCCCTTTACATCATCCAAATTAATGGATTCTGTTGCATCAGCAGGAAATTCTTCTTCGTCTACCTGCAAGGCCAAAGCAAGTTCAATCTTTGCAACACGTAACTTACGTGCTAATTCATGTCTTGTTCTCACCCATTCAGCCGGATTCAGATTCTCTCCTGGGTTCAAAGAGTCTCTTGATTTAACAGCAAGATCATTATGCTTATTGATTTCTCCCTGAATACGGAGTACTTTCAATTTGCAGTCCTGAACGAATCTATCTTCCTCAATTTTAGTTAATTCATACAGATTCTGTGCTCTTGCATCAAGTACACTCTGACCACTCTTACTCAATTTCTCTTTAAAACTGCTCATTTACATTTCTCTTTAAAACTGCTCATTTACATTTCACATTAACATGTTAACTTCATAAGCATCTCTGTGTGTTAAAAATAATCTAACAATAGCCTAAGACTATCATCGAGCCTCCTACCGGAATCGAACCGATAACCTATCGCTTACAAAACGATTGCTCTGCCAGTTGAGCTAAGGAGGCAATTTCAGAAGACTTTGATATAAAACTATACTGCTGTAGTCTTCTTATGCAAATCAAAGATTGCGGTGCATACGGGAATCGAACCCGTACCCCAAGATAGACAGTCTAGTATCCTAACCTTTAGACCAATGCACCATAGAGCTAGCTTACCTACACTTAACTTCCGTTCCCGGACACAGGATTCAACTTCCGTTCCTAAGTATATTGTCTCTTCCCGCCAGCTGAGGTATTCCCAATGTTATTGATAGGCGTCCATCTCTTCTAATAACTTGGTATGCTAATGAGACAAGCATAAATTGTTAGTATTCCCAACGGGGCTCGAACCCGTATCTTCACCGTGAAAGGGTGATTACCTAACCAGTTAGTAGATGGGAATATGAGAGTCATGAATAGGAGGTATAAGCGTAGTCTAAAACTAACTCAAAGGCTAAGACCAGCTGCATGAGCAAAGACAAAGATAACGACCTTTTAAAGGATTCGTTTTATGCAGCTGTCAGTACATTTTATAAGTTATTATGCCAAGATCTGTGGAACAGATCTTAAATTGCTATAAACTTTTATACCTTTCCTATTCATGTAAAGAGAGATTAGAATCTAAAGCGATTCAGGTTCTCTACACCTCAGTAGTGAGAGCTTTTAGCTTCTCATATGTCTTAGTAAGAGCTTCTGGAATAACAATCTTAAGAGCAGCAATCTTACTACGCTCTTCAATTTGCCAAGTTCTGAACTCAGTTCCTTTAGTTTGCATTGTCATATTATAGACTTCACTCGCATCCCTATACTTACGTTCAAGTTCCAGATTGTGTTCCTCAACAAGCTTCTTGATTCTGTATTTGTACTTATTTAATGCTCCTTCAACATTTCTATGTTTCTGTTGTAGTTGCATATAACAATCCTCTACTAAATCAGAGCTAATTGATGGGACGAAATGATACATCATTGCATTGACACCTTCTCCTACTAGCTTATTAGGCTGTACCATACGTTTCATCATATCAGTACGTGCCATAGAGAATGGTTTGTCTGGATGGATAAACTTACCTAGAGTAGCTGCTTCAGCTTCTAAGTTATAGTATTCCATTCTTTCTGCAATAGAGAATGTAGCAATGGCATCCTTCTCATTCCACATAATACCTCTTTCAGGAACTTCGGGCATTTCAGAAAGATTCTCAAGGTAATCACATAAGTTAGCATTATCAATGAGGCTTAGTTCCTCATCCTTAGCCTTAATAGCTTCACGCATCCAAGCGCAGAAAGTATTCATTTCAGCGATTTCTTCAAGAAGTTCTGGTATAGAAGATAGATATTGTTCGTTTCTACCTTCAGTTAAAATGGAAGCTTGACCTCCACTTAACAATCTTACAGTACTCGTAATAAATCCCACACCCTCTAAGGCTCTGCGATTAGATTCCATACATTCTTTAGCCAAATTAGCTAAATGATTAGCGGAAGTAGAAGTAATTCCCTTCTCGCCAAAGAATACACGATTAATTTCCTTCATATAAATCCTTATTAATTAAGTTAGTACCGGGTACGGGATTTGAACCCGTGTTACATGTGTGAGAGACATGCGTCCTATCCAATTAGACGAACCCGACATCCGTTATGCCTTCCAGAAAGTGAATTCTGCATCACTTCCTCTTCCTACGTACTTTACTCCGAATCCATTGGCTCTATAAATAGGTTCTACGTCCAGCCAATGATTCTTAATAGCTTCTTCCTCTGTTATATTATCAGATGCTATATAGGCAATTACATCTGATTGTTTAAACGCGGAAGCCAGACCATTCCAATTCTTAACTATTAAAGTATTAAAAGCTAAGATAACCGCATCGGGTATAGACTTAAAGTCTCTACTCATCAATTCCCTTGAATTTAACACTTTCACCATAATTTTAGTAATTAGGTTAATAATAATTTCACAACTCTTATTAATCAGCGCGGAGGCAGCTGGATTCGAACCAGCGGAACCCTTTTAGAGCTCGGCACGTTAGCAATGTGCTGGTATAGACCGCTCACCCATACCTCCAATTACAGAAGACCTTGCTGTATCATTACTAATGCTGTTCGTCTTCTTAAGCTGTAAAAGATTGTTACTTCACAGCCTCAAAGTTGTCTTCGGTTGGATTATCCTTCTTATCCTCGACAAACATTTCTTTAAATGTCTTCTTAAAAGGAATGCTCTTAAGAAGTTCAAATGCTGGGTTAAGATTCTCAGCTGTTTTAGCCATGAAACTACCAGCAGTATTCTCATTACCATAAACAGTAACTTGTCCAAGATGAATATGTTCATACATCTCTGCGGATGCTTCAGCAATACCTTTAAGCTGATCCACTGTCTTATATTGAACAATCATTTGTGGAGTCATACCACATTCAATCATCTTCTCTACTGCTTTTGCGGGAGCCATTTCGACAGCAGTAATCTTGTCTGCCTCTGCCATCAAGGATGCTCTCTTACCTTCAGCCTCCGCAAGCAACTTTCTCTTAGTACCCTCAGCTTCAGCTTCAAGTTGCAACTTCGTTGCATTGGCTTTAGCTTCTGCTTCTTTCAGCAGCTTTAGCTTCCGCCTTAAGAATAGCTTCTTGCTTTACAGCTTCAGCATCAATAATAGCTTTCTCCTTAGCCTTATTAGCAGGCACAATTACTGTTGCATTTAATTCAGCTTCTTTAGCTTTGGCTTCGGCTTCTTTAATTTCTGCAATCTTCTCTTGCTCGGTTCTAGCAATAGTAGTTTCTGCATCCACTTTAGAAATACCTGCAACCTTATCGGCATCAGCAGCAGCCTTTGCAGCTTCTCCTTTAGCCTTAGATACTTCAATTGTAGCCATATGCTCGGCTACTCCAGCCTGCTTATTAGCTTCAGCTGTCTTCTTACGAGCTTCCGACTCGTATTCAGCAGTCCTAGCCTCTTTCTCTTGGATAGCTTTAATTGTCTCAGCTTCTTGATTCTGTTGGGCGGCAGCAATACGAATTTGCTTAGCTGATTCAGCTTCTTGTTCTTTAGCAGCTGCTTCTGCTTTAGATTTAGCCATATTAGCTTTAGCTTGTGCATCCCATTCAGTCTGTTGAGAAATTGCAATAGATTCTTGCTCTGCTACCTTAGAAAGCTTCTCAGTATTAGCTTTAGCTACTCCTACTTCCTGCTCTTTCTGTTGATCTGCAATAGCAATACATTGCTCTTTCTGCTGCTCAGACAGTTTGACTTCCTGCTCCTTAGTAGTTTCGGCTAACCTAATTGCTTTATCCTTATTAGTTTCAGCAATAGTAGTCTCTTGATCCTTAAGAGTAATAGCAATGGCTACTTTCTGGTCTCTAGTAGTTTCAGCTACTTTAGTCTCCCTTTCCTTAGTAGTAAGGGCAATTTGAATTGCTCCTTTCTTCTCTTCTTCAGCAATAGCAGCTTCTGCCTGTGCTCTAGCCTTAGTAGTTTCTTTCTGACCTAAATTCTCAATATAATTAGCAGCATCTCTGATGTCACTAATATTGATATTAATCAGATACAAACCCAATTTGTTTAATTCAGTGTTAATATTGTCTCTGGCTTGAGTTAAGAACTTATCTCTGTTAGAATTAAGTTCCTCAATTTCCATAGAAGCTACAATAAGCCTCATTTGGCCATATACAATGTCTGAAATTAAACTCTCTTTATCTGTATCATCAACGCCAAGTAATCTATTAGCAGCATTCTGCATAATTAATGGGTCTTGGCTGATTGCTACAGTAACCGTAGTAGGAACAGTAACACGAATATTCTGCGCTGATAATGCATCCTTGAGAGTTAAATTCAACTGAATAGGACGCATTGACATTACTTCATATCCCTGAATGATAGGCCATACAAATGCAGCTCCACCGTGATACACTCTAGCAGTTTTAATTTCTACTTCCCTACTAACTTGGTTCCCTTTGGCATCGAGTTCATTTACCTTCTCTTTGTGAGAACCAGTTTTACCATAAACTACTAATAGTTCATCAGATTTACATTTACGATAACGAGATAAAATCCCAATGATAGTAATAATTGCAATTAATACAATTACTCCTACGATAATTAATGTTGTCATTTCCATCTTAACGAGTCTTTAATCTATGTACAATGTATTATCCATAACCTCACGAATTGTAACCACTTGATTAACCGCATATGAAGTACCTGAAATAGAAACAAGTTCTACTTCTCTAGATGCTCCACTTATATTTATAAAAGCTAAATAGCGTTTATCATCTAAGCGAACATATATTCTAGCTGGTCTTCCCGCTAAGTATACAAGAGGTTCGTCGGTTGGAAAGTTCTGTAATTTCATACAGAATTTATATAAATGATACAGCATAAACACAAATACAAGACCTATAAAGGATCCTATTAACCAATCAATCCAGGTTATCTCATAACCTAGTAGTTGTTTAATAGAAGTCCATCCTCCAAATCCCATCAGGAAGTGAATAAGACCTTTAAATGAAACAACATCACCAATGTCGAAATCGGCATCTCCGTCGAAGTCTACATCAACATCAAGTTCCCCTGCAACCCATGATATTATGAATTGCAAGATAAAGATACCATAGGCAACTCCACCTACGATATAATACACATCACTCATCTTGTTAATAATTTAATCTTGTTAATAAATAGTGGGACAGAATGGAGTCGAACCATTATCTCTGGATTTTCAGTCCAGCGCGAACTGACCACCTGCGCTACTGTCCCCTACTGCCTACACATACGTCTTCACTGGATTTTATGCTTTATTACGCCAGCTAGCTTTGGACAACTTAACTTCTTCAGTGCTGTACAATCTTAAAGGCGCCATACAGACTGCCATCGCACCTACTCCCATTACTGTGTCACGCAACGTATCCTCATCCACCTAGGGGAATTGCACCCCAACCACAACCTCGGCATTATAGTATCTTAATGAATAATAAACATTGAAACAAACTGGAAGATTAATTTTAAAGTTTATATTATGTCTGTAAGATACTAAGGGTGTTATGTCAGATTCGAACTGACGACCTCTTGAGCCACAAACAAGTGCTCTAACCAACTGAGCTAATAACACCATATATGGTTACTCATTCTCGTAACCTTCACGCACTGCATTTGCAAATACTTGTTTACACATCTCGTATTCTAAAATGGCTAGTGCTAAGTCTTCTCCTACGTCTTCTACAAACTTGTCTCGGTTATCAGCCTCATCAAGTTCGTTTAGTACTGCTATTAAGTATTCTAGTAGTTCAAGACATCTATTGTAGTTTTCCTCAACTTTATTAATAATGGCTATCCTATCATTGCTTCTCTTATAGTACTTGTAGGTTATATGATTAGAGTACAATACTACCAATGCACATATAAGTGTGGTGATAGTGAATGTTTCATTTATGTAACACAAGACACTGTGAGTTATAGTGCCAACTAACACAACTGTATTAGCATAAAACATCCATTTTAAAGATTGGAAAGCTTTGCGATGTGATAATAAATTATCAACTTCCTCTTTTACTTTGTTAAACGATTCTAATTCTTTCTCATACTGTTCACATGATACTTCAAGTAGTTCTTCACTCATATTATTCAATTTAGTTCGATAGTGGACCGTGTGAGATTTGAACTCCTCCTTCATCTTGCAAGGATGATGTGCTCCCGGATTACACTACACAGCCCATATTTAGCCACACTATCGTAGGGCTATCAGCTCCCAACGTCCGACTGCTTACGGAAGGTTATTTACTGGTCTAATAACCTATTGCTCATTTTATATACTTTGTTACTTCTTAGCTAAGTACCTGTACACATCTTGGCTACTACTAGATACCACAATCATTGCACCTATCCAGGAGCTGATTACAAGCAGTGCTATAAGTAGTAACATTCCATAGTCGAATTCGTAACGTTCTTTACTTCTTTGCTTTACTTTGTACTCAATAATTAATCCGATTATGGCACGTAATAAGGCAGCAATACATCCAGCCGAATAAATCCATAAGAACAACATACTACTTCTTTCTAAACATTACTATACCTGGAGATACAAGTACTATAACTGCAACAACACCAATCCATGAAGTTACTACAAGAGTTAATTCCATTAATAAGTCGCACAAGTTATAAGTGTAATTAGAATCCTTCTTATAGTCACGATATTCATAGAAACACACAGCCATCAAAGCAACTACACATCCGATAATATAAATAATCAGTATCATACATTTTAGTTATTAGTTAATAAGTACCCCGACTGCGATTCGAACGCAGATTATGGGGTTAGAAATCCCAGGTTCTATCCCTTGAACTATCGAGGCATTAACAGAAGACATTGTAATCATATGTAACATGACACCTGCTGTATGTCTTCTTAGGCAATACTATTTTATGAACATAAGGTTATCAGTTCTTTAGTAGTCCTTTTATATTGTAATCTGTTATATCTTTCTCCCTTACATATTGCACAACTACAGGGAGTACTTGTAGTTTTGAACCTAAAGGTATTCTTAGCATTATAAAGTTCAGTCCAGCTTATTGCTTTACGCCACTTATTACTGCTACAGATATACCAATGCGGAAATGACCGTTTAATCCTAGTAATATACTTCTGGTCTTTCTTTAGGCTCCTCCACAATTTGTTTCTGTGAACTCTTGATTCTTTCATGTTTAGTTCTTCCATCGTCTCGTCCATTGATATTAACAATGTCCTGACCTGGATTGTAACCAGTACCAATGAATTTCTTCATATCTAGTCCCGATAAATTGATTGTCTTCATACGATAATTAAATTTTAATAGTTAAATACACTGTGATACTCTAGCCAATCTCTATAAGCTTTAGCATCCATGTTATAGGAATAATTCCAGTGAAACCTTCTAAGCTCCTTAATAAGTTCTGTTCGTATCTCATACGTGAGACGTACACCAGGTGCTATATTAGATATATAGAATTGTTCTTCAATAAATGAGAAATACCCGTATAATATAGGTGTGCGCCTTCCTTTGAACTTGTTAAGTAGAACAGCATGCAAACGTCTATTATCCTTGCTGTACTTCGTTGGATATAGTGTTACGTTCATTGTCCAATATAGCAACAGCTAGACTATAACCATTATATAGTGTCCCAATAAGACGTTTAAGTTTCTTCTTCATCTTCCTAGGAAGTTTTGGAAGATTAACATTCATAAGCTCTTCAGCTTCTTTATGTCTAGCTCTAACAGCGAGTTCTAAGTTCTTAGGGACATCTTCGGAATCAAAGAATGCGTTCAATACCGGCTCCTCTGGTAACAATCTTATGACTCTGTAAGCCACTCTTGCTTTCTTATTGTTACTGAGCTGATCAACATGTTTAAATTTCAATTTCATAATCTTTCATTAATAAATTAATAAGAGGAAGGACAGGGATTCGAACCCTGGGATCGCTGTTACACGACCAACGGATTTCAAGTCCGTCGCATTAAACCGACTCTGCCACCCTTCCATTAATAAGCACATCCTGCACGACTCGAACACACCCGGTTTTGGAGACAGGGGCTCTACCAATTGAGCTAAGGATGCATTTTAGTTACCAATCCTCAATGATTGTAAGGAACATTACTATAAAACCAGCTGTACCTACAGCAGCTCTGCCATCTCCATCTAGCGGAGAATATATTGCTATTAGAATTAATGCAAATCCTAATAACAGCTGTAATATAAATCTAACATTTCTCATAATCACGCATCTCCAGAATTAGCAATCCACATGATGTATATGATCACAATCACACCTACGACAAATTCTGCTAACATAATCAAATACATTTAAAATTAAACATTGCGGCGAGTGCAGGATTCGAACCTGCGACCAATTGGTTAACAGCCAACTGCTCTACCACTGAGCTAACTCGCCATTTAAATACTAAACACCATCTAGCATTATTAAGAAACCTATAATGGCTATCACAGAACCAATTATAATTGGAACTCCTACAATATCTCCTAAATTTACTAGTATTGGCAGTAATAGAATCATGCATCCAATTAGAAACATGATAAGTCCTTTAATAAATCTGTGTGTCATAAAATCTATATGTTTCCTACTGACGGGCGGCAGCATGATTATCCATGCGGAATTATCATGCCTGTGGGAGTCATTACATAAGTCTTGGAGACTTGAATGAAATACCACTTAACTGCTTTCTTAATTAACTTAAATAGTTTCATAATAACTCAGTTTTAGTCAGTAAATTAATAATCTAAAAGGAAACCACTCTATCTTCACAGACCGAGTGGTCGAATACAATTATTTGCACTTCAAGTTGCTTAATTAAAGCATTCCTAGTGACTCCAGAGGGATTTGAACCCTCGACCCACGGATTAAAGGTCCGTTGCTCTAAGCCAACTGAGCTATGGAGTCATCCTACAGAAGACGGTCAATTAAATCACACGAATAAAATGGCGGTTGCCAAGTCATGAAGTGCTGACGTCTTCTTATATTTCACTAAATCGAAGAGTGGGCGCTCGGATTCGAACCGAGGAATACAGATTTTGCAGACCTGCCTATTAAGCCACTCTAGCACGCCCACATGTCAATGGACTGATGTGAGGCGAAAGTGAAACGGTTTAATCATTAAGGTCTTAATGATTGGATCTAGTGAAACTAAATAAACATACAAATAAATCGTCTGGGTAGCCGGGTACGATCCGACACTCTCTAGCTCCCAAAGCTAGCGGATTAACCTATTCTCCTATACCCAGAGTTCAGAAGTCTAAATGTGCTTGACATGGGTTATGCTGTAAGACTTCTTATTATTCATCCAAAATCAAGATGTGGGCAAGATAGGACTTGACCCCTACCTTATCAGAGTAGTGCTCTAGACCTACTGAGCTACTTGCCCATCCACAGAAGACGATACTAATACTAATCACGATAGGAGGTGTGTGCTGACGTCTTCTTAAACTAAAAAAGAAAAACAATACTTTAGTCGAATTAGCGTTACCCGAATCTCACCACGTGGAGGTTTCGACTATGAGATTCTTGCGGAGATGGGAGTCGAACCCAATATAACTAGCTTATGAGACTAGTATGATTTATATATCCGTTTCATTCCTCCGCAAAGTGCTCCATACAGGATTCAAACCTGTGACACGTAGGTTTAGGGTCTACTGTTCTATCGCTGAACTAATGGAGCGTGTGGCAATGCTTTTAAGGTGCACCGCCAATTCATCCTATTACCTACTTCTCCACCCCGTAAGATTAACTATTCGGAGGTAAGACCAGTTGCGACATGCTAACTGCTGTGGAGCCTTGTTTCAGTAATTTCCTACTAATTTAAGTTTCTTGAACATGCGACCATCATCTTGTAATGCAATTGCTGTTAATTGGTTATTAAGGTCTGGTTCACGGAATGTAGAATAGTCCTTATTAGTAAGGTCTAATCTAACTCTCCATTTATCCAAGTCGGCATATAAGTAGATAAGATAGCTGTTGTTCCAATCCTGATTAGGATGTTCTAACAGCCACTGTGCTACTGCATGACCACCTTGTACACAACCATAAACTGCATCAAGCTTCTGGTCTATCAGCACATACAGTCTCTTCATCAGAATATGCATCAATTAGTGAATCAACTCTACTCACAAAGTGTTTCCATGTTTCCTTTGAGTAATCTCCACCGGAGTAACCATACCAGCCGTTGAATTTTAATTTCTTCCAAGAATCTAATACTTGCTTGTAGTAAGCTTCTTGTGCATCCCCAACCAGTTTATGTTTTAGAATGTAATAAGCTACATACATTGCATGTAATGAACCTCTGTTACGATATACTTCTGATTGATGGTTAATTCTTTTAGCGACCTTCTGTGCTTTAGTTAAATCCTTAATTTCCTGTTTAAATTGTTGCCATAATAATTAGTTGTTAATAAAATTGTAATTTCCAAATAACAGACTAACTGTTATGGTGGTTTGTAAGAAATCTACCGCATAATCATTTCCTTTTAAATTGTTTACACATGTTAATAAACTCATCTTCCGATTCGCATACAATCGGATTCACTTCCTTGAGATACAGCTCCTGATAAGTTTCCCCAGTTAAATCATCCACTTCATCAGGATAAACACCATGCACGTCAAAAGCCATATTTGACTCCCAACAACAGAGCCAATCAGCTTCTTTAAATGACGAACATATACATACACTTATTCCAGCTTGCTCTAACCTTTGTCTAAGCTCTGGAGTATTACTCTTAATAATACAGCATTTACTCATATCCAAATCTTAATATTTTAGGAACGTCTCTTATAATTGCACTACCTGATTTAACATAAGATTCTAAACCAGTTTCATGAACCATATCACGTAATGTCAATGCTTTGTGTAATAACATAGGGTCATATATGTGGATTACACATTTATTAGGAACTCCAATTCTAGACACAGTGTTATTCCATTTCTTACAAGTATCGAAAGCTCTAGATTCTTGCCCTTTTAGATATACTCCGATTTTATTTAGATATTCCACTATCATAGTAATTGGAGGATATGAATCAACTACATTAGGACATCTATTTACAATTTTAAGCAGCAGCTCTCTTTGCTTACGTGACATAGACGATGCACGTAACATGTCTATAGAGAATATAAATTCCCAAGAATTTATAGTTTTATGTTTAAGTCCATTAATCAGAATCACTTCAAGATGCTTCTTTACTTTAGCAGTAAGTCTTTTAAATCCCTTCGGATTCTTAGCTTCTTTAAGTTGACGGTATTGCTCTTCACGAACTTCTATTCCTAAGTGTTCATAAGCACAATCTGCACCTATTTCTAGAAACTTACCGTTAACTGAGTTCATTATAATGACCAACTTAGAAATATGAGTTTTACCACAAATACAAACTCCAGTTCTGTCAACCCAATCAATACGATACAAACTCCACTCTCGTTTAGCAGCATCGAGATCATTTGACACACTGGATTTTAATAAATTCTGTTCAAACTTTTCAGCATTATTCATAAATTGACTTATTAACATAAATGAGTGGGATAACAGAATCGAACTGTCATCTTCAGCTTGGAAGGCTGTTATAATAACCATTATACGAATCCCGCAGTTTACTTCTACTATTCTCACGAACCATAGAAGGGTTTGCTGAGCGAATGCTCAACAGATGTTGTATTTAATTATCGCAGTGTGGGGTGGGCCCGGGAGGACTCGAACCTCCAGTCCAATTAAGGAGCAGATTTACAGTCTGCGCGGCTACCAATTACCGGTTACGTGCCCAAATCACACAATCCATATTAACTGATGAATTGTGAGTGCAAAGATAAGTAATCCTTCTCACATATAAAAGTTAATATGTATTAAATACAACATGGGGAAATTTAATTGGATATAGACTTACTATCTTCACAGACTGTAAGCCTTTATGACCATTTCCAATAGTTGCTGTTTTAAGTAGTAATGGCAATGACACAGATGCAACTATTGGAAATTCTTTATGAGTAATTTAAAACTACAGTAATAATAGTCAGCTAGGTGGGATTCGAACCCACACCACTTACATAATTTGTAAGTCTTCTAACTTAAATTACTAGCCTTACCGTTCACAGGCATCATTCAAATAAATCCCATCTAATAGATTAGATATGTAATCAGACTGTCTTTGATTTGTAATGCACTTCTAATTACATAAGGAATTTAATCTTCTAGCCTTGTTGAGCGGACATAGTGCGCTTATTATAAATTGGCTTCTCAGCCTTCACAGGCTTACTCTGCATGCTTGCATTCTTTCTCGGCGCGTCCTTCTCCAACACCATCATATTCAAGAGTTCTTGATTCATCATGTAATCGAACAACTCTTTAGGTGTACTAGGATTCTGGAATCTCTTCTCTCCAGTTATAAATCCAGCAGTGGACTGACTTAATCCGTTAACAAAGAAACAATTAGAAACATTGCGAATCAATTCAACTTTAGGCTTAGTCTGTTTAGAAGCTAAATGCCAAATAATTAATTTAAACTGTTTAACAAACTCTTTGCTAAATCCAGCTTTTAAGAGTTTAGATTTAAATTCAATGAATTGTTCACTGGTGTTTCTTAGATGTCCCAATGCTCCACTGATTACTAAGCAGCCATTTGGAAATTCACCTTCCCGAATTCCTCCAGATTTAATAGATATAAGCATATCTGCAATCATAGACAGAGTTGGACTAGTTACTAAGGCTTCCTCAGTATCTGAAATCCACTTACTAGTAGGAGTTGTACCTTCCCACTTACGTAAATCACATCTATTATTAGCAAATACACCATACATGCCAGAGAACGCTACAGGCATTAATTCGGAATGATACATAGCATAAGCCTTACCAACACTATAAGCAGAAGTTTCAGTAGCTTCTATCTCGGAATAAGCAGAATTACTAATGTCTCTAATTACTAATAGTGGCGATGCTTTCTTTAGCTTAGCATTCTTCACGAATGTATTAAAACTAACATCTATAGAAGAACCCATGAATTCTGGTACGAACTCCGCAATTTTATCAAGTCCAAATGGCTTAAATAAATTATGCACAAATCCGTCATTACAGGGCTTTCTACGAGTCTTCAGCCATTTCTGATACTTCTCTGCAAGACCTTGTTGTTTGAGGAATTTAGAGCCTACTAGCAGTGCCAGAGCCTTTCCTGGAACTGTATCAAAGTCGATGTCAAGTAATCTCTTATGGCTTATTAATTGCTGCCATTTCATAACTGTACCGCTGTTCTTCATCTTTCTATACTTACGATAAGATGAATAGTCTCCTTCCTCTTTCGGTTTACCATAAAGGCCTTCAGCTAGATATTTAGCAACTATGTTACGGGCTTTCGCCTCGTCTGTCTTACATATAGTATTAGCTCGAACTCTAGGAAGATACTTCTTTACTAAGTCACATGTTTGCCCTTCTACTAAGCCAGCATAAATAGTCTTTCTAAAGAAATCCCAATCTAGTCTATGCTTATATCCATGTAATTGAGCATCCATTACTAACATATTAATAAAGTCCTTCCAGCATCCTGCTGCCGCAAAGTAAGGCATGTTGGCATGGAATGTAGATTTATGATATGTTGCCAACCACATCATTCTTAATAAACCTTCATTCTTTAGACCACCTCCTCGCTGTGTGTCTAAGTAAATAACTCCATTAGGAGTAACTACTCTACATTTACGTGTAATAAGTCTTACATAGGCAGTAAATTTAACACACAGCTTTGGATTGGCCTTCCATAGTTCATACATATCTTGACTAACGTCTTCATAGGAACGTGGTTCAAGATAGTGCGCAAGGTTTACGAATTGGTCCACAAACACTTTAGTAGGATTTGTATACCTTCGTCCCCCACCTTGAGAGGGCTTAGAGCAAGCCTTTTTAGGCCTTTCATTCATTTCCATCTTGTAAAATTAAATTAGCAGGTTAATCTGAGAGTTCTTTATTCTAATTGATAAAATGGGACACATAGACATCGAGCCAGCTTAATACAACTCGCTACTTACACGCTACATGCCCCATATCAAATGAGGAAAGAGGTTCACTTGATGACCTATCTACGTGCTGATTATATAACGTAGACCGTGCAGATTCTCTCTTACACAATACTATGATGGACTCAAACCATCGCCACCCAAGTCCTAGTTGGGCGAACTTTCCATTATTCTAATAGTACAGGTTTCAACTCTTTATAACGCCTTTAAGTCAAAGTGTACTCCGGAGCACACTCTTAGTTCATCAGACCAAGTTTGCGCTTAGAATTATCTAAGATTAAGTTACCCTATTAAATATGCAATTTGCAAATCCACGGACGTTCCGTTGTCTTCTAGAGTAACTGTTGTGGATATCGTTTCCAGTTGACCATTATTAACGATAGCACTTCTAATCTCATGTGGAGACTCAATGTGCAAATAGCCTTTACCGTCCCAAGCAGGTATGTAACCTCCTCTCAAGATATTCTTAGAGGGAATACTCTTATAGTAGAAGTCAGCCGTTCTATAATGTGCGAACGATACAGTGATTGGAACATCAGAGAGGTTGCCTATAGTAAAACCTCCCAATACAGTTGCCAATTTAGTAACCTTCTCAACATAAGAAGTTCTGCCAACTACTTGCAGAGAAATCTTCAAGCCTGGAGCATAAAACTGCTTAACTCTGGAATTAATATCCTTTAGCGTTTGAAGTGATTGCAGTTCCGAGATGTCAATATAATCCTTCTCAGATTCTTCATCGCCAAATACGCAAGCTACAGAGATTGGCAGGCTTTCATTTATAAAGTCTGCAATCCTAGCAATTGCTTTGGTTGTGATTGGCTCATTTCCCATTCTAATTCTATTCGTAGCATATAAGATATGTGCTACAATATCTTGTAAGGGAAGTGATTGGTTCTCTTTAGCGAAATTGCTGTCCATATCATATAGATACTGACAGATGTGCGCCCCAAACTGGGATTGACTACTAATTGTTAATTTCATAAACTTGCTATCTTCATATACATATTAAACCATGCTTCAGTAGTGTCCTTGGGCTCTTCCCAAGTTGTAGCTCTTCTTTTAAGTCTTACTATGAACTTAGTAAAAGGAATGCCAAGTCTTGTACGTGCTTTCATCCAACCAGTACTGTGGTCTCTAGCGTATACAGATTGAGTTCCTAATACTTCCGAGATTAACGACAATTCATCCATCATAGCTTCTCCTAATTCCAACTGAGTTTCGTTAATTAATAACTTACCGTTGGAGAATGCAGTATTTAAAGATGCTCTTGTCCTACCTCCAGAAAGAAGACTTAAGCCAGCCTGTACCATATACTCACCATTACGAATAAATATAGATGGGTACTTATCCATAAACTGTTTTAGTATCATATATGGTTCTTTCTTCTCATATACATAAGACATAAGTTTGTCATGTGCCTTCCATCTATTCTGAGTATTATTAATGAGACGGGCAGTTTCTAATGCAGATTCGTCGGCATAGAAGTATACTCTTAATGTAAATGGAATATTCCTTTTAAGACATTCCAAAGCAGCTGCGAGTCTGTGATTACCTTCAGTTACAAATCTGAAAGGAGTTGATACTAGAATAGGAGGAATATACTCCTTGTTTTGATAAGCTTTCACCAAGTCCTCAACCTTCTTAGGTTTAATTTCTCTATTTCCGGGTAAGAACCTTAAAGCTTCGATAACCTTTCGGTTATCATTAGTAAGAACATAAACGTTCTCTGTGGTAACTCCATTTAGAAGTTTACCAAAATCAATGTTACCTCTTTCCATGTCAAAGTGATTTAATTAGTTAATAAGTGGACCATCGCGGACTCGAACCGCGGTCTTCACAACTCTAAATAACAAGATTACGTGTGTCTCTATTTTATTACATCAGCTGTTGAGTTCAGCATGTAGACAGTTTTATTAGTCTTACTCAGAACCAGGCAATTAAATCACAGTGATCAAGCCAGTACACTTAAAGCTAACTTACAAACTATCAAAATTAGGAGTGACCGAAGTCCCACGCCACCACTCCATTTACGTTGGAGAACGTCTATTTGTAACCCATAGATAGGTAGTGGAGATTTCAGCTTTACTAACCTTTGGCGTTCAAGTTAAGTGGGCTGCTCTATAATGCTTCTTCCCACACCTCTTCTGTCTCTAGGTCTCTCCGATTAACCCGACTTAATCAATATAATATCGATAAGCCAGCAGCTTAGGCTGCCATTCTTACTTCAGTGTTGCCACTTAAAATTTGTGTATCATTTTATAAGAGTTGGTACGAACTCTACACGTCTTACTACCCAGTCATTATGAATCAATTCCATGTATGGCCCATAGTAGCATGATTATACTCTCATGCTAGGAGTGGGGAAACAACCCAAAGCTTCCAGTATCCTCCTGTGCCACTGGCGTACCCATTTCAGACTTAAAAGCTTATTAATAAAATGAAAGATGAATATAGCCACAGAATGCTAACGGAAGAACTCCTTAAGCAACTTACATTGCTCCTTCATGAACTTCCGTCTAACACTAGCACTATTAAAAGAAATAAAATGATAATCGAATCGAGATGTTATTGGAATTATATTGTTACCACATCTAGTGATGCAGTATTTATAAGTTCCATCCTCCCAGTCAGGTTTCCAACCTTCGTTGTACGTATCAAGAGCAGTCATTACTGCATTGAATATTTCGGCATGTGACATCAAAACGGGTATTGTACGTTAGATTGTTTACGCATCCAGCTATATACTACAATTTCTGGTTTTATATCCTTAATAAGTTCAATGCAGGATTCATAAGACATTGAAGTGGTTATTACAGAAGGATACTTAGAAGTATATACCCATTCCTCAATAACTTGTTTCATATCTATATGCTCATCATAAGGCCATTTAAGCTCTGCTTCAATATTGTCTCTAATACGTTCTAGGGACACATGGAGCCTAATGCCATACACATTAGTAATAAGGAACTTAAGTAGTTCCTTGTTAAACTTGTCTACATCACATACAAGGATGTGAGAACCTTCTATAACTTTATGCATAGTTAATAAATAAGAGAGGCAGAGTGTTTCACAACATGTCTGCCCTAGAACATTAAAATATTTTACTTATGATAACTTATGAGATTTATAATCCGTGTTTAGCCTTGAATAAAGTATCAAATACTTCTCTCAGTTCGGATACCACTTCTGGAGCTTCAATGCCGAGTTCTTTCATCTTATTCTTAATGATGTCTTCACGGAAATCCTTGGTCTTGTTCATCGCTTCTTCCAAAGCTTTATCAAACGTACCTGGATCTAATTCCTTTAAGAGTTTAAGTACATCAATGCCTGATTTCTCAGTAGTATCATTCATTCCAAAGTGTTCCTTATAAACATCTATACTTGTATTCAATCGGTCAAATGCCTTTATCAACATAGCAGCGTCTTCTTCAGTAATATCAAAGCCGCCATTCTTGTCAGTAAGTTCAGGGCTTTGGATACAAGGAGGTTCACTCATTTCCAGACAGAATACAGGCTCGTTATCCTCTCTAAGGATATATACCGTATGTTTGGTATCTTTTGTGATACCTTCTGCAACTCCCCATGAAATACCTTCTTTGAACGATTCTATCTCGTCAAGAGCTCTAGCCATATGAGATTTAATTTCTCCTATAACTTCCTCATAGTTGCGTTTAGGAGTTTCATCCACTTGAGGTCTTTCTGACGCTAAAATTTCTTCTAATGTTCTCATTTCTTGTTAAATTTATTAATTGATTTACTATCTGGCATATACCAGATACCTACGGCTGTCACAATCATAATGGTTGCTGTGATTAATGTAAAATCATCAGAAGCCATACATAACATAAATATAACACCTAATGCTAGTATTATATCTATGATAATATTATCCACCTTCATAATTATTAGTATTGATTAAAAGTGACACTCCACCGCCTGCCCTCGGTGAAGTGTTTCGTCGCAATTTCCAGCGACTCATCAGACTCTCTTTAGATGGAAAGAATGCTGATCAGATAGTTGTAATTAGAGATACATCACTACAGGCTATCTCTACAGCTATCAGGGGGTGTATGATGTACTTTGTAAGTAACATCAATTAAAGCATTCTCTACATGTTTTAACTGGTCTCTATTACTGCCAAGACCCAATAGAACTGCGTCGTCCTTGAATGAAATGGATTGGTGATTCACGTTAACCACCTGTCCATCATTAAATTGTATTCTAGATAACATCGCCAATCAGTTTAAACAGTCCTTTCCAGAAATATCTAGGAAAGTCACCAGTAAATTTTACATACGTAGCCTTATCATCAGATTTATAACAGATTCTGACTTTATGGTGATCAATGAATGCGTAGTGGGCAGAGCCGTCAGCTAATTCAAACATAGCTTTGCCGAATTGGGCCATATTGACAGGTCTCCACTCACTGCTGGTCTCCTTATTATAAGAATTGAGAACTGCGTCAGCTGTAGCATCAGTAGGAATACCAGTTCGCATATCAATGACAACACCGTTATGTTTAGCTACTATGTAATTACCTTTAAAGTTAAAGTACAATTTCATAGTTTTATTTGGTTACATGAACATCACATGAAGGATATCCGTGAGATTCTAAGACTTCAATAATATCACCAGATGTAAGTTCCTCGTCATACAGATTTGGAACATACTCAAACAGTCTAGCATGTATATCATCCTCGTCTCTGATGTTGTCTATAATAGCCTCACGAATGTTCTTAGTAAGTATTTCCTTAAATTCTTGCATCAGTTGCCCTTTAGTACCGTAACGAGTAGTACCTATAAAAGTGTTACAAGTATAAGAGAACACATTAAAATTATCAATAAGTTCTCTGAGAGCGTGACGCATCTTATTTGTTGCCTTAGTCCTTAATGAGGCTACTAATTCAGATTCCTCTGGAGACAAGTCAACCTCGATACGTCTATTACCTACATAAGCTTTAGTGTAATCCAAACTGAACTCCACTATAAGCCTTCTGCCATTCCTTGCAACTCCTACTAAGCTGAGGCAGTCGGTTATTCTATTACAGCCAATTTCAACCTTATCAAAATGAGTATTCTCTGGAACCTTTGCATCTGTAAGGTTCATAACAGCTAATTCTACCATTTCCTCCAATATCTTTCTGGCTGCATCAGAGTCAGAAGATTTCTCAGCTTGTTCATTCTGCTGCAATAAAGCTTTGTATTTATCTACATCTATCATAATTATTTTACTTATATGTTATAGTATACGAAGTAACAGACATATTACAAGTATTTAATTTATCCACCTGAGTTCCAGTTCTTTTGATATAAACCTTATATGGACCAGTTAGTAATATTTGACCTAAACACTTGGCTTTGAATGTATGCATTGACTTATTATCAAACCATACAGTAGCATCCTTCATAAGTGAACCAGTCTCTAGGAACATGAGTTTATTTATATAATAATCCTCTTTAGCCTTCTTTATTTCCCATAGGTCTTCATTGGGATCAGTAATAAAGGTGTTTAGATTACCGATTTCAGAGATTGGTATTTCTTTGACTACTACAATTCTTCTAGGGCTATTAGGATTAACTACTTCGAAGCGGATAGTACTGCCAAACGCCGTGGATAAGTCTACTAATGCCTTCTTAGTAAAGCCACTAAGTCCAGCTACTCTAAAGAGTTGATATCGTAAATCGAGGACATCTGTCTTCCATATGCCAGGTTTGTAGTCCTTACTAGCTGCTACTTCAATCATACCTAGCCACAGTAATCCTTTAGCTGCGAGGATTGCATTAGCTTGGGTTACATTAATAACAGCATAAAGCTTGTCATTAATAAATAAGGCTCTCTGATTAGGTTGTAAGGGCTTTGAAGATCTTACTTCTATGCCATAATTATACTTTAAGAACAACTTACTTGCTATCCAAGAATCCATTCTTGTTCTATCAGCTATTTCACAAAGAGCCTCTTTATATGCATCACAAAGGTCTTGCCATAAATCTTTGCGTTTTAATACAGTCTTAAGACATTCTAAGTTCTCATTGAAACTATTCATAAAATAAATTGGCAGTTAACCTACTCACTGCCAGGTTTTATAACAAATAAATGAAAATACTTTATACGAATGAACCCTCGATCATTACGAAGTCTTCTGTAATATTGTCATGCTCGTATGCATACCAAGCACTGTAAACTATCTGCATGATAGCCTTAGAACCAGATGCTACTGTTAATGCCATACGAGCCTGTTTATATGCTGGAAGAATGCCAAGTGCGAAACCTTCCCAGAATCTGCCAACGTATTCTTTAGTACAGCCTTTATAAAGCATTAAGAATGCAGCAACTCCACCAATATAGGCTGGAGACAGCAGTTTCCTGAAGTCGGCTTGATACTTCAAATACATTGATAGTGCATCTCTGAACAACTCCTCATGCTCTCTGTAAATTCTAAGAAGTTCAGCATTCGATTTACTTGTATATTGAGCATTGTTTCCGGAGTAATCTTTTCAACTTTGTGTCTAAACATAATCAATCTAATGAGTTACCTATACACTCACGAGGTTTTAGTGAAATATTAACTATTTAATAATGCTTTAATTTGAGCTCGAATAGATTCCTGTCTCTTATGTGGAACGGCAGCTACTTCAGCCATTACTTCTTCCATGAGTTTCTGCTTTAGCTGGGTTAGGTCAGTCATATATGTAATATATGTATTACCTTTAATAACTACTAAGCCATTAACAGAAGCTCCATAAGATACACGGTCTTCTCTAATATCCATTCTCATATAAGTATGAAGTTCCTTAGACATGTAAATTAAGAAATTGTCTTTAGTACATGGATAAGGGCTTCTCTCAATGAATCTTTCGATGAAGTGCTTACTAATTGCCAGCACAATGCCACCTACAATTATTCTATAATAACGTCTACCTTGAGATGTCTCTAATTGTAGATAACATTGAACACCGAAATCCTTAGGATCAGGAGTGTTAGAACCAAACACTCCTATATAAGTATTACCCTTGATAACTACTCTCTTAGTAGTAGTGTAAACCATTGGATAATCAAATGCATGACGTCTCTTCGTGAAGTCCTTCTTATACTGAGGTGCATATTTCAGTAAGGCTCCCATGATTGCTGAATAATTCTTAGATATTTCAGCTTCCATCTCCTTGATTGTGAATGTTTCTGTAATCATACTATCAGTGATTAATTTTAACCAACATGTCATTATCAGAAAGAATGTCAAGTCTTATTTGTTCCTCAGCAGACATAAAAGACTCTTCCTCCTTTGAGCTCCACGGTTCCAGGTGACAAATCCAAGTAACCTTACCACTGTTGGAGATTGGTTGCTTGTAAAGCGATATCAGAGAATTAGGATGTTTCTCTGCATACGTTCTGCCAAATTTAACGGCATTGTAAGACTGAAGAGTAATTTTGAGTGGCGTTAATTTACCATTTACTAATTCAGTTACTAAGAAGAAATACTGTTTCATAATCTTGTACAACTTACCTATACGTTGCGAGGTTCTAATTGTTAGTGACTAATTAGTTTCAGCTTATCAGCTTACTTATAGCATCGCCACGTAAAGGCTTAGTCATGATGCCGCTCCCATCACGGGAGAATGAATAATTTTAACTTACTGTATTTATTAATTTAAATTCAAACGTAAAATAGCATCTTCCTGTGCCACACTCCTTTGCCTTATCTCACGATAAGACATCTCTCCAGTATCAAGGTCATACTGTTTGGTATAAGAGATGCTCTGCATTAGTCTCCGGGCGTACCCATTATGATGCTAAATAATATAAAAAGAAGATTTATCATAGAAGATGTGAACCAGAGTAGATTCGAACTACTGACCTTTCTCGGATGAGAACGCTCTACCACAGCTGCCAAAGGCTTCGCCTTCGTTAACAACCAACTGAGCTACTGGTTCTAACTCAAACTACATCTTAAACTCTATAAGTCGCAACTCACATTCACAGGAATAGTTTGCTTACATTTTATAATAGAGAAACTGACACCTCAATGTCTTGGGAGTAATTTGAGTTTTAATTGCCTGTCTATTCCAGGCTGCCACACGTACTCTACGTACAACTCATGCTTGTGAGACACAAGTTGCAGAACGTTCCTTTAGCCGATTACCCCTACGTACAATGGTGGAACGCAGCTTTCGCTACGATAATCAACGCTCATTTGCTTCCCTCTCTTAGGTCTCTGTCACTATGCAGTTCATAATTGCAAATAGGGCGGAATGGTCCCCACATCACTACTTAAAGCAATGTGATTTCACCATTATTTTACTCTTTACGAGTCTATCATAGCTCTTGTACGCATTACTCGGCAGAGGAGCCTATACCGAAACCCACAATGTAGGACGCTGTTTAAAACTTAAAAGACTAAATTGAGCAATCATATGGACTCCTGCTTTAACGCATGAAGCAGGAACGTTTAACTTTTGGCACTACATACATTATGTCCGTTTTGTGATGTAGGGATTCTAAGCATTTGCAACTACTCAGAAGAGCTAAACCAGGTTGCCCATCCTTTACAGCGATAGGCGTTCTGTGTAGTCTACACTAATTCCTCCTCCCAGCTATAATCTTTAACATGTGCTAAATTGAGTGATAAATCAGCTGATGATACTACTGTGTATACTTCCTTTGGTTCTATGCCTTTAAGAAGTCTACATACTTGCAGACCTTGTTCAAGGTTATCTGCGTACATCATAGGGATATATGATGTTAAGCTTGTTGCTATTGCTACTGTTACCATAATTGTACATGTAATTGACCTTTACATTACGAGGTTTTAAATTGTTAATCAGACCTCTACATATAGCAGAGGTTTCGTCCAGTCTCATCAGTGACTATTTTATAGACTCCTGGATGTCTTTTATTAACGCTTCTTCTTTAATTCTTGGAAACGCTTGCGAGCTTGTTCACCTTTGGAGAATTTCTGACATGTTGTAATTGTCATATTACCTGTAGATTCTTCTACATAGATAGTCCAATCAAATGCATGTGTGCCCATTAATGTAATGGTTCTTCCCCACTTATCTGTGATTTGTGCTCTTACTGAAGATGTGCAATTCTGTTTGTTGAAACGTCTCATAACTTTATACTATTTACCTATACATAGCGAGGTTTTAAGTTAATATCTTGTTATTTATTTGTCATCTCAGTTGTAGGAACTAACATATACTTTATTAGCTTATAAATGCCATATCCTACTTTCTGAATGGTAAAGTATCCAGTAGCGTTGTCAATGATAACTGGATTAAGATTATATCTTATTCCATTATGACTATATAGTTTATTGCTACGTACTGTACCATATACAGTTGTTAATGTGAATTTATTGTTCATTTATATGAATTTCTGCATACTATTATTATGAAAGTAGAGCATCAGAGCGTAATAAAAAGTAAGACACACAATACTAATATTGTATGTGTGCCTTACTTATAAAGCATTATCTTTCGATAATTGCCGTTACATTTACGTTCATGGGCGCGCCGTCTCTTGTGATTGACTCAAATGTTTCGATACGCTTCACTTCTAACTCTTTCCCTTTGAGTTGTTGCAAGCCCTCGTCAACCGTTCCGCCCTCAAAGTGCTTGAATACTGCCTTTGCTTTGTCGGCTTCATCCAACAAATCTACGGGCGTTGTTCTTGCGCGTGTTTCTCTGTCCACGAATACGCGGTTAAGAGTTGACACGGCAAGGTTACGGGCTTCACCGTTTACAGTAACAACAACTTGTAAGAACGGGTTACCGTTGACCATTGCAGCCGATAACGAGCCATCAGCCAATGAAATAACATCAGGCATTTTGATAACATCACCGACTTTTAACGCCTCTGGATTTACTCCCATACGGTTAAGCAGTTGGTTTACTGTTTGCGCTTTGATACCCAAATTTGCAGCCGCTTTGCGATTAATCTCCTTTACTTTACTTTCGTTCATAGTTGTAATAATTTAGTGAAACAAATAATAAATGAAGAGAAATACAAAGATATAAATCTTTTGTTTTCCTCCAAAGATAGGTGAGGGGTGTTAGGGGTAACACGCCTGGTGTTTAAGCAATATATATCAATTTCTAGTTCCATGTATAGAGTTAGGGGTAACACGCCTGGTGTTTAAGCAATATATATCAATTTCTAGTTCCATG